>Ga0180300_10001010_pt1 | contig 12842 bp, 11 predicted proteins | sample GuaBasSediGuay15_FD_121798 | JGI IMG/M metagenome (GOLD analysis project Ga0180300, IMG submission 121798) | Subseafloor sediment microbial communities from Guaymas Basin, Gulf of California, Mexico - Guay15, Core 4569-2, 21-24 cm | ecosystem: Environmental > Aquatic > Marine > Hydrothermal... | reverse complement strand
ATAGATTAGACTTCATAAAAGATTAGAATTAAATAACAATATATCAAACATAATATATCAAACATTACTAAAATACAGCAACATATAAACCTTTCAAACAAAATGCTTTTACAATCCATAATAATTCAATAGGATACTAAAACCCTCGATTTTGCTATATAACATCTTCAACATAGTGAGAATTTTCCCAAGTGGTAGGAGAAAACTTTTAGATAGAAGAATGTTTTCCCTCTAGTATAACTATGTTCGTCATTAAAATCGGTGGAAGTATAATTACAGATAAATCCAAACTCGGTGTTTATAGAGAATATACAATGGATGCACTGGCAGAGAAGATGCAGAATAGAAAGATATTACTTGTCCATGGAGCGGGATCCTTTGGACATATACTTGCAGAGAAATACCAATTAAATAAAGGTTGTAGTTCAGATATGCAAAAAAAAGGTTTTGCAGAGACACATGCATTAGTTCAAAAACTTAACACACTTGTTTTAAACTCTCTGCATAAACATAGTATACCTGCTGTATCAATCGCCCCGCATAGTTTTATCTATTTTAATAATAACAAATTGGATTTAATTAACTATGATTTTTTTGAGAGTTATCTAGAAAAAGGTTTTATGCCTGTTACATTTGGAGATGTAGTACTTGATAAAACAAAGGGTTGTTCAATATGTTCTGGAGATGACCTTGTTTTAGCTCTTGCAGAGTATTTTCATCCTAGTAAGGTTATATTTGTTATAGATGAAGATGGATTATACACAGCTAATCCTAAAATAGATAAAAACGCTGAGTTTATTAGAGAGATATCTTCTGATAAACTATTGGATTTAAAAACCACTCTTGATAATCATTCTGATGTAACATCTGGTATGGAAGGTAAAATACAGAAGATAGTGGAGATTTCTAAGTTAAATATAGATACTATCCTGGTAAACGGTAATAAACCTGAACGTTTATACGATGTTTTACATGAGAGATCTACTATATGTACTACTGTAAAAGGTTGTTGATCATGAATCAGATAGAGAATAGAAAAGATGAACATGTAAGGATATCCCTTGAGAAGGATGTCTCTACAAATCATAACTATTGGGATGATGTTATTCTAATACATAATGCATTACCTGAATTAAATTTCGAAGAGATAGACCTTGAAATAGAGTTTTTCAAGAAAAAACTTGGAGCACCTATAATTATATCTGGTATGACAGGAGGATACGCTAAAGCTAAAAGTATCAATGAAAATCTAGCCAAAGCAGCTGAGAATTTTCAAATTGGAATGGGTGTTGGTTCTCAGAGAGCTGCATTGGAATCCTCTGAGTTGAAACATACTTACAGTGTTGTTAAAGATTATGATATACCTATTAGAATTGCAAATATTGGTGCTTCTCAAATTGTCTTATGGGGACATAAGAAAACATTAGAGTATGCAAATATAATGATTGATATGATTGATGCAGATATTCTAGCTGTATGCCTAAATTTTCTTCAAGAAGCTGTTCAATTTGAAGGAGAAACACAAGCTAAAGGCTGCCTTAAAGAGATAGATCTACTAGCAAAAGATTTAGATATACCTGTCATTGTAAAAGAATCAGGTGCAGGTATATCCTTTGATGTTGCACAGCGTATCTCTAAAACAAATATTTCTGGAGTAGATGTAGGTGGATTAAGCGGTACATCCTTTGCAGCGATAGAACATTATAGAGCAGAGATCTATTCTAATAAATTGTATTCTAGAGTTGGAGAAACCTTTTGGAATTGGGGTATCTCTACTCCTAAATCTATTCTAAATGTAGGGGAAGCTACAAATTGGAGGTTACCCATTATAGCAACCGGTGGTATAAGGAATGGATTAGATGTTGCAAAATCACTTGCACTTGGAGCAAACTCTGCAGGTATCGCTAGGGCTTTACTTAAACCAGCTATAGAAGGTAATGCTATATCTGAGATTGATATTATAATTAGGGAACTTAAAACAGCGATGTTTTTAACTGGATCAAAGAATATAGCAAAGATGAGGGAGGTAGAGGTGTTATATGAACCTAAAATATGAGATAGAGGTTAGAGCTGATGTTTTTAATAAAAAACTATATTCTTTTTTAGATGATGGTTCACCTGTAGAACTTTATGATGCTGCTAGACATCTACCTTTTGCAGGTGGTAAAAGGTTGAGACCTGTGCTAGTAATGCTTTCATGTGAAGCAGTATCTGGTAGCAAAGAAAATGCTTTACCATATGCAGTAGCCCTTGAACTTATGCATAATTTCACTTTGGTACATGATGATATAATGGATAAATCTCATCTCCGTAGGAATATACCAACGGTTCATATAGCGTATGATGAAGCGACTGCTATTCTAGCAGGTGATCTATTATTTGCAGAGGCTTTTGCTTCTCTAAGGGAGATAAAAGATGATTATCTATTTAGAGAGTTAAATAATATTTTAATTGAAGGTATAATTGAGGTATGTGAGGGACAGAAACTAGATATGGATTTTGAGAAACTACCTATTATCTCTGAAGAAGAATATATGGAAATGATTAAAAAGAAAACTTCAGCTCTTTTCAGAATAGCATCTGAAGGAGGAGCTCTATGCGGCAGAGTAGATGAAGAAAAAAGAATTGCTTTTAAAAAATATGGTGAAAACCTAGGTTTAGCATTTCAAATTCATGATGACTATCTAGATATGAGCAGCAGTGAAAATGTACTTGGAAAGGATATAGGGAATGATATTAGAAATGGTAAAAAAACTCTTATTGCAGTTCATGCTTTAAACCATGCAACAGGTATGGAGAAAGAGAGATTAGAGAAACTCTTTGGAAGAAAAGATGCTACTGATGAGGAGATAAGAGAGGTTTATAATTTATTTAGAGACATTGGATCCATTAGATATGCAGAGGAAACAGCTAATAGATATAGTGAGAAAGCAATTAATTCTCTAGATGTATTAGAATCTTCATATTCTAAAGATATATTAGAGGAATTAGCTAGATATGCAATAAAACGAGAGAAATAAATATGCAGATAGAAGAAATCAGAGAAATAGCTTTGAAGTATTCTCTGCAAAATGCAATACAGTTTAATGGTAAAGCCCAAGAGAAGGCAGTACTTGGAAAGGTTATAGGAGCATTAAAAGAAAAAGGATATAACCCTAGGGATATAATACCAATTGTAAAAAAAGTTGTAGAAGAGGTTAATAGATTATCATTTGATATACAAAGGGAGAAACTAGAGGAGATTGCACCAGAATTATTGTATAGAGAGAAGAAGACTAAAGAATACACTTTACCTCCTCTTCCAAATGCAGAAAAAGGTAAAGTAGTTACCCGTTTTCCACCTGAACCAAATGGTTACCTGCATATTGGTCATGCTAAAGCAGCTATAATGGACTATGAATATGCTAAACTATATGATGGTAAATTTATCCTAAGATTTGATGATACAAACCCAGATAAAGATAAACTAGAGTTCTATGATGCTCAAAAAGAAGATCTTCAATGGCTTGGTATCGAATGGGATGAAGAATATAATACATCTGATCATCTATCAAAGCATTATAAACTTGCAGAACAACTTATCCAACAGGGAGATGCATATGTATGCAACTGCACTCCTGAGGAAATTAAAAAAAATAGGAAAAATAGAATAGCTTGTAAATGTAGATCTAATAGCATAGAGGAGAATCTAGAATTATGGGAGGGTATATTATCACATCTAACAGGTTATATACTCAGATTAAAAGGAGATATGAAGAGTGATAACACTGCTATGCGTGATCCTACATTGTTTAGAATCATAGAAACCCCTCACCCTATACAAGGAGATAAATATAGAGTATGGCCTACTTATGATTTCGCAGGAGCTGTAGAAGATAGTATAAGCGGAGTTACACATCCTTTTAGAACAAAGGAATACGAACTTAGAGATGAATGTTATTTCTATTTACTAGATAAACTAGGGTTGAGGAGACCTTATCTATTAGAATTCTCGCGTCTATCTATAGAAGGTATGCCTGTATCTAAAAGGAAGATAAATCCTTTAATTGAAAAAGGAGTTGTAACTGGTTTTGATGACATCCGTCTTCCAACACTAAGAGGTTTAAAAAGACGAGGAATCACTAAGCAAGCTATAAGAAATTTTGTTATATCTCAAGGTGTATCTAAAACTGAAGCAACAGTTTCCTTTAGTTTACTAGAAGCAGAGAATAGGAAGATATTAGATCCCATTGCAAGGCGTTTCTTTTTCATAAAAGACCCTATAAAACTTATCGTAGAAAACGCTCCAGAGAAAAAGAAAGCTATCCCATATCACCCATCTAATAGAGAACTTGGAGAAAGGATATTTGAAACAGATAAAATATTCTATATACCTTTTGAAGATATAGATAGTTTGAGAGAGGGAGTTATTTTTAGACTTAAAGATTTGTTTAATATACGGATACTAGAGAAAAATAAGGTGGTATATGGAGAATATATTGGAGAAGAGCTTATACCAGATACTCTGAGGATACAATGGACTACCTCTAGATATATACCTATAACTGTTTTTATACCACATAGCCTCTACATAAACGATGAGTTTAATGAAAATAGTTTAGAAGAGATACATGGAATAGCAGAGGAATCTATTAAAAATACTTCCCATGGTGAGATCATTCAGTTTGAAAGATTCGGTTTCGTTAGAATAGAACATACAGATAAGGGGATAATAGGTTTCTTCACTCATCGATAATCTTTTAAATTTCAAATCCTTAAGGAAACTGTAAAACGGATGGGATGTAATAATGAGAGATAGAGTAGAAGCTATAATATTTATAGTTGTAGTGTTAACGCTATTTGCAACAATAAATGCTCATGCTGACTCTCAGGGTACTCAAAATATCATGAATAATGAAACCCTTCTACTAATAATTGGAACAATAATTGCGATCCTTGCTCTACTTACATATGGTGGAATAAAATATGTAACACCAGAGAATGTCCTAGATACAGAGATACGTCGTAGCTTGTATGAATATATAGATGAATACCCTGGTTCTCATCTAAGAGAGATAGCTAGAGAACTTAATCTTAAACCTAGTAATGCTGCATGGCATCTAAGGAAATTAGAGCAAACGAATCTAATTAGAAGTAGAAGTATAGGTGGAAAAAAAGTTTATTATCTAGTAGAAGGAGGAATAGAAAGTAGGAGAGAGGCGATAGCTGAATCTATACTGAGAAATAAAAACGCCTATAGGATATTAAAATATCTAAAAGAAAACCCTGGTAAACATCTACTTGAGATAGCTCATGCTTTAAATTTGAATCACCATACTGTAAAATGGCATATCAAAAAAATGTATATGGCTGAGCTTATAGAAGGAGACACTACTCATTCAACTTATCCAGTGTATTATCCAACGGAGATAGGGATAAATGCTATAGAGAGAATGATGGAGAAGAAACTCCATAAACCTAAGAAAGCAGCTTAAACCTTATATTCTACCTACATCAACAACTTCAACGCTTTCAACTTGTTCTATGCTTGATAGAGCTTCAACAACTGGTTCAACCCCGCCTTCAGAATCAGGTACTGATACAGTTACATCAAGTCCTCTTAAACCAAAGGCTATATCCTTTATCTCTATTCTTCCTAGTTTAGCTGGTGGTTTAACTACTTTTTTAACACTATCCCATATATTCTGTAATTCTTCGTCGCTGACTACTCCATCTGGCATCAAACGGATTAAAGCAATAACTTCACCCATTTATCTTTTCCTCCTAAAATCTCTTTATGGTCCAGTGAACCCACAGGTTGGACAAGTATATTTGACACTCTGTTCTCTACAGCTTCCACATCGTCCAATAACAGTATCACACATTGGACAGATGAAGGTTACGAATCCTTTACCTACGAATCCTTTCCCGCAGGATATACACCGATCTACCATTTCCATAGAGTTGGGTGAATACCTTATCTCTTATTAAAATGTTTACCTTAAAAATAGATTTCAAAGAGGGTTAACTTATAGAGATACAAATAAAATCCATTACATAAACGAAACAGAAGAATATTATTTGTCAACTAAAAAATTAGAGAAAACATGTGAATTATACGAGAACTTCATCTATCTCTCAGTTAAAATAAGTATTTGCAACTGTATAAAAAGATGTTGCAATATCAAATAAGGGAGGAGGGTATTTACTCAACTTTTTAATTTCAGTGAAGATTGATATTTCCATTAACATTATAGCAGATACTTACGAAATCTTTTTAAAAACCCTTTTATATACTTTAAAAAGCAGGGCTTGTAGTAGTATGACAGAGGTTATAATTGAAAATATAGTTACATCTGCGGTTCTTAAGCAACCAATTGCTATAGAAGAAGTAGCTTCTAAAATCCCTGATGCAACATATGTACCAGAAGAATTCCCAGGGATAGTATTTCATTTCTCTGACCCAAAGATAGATGTACTATTATTTCCAGATGGAAGAATAGTTTGCACCGGTGCAAGGAAGTATGAGCTTGCAAAAGAGAAGATTGAGGATGTTTTAGAGAAGCTCAAAGAAAAAGGTTTTACAGTAGAGGAAGAAAACATGGAGATAACAAATATCATCGCATCTCATGATCTAGAAAATATGTTACCTATAGATAAGATAGTGAAGGGTTTATCCACAGAGGATATAACATATGATTCAAATAGATTCCCAGGGGCAATATATCATTATAATAATCATATTGTATTACTGATTTTTCCAAATGGGAAGATAGTTTGTATAGGAGCAAAAACTATTGAAGAACTGCTTAGAGTATTAAAAGAATTTAAAGAAAAATTATCAACAATTGAAGGTGTTGCAATATGAAGGAAGGAAAGAAAAAAACCCCGGAAGTTATAGTAGAAAACATTGTGGCGTCGACATCCTTTGCAGATAAACTAGATTTAGATGCCATAGCTCAAGCATTAGAAGAAGCAGAATATGAACCAGAACAATTCCCCGGATTAGTATACCGTTTAGATAATCCAAAAACAGCTACATTACTATTTAGAAGTGGTAAGGCAAATTGTACTGGTGCAAAAAATGTTGAAAATGTACGTAAAACCGTTGAGATAATAGCAGATAAACTACGTAACCTTGGCATCGACGTCTATAAAAATGAGGATTTAAAGATTGTTATACAGAATATTGTAGCAATCTCGGATCTTGGAACAGAGTTAAATTTAAATGAAGTAGCAATGGGTCTAGGTTTAGAGAATGTTGAATATGAACCAGAGCAATTCCCAGGATTAGTATACAGATTAGAGGAACCAAAAGTAGCTATGTTATTATTTGGATCAGGTAAAATAGTTTGTACAGGTGCTAGAAGAACAGAGGATGTAGCAATAGCTGTACAGAAACTAGCAGATGAACTAGCTGCATTGGGTCTACTAAAGGAGAAAGAGGAAGGAGATTAAAACCTCCTCTTCATTTTTTAATTTTACCCAGTTTTTTTAGAAGAAAATGAATGGAATATTTATATATAGTTAGCATATTAATTTATAAGGATTAAGGATAAAATGGGGGGTAATAAGAATCTGTGCCAACTAGTATCTATCTAATATGCTTAATACTCTTATCAACTCTATTTTCACCAATGGTTTTATCCATAGGTGATGAACAGATTATTTTTGAGGATCAACTAGAGTTCATATGTTATAGTAAATATCTTTCAGAGAGTAAAATGGGAATTATGATGGAAGGATTACTTCAACCTCTACAAAGGGATAACTCTACCGATTATGCTAATCTAACAAATACCCCTTCAAATACCCTTCCAGTTAGCAATATCGCCGATGATGGCCGTATGGATTCTCCTTGGCCTATGAAGTGTCATGACACCAGGCATACTAGTCGTAGTCCTTATAGTACCAGTAATAATAATGGTGCTATACTATGGAAATTTAGAGTAGGTGATCTAATTGAGGGTGGTATTGTAGTTGATGAGAATGGTGTTGTTTATTTTGGTTGTTTTGATTGGTATTTGTATGCTGTTAACCCAGATGGTACTCTGAAATGGCGTTATAAAACCGGTGGCACTATATGGTCTTCACCTGCTATTGGTAGTGATGGTATTATATATATTGGTAGTTGGGATCATTGTTTGCATGCTGTTAATCCTGATGGTTCTCGTAAGTGGAAGTTTTGGGCGGGTGATACTGCTTCTATAACTTCTTCTCCTGTTATTGGTGATGATGGTACTATTTATTTTGGTGCTATGGGTCCTAATAAACCAGATATCAAAGGTAGGGTTTATGCTTTGAATCCTGATGGTACGGAGAAGTGGCATTATGATACAGGTGATTGGATAACCTCTGACCCCGCATTGGGTGAGGATGGCACCATCTATATAGGATCCACAGGCACATATCTATATGCTTTTTATCCTAATGGTACTTTGAAATGGCGGTTTAAAACAGGACACTACGTTAAAGGACCACCATCCATAGCAGAAGATGGAACAATCTATTTTGGATCCTATGACGACTACCTTTATGCACTTTATCCTAATGGGGCACTAAAATGGAAATGCAAAGTAGGACACGGAACAGAAACCAACCCATCTATAGGACCAGATGGTACTATATATGTTGGTGGTGATAGGCTTTATGCTGTTAATCCTGATGGAACGATTAAATGGAGTTTCAACCTGGGTAAAGATCAGCATATACATCAATCTAGTCCAGCAATCTCCAGTGATGGTATAATCTATGTTGGAACCAATATAGGTGAAACCAGTGGTGGAGATATTATAGCTATCAACCCAGATGGAACAGAACGCTGGCGGTGTAGGATAGCTGATGAATGGGTTGATTCCTCACCATGTATAGATCAAAATGGTATAGTATATATTGGTTCGTCATCTGAGGAGAGTAGTTATCTCCATGCCTTCGGACAGGGTAATATTCCACCAGATAAACCCAGTATTAGTGGTCCTAGTAATGGCAGAGTTGGAGAAACCTATAGTTATACTTTTACTACAAGTGATGGTAATGGTGATAACATATTTTATTATGTTAAGTGGGGTGATGGTTCCCGCAGTGGTTGGATAGGACCATATCATTCTGGAGAAACCATAACACTCAACCACACATGGAATCATAAAGGTAGCTTTGTTATTCAAGCTAAAGCCAAAGATATCTACGGTTTAGAAAGTGGTTGGAGTACACTGGAGGTTAAGTATGCCTAAAAATAATAATCCAATATGGTTTATCATACGGATTTTATTTCTCCTAAGGAATTAGTTTAACTATTATTCTTTTTTCTTATTTTGTTGTGATGCTGCTATTATAACTGATTGTACTGCTGCCATTGCTGCTGCTGTTTTAGGTGTTGTAGATGCTGCTTTCATTTTTTTAACACATTCTACGACTTGTTCTAATATATTGTATCTTGGTATAAAACTTGTGTCATATTCTCCTTTAACCCATTGTGGATGATCCATTACTACTTGATGGAATGGTATATTATGTCTAACACCGCTAATTTGATACTCCCATAGTGCTCTCTTCATCCTAGTTATAGCTCTAGGTCTATCCTCTGCCCAGACAATTAGTTTAGCTATCATAGAATCATAGAAGGGTGGTATAGTAAAACCTTGATATACACCAGAGTCTACACGTATACCTGGTCCACCGGGTTCAGCGTATCTTATAATCTTCCCAGGTGCCGGTGCAAAATTGTTGAGAGGATCCTCAGCATTTATTCTACATTCAATTGCATGACCTCTAGGGTGTATATCTTCTTGTTCATATTCTAATTCTAAACCAGATGCTACCCTAAGTTGTTCCCGTGCGAGATCTACACCTGTTATCATCTCTGTAATAGGATGCTCCACCTGTAATCTCGCATTCATCTCCAAGAAATAGTACTCCCCATCTTTAAACATAAACTCACAGGTTCCAGCATTATAATAACCAGCGGTTTTAGCAGCTAACACTGCTTGTTCTCCTATCTCCTCTCTAAGTTCCTCTGTAAGTGCACAAGATGGTGTTTCTTCTATAAGTTTTTGATGCCTACGCTGTACACTACATTCCCTCTCATAGCAGTGTATCAAATGTCCATGTTTATCTCCTATAACCTGATATTCTATATGTCTTGGATCCGGTATAAACTTCTCTATGAATACAGAGTCATCTCCAAAAGAATTTTTAGCTAATGTTCGAACTGTTTCAAGTGCTTTATCCATCTGTTTCTCATCATCAACCTTCTGTATACCTATACCGCCTCCACCAGCAGAGGCTTTAAGCATAACAGGATAACCTATCTCATGTGCTATATCCTTCGCTTTCTCATGATCAGCTATTGGTTCAGCTACACCTGGTACTACATGTACCCCTGCTTTCATCATAGATCTCTTAGAATCAATCTTTGAACCCATGAGTTTCATCGCTGAAACCGGTGGCCCTATAAACTCTATACCATTCTTCTTACAGAGTTCTGCGAAAGAAGCATCTTCTGCCATAAAACCATAGCCAGGATGGATACCCTCTGCACCAGTTTTTAAAGCTACATCAATGATTTTATCCTTCCTTAAATAACTTTGACTAGCAGGACCAGGACCAATATTGTATTTCTCATCTGCATATTTTACAAATAAAGCATTTTTATCAGCATCAGAATATACAGCAACAGTAGTGATTCCTAATTCTTTACATGCTCTCATTATCCGTATAGCGATTTCTCCACGGTTTGCAATGAGAACTTTATTCAACATATAACCTCACCTTTCTAGAGTATCTGCATTATGATATCTCCACTACTAACAGTATCACCTTCTTTTATGTAAATCTCTTTAACCTCCCCTGCCTTCTCTGCTTTAATCTCTTGTTCCATCTTCATAGCTTCGATAGTTGCTAGTACATCACCGACTTTTACTTTATCACCTTTCTTAACTTTAACTTTTAAAATAGTTCCTTGCATTGGCGACTTAACACCACCTTCGATCTCCTTTGGTTTCTCCGGTGTACTAGCTGTCGCAGCAGCCACAGTGAAACCACCAGTTGGCACTACTTTTACTTCAAATAGTTCTCCATCAACCTCTACTTCATATTCCGTTGGAATCTGTGGTGTAGAAACCCTTCTCTCAGGAGGTTCTGTTTCAAGCCATATTTCTTTAACCTCAGGGAAGGATTGCTTCACCATTGCCCTAGTAAGAGGATGATTGATTGGTAAAGGCAGTTGATCTGATGTAAACTCTGCCTGTGCTTCACCTTTAAGGAATTTTAATCCAACCTGTGGATATATAGCATATATCATAATATTTTCATCTGTAAGTTCTATATCAGGGTACTCTTTAAGCTCTGATTTACGTTTCTCCCACATTGGCTCTAATAGATCAGAGGGCCTACAATCTATAACCTCTTCCTTCCAATTTGGACCTAAAACCTTTTTCATAATCTCTGGTTTAATAGGAGCAGGTGGTCTACCATACATACCCTTACAATACTCCTTGGTTTCCTTAGGTATAACCTCATATCTGCCATGTAATACATTCATAACAGCTTGTACTCCTACAACTTGGCTCGTAGGAGTGACAAGAGGAGGATAACCTAACTCTGCTCGAACTCTAGCTGTCTCTTCTAGGATTTCTTGATATTTATCATGTGCACCCTGTTGTTCTAACTGGAAGATGAGATTAGAAAGCATACCGCCTGGGATTTGATGTAATGTTACGCTTGGATCAAATTTTAATGCATTAAATCTATGGAGATGCCTATATTTATCCCACACCTTCAAAAAATATTTTCTAATATCTATGAGTAGTTTTAGATCATAACCTGTATCCCATTCTGTATCTTTTAATGCCGCTACTACACTTTCCGTTGGAGGTGCAGCTGTACCACCAGATATTGGAGATATAGCAGTATCAAGTATATCTACACCTGCTTCTACTGCTCTCTGATAAGCCATACCTGTCATACCACTTGTATAATGAGAATGTAGATCTATTGGTATTTTAACCCCTGCATCTTTCACACCTTTAATAATATCATAAGCTCTCTTAGGGGAGATCATTCCAGCCATATCTTTGATACATAATGAATCTGCACCCATTTTCTCTAATTCTATAAATTTTTCAACAAAATAATCAACAGTGTGTACAGGTGAGATAGTATAGCTTAGACATGCTTGTACATGTGCTCCTACTTCTTTAGCTGTTTTAATTGGAACCTCCATGTTTCTCAAATCATTTAGAGCGTCGAATATACGGAAGTAATCTACGCCGTTTTTCTTTGCTAGATGTATAAATTTTTTTACAATATCATCTGGGAAATTCCAATATGCAACTATATTCATAGCTCTCTCAAGCATCTGCATAGGTGTATTTGGCATAGCTTCCTTGAGTTTCCTCAATCGCTCCCAAGGATTCTCATTTAGATACCTTATAGCTACATCGAAGGTTGCTCCACCCCATACTTCCATAGAGAAATAACCGACTTGATCTAGTTTATCAGCTATAGGAAGCATATCTTCTGTTCTCATTCTAGTAGCAAGCATTGATTGATGTGCATCTCTCAATATCAACTCATGTAGTTGAACCATATCTATGGCCTCCATATGTATCTATAGAGATAGAATAGAAGAGGGTATCTAATTATTCTACTTAAGAATATCGGGGGAAAGTAATGTTAATTTAAGTAAATACCCGCTCCCTTTTGCAACTTGTATAGATGGAAAATATATACAATTTATGAGTAAATCATTCCTTCAATTACAGACATTTATCCAACATAATGGATCTAATATTGTTATAAAGGCATCTAAAGAATCTAAACAATTGAAAAGAGGATGAAAAATTTTAATAGGAATAATATCTAGT
>Ga0180300_10001009_pt1 | contig 12866 bp, 11 predicted proteins | sample GuaBasSediGuay15_FD_121798 | JGI IMG/M metagenome (GOLD analysis project Ga0180300, IMG submission 121798) | Subseafloor sediment microbial communities from Guaymas Basin, Gulf of California, Mexico - Guay15, Core 4569-2, 21-24 cm | ecosystem: Environmental > Aquatic > Marine > Hydrothermal... | reverse complement strand
GGAACCGCTTGAGGAAATGCTCAAACCAAAGGATGTTTATGGTCTTGTTGTGATCGAGAGGGGAGAGGCCACGATAGGCTTGCTCAAGGGGAAGAGGATAGAGGTGCTCAAAAATGTGAAAAGCATGGTCCCTGGAAAGTTCAGGGCTGGGGGCCAGAGCGCCGCCAGATTTGAAAGGGTGAGGGAAGCTCTCGCGAGGGACTTTTACAAAAGTGTGGGCGAACTTGTAAAGCAAAATCTGATGAATGTGAAGGGAATTCTTCTGGGAGGTCCCGGTCCCACAAAGGAGGAGTTTTTCGAGACGCTCCCAACTGATGTGAAGGAGAAGGTGATAGCCATAAAAGATGTGGGTTATAGTGACGAGTACGGTTTGAGGGAGCTCGTTGAAAAAAGCCGGGATATTCTTGCAAAAACAGAGATGATGCATGAGAAAAACCTTCTGGATGAGTTTTTCAGACGGATTGCCAGGGGAGAACCTGTTGCATATGGAGAGGAAGAGGTAAGAAATGCTCTTTATGCAGGTTCTGTAGAGACCCTTCTTCTCAGTGAAGATCTGCCAAAAGAGAAAATAGACGAGTTTGTGGAACTTGCCGAGCAGAGCAGTGCGGAAATTGAATTCATAAGCACGGAGACAAATGAGGGAAAGGAATTTGCGGCTATGGGAGGTGTGGGAGCTCTACTGAGATACTGATTTTGCCTTTTTGAGAGTCCCGCTTATCTTTTTCACCCGGAACTGCCATCGAAGAGCGAGGGCTCCCCGCACTTTATCCACCCATTTTCTATCACAGGCGAGGATTCCGTTGATTATTCTGAATTTTGAATGCACAAAACCAGTAATTCCGAGAACTTTCTGCACATGCTCGTAGATTTCCTTCTCATCCGGTTTCTCTCCCACCCACTCCACAGCAATATATCGCATAGAAGTATTTCTCACCAACCTTATAAATATCCACGACATGAAAAATTATGGAACTGATTACGCTGAAGGATTTTGAAAGATATCTCAAAAAGGGAAAAGGTCTGGAGAAAATATATGACTCCGAGGGCCTCGAAATTGCTGTTAAAGCCGGAAAGGGAGAAGCTGTGGCTTACTCTCTTGCCTTCAAGGCAGCTGCTGGATTTATTCAGGCATTTATGGACGCTGCTTTTGATGCGGAGGTAAAGCCAGCTGAGGTGCTGCAGGAGATTTTTCAGGGATATGTTAGAGGTTATCAGGCAGTGGAGATAAACATACCACTTGCCACATTGAAGGAGCTGGTCGCTCCCTTCAGAAAGTTACGCATAGACATGCATTACGACTCTGTGCTCGAAGGCAAAAAGCAGAGAGGAAGCTTTGACATTTCTCTTTTCAGGGGCAGAAAATGGACCGGAAGCTATCGATTGATAGTTGCAGAGCAAACGGGCAAGATATATGCAGGTGTGGGGAGGGGTAAGGGTGGACCCTACATTAAGCTTTACAGAATGAGGCTTCGAAGAAGGAGAAAAAAGCCTGTTTATGATGTGAAATTCAAGCTCAAAAGGGAAATCGTCGAACCCCATCAGATCACAGAGTATCTCCTCGCACCTCTCAAAGATGTCCAGATCTATGATACTTCAGGATTATTTTCAACCAGAAATTCGTCTACTGAATAACCTCCACTCCCCAGGCGGCCTGCTTTTTTCTTTCTCTGTTTCTTTCCAGTATAAAATTGGGAAAGTGTCTTACGGCCTTTCTTGCATAGTCCGGACTCAGGCCGAGGAGCACTCCTATACATGCGAGATCCCTTCCACTTCTCAAATCCTCCGGAGTTTCAGCCCCGGAGCACAGAAGAAGGATGGCTCCGATTTCCTCCACGAGTTTTAAATTGTGAGAAATCCGAGCCAGAAGCTTTGGTTTCAGCGAGAAGGCAGGTGAGAGAGGCACAGCTATCCCTGTCTCATACCTTTTGGCCATCCTCACACTTCTCTTGCCGAGGCGGAGTGTGGAGGGGATTATGAAAAAGTCATAGTAAACATCTGTGAGAAGAGAGTTCAGTTCCTGTCGTTTGTTGACAATGGCAGCCACAAAATCGACATCTTTTCTCTTTTTTCTCACTTCTCTCCTGTTTTTGCTTATCAGGAGTGAGAAATGGCCCGGAGCGATTTTGATTTCGAGTTCTTCAGCTCTTTTCATTTTCTCCTCCGAAAACTCACCCGCATATACATCTATGAAATCCACTCCAAACCTACAATCCAGAGGTTTATGTGATTTGCGTTTCCAGAGCCTTCAATATCTCCCTAACATTTCCCTCGTCGATCATGAGTAGCAGATATCTTCTGTTTTTCTGCGTGGCATCTACAACCCAGAGATAAAGTTTTTCTCTCAGCCTGAGAAGTTTTTTGAGCTCCTCGGGCGTTTCAGCTTTAAAACGGACAGTGGCGTAGAACTCGTCGTTCTCTGTGTAAATTTCTGGAGGAAAAGAAGCGGGAGGAAGCGGGCCTGCAACTCTCACACTTTCCACGAGCTCTTCATTTTTCTCCACGATTTCCCTCACATTTCTGTAAAACTCGGGTTCCCTCCTCCCCCCGTACCAGTAGCTGCACACACCCATATTTTTACGCTCTCTTATGAATTTATATCTATTCTCATAGTTTCACCACTTTCTTCCCCTTTTTCTGAGGCACAACCTTTATTTTTGCATTTTCAAACTCCCTTGCGAGTTCCCTCCCCTGGAAAAGCCGGTCCAGAAAAACCGCAAGAGCGGCAACTTCACTGTGAGGTTGATTTCCTATCGCCACATTGTAATCTGCGATTTCATAGATTTCCGGAGGAACCTTCTCCGCCCCCACAACAATCAGGATATCCTCCTTTACCCTTTTTCTTATTTCGCCTATCACCTTATCCACGGGGAGACCGTACATGGTGAGATGAATGACTATTCCTCTTTTTTTCCATTCTTTCAGAAATTTTCTCCAGTTTCTTTCATATTCGGCAAAGAAAGGGCCTCCCCATTTCTCCACCACTTTTTTCACGGTTTCAATGGGCGTGCTCGCATCCTCTCCGCTTATCACAATTCCGTCGGCCCCAAAAGCTCTGGCTACGAGAGCCACATGTGTCGTAACCCTTCTATCCCTTTCCTTCCGGTGACCATATCTCAGGACAACGATCATTTTCATAGCCCCAGTTTCCAGAGTCTCGCCTTTATGACTCTCGCAAGGGACGGGATTCTCATGTAAGGCTCACAATCCCCCTTTCTGAGAGCCTCCAGAATATCCTCCGGCGTCTCCAGGGTGGGGAAATTGGTGTAGAAGTCTCCAAGTTCGTAAATGGAGTGAGCGTCGCTGCAGCTCACAATTCTTCTGCCCGTGCTCATCGCTTTTGCAATGGCTTTTTGACAGTCCCAGGGAAAAACCCTTCCATTTATCGCTTCCACTATTTCAAACTTTTCAAAGGCGAGGTCTCCCAGGGGGTGTTCGTTTTTGAGATGGTAAGGGTGAGGTGCCACCGGTACAACATTCCACTCCCGTGCCCATTCCAGCACTTCTTCCAGTTTTCTACTTTTCGGCAGCTCTTCCAGACCGAGAAGAAGCACATGCCCCATGTCCGTGCTCCACTCAACTCCCGGAATTATTATGAAGTCGCGTGGTTTGAAGTTTTTCCAGCCCAGCACATCATGGTCCGTGATTGCAATCGCTCCCAGACCCCTTCTTTTTGCGGCCGCCACCATCTCCGTGATTGTGTGCCTTCCATCGCTTGCATTTGTGTGAACGTGCAGGTCAACTCTCATGTTATTTTTTCATCCTTTTCCCATTTATGCATTTCTCAGAGCCGTTACCGAATTTTACTCTCCTCTTGTTTCCCTCCAGAACTTTTCCATTTTTTCTGCAACTTTTTTGGCACTGGCCGGGTAGGTTCTCAGATGAAAGACCACGCGAACATCATTTCCCAGCCTGATGTTTCCATGAAGAAAGCTTTTCTTATCCAGACGGATATAGAATGCCCCCTTCTCGCTCCTCTCTTCGAAATCCTCTATCCTAACAGCCTGTGCAATTTTTTCCGCCACTTCCTTCGCTTTTCTACCCTTCAGCTTGCACCTGAGGATTATAATCGGATTCCCCCAGTGGCCCCTGAGCTTTTCCTCTTTCATTTCCACATTCAGCACTTCTTCAATAGCCTTCTTCAACTTCTCCTCGTTTTCAGTCGCATGACATATAGCCTCAACAACAGCACTGGTTATCACACAACTTCACCATCTGACTTCTACTTTCCCTTTCCACCCCTGGCTCCAACACTCGGTCGACTCTTTTTATGGCTTCTCTTCCTCAGACCTCTGCTTTTCTTTCCGGCACTGGTAAGGCCCCTGAACACCCTTCCCCTGTGCTGTTTCTCTGCTATCCATCCCACATCCTTATCCTTCTTTATTGCAGGATGATTTTTATCCACCAGTATCACTTCAAACCACTTGAATACACCGTCCTCTGCCACATAATAACTGTTGAGAACTTCCAGGTTGGGGAATTTTCTTGCGGCCTTCTCTTCAGCAATCCATCTCAGGCTCTTCTTCGGATAGTATTTCAGCATCCCCATCTTGCTGGGTTTCCTCCCCATTCTGAATCGGGGCCTTGTCCTTCCACCCTTCAGAACCCTCACTCTCACGACCACGAAACCCTGCTTTGCCTTCCAGCCAAGAGCTCTCGCCCTGTCAATTCTGGTAGGTCTTTCAATTCTTACAACAACAGGCTGGTTTCTCCATTCTTTAAGACGAGCCTTGAACATCTCGCTGCCCTTCTCTCTCCACGCCTGTTTGAGATACTTCTGATAACCCACTTCTCTCACCCATTTTCAAAGTTTAAAAAATCTGCGGTTTGAGAGGCGTATATTTTCCACCAGTGCAGGAAGCTCTCTCAGGTCTTTTATATTAAAATCTGCATCCCTGTGTGTTTCTCCCTTGGGAGAGAAGAACACAGATACTGCGCCGAAGTTCTTTGCAGCTCTTATGTCGTTTTCACCGTTCCCCACCACCACCAGCCGGTGATCTCCAAGCTCTTCAGCAATCAGCATCAGACCTTCAGGATCTGGTTTTGTTCTCTCCACATCATCTCCCGTGACCACCACTTCGAAATACCTCTTTATACCGGCAGCTTTGAGGGCAGTTTCTGCCACCTTCCTTGGCATTGCTGTGAACACGGCTTTCTTTTCCCTTACCTGCTCAAGAGCCTCAATGGCTCCGGGCATGAGTGATATCTTATGCGCATTTTTGGAAAACTCACCCATATACCTTGCACATATTTCATCCATGTCCTTCCAGAGTCCCGGAGGAAGGATTTTCATGAGAAAGAGCTTGAGAGATGTGGAGCTGAGATCAATCCTCTCAATTTTTCTGGTTACCCCGTAATCCATGAGAATTTTTGTGAGTATATGGGCATGGAGGTTGTGAGAATCAATAAGCGTTCCATCCAGGTCGAATACCACTATCATTCTATCAACCTCACATCCACAGCAAATGCTCCTTTTTCATTCACTATGAGGGGATTTATGTCGAGCTCTTTAAATTCATTCTCCTGAGCAAAAGCTGACACAGCGAGAAGAGCTTCAATCACGCTCTCCCTGTTTGCCACTTTCCCCCTGAACCCCTCGAATATCTTCTTTACCCTGAGCTCAGCCAGCATCTCCTCAGCGTCCCTCCTTTCAATCGGTACCGCTCTGAAGCTCACATCTTGAAATATCTCGGCAAGGACCCCTCCGGCACCGACCATTACCACCTTACCGAAAGTTTTTTCTCTGAGAGCACCTACAATTAGTTCGAAACCTTCCACAAACGGCTGGGCTATGACTCCATACGGCTCGAGCTTTCTGTAAGCTTCTACGATTTCACTATCTGTTTTCAAATTGAGAAATACAAGCCCCCTTTCCGTTTTGTGTTCTTCTGTGTCGGCTTTGAGGACGAGTGGACGTGGCATGCGCAGAATTTCTTCCAGTTTCGCTCTTTTCCCTATCACATTGATCCCGTAGCTTTTCATAACCTCCATTGCCTCTGATGGGAGCATAGAAGAATTAGCGAGAAGTATAAATAAGGTTTGCATCTCAAACTAAGGTGGGAGAATCCAAAAAGGACCCTCGGAGCAGAATTGAAGAGCTGGGAAAAGGGCTACTTGAGATGATCAATTCAGGTGCAAATCCCTACATTGAAATTCCAGTAAGAAGAAGCTCCAACATCGTGTGGGATAATGAGCTTGGACTTTTGAGTCTTGGAAAAAAAATCTCAAGAAGATACTTCATCAATGTGGCACACGCCAGGAAGTTCATGCAGACTGTGCTTGTGGCTTCCTTTGTGAAGGAGCTGCTCGACGAGGGTATACACGCGAGTTTGAGAGAGGCCTTTTACAGTTTGAAAAAGACCATACCTGGAACCAAGGAGAACACGTTCGAAGAGCAGGAGGAGAGCAATGCCATATTTGTTGATCTGGAAGTCGCGCGACTTCCAGATCAACAAATATGGCATTGCTCTCCTCCTGCTCTTCGAACGTGTTCTCCTTGGTTCCAGGTATGGTCTTTTTCAAACTGTAAAAGGCCTCTCTCAAACTCGCGTGTATACCCTCGTCGAGCAGCTCCTTCACAAAGGAAGCCACAAGCACAGTCTGCATGAACTTCCTGGCGTGTGCCACATTGATGAAGTATCTTCTTGAGATTTTTTTTCCAAGACTCAAAAGTCCAAGCTCATTATCCCACACGATGTTGGAGCTTCTTCTTACTGGAATTTCAATGTAGGGATTTGCACCTGAATTGATCATCTCAAGTAGCCCTTTTCCCAGCTCTTCAATTCTGCTCCGAGGGTCCTTTTTGGATTCTCCCACCTTAGTTTGAGATGCAAACCTTATTTATACTTCTCGCTAATTCTTCTATGCTCCCATCAGAGGCAATGGAGGTTATGAAAAGCTACGGGATCAATGTGATAGGGAAAAGAGCGAAACTGGAAGAAATTCTGCGCATGCCACGTCCACTCGTCCTCAAAGCCGACACAGAAGAACACAAAACGGAAAGGGGGCTTGTATTTCTCAATTTGAAAACAGATAGTGAAATCGTAGAAGCTTACAGAAAGCTCGAGCCGTATGGAGTCATAGCCCAGCCGTTTGTGGAAGGTTTCGAACTAATTGTAGGTGCTCTCAGAGAAAAAACTTTCGGTAAGGTGGTAATGGTCGGTGCCGGAGGGGTCCTTGCCGAGATATTTCAAGATGTGAGCTTCAGAGCGGTACCGATTGAAAGGAGGGACGCTGAGGAGATGCTGGCTGAGCTCAGGGTAAAGAAGATATTCGAGGGGTTCAGGGGGAAAGTGGCAAACAGGGAGAGCGTGATTGAAGCTCTTCTCGCTGTGTCAGCTTTTGCTCAGGAGAATGAATTTAAAGAGCTCGACATAAATCCCCTCATAGTGAATGAAAAAGGAGCATTTGCTGTGGATGTGAGGTTGATAGAATGATAGTGGTATTCGACCTGGATGGAACGCTTATTGATTCTCACAACCTCCATGCCCATATACTCACAAAAATTCTCATGGATTACGGGGTAACCAGAAAAATTGAGAGGATTGATCTCAGCTCCACATCTCTCAAGCTCTTTCTCATGAAAATCCTTCCTCCGGGACTCTGGAAGGACATGGATGAAATATGTGCAAGGTATATGGGTGAGTTTTCCAAAAATGCGCATAAGATATCACTCATGCCCGGAGCCATTGAGGCTCTTGAGCAGGTAAGGGAAAAGAAAGCCGTGTTCACAGCAATGCCAAGGAAGGTGGCAGAAACTGCCCTCAAAGCTGCCGGTATAAAGAGGTATTTCGAAGTGGTGGTCACGGGAGATGATGTGGAGAGAACAAAACCAGATCCTGAAGGTCTGATGCTGATTGCTGAAGAGCTTGGAGATCACCGGCTGGTGGTGGTGGGGAACGGTGAAAACGACATAAGAGCTGCAAAGAACTTCGGCGCAGTATCTGTGTTCTTCTCTCCCAAGGGAGAAACACACAGGGATGCAGATTTTAATATAAAAGACCTGAGAGAGCTTCCTGCACTGGTGGAAAATATACGCCTCTCAAACCGCAGATTTTTTAAACTTTGAAAATGGGTGAGAGAAGTGGGTTATCAGAAGTATCTCAAACAGGCGTGGAGAGAGAAGGGCAGCGAGATGTTCAAGGCTCGTCTTAAAGAATGGAGAAACCAGCCTGTTGTTGTAAGAATTGAAAGACCTACCAGAATTGACAGGGCGAGAGCTCTTGGCTGGAAGGCAAAGCAGGGTTTCGTGGTCGTGAGAGTGAGGGTTCTGAAGGGTGGAAGGACAAGGCCCCGATTCAGAATGGGGAGGAAACCCAGCAAGATGGGGATGCTGAAATACTATCCGAAGAAGAGCCTGAGATGGATTGCTGAAGAGAAGGCCGCAAGAAAATTCCCCAACCTGGAAGTTCTCAACAGTTATTATGTGGCAGAGGACGGTGTATTCAAGTGGTTTGAAGTGATACTGGTGGATAAAAATCATCCTGCAATAAAGAAGGATAAGGATGTGGGATGGATAGCAGAGAAACAGCACAGGGGAAGGGTGTTCAGGGGCCTTACCAGTGCCGGAAAGAAAAGCAGAGGTCTGAGGAAGAGAAGCCATAAAAAGAGTCGACCGAGTGTTGGAGCCAGGGGTGGAAAGGGAAAGTAGAAGTCAGATGGTGAAGTTGTGTGATAACCAGTGCTGTTGTTGAGGCTATATGTCATGCGACTGAAAACGAGGAGAAGTTGAAGAAGGCTATTGAAGAAGTGCTGAATGTGGAAATGAAAGAGGAAAAGCTCAGGGGCCACTGGGGGAATCCGATTATAATCCTCAGGTGCAAGCTGAAGGGTAGAAAAGCGAAGGAAGTGGCGGAAAAAATTGCACAGGCTGTTAGGATAGAGGATTTCGAAGAGAGGAGCGAGAAGGGGGCATTCTATATCCGTCTGGATAAGAAAAGCTTTCTTCATGGAAACATCAGGCTGGGAAATGATGTTCGCGTGGTCTTTCATCTGAGAACCTACCCGGCCAGTGCCAAAAAAGTTGCAGAAAAAATGGAAAAGTTCTGGAGGGAAACAAGAGGAGAGTAAAATTCGGTAACGGCTCTGAGAAATGCATAAATGGGAAAAGGATGAAAAAATAACATGAGAGTTGACCTGCACGTTCACACAAATGCAAGCGATGGAAGGCACACAATCACGGAGATGGTGGCGGCCGCAAAAAGAAGGGGTCTGGGAGCGATTGCAATCACGGACCATGATGTGCTGGGCTGGAAAAACTTCAAACCACGCGACTTCATAATAATTCCGGGAGTTGAGTGGAGCACGGACATGGGGCATGTGCTTCTTCTCGGTCTGGAAGAGCTGCCGAAAAGTAGAAAACTGGAAGAAGTGCTGGAATGGGCACGGGAGTGGAATGTTGTACCGGTGGCACCTCACCCTTACCATCTCAAAAACGAACACCCCCTGGGAGACCTCGCCTTTGAAAAGTTTGAAATAGTGGAAGCGATAAATGGAAGGGTTTTTCCCTGGGACTGTCAAAAAGCCATTGCAAAAGCGATGAGCACGGGCAGAAGAATTGTGAGCTGCAGCGACGCTCACTCCATTTACGAACTTGGAGACTTCTACACCAATTTCCCCACCCTGGAGACGCCGGAGGATATTCTGGAGGCTCTCAGAAAGGGGGATTGTGAGCCTTACATGAGAATCCCGTCCCTTGCGAGAGTCATAAAGGCGAGACTCTGGAAACTGGGGCTATGAAAATGATCGTTGTCCTGAGATATGGTCACCGGAAGGAAAGGGATAGAAGGGTTACGACACATGTGGCTCTCGTAGCCAGAGCTTTTGGGGCCGACGGAATTGTGATAAGCGGAGAGGATGCGAGCACGCCCATTGAAACCGTGAAAAAAGTGGTGGAGAAATGGGGAGGCCCTTTCTTTGCCGAATATGAAAGAAACTGGAGAAAATTTCTGAAAGAATGGAAAAAAAGAGGAATAGTCATTCATCTCACCATGTACGGTCTCCCCGTGGATAAGGTGATAGGCGAAATAAGAAAAAGGGTAAAGGAGGATATCCTGATTGTTGTGGGGGCGGAGAAGGTTCCTCCGGAAATCTATGAAATCGCAGATTACAATGTGGCGATAGGAAATCAACCTCACAGTGAAGTTGCCGCTCTTGCGGTTTTTCTGGACCGGCTTTTCCAGGGGAGGGAACTCGCAAGGGAGTTTGAAAATGCAAAAATAAAGGTTGTGCCTCAGAAAAAGGGGAAGAAAGTGGTGAAACTATGAGAATAGATATAAATTCATAAGAGAGCGTAAAAATATGGGTGTGTGCAGCTACTGGTACGGGGGGAGGAGGGAACCCGAGTTTTACAGAAATGTGAGGGAAATCGTGGAGAAAAATGAAGAGCTCGTGGAAAGTGTGAGAGTTGCAGGCCCGCTTCCTCCCGCTTCTTTTCCTCCAGAAATTTACACAGAGAACGACGAGTTCTACGCCACTGTCCGTTTTAAAGCTGAAACGCCCGAGGAGCTCAAAAAACTTCTCAGGCTGAGAGAAAAACTTTATCTCTGGGTTGTAGATGCCACGCAGAAAAACAGAAGATATCTGCTACTCATGATCGACGAGGGAAATGTTAGGGAGATATTGAAGGCTCTGGAAACGCAAATCACATAAACCTCTGGATTGTAGGTTTGGAGTGGATTTCATAGATGTATATGCGGGTGAGTTTTCGGAGGAGAAAATGAAAAGAGCTGAAGAACTCGAAATCAAAATCGCTCCGGGCCATTTCTCACTCCTGATAAGCAAAAACAGGAGAGAAGTGAGAAAAAAGAGAAAAGATGTCGATTTTGTGGCTGCCATTGTCAACAAACGACAGGAACTGAACTCTCTTCTCACAGATGTTTACTATGACTTTTTCATAATCCCCTCCACACTCCGCCTCGGCAAGAGAAGTGTGAGGATGGCCAAAAGGTATGAGACAGGGATAGCTGTGCCTCTCTCACCTGCCTTCTCGCTGAAACCAAAGCTTCTGGCTCGGATTTCTCACAATTTAAAACTCGTGGAGGAAATCGGAGCCATCCTTCTTCTGTGCTCCGGGGCTGAAACTCCGGAGGATTTGAGAAGTGGAAGGGATCTCGCATGTATAGGAGTGCTCCTCGGCCTGAGTCCGGACTATGCAAGAAAGGCCGTAAGACACTTTCCCAATTTTATACTGGAAAGAAACAGAGAAAGAAAAAAGCAGGCCGCCTGGGGAGTGGAGGTTATTCAGTAGACGAATTTCTGGTTGAAAATAATCCTGAAGTATCATAGATCTGGACATCTTTGAGAGGTGCGAGGAGATACTCTGTGATCTGATGGGGTTCGACGATTTCCCTTTTGAGCTTGAATTTCACATCATAAACAGGCTTTTTTCTCCTTCTTCGAAGCCTCATTCTGTAAAGCTTAATGTAGGGTCCACCCTTACCCCTCCCCACACCTGCATATATCTTGCCCGTTTGCTCTGCAACTATCAATCGATAGCTTCCGGTCCATTTTCTGCCCCTGAAAAGAGAAATGTCAAAGCTTCCTCTCTGCTTTTTGCCTTCGAGCACAGAGTCGTAATGCATGTCTATGCGTAACTTTCTGAAGGGAGCGACCAGCTCCTTCAATGTGGCAAGTGGTATGTTTATCTCCACTGCCTGATAACCTCTAACATATCCCTGAAAAATCTCCTGCAGCACCTCAGCTGGCTTTACCTCCGCATCAAAAGCAGCGTCCATAAATGCCTGAATAAATCCAGCAGCTGCCTTGAAGGCAAGAGAGTAAGCCACAGCTTCTCCCTTTCCGGCTTTAACAGCAATTTCGAGGCCCTCGGAGTCATATATTTTCTCCAGACCTTTTCCCTTTTTGAGATATCTTTCAAAATCCTTCAGCGTAATCAGTTCCATAATTTTTCATGTCGTGGATATTTATAAGGTTGGTGAGAAATACTTCTATGCGATATATTGCTGTGGAGTGGGTGGGAGAGAAACCGGATGAGAAGGAAATCTACGAGCATGTGCAGAAAGTTCTCGGAATTACTGGTTTTGTGCATTCAAAATTCAGAATAATCAACGGAATCCTCGCCTGTGATAGAAAATGGGTGGATAAAGTGCGGGGAGCCCTCGCTCTTCGATGGCAGTTCCGGGTGAAAAAGATAAGCGGGACTCTCAAAAAGGCAAAATCAGTATCTCAGTAGAGCTCCCACACCTCCCATAGCCGCAAATTCCTTTCCCTCATTTGTCTCCGTGCTTATGAATTCAATTTCCGCACTGCTCTGCTCGGCAAGTTCCACAAACTCGTCTATTTTCTCTTTTGGCAGATCTTCACTGAGAAGAAGGGTCTCTACAGAACCTGCATAAAGAGCATTTCTTACCTCTTCCTCTCCATATGCAACAGGTTCTCCCCTGGCAATCCGTCTGAAAAACTCATCCAGAAGGTTTTTCTCATGCATCATCTCTGTTTTTGCAAGAATATCCCGGCTTTTTTCAACGAGCTCCCTCAAACCGTACTCGTCACTATAACCCACATCTTTTATGGCTATCACCTTCTCCTTCACATCAGTTGGGAGCGTCTCGAAAAACTCCTCCTTTGTGGGACCGGGACCTCCCAGAAGAATTCCCTTCACATTCATCAGATTTTGCTTTACAAGTTCGCCCACACTTTTGTAAAAGTCCCTCGCGAGAGCTTCCCTCACCCTTTCAAATCTGGCGGCGCTCTGGCCCCCAGCCCTGAACTTTCCAGGGACCATGCTTTTCACATTTTTGAGCACCTCTATCCTCTTCCCCTTGAGCAAGCCTATCGTGGCCTCTCCCCTCTCGATCACAACAAGACCATAAACATCCTTTGGTTTGAGCATTTCCTCAAGCGGTTCC
>Ga0180300_10001008_pt1 | contig 12868 bp, 12 predicted proteins | sample GuaBasSediGuay15_FD_121798 | JGI IMG/M metagenome (GOLD analysis project Ga0180300, IMG submission 121798) | Subseafloor sediment microbial communities from Guaymas Basin, Gulf of California, Mexico - Guay15, Core 4569-2, 21-24 cm | ecosystem: Environmental > Aquatic > Marine > Hydrothermal... | reverse complement strand
TTCTTGATCTTCAGAGCGGGATCAGCACTTCTGTAGACTTCCCTTCCTAAAACCACATAATCGGCTATTCCCTTCACATCTTCAAGGGTTACAACATCTTTTTGATCCTCTACGGCCGCTTCCATCCTTATTCCGGGCACCAGAAACTTTCCTTTTATCCTGGCACGCAGTTTCCTGGCCCATTTACCGGGCATAACGAAATCCGTTCCAAGGTCATCGAACTTCTCTATCATCTCGATATAATCATCAAGGTCGCCAGGAATAGAGGTCAGCTTTATAACCACAAAAATCCGTTTGTCCGTGACACTTAAAGCCGCGCGTACAGCGTCTATACCACATGCGGAATGCACGGTGAAACCTACTACACACGGATGATCCCAGCTTCTTATAGAACGCTCTACAGTGGAAGGTATATCTACAAATTTGAGATCCAGAATCACCTTCAAACCTTTCTTGAACAACTCATCAAGGATCTTCCTGCCCTCTACGGCCAGGTTGTGGCCAAGCTTTACATGTTCAAAGGTACCGTATTTCTCTACGAATTCCAGGGGATGTTCCATATCCAGACTCAACACAGGTATCATGCTGGCACCTCCGATTCGAGAAATTCCCCATCCCAGTATATCCATTTTCCCGATTTCCTGACACCGAGCACTTTACCTTTCAATTTGACACCATTGAAAACACAGTTTTTACCCTTGGTGAAGAGAGAACCTGCATCCACAATCCATTCCATTTCAGGATCGATGACTATGAGATCCTGTCCAGTAAACTTTTCCTGCAAGTTCAAAATCTTCAAAGGTTCAACCGTGAGCTTGTCCACGACGAGTTCCAGATCCTCTAAAACCGTGTAGAAAACGGAAAAAGCCACCTCTATATTCGATGTACCAAATGGTGCTTCCATGAAATCCGGGGGTTTTTCGGGATGAGGAGCATGATCGGTGGCCAGAACGTTTATTGTGCCATCTTTGACAGCACTTATTAGAGCTCTTCTGTCCTCCTCACTTCCGAGTGGTGGGTTTATTTTGAAATCCGCGTTTTTCACATCCTGCCAGGAGAAAAAGAGATGATGGGGTGTAACTTCACACGTTACATACGCATATTTACGCAAATAATCCAGCGTTTCCACAGCCAGTTTCGTGGAAAGATGTTGTATGTGGAATCTCCCAAATCCGTTTTCCACTCCTGTTAACACCGTTCGCACCATGGCTATCGCTTCATTGGAAATCGGTCTTGAAGCACCGGGTAGAGACGCTCCTCTATAGAATATGCCTTTCAGCTCATGCACCTGACTGTGATCAAATATAACAGCCTTTTTTCTCTTCCTGCTTAACGCATCATCGAGTGAGACATGATCATACCTGAAACCATCGGTGGAATAAGCAACCACCTTTTTACCATCAGGTTCCAGGTTTCCAAAAAGTGAAACTGCCCAGTGATAACGTACGTTTTTTCCACGTGCCAACTTCTCGTGTTCCTGCAGAACACCCACATCATCGAGAGGTGGCGAAGTATTGGGTTGAATAACCAGCCTCAAGAATCCACCTGCTATGGCTGCTCTGGAAAGGGAAAAATAATCTTCTCCTCCATTTAATCGTACATGAGTGTGAAGGTCCACGAAAGGAAAGGTAACAATGAGGGCTTCCGCCCTCACATTTATGGGAAGCTTTATTTCCTCCTCAAACCAGCGTTTCCTGAAGGGATCGTATATTTTCAACCGATGCCACCGCCTTTTCAAGAACGGCCATCCTGGAGTAGAGACCATTCTTGACCTGCATCAATATCAGCGAACGTTCGGAGTAAACGATCCCGTCGGACACTTCCACATTTCTATTGAAGGGTCCGGGATGCATCAACACAGCATGTTCAGGAGCCATTTTTATCGTTCTTTCGTTGATCTGATACTTTCTAAAGAATTCTTCAACGTCATCGAAGTGCTTTTCGAGGCGTTCTTTTTGTATTCTCAACGCGTAGACCACATCCACATCGTGAATGGCCTCACCGAGATCGTGTGTTATCACACTGACACCTTCAAAATGCTTCGGCACAAATCCCACAGGTCCACACATACGAACTTCACCGCCGAACTTCAGTATCCCTTCTGTAAGGGATCGAGCCACTCTCGAATGAACTATGTCACCAACTATGGCCACTTTCAAATCCAGCCGTCCGAAATGTTCATACATAGTGGTGAGGTCCAGAATCGCCTGTGTTGGATGTTGATTGTTACCATCACCACCGTTTATCACAGGCACCGAAAGATGCTTTGCAAAGTACATGGGCAAACCGTTTTTTCTCACCCGTATCACGAAACCGTCCACATCCATGGCTTCGAGCGTGAGAAGTGTATCGAGTTCTGTTTCACCCTTCTGCAGAGACGAGAGGTTCGGGGTGAAATCCAGAAACTTCCCGCCAAGGCTCAATATGGCTTTCTGGAACGAGAGTTTCGTTCGTGTGGAAGGTTCGAAAAAGGCCGTTACTATGAATTTACCCTTCAAGCTCTTTGGGAATTTTCTGGAAGCTCTGAACTCCAGCGCTCTTTTGATGATCCACATTACCTCCTCTGCACTCAGATCGTTCATGGAAAGGATATGCTTCGGCATGATGTTACCCCCTTCAGCCATTTTTCTCCCCAACTAAAATAAAAGGGAGTTCGAATTCCGAACTCCCTTTGAAAAATACTTCCCCTATTATGGCCTTCGCCTTTATGAGCCTTATCTTCATGAATTTTCGTCTTTCGTGCTTCAAATGTTCGCATCTCATCATATCGAACTCCCTCACGAAATGTTCAGGTGAATTATACCAGTCCCATCCATCATTAGAATGACGGTATTGTTACACAATCTTTAGATGTATGCAATATTCGTTAATGTTGTCACTAAGAAACGTTGTCAGACCGCGTGAATGCTGTTATTCCCAGTAACGCAAGTGGGACAATCAGCAACACCATGGTGATCACCTTGGCCACGCTGATGATAGGAGAACGCATGAAAAAGTACAATACTATACCAGCGAACACCCAAAAACATACGGCCCATTTTTTGAACCTGGTGGCCAGAATTCCCATTAATATTATGACGACTCCAGGCAAAGATTCCACGACGAAATCCACACTGAAACCGTGCGATAGAAGAGCAAACAATAAGAGAAGCGAACCATAGACTTTCGTTGTGATACTTACGAAACTTTCACGTGGATATGTCATTATGACAAAAATCAGGGAGCGCACCAACAAAGGTATAAGGATAATGGCATAAAAGATGTCTCTATTGGGTCTTCTATATACAGCGAAGAATATCATTGTCAATAGCATCGTCACAATAAGAGAAAAATACGTTGCCAGTCTATCGATGTACTCTTCTCTCTCGTCCATATCTCTGACCACTCCGAAGCTTCTCAACAGAACACCCAGAAACGCTCCCAGACACAACAATATTGCCCATGACCACAATCCGGAAAGCAGCACCCCTACAATCACGAACGAAAGCTCCATAACTCCCATCTTCCTCATCTCCAGTCCACCTCCTCCAGTTTGAAGAGAGTTTCCACATCTGTATCCAAAACTTTGGCTATCTTAAGGGCCAGTAAAATCGACGGTTTGTATCTACCCTGTTCTATATTGACTATGGTCTGCCGACTGACCCCCACTTCTCTGGCAAGTTCCTCCTGCGTTAAACCCCTTTCTCTTCTCACCCTTCTCACATTTACCCGCACTTTTCCACCTCCCTGTATGTAAAGTATACTTGACATACATGGAAAAGTCAATGGTTACTTCCTCATAAGTTTCTTGACATTCATCCGAAAGTCATGTATTATTTAGTTGGATGCGTCATGCAACTAAATTCTGATAAGAGGTGAAAGGGATGAAAAGGAAACTGCTTATTACCGTTTTTATGTCAATTGCGGGAATTACACTGCTTGCTGCTGGTATAGCAAAATGGGAATTGGGGGGTATGTATTCAACCGGAGATCTCGTTAAATACGACGGAAAAATTTACAGATGTTTGAGAGTGCACAAGGCTATCGCAGGTACAGAACCAGCCATTGCCGGAGAATTCTGGAAACCTGTCCAGGACAAGATTATAGGTGCCTACTATCCATCATGGGGTATATATGCACGCAATTTCAATGTCATGGATATCGATGGCTCGAAGCTGACGCACCTTTTCTACGCTTTTGCCAATATATCTGATGATGGCCTCTGCGTCCTGGCGGATTCATGGGCAGACGTCGATAAACCATTTCCAGGAGATAGCGATGCACCAGGCACACTCCGCGGGAATTTCAACCAGCTTAGAAAGCTTAAAGAAAAGTACCCCCATCTCAAGGTACTCATATCTGTAGGTGGGTGGACGCTATCCAAGAACTTTCCAAAGGTTGCAGCAACAGAAGAATCCAGAAAACGTTTTGTGAAATCATGTATAGACCTTTTCATAAAAGGAGAATTTGAATTTGGGGAAAAATATGGCACGCATCCTGGTATATTCGATGGAATCGATGTGGACTGGGAATATCCCGTGGAAAGTGGAATGCATCCTGGCACACCAGAAGACAAACGTAATTTCACACTGTTGATTGCAGAATTCAGAAAGCAGCTGGATGAATTATCAAAGCAAACAGGAAAACAGTATCTGCTGACAATCGCCGGGGCAGCAAAACCCAATTATATCTTCAAAAACACAGAGATAGCCGAGGTAGCCAAATACTTGGATTTCATAGTGGTTATGACGTACGATTTCCATGGTGCATGGGACCCCACAACCAACTTCCATTGCAATCTATATCACGATCACGCAGATACATCACCGGAAGCGGAAGATTTGAATGTGGAGGCAGTTATAAGAAACTACATTGAAGCGGGAGTACCCTCAGAGAAGCTGGTACTGGGTATACCTTTCTATGGTCGTTCGTGGAAAGGCGTTGAAAATGTGAATAACGGTCTCTATCAAAAAGCTGATGGTGCAGGTCCGGGAACATGGGAACCTGGCGTGCTGGATTACAGAGATATCGTCAAAAACTACGAGCCAAAATTCAAAAAATTCTTCCACCCTAAAGCACAGTCACCATGGCTATTCGATGGCGGCGTTTTCATAACCTATGATGATCTGGATTCTGTGGCATTGAAAGCAAAATATGTATTGGAACATGATCTTGCAGGTGTAGCCGTCTGGGAAATAAGTGCTGATATACGTGGTGTACCGGCTCCCGAAGATTCATTGATTAACACTATATACGAAGTTCTGAAAGGAGAGTGAAAGATCAGATCACCCCCTGGAATTTTTCCCGTAAGGAACAGTGCATAGCGAAAAGATTTCGGGGAATCGTCGGATAAATTCGAAGCACATCACGAAAATTCACGACTATTCGAATTTGACATGGTACAAGTTACACCTTATGATCAACCACGAAATCTCCTCATGGGGGTGTTTATGCAAATGAGGAAAACAGTGTTGCTGGGTTTTCTCATTATCAGTTTAATGGGTCTGGGAGTGGAAACGCTCAAAAATACCGTGGTAGTTGACCAAGTGGGGTACCTGTCAGGTTTCAAGAAGATAGCCTTTCTCGTTAATCCAGATGGTTCACCTGTAAAATTCAAAATTATGGATACGGGAGGAAACATTGTTTTCAAGGGTAAGGTGAAGAAAAAAACTAATGAAGACTATTTGAGTGGTGACAGAGTGTACATACTGGATTTCTCCGATTTCGAAAAAGAAGGAGAGTACACGATAGTGTGCGGTGATGCGAAGTCGTATCCGTTTAAAATAAGTGAAAACGTATACGGTGATGCTTTCAAGCTGACAATGGTCTCCTATTATCTTCAGAGATGTGGTCAAAAAGTGAAATATGGAAAATTCCATCATGAAACCTGCCACACTCAAGAAAAAGAGGCTGCCTATCATCCTGCTACTGGTTTCAAAGGTACGAAAGATGTACGCGGTGGATGGCACGATGCAGGCAACTACGAAAAGTATGTGAACAACGCAGCTTTTACAGTGGCTCATCTACTACTTGCCTATGAATTTTTCAAAATCGATGTGAAGTTTATTCCAGGTTATACCGATGACTTACCGCATATACTTGCAGAAGCGAAGACGGGTCTCGATTGGCTAATGAAAATGCAGAGAAAAGACGGAAGTGTGCATCACAGTGTCGTCGTAGAAAGTTGGGACTACTGGATTTGCAAACCCGGTGAGCACAAGGATAAGAGATATATAACCTCTATAACATCATTTGATACAGCAGTGTTTGCAGCGGTGATGGCCATGGCTGCACGACTGTATGAAAAGTTCGATTCAGAATATGCAGCCGAATGTCATAGAAGAGCCAGGCTGGCATGGGGATGGCTGGAAAATCACCCGGAAATGATACCGAATGGAGGATATAAACCTTTAACGGAAACAGATGGATATGAGGATAACAGTGACAGAGATGAAAGACTGTGGGCGGCCATTGAACTCTTTGCAACAACTGGTGAAGTCAAATACAGGAGATACTTCGAAGCAAAATACAAGATCTGGAGTAAAACCATAGATTACTTTCCCTACTGGGGTGATGTGAGGGTACTTGCAATGCTGAGATATTACTTTACACCAGGCACCAACAGGAAAATAAAGGAGGAAATAAAGAAAGATCTATTCACTTTCCTGGATTCTAGATTACGCTGGATAAATTCAGAAGACAATGGCTATGGCGTGGCGCTGAAAGTCGATGAATTCTGGTGGGGATCAAATGCCAATCTTGGCGAGATAGCATTTATGTTCGTTATGGGTTACACGATGGACAGGACCAGAAGAGAGTATCTTGAAGCAGCGGTGGAACAACTACACTATCTTTTTGGTCGAAACGCTCTTAACCTCAGTTTTGTAACGGGTGTTGGGAGTAACGCTATCATGAATCCGCACCACGGCCCCAGTATAACCGATGATATCAACGAACCGTGGCCCGGCCTGGTAGTCGGCGGACCAAACGCTGATAGAGAAGATTACATCATGGAAAAGATGGTACCAGAAAATATACCTCCAATGAGGTGTTTTGTGGATCATGTGGAAGCCTATTCGGTGAACGAACCCGATATATGCTATAACGCACCCTGGGAATTCGTGCTAGCCTCCCTGTGTCACTGATCGCACGATCAGCACCCACCTCCACATTTGGGCGCGGAAAACGCGCCCAATTTTTTGCTCCAAGTGAAATCCCGTCAACCCTTTCTGACATCTACGATTTTTGTGCAGCCGTTGAAGCAAATCTATCATTTGACTTTTTTCGCTTTTTATGTTATAGTTTTTACCGACTGGTAAGTAAAAAATACAAGGAGGTGTTGAAATGGGTCCTGTTGCCAGCCTGAAGGCAACCATGATGAGACAGGCAGGAAAGTTTGTTTCCCGGATTGTTCGTAATGCAGATGAAGAAGGACTTGCCAAGCTCTTTAAAACTATAGCCATGTTGACGAAGGAACCGGCAAAGAGTGGTTTGAAGAAGCTCGGGAGATTAGCTGAGGAAGGACATCCAATGCTCAAATCGTGGGTGAGGGTGTTCAGGAATGCGAGTCCCGCGTCGGTGGAAAAGATCATCAACAACTTGATAATAAATGAATGGGTTATAGGCGAGAAGATCAGGCAAGAAAAGATGCACGAGCACAAGGTCGTTATACCTAAACTGGTGGTTGTAAGTCCAACGTACGCATGTAACCTCAATTGTGTGGGATGTTACGCGGGTCTCTACGGAAGAAAGTATCAGCTCACAAAGGAAGAGATGGAAAGCATATTGAAGCAGGCTAACGAATTGGGTATGTACTTCTTCGTCATAACCGGCGGTGAACCATTCATATGGCCTCACATGATGGAAATATTTGAGAAATTCATTGACAGCTACTTTCTCGTTTATACCAACGGTACATTGCTCAACGAGGAAAAAGTTAGGAAACTGGCCGAATTGGGTAATGTAACTCCGGCGGTATCCGTGGAAGGATTTGAGCGGGAAACCGACTGGCGTAGAGGCCGGGGAGTATGGGCAAAGATACAGAAATCGTGGGAATTGATGAGGAAGTACGGAGTGATATTCGGAGCCTCCGTCACAGCCACGAAAATGAACCATGATGTACTCATGAAAGACGAATTCTGGGATTTCCTCCATGAAAGTGGTGTTTCGTATGTTTGGGTCTACCAGTTCATGCCTGTTGGTATGAATCCGTCCATGGACCTTGTACCCACTCCACAACAGAGGTACGAGCGCTTCTTCAAAACGGAAGAACTCCGGCTCGGTGGAAAATTCGCGTTTGTTGCGGATTTTTGGAATCACGGTTTTCTGACAAACGGATGTCTTGCTGCCGGTGCCAAATATTTGCATATAAATGCTAAAGGGTACGTTGAACCCTGCGTTTTCCAGCAATTCGCTGTGGACAACATCCGTGAAAAAACGCTACTCGAAATATTGAAATCACCATTTTTCACCGCCTACAAGAGAATGATTCCTTATTCTACAAATTTGTTCAGACCATGTCCTATAATAGATAATCCGAAGGTCTTCAGAGCCATGGTCAAGAAATTCAACGCCATACCGCAACATCCTGGTTCAGAAAGAGTGATAACGGAGCTAGCGGATGCGCTTGACAAAATGGCGGAAGAGTGGCGCAAATATGCTGACAAGCTCTGGTATGATATAGGCTACTCCGAAAAGTATCCGTCCAATAGAGGTGTCTACGACTATGAAGTAAGACTTAAAAGATACGCCAACGATGAAGAGAAACTGGCAGTGGAGAAAAAATCCTGAATTTTCGGAGTTGATGCCACGTGAAAAAAAGCGTGGAAACTCGCGAAAAGATTCTGGAAGCGGCAAAAAAAGCGTTTGCTCAGAAAGGTTTCCACGGGGTGAGCATGGAGGAAATTGCTCGAAATGCTGGAGTTAAAAAAGCTTTGATCTACTACTACTTTCCTAGCAAGGAAGACCTGTTCTTCGAGGTGTGGCAGAGAAGTGTGGATGAAATGGAAGAATCGATCTTGAAACCTCTGGAAGGTGAAGGGAATTTCGCAAAGAAGCTAAAGGCATTGTTGAAATCCTACGTGGATTTCGTACGTAGCAGAAGTGACACCCTGAGACTCGTGGAACGCGAGCGTTTCTATAGGGAAGAAGATGGTGGAATCTGGTCAAAGATAAGGAAGAGATATCAGGAACTTCTGGCAAAAGTGGCCGGGATGGTCGAGGAAGGTAAACGTGAAGCAGAGGTGCCAGGTGATATAGATTCCATGGCCATGGCGCAGTTCATTCTTGGAAGCCTGTCCATGGTGGATCAGACACATCTGGAAAACCTTCAGAAACTCATAATGCGCGGAGTTATAAGAATGAAAGAAAACGAGGGAGGATGATTCCTCCCTCGTTCTTTTATTCGGACAATATCGATTTTATTTTCTCCTCCACGTTGGATTTTTTACCAGGTAAACATCTGTCAGTTGGAGCCTCACCCTTAAGTACCGCTTTCGCATATCCTTCGCATCCGGGATATCCACAGGCACCACAGTTTGCACCTGGCAGAATCTCCAGAAGTTTTTTCAAACGTGGGTCTTCCTGTACTTTGAACACCTCGGCAGAATATGCGAGAAACAGACCCGCTGCCAACCCTATAACTGACAACACCAGTGTCGAGTAGAAAACCACCATGTTTGTATACCCCTCCCTTCTTGCATCACTGGTTTAAACCTTGGAAATAGGCATTTATCAATACAGGATCGGTTACCAGGTTTTCTATCTGTATTCTCGCATACTCATTTTTCAAACTGTTTTCAACGACAATCTCCTCTATTTTATATTCGTGTCCTTCACGTTTGATGTAAAGGTTTATTATGGAATAATCCATACCTATTATTCTCATCACCCGACGCGTTTTGGGATAGAAGATGAAAAGATACTCATCATTCCCCAATTCACGAGCTTCCATATCGAAAGCATTCTCGTCTGTCAAAGCAGTGAACATGCCAACAATATCGGGCATACCCAGCATGTACTCGTGTGCCGAAGGATAAATTTCCCTTCTATCCCCATACCCTATAATGATTCTGTCCAGTTTACTGAAGTAAATGTACTCTATACCTTCGAGTATGGGAGGAGCATGAAAATATAACCGATAATCGGTCATATCGTTCACTGCAGCATCGACAACCAATTTTGTATCCACATAATTGCCTTCTATATCTCTTACATGCAGAAAAACCTTTGCAGTGAAAGAATAACTCCTGAGTCCCACCAATTGCTGCTTGAAATCGCGTAACACCATTACATCGGCCAGAAGGCTGACAATGATCAAGATTATCGCCAAAAAAGAGAACAACCTTCTCATCGCAGCGATAGCAACCTTTCCCTCGGTGATACGATTTCCGTTATCCTTATGGCAAAATTCTCATCAACTATTACCACTTCGCCTCTCGCCACTATCTTACCATTGACAAGCATATCCACGGGTTCACCGGTGAGTTTATCGAGCTCCACAATCGAGCCTTCATTTAACTCGAGTATCTGCTTCAGTGTCATCTTCGTCCGACCAAGCTCCACGGATACGGAAAGTGGAACATCCAACAGCAACTCCAGTTTCTGCATTTCTTCTCTGGAAATACTTGGAGTCCCAAATTCTTCGAATTCTACAGGCTTTACCTTGACTTGTGCCTCTTCTGCGTGCTGAGGTTCAGATGGTGTTGTTTGGGCAGTTTCCATTGGCGCAGGTTGAACGGCTGTCTTTTCTTTCTCTTCCTTTGGTAGCTGCTCAACGAAATCTTTGGGTATCAAGAAATTGAAGGTTAAAGCTGTATTTTTCTCATATTCCAAGGAAAAGGAACCAAGGAAAATATCACCTTTCAATTCGTTTATATAAGGTATCTGCTCCATCGAACGTTGAGCGATTTTCGATTCGGGTGGTGCGAAAGTCACCGATCCACCAACATATTCTGCAAGTGATGTTGCAGCTGATCCCATCATCTGGCTCAATACTTCCACGAAAGCGCTCAACTTCAAATCGTCCATTTCACCGGCTTCCCCACTTCCTCCCATCATCATATCGGAAACTCTGGAAGCATCCTCTTCGTTGACCAGCACGATATTTACGCCCTTCAACTCTCCGGTGAAGTTCACCGAACTCACCACGAACTTTTCAGGTATTTTATCCTTGAGCGCACTTACGGATACTTTTTCAACCTTCGTAAAGCTGATTTTAACGGTTTTACCTGTTATAGCACTGAGGGCATTGTTGAACCCATCGGCAACATACTTCAAATACTCCTGGATCTCAGGAGGAAGATCATCAGAATTAGACACCAAACCTTTTAAAAGCGCGTCCAGTTCTTCCTGACTCAAGAATTCATCACTCATACAATCCCTCCTCTTCCACCGTCTCAGGGGCTATGATTTCCGTTATACGTACAGCCTTCTTTCCTCTGTATTTACCAGGTTTTCCATAGAAGCGTGGCTTACCCTGTACTCTTATCAAAGCATCATCCCCAACTCTCGAATCGAGACGAATAATATCTCCGACATCCAGAGTCAGGAATTCACGCAACGTTATTTGACTTCTACCGAGCTCGGCAGCTACCTCCACTTTGACAGCCTTTATGGATTCTTCCAGAAGTCTCTTGGTGTCTTCTGAACGTCCAGTCTTCTTGCTGACGAACCAGGTTTGCGTGGATAAACGTTCAGAGAAGGGCTCCAGCGTTGAAGAAAGCCAGCATATATTCAGAAAAGCTTCTATCTGTCCGATGGATACAAGCATGGTAACCAGCAGCGACATCTCACTTTGCGGGGCCACCTGAACAAACTGCGAGTTGGTTTCTATGCTTTCAACAGCTGGTGTGAACTTTATTATGTTTTCCCACGCGTTACTCAGCAAGTTGAGAATCACCTGAACCTCCCTGCGCATGACGTTCATCTCTATTTCGGTTGGGGCGCGGTTTATGTTTCCAGGTATACCGGGACCACCCAGCAATCTATCGACTATTGTGTACACGATTTCAGGATTTATCTCGAGTATAGTGTTTCCTGTGAACTCCGGCGCGGAGAAAACCACTATAAAGGTTGGAGAAGGAATAGATCTGAGAAATTCACCATACGTTATCTGGTCTATGCTCGCTATGCTAACGTTAACAAATGTTCTCAGTCGTCCAGACAAATAGGTTGAAAGAGCCCGTCCGAAATTTTCATGTACCATATCGAAGGTCCTTATCTGTTCCTTGGAAAACTTGCTGGGCCTTCTGAAATCGTATACTTTTATCTTTTCCTTCTCTTCTCTTTCCTTTATCTCTTCGACTGACAACTCGCCCTTACTCAGGGCATTTAACAACGCATCTATTTCTTCCTGACTCAGAACATCGGCCATATTTCAGCCCCCCATCAGTCCACACGTGAGATGGCTTTTATCCTTATGGCCACCTTCAAAACACCAAATTTTTCCTTTTCACCAATGTATCCAGTTATTTCATTCACTATATCCTTTATCTGCTTCTTGAGTAATTCTCGACCCGCGACAGTAGTTAACTCGGTTTTCTCCTTGCTCAAAAACAACGTTTCCAGAGCATCCATTATTTCGAGTCGCGAGTTCGCTATATTGCCCCTGCAACCATCACTCCCAACTATGAAAGAAAGTCCGTCCACAACCACAACATCTTTTCCACCTTTCAACATGAACATGGTGTTGCTCCCTTCAGGTATGAACGAGGCCTTTATATACGAGGGCTGTAACTGTTGGGTCTCCCGAGCAGCCGTTTCCTGGGTGTTAGAACCCATCATCTTTATCAGCAGGAAGCTGACACCGAAACTCAATCCTCCAGCTATGACTGCAGCTATTACCATTATAGCTATCAGTGACGGTCCTTTCTTTTCAGCCTGTTCTTCT
>Ga0180300_10001007_pt1 | contig 12870 bp, 12 predicted proteins | sample GuaBasSediGuay15_FD_121798 | JGI IMG/M metagenome (GOLD analysis project Ga0180300, IMG submission 121798) | Subseafloor sediment microbial communities from Guaymas Basin, Gulf of California, Mexico - Guay15, Core 4569-2, 21-24 cm | ecosystem: Environmental > Aquatic > Marine > Hydrothermal... | reverse complement strand
GAGCCGGTGACTTTCTTTGGGCGCGAGTTGGTTCTGGAGCAGGCCGACCGCGTGGCGATGGCGTTCATGTTCTTCACAGCAGCGGGGCTCTTTATCCTGGCGTGGCGCGTCGCGCCACATTCTCTGCTCTTTCCGATGGGCCTGGGCTTGCTCAGCCTGCTAAGCGGGGCACTGCTGATCCGGCCCCTTATCTACGCCGCCTTGCTTATTGAGATTGCTGCTGCCCTCTCCGTCTTCGCGCTGCAGGCCGAGGGACAGGCGTCCAGCCGGGGAGGGCTGCGCTACCTGACGTTCACCACTCTGGCCCTGCCTGGCCTGCTGGTCACCCACTGGCTGCTGGAGCGGTATGCACTGACCCCGGACGAGACGGGACTGCTCAGTACGGCTGCCACCTTGTTGACGATTTCTTTCGCGTTACTGCTGGGTGTTGTGCCCTTCCACACCTGGGTGCCGGCCGTCGCCGGCGATAGCGTGCCACTGGGAGGCACTTTTGTCCTTACCGTCGGCAACGGGGCAGTCTGGTTTCTGCTGCTTGACTTCTTGGAGACCTATCCCTGGCTCAGCAATCATCCACGCTTTGGTTCCCTCGTCCTCACCGCAGGTCTGGTGACGGTCGTCACAGGTGGATTGCTGGCGCCGGCGCAGCGCCGCCTGGGGCCGTTGGTGGGATACGGCGCGCTGGTGGATACCGGCGGTGCGCTCATTGCTCTGGGAATGAACAGCCGGCCGGGGTTGACGTTGGTCTTCCTCTCACTGCTCATGCGTCCCTTTGGGCTGGGCCTGATGGCGACCGGTCTGAGTGGCCTGCGGTCGCGCAACGGCGGCGACGATAGTTTCGATGCGCTGCGAGGGCTGGGCTGGAAAGCGCCGTGGAGCACGGCGGCGCTGATCTTCGGAGGACTTTCGGTAGCGGGATTGCCGGTCAGTGCTGGCTTCACCTGGCGCTGGGCCCTCTATCGCGCACTGGCGCCATCCAGCCCGGGCTCGGCGTTATTTCTCCTCCTGGCAGGGGCAGGCGTGATGATTGGCGTGTGGCGAGGACTATCCATCCTCCTGGTGCGTCCCCGCTCGCCTGAGGGTAGCAATCCCTCTCAGGATACCTCTGAAGGCTGGCTGATGGCGATGGTCGTGGCTGTGGCAATCCTGGCTTGCATAGGGATCGGGCTCTTTCCACAGGTCCTCGCGCCGCTGGCGGCCCGCCTGGCGGAGGCCTACACCTTCTTTGCTCCCTGATGAATCTATTTGAGCACAGCCGGCAGGAACAAATTCGCCGCGAAGCGCCATTGGCGGCACGCATGCGCCCCCACTTAGAGACCATCAGCGCCGTCCTCGCGGGCGTGGCCGACCTGCGACGTATCATCAAAGAGGCCAGGTAAAGTCAAACGTGAAACGTGAAGCGTGAAATACGATCTGACGTTTGACGCTTGACGCCCGAGGGCTTCTACCGCAGTACTCTCTCGTCCCCCACGCGCTTCGTCACTCCGATCTCATCCAGGTGCTCCAGCAGCGCCTGCGCGTACTTGCGGCTGGTCCCAAACATATCGCGTGCCTGGGCCAGGGTGATGCTCCCCTCGTGCTCGATGTGCACGCGGATGCGGGCCACCATCTCCTCGTAGGTCTGTGGCAGGAACAGGACCTCCGACGAGACCTGCACCAGATCGCCCCGATCTATCAGCACGCCCAGCACCTCCTCCCCCACGGCAGCGATGCTTTCCTTAACCGAGGGGGTGGTGTAGGGCTGGCGGCGGAAACGGGCCAGCAGCGCGTCTACCTGCCGCTGCTGTTCGGGGCTGAGACGGATGGCGTGGGAGGGAAGCCGGACGGTGGCTCCCTCCTCGGCGATGAGCCCCTCGGCGGCGGCGCGGGCCATCGCTGCATTGAAAACTTTTGCCTCCAGCCGCAGCCCGCTGCGCAGAGCCTCGCGCGGCATTCCCTTCCGCAGTGGAAACTTCCGGTGATAGGCAGAAAGTTCGCCTGAGAGTCGCTTGACCAGAGCCGCCCACCAGCCGTGGGTTGCGAGCAATTGCCCGCCGGACACCAATTCCTGCCTCCTGCCTCCTGCCTCCTGCCTCCTGTCAACCTGTGGGCCTAGAAGGATCGCCTGGCCTTCGTCTAGCAACTGAGCGAGTGCCTCAGGGGCGGCCTCGCCCAGGCCACTGGCGGAGAGCAGGTCGCGAGCGGTGGTGGGGCCGCGCCGTTCGAGGACTTGCAGCAGAATCTCGGTCGGGCTGCCCTGAGCCAGTGTCTCCAGCCGGGCTATCACCTCCGGACGGAAGCGGCGGTGCTTGCGGCCTGGATGAGGGTCCACGACGACGCCCCCGCCCACAGTCGCGGGGGGCGAGGGGATGCGGACAATGAAGCGGTCGCCTTTGACCAGCGGTATCGGTTCCTGGAGTCGCAACTGTGCCCAGCCGGATTGCCCCGGCGGCAGCGTATCCTGGCCCAGGAGCCGCACACGGGCCATCGTCTCGGCCGCGCCGCAGAAGAACTTGAGTTGGGCGTTGTGTCGCAACGGGCGCTGGGCATCGGGTAGGTAGCGCAACTGCACGTCTACCAGCACGGTGGGGCGCAGCCAGCCGGGGATGGTGACGACGTCGCCGCGCGCAAGTTCCGCCTTGCTGACGCCGCTGAGATTCATCGCTACGCGGCTGCCCGGCACCGCTCGCTTGACCTTCCGCTTGTGCGTCTGCAGCCCCCGCACGCGGGCCTTCAATCCGCGGGGCAGCACTTCGACTTCCTGCCCTACCTCGAAGCAGCCGTCGCTGAGAGTGCCGGTGACGACGGTGCCGAAGCCGCTGATGGTGAAGACGCGATCTATCGGCAGCCGGGGTCGTCCCCGGTCAGGGCGGGGTTCGACCTGAGCAAGCACTTCCTGCAACGCGGTCAGCAGTTCGTCGAGGCCCTGCCCGGTGCGGGCGGAGACGGGGACGATAGGCGCGTCCTCCAGCACCGTCCCCTCCAGCGTCTCCGCCACGTCGGTGGCGACCAACTCGACCCACTCCTCGCTTTCGGCCAGGTCCAACTTGGTCAGGGCCACGACCCCCGCGCTGACCCCCAGCAGGTCGAGGATGGCCAGGTGCTCGCGGGTCTGGGGCATCACCCCCTCGTCGGCGGCGACGACAAAAAGGGCGGCGTCAATACCGCCCACGCCCGCCAGCATATTCTCAATGAAATCCCTGTGTCCCGGCACGTCCACGATGCCGACCGCTTCGCCGTTGGGGAGCGTGAGCCAGGCGAAGCCCAGGTCTATCGTCATCTCCCGCTCCTTCTCCTCGCGGAGCCGGTCGGGGTCAATGCCGGTGAGTGCGTGAACGAGGGTGGACTTGCCGTGGTCTACGTGACCGGCGGTACCGATGACGTGCATACCACTGCTCCTACTTCTGCTCGCCGCGCAGGATGCTCAGTTGTGCGTCCGCCTGAGCGATGAGCGCCTCATACTCGTCCTGAACTGCCTTGAGCGCACGGGTGGCGTCAGCACGGCGTGCCTCCCAGAGGATGTCCAGTTGGTTACGGTGCAGTTCAATAATGGGCTGTAGCGCGTCCAGACGCTCCCTGTACTCAGCATTGGTCTGTTCCTGTTGCCGCCAGCGCTCTTCGCTCAGAATGTCTCGTTTCCTCTGCTGTTTCGCCTGTTCCTCCTGCCACTCTTCCCACTGTCGCTTGAGCCGATCTTCGGCCAACCGCTGCATTTCGGCCACTTCATTCTGCCGCTTCTCCAGCCGCGCCTGGAAGCCCTCCAACTTCTCCAGGGCTTGCTTGACCAGTTGTTGTTGCTCGATGAAGCCCTGCGTCTGCGCTCGTATCCGTTCCATTTCCTGGGCCACCTGCTCGCTTTGATCCAGATACTGCTTCATCTTCTGTTCGCGCTGGAAGTCGGAGATACGCAGTTCTTCGATGGACTTCTCAAACTCTTTTGTATACTGAATGGCCTCTTCGATGCGCGTTCTTTGTTTCTGGATCGTCTCTTCCAGGAGCGGAAGTTTGGCGGCCTGGGCCTCAATTTTCTTGCGCAGTTCGGTCGTGTCCTGCTCCAATTCAGCGATGCGGCGGTTATCGGCGCGGCGCTGCTCCTCCAGGTAGGTGATGGCTCGTGATGGATCCTCCAGACGCTTACTAAGATCAATTACGGCGACTTCCAGGCGCTGGAGGGCCTCATTGAGCCGCTGCCCCTCGGCCTGACGGGCCTTCAATTCCTCGTCATAGCGGGGCAAGACCCGCAACTCCTTGTCTAATCGGCTCAACTGGTCGGCCAGGGCCTCCAACTCGATCCTGCGTAGTCGCTCAGCCTCCGCCTGTTCCTTCCTCCGTGCCTCTTCGCGTTGATCCATCCTGAAGATCAGTTCATTCTTGTAATTTGATACCATCTGCTCAAACTTGGTTACCTGCGCCATCAAACTCTGGATGCCGGCCACGGCTGTTTGTAGTTCCTGAATCTGAGCCGCCTGTTGGGCCAATTGCCGCTCTTGTTCCTGTGCCCATTCCTGCAGCGCGGCAATTGTGGCTTTGTCTTTACGGCGCTCTTCATCCAGCCACTTGAGCGTCTGCATCGCCTGGGTCAGATCCATTGTCTGAGTCACGTCCATCGCCATCGTTGTACCCCCTGGATGAGTGTAGTGATGCTGATTATAACATCATTCCCCTCCATAGGCAACGGTTGACAGGTCACGGTGGGCCGCTATAATGGCTGCGGAGACGGATATGCGCATCGGCATTGACGCTCGTATCGTCCACTACGCCCGGGGTGGAATCAGCAACTATGTGCTGCACCTGCTCGAGGCGCTGGCTGCGCTCGATGCAGACACGGACTACTGCGTTCTGTACAGCCGCAAGGATCGTGATCCCCCGCTGCCGGGGCCGAATTTCCACCCCGTCGCCTGCTGGACTCCCTCGCACCATCGGCTGGAACGGTGGGCGCTGGGGGTGGAGATAGCGCGACTAGGACTCGACCTGCTGCATAGCCCCGATTTTATCCCCCCCGCCGGAGGGATAAGCCGGTCGGTGATCACCATCCACGACCTGAACTTCCTCTATTACCCCCAGTTCCTCACCGCCGAAAGTCGCCGCTACTACAATCAGCAAATCGAGTGGGCAGTGCGACGCGCCGACCATATTCTGGCCGATTCCCACGCCACCAAATCCGACCTGACCTCGTTGCTGGACGTGCCGCCGGAGAAGGTCACAGTCGTGCACCTGGCCGCCAACCCTGCCTTTCACCCACTGCCGAAGGCGCAGGCCAGGCAGGTCGCCGCGCAGTACGGCCTGGAGCCGGAGTACCTGCTCTTCGTGGGGACGCTGGAGCCGCGCAAAAACCTGCCGGGCCTCCTGCACGCCTACCGCCTGCTGCTCGATGCGGGGGTGACGGCTGCGCCGCTGGTGTTGGTCGGCGGCAAGGGCTGGCTATACAACAGGATTTTCGAGCGCATCGAGGTGCTACGTCTGAGCGAGCAGGTGCGCTTCCTCAATGATGTGCCAGACGCCGACCTGCCAGGGCTATATAGCGCCGCCAGCATATTGGCAATGCCCTCATTTTACGAAGGGTTCGGACTTCCGGCGTTGGAGGCGATGGCCTGTGGCACGCCGGTCGTAGTCGCCAGGCGAGCCTCGTTACCGGAGGTGGTGGGGGAAGCAGGACTCTTGGTGGATCCGGACGATCCGGACGACATCGCCCGGGCGTTGGCCCGCGTGCTGACGGAGGAGCCGTTGCGAACCAAGATGCGTGAATTGGGATTAGCGCAGGCGGCCCGCTTTACCTGGGAGGAGACCGCCCGCAGGACGCTGGAGGTCTACCGGAGTGTGCTGGCGCGGTAGTTGGCACTCGTAGTAACGACTTTAGTCGTTTTCTGACGACTGAAGTCGCCATTACAAACATTGTATCGCGCCGCTGGCAAGCAGTACCGTGAAGGTCATCAGAAACCAGTGGATGAGAAAAGGATAGAGGAATGAACGGGTGCGCCAGGCGACGTAGCCGAAGGCAGAGCCGCCGAAGATGCAACTCAGTGTCTCCAATTCCGGCTTGCCGAGGTGAGCGATGGTGAAGGGGACGGCCTGGAGCAGGATGGCGTAAGGGCCGCAGACCGGGTAGAGCGCGAAGAGCAGGAAACCGCGAAACAGGAACTCCCAGCCGAAGAGGTCAGCGGCGGCGTAGAGTGGCAGAGGGATGGGGGAATCGGCCACAGGTGCGTAATAGCCCTGAAACTCCCTGGTGCGGGCCAGAAACGGTATCACGAGTGCCATCCCACCACACCCGGCCGCCGTGAGCGCCAGCCCTGCTTTCCAATCGCCCGGCCGGAAGCCGTACCTGGCGGGCGACTCGCGGAAGACGAGCAAGATGACGAGCAGCGGCACGCCCAGGTATAGGAGCAACCGATCGTAGATCTTGTAGGCGAAGAGGCGGTGGTAGTGGTCTACCACTATCGTCAGTGTGGAGACGACGATAGTGGTGGCGACTTTCCAGTCCATATAGCCCTTCATCGTTCCCCCCGCACTTCAGCATCGAACCGCTTGAAGAAGGCGACCATATAGGCGTGACGTTCCTCGGCGATGGCCCGTCCGGTCGGAGTGAAAAGCCGCTCTTTGAGTCGGGAGAGTTTGACGACGAACTCGTGAACTGGAGTGTGGTTGCGTGGGTCATCACCTTCCTCTGTCCAGCGGGCTACGTCTACGGCCTCGATGGGGACCCAAAGTCGCTGCCCGCGAGCACCGCCGTGAGCGAAGGCTCGCGCTACCCCCACCGCGCCGATGGCGTCCAGTTTGTCAGCATCGAAGAGCACCTGTGCCTCCAGTGTGGTCGGCTCTGGGCCAGTGCGGAAACGGTGGGCGGCAATGGCGTGAACTACGGCTTCCACCTTCGCAAGGGGGTGAGCAGCCAATATCTCCCGTGCCCGCTCGGCGGCGAAGGCGGCGTGGTCGAGCCCGGCTGCCTCGGCCTGCTCCCGCCCCATGTCGTGCAGCAATGCCGCCGCCCGCACAATCTCTAGGTCGGCTCCCTCCGCCCGCCCGATGCGCTCCGCCAGTGCCAGCACCCGCAGCACGTGGTCAAAATCGTGTACCACGTCGGCATCTTCGTAGTAACGTCGTGCTTCGGCGACAGTGATCATACACCTCGTCTTTGCGTTAGCAGTTCTGGACTGACCGAGAGCAACTGGTAGACCTCATTCACGTCACGGCGGGTGAGCAGGCCGAGGAACTGTTCCCCCTCCATCACGGGCAATGCGTCAAGCCCTGCCTCTGTCATCTGCCGATGGGCCTCAAACAGCCCATCGTCCAGCCCGATAGTGGGGAATTTCGTCCGCATGACCTCACGCACCGGCGTATCGGGCCGGCGCTGCTTGAGGGCTCGGAGGACGTCGGTGTGGGTGAGCAAACCCACGAGTTGCTCAGCATCGCAGACGGGGAAATCGGCCTGGAAACTCTCGAGCGTGAGGTCGGTGGCGCGGCTGACCGGATCGTCGGGGGAGAGGGACAAAGCGTGACGGGAGAAGGCCTGACGTACACGCAGGCCCTGGAGCACGTTCTTGACGTGAATCAGTTGCCCTTCCTGGGCTGCTCCGGCGTACACGAAGAACGCGATCAGAATCCACAGAAAATTGCCGCTCAGCAGCCCCATCAGTCCCAGCATCCAGGCCAGTCCCTGCCCCACGCTGACGGCCAGGGCTGTGGCGCGGGCGTGAGGCATCACGGTAGCCAGCAGCGCACGCAGCACTCGCCCGCCGTCCATCGGAAAAGCGGGGATGAGGTTGAAGACGGCCAGTCCGAGGTTGGTGGCAATGAGGTAAGGGAGAGTGTCCTTCCAACCCAGACGTGCGAGGTCCATTCGTGGTCTTACGTCCAGGCCGAACAGGAGGCCGCCCACGACCAGTAGCACGGCAATGACGACGTTGCTCAGGGGGCCGGCAATGGCCATGAGGAACTCCTGCCCCGGACGTTCCGGCATACGCTCCATCTGTGCAATGCCCCCCAGTGGCAGGAGTACGATGTCGCGCACCGGAAAGCCCATCGCGGTTGCCGTCAGGCTGTGCGCCAGTTCGTGGATCACGACGCAGATGAATAATAGCAGAGTGATGACGATGCCGAAGGCGGCTCCTGAGAGCGAGAAACCTCTTTGGTTCAGGTAACCGAACTGCACGGCTGCCCACACCAGGATCAACGGAAAAGTAACGTGCATCTTAACCGCGATGCCACGCACTGTGAATAGTTTAACACCGCTCATTTTGCCCCTTTCTGGAAAGAGTCTGGCTAAAATTCGTGGGGAGAAAAGGCGGGAGGCCCCGTTTCAGCGGGGATTTTCCGGCTGAAGCCGGACGTCCCACTGATTTTAGCCACACCCTTCTGGAAATACCGAACTCTCTACAGTTCTTACAGTCCTTCTCGCGTCTCCTCTACCATCCGATCCACCACCGCCCGGAAATCCTTCTTTTGGCGGTAGACGGCGAGTTGACGGTCGGCGCTGGTGCCCTGGCTGAGGATGGTGTGAGCGTATTCGACCTCGGCCCGGCTTCCCAGTTCGTCCACCACGTCATCCACCCATGCCAGCAGTTCCTCGATCAGCGCCGGAAGCGTCACCTCTTTCGTCTTACCGAAATCAATCAGTTTCCCCGTGATGCCGTAGCGCACTGCACGCCATTTGTTCTCATCGAGCAGGTGTTTACGGTAGACGCGCCAGGTCTGGTTAGCCTGTCTCAGACGTACCAGTTTGGCCACGATGGCCTGCACGAGCGCCGCCAGGCACAGCGTCTCCTCCACCCGCGTGCACATATCGGGGATGCGCACCTCCAACGTGGGGAACTTCTCGCTGGGGCGCACGTCCCACCAGATGTGGGTGGGCTCAGCAATGCTGCCCGTTGCCAACAGCGTATCCACGGTTCTGCGATAGTCGGCGTAGGAGCCGAACTGCGGGGGGATGCCGGTGCGAGGCAGGCTCTCGAAGACGACGCTACGGTAGGACTTCAATCCTGTATCGCGACCGTGCCAGAAAGGGGAACTAGTCGAGAGGGCCAGGAGGTGAGGTAGAAAGTAGCGTATCTGGTTCATCACCTCGATGAGCAATTCTCGATCCTCGATACCGATATGGACGTGCATACCGAAGATCAGCAATCGCCGTCCCACGTCCTGCAAAAAGCGGGCCAGTTCGGGGTAGCGGCCAAAGGGGGAGACCTCCTGCTGTGCCCAGGAGGAGAAGGGATGGGTTCCCGCTGCCGCCACCCACAGCCCTTCGCTTTCTGCGAGTTCCCAGATCGAGCGCCGCATACGAATCAGTTCACGGCGTGCTTCCTGGATGCTGTGGCAGATGCGTGTGCCTGCCTCCACCTGCGATTGCAGGAACTCAGGGCGGATCTGATCGGGCAGCACCGTCTGACCCTGCTCAAGGAAGCGTTGGACGTAAGAGCGCAACTCCCGTGTGGCAGGGTCAATGATCTGGTACTCTTCCTCGATCCCGATGGTCAGCGACGAGGTGGTCATCTTTCGTCACCACAAGTAGCAACAAATAAGGGAGCCCACCCTTCGGCTCCCCCCTCGTGCCATCCTGCCGTTTCTGCGATTTACACCGCCGCGTTCTTCGCCACCTCCACCAGCCGGGCGAATGTCTCCGCGTCCCGCACAGCAATATCGGCCAGGACCTTACGGTCTAACTCCACCCCGGCCACCTTCAGCCCATGGATGAAGCGGTTGTACGAGAGCCCGTTCTGGCGTGCAGCCGCGTTGATGCGCGTGATCCACAGCCGCCGCAGGTCCCGCCGCCGTTGTCGCCGATCCCGATAGGCATACCACAGAGCCTTCATCAGGGCCTCGTTGGCCCGGCGGAACAAGCGGTGACGTGTCCCGTAGTACCCCTTGGTCTGGCGGAGTACCTTTTTGTGACGATAGCGTGTTCTACTTCCCCCTTTGACTCTCACGGCACTATTTCCCCTTTTGCCTCAGATATGGTGCCAGGCGGCGTACGCGCCGCTGCACGCCTTTCGCCTCTACCGGAATCATCTCGTCGTAGAGGCGCTTTGCGCGTGCGCTCTTCTTGCGCCGCAAGTGAGATTTGCCTAACTTGGTACGCATCAATTTACCCTTGCCGCCTTTCGTCCGGCGGAATCGTTTGGATGTGGATTTATGTGTCTTGATCTTTGGCATTCTCTTACCTCTTCGCGCCGCTTTTCTTCATCGGCGCTAAGATCATCAGCATTGTACGCCCTTCCAGGTTTGGCTTTTGCTCGATCACCGCCACGTCAGATAGTTCCTCAGCGATTTCCATCAACTGCTCATGAGCGATCTCGGGATAGGTAATCTCCCGACCCCGGAAGTGGATGCGCACTTTGACTTTCATCCCTTCTTCCAGCCAGCGCCGGGCATTGCGAATCTTGAAGGCTCTGTGGTGCTCGGCTGTCTTGGGACGCAGACGGATCTCTTTGATCTCGACCTGCTTCTGTGCCTTGCGCGACTCCCGTTCCCGCTTTGCTTGCTGGTAGAGGAACTTTCCATAGTCCATCACCCGGACAACCGGGGGGTCTGCAGCCGGTGCCACCTCCACCAGGTCTAGATCGTGAGCATGAGCAGCCGCCAGAGCCTCAGATAACGACACTACCCCCACGTGAGTGCCATCTGCATCAATGAGACGAACCTGAGGAGCCCGGATTTGATGGTTGATGCGATACTTCACTCGTTTGTCGGGACGATACTTCTTTTTACTAATTCGGTCTACCTCCCCGTATGTGAGCCGACTGGGTGTGTGTAAGGATGATAACACAATTGCAGGAAGGTGTCAAATCGCCCCTGGCGACTCTGCTCCTCAGAGCAGGTGCCTTTCCTTCACCGCCTCCTGCACCAGTGCGAGAAAAGCATCCACGGACATTGCGCCGGGCACCCTGCCATCACGTAGCCGTAGGTTCACCTGCCCGGCCTCCATCTCTCGGTCGCCGATGACAAGCATATAGGGCACCTTCTGCATCTGAGCATCGCGGATCTTGGCCTGCATGCGCTCGCCCGAATCATCTACCTCCACCCGTAGACCCTCGGCTTTCAGTTGCTCCGCTACGGAGTGGGCGTACTCCACGTGCCTATCGGCAATGGGGATGAGCACCACCTGCACCGGGCTCAGCCACACCGGGAAAGCGCCGCCATAGTGCTCTACGAGGACGCCGAAGAAACGCTCCAGGCTGCCCAGCAGCGCCCGGTGTACCATGTAGGGTCGGTGCTCTTTCCCATCCTCCCCCACGTAGGTCATATCGAATCGCTCAGGCAGATTGAAGTCGAACTGGATCGTTGTCAACTGCCACGTGCGACCCAGGGCGTCCTTGACGTGGATGTCAATCTTGGGTCCGTAGAAGGCCCCACCTCCCTCATCTACGTCATAGGACAGCCCCTCCGCCTCGATGGCCTTGCGCAGGCTCTCCTGGGCCTGCTTCCATCGTTGGGGCTCTCCCACGTGCTTCTCCGGCATCGTCGAGAGGTAGACCTGGAACTCGGTGAAGCCAAAGGCCCGCAGCAGGTCGAGCGAGAAGCGCAGCACCCGCAGGATTTCATCCTCTATCTGCTCCGGTGTGCAGAAGATGTGTGCGTCGTCCTGCGTGAAGCCGCGCACGCGCAGGAGGCCGTGCAACACACCGCTCCGTTCGTAGCGGTAGACCGTGCCCAATTCTGCCCAGCGCAATGGCAGGTCACGGTAAGAACGGGTGCGCGTCTTGTACATCAGGATATGAAAGGGGCAGTTCATAGGCTTGAGGTAGTACTCCACCCCTTCGATGTCCATTGGAGAGTACATGCTATCCTTGTAGAAGTCGAGGTGGCCCGAGCGCTCCCACAACTCTGCCTTGCCGATGTGAGGGGAGAAGACGATGTCGTAGCCGCCCTTCGCATGCTCGGCCCGCCAGAAGTCCTCGATGATCTGGCGGATGCAGCCTCCTTTGGGATGCCAGTAAGCCAGCCCTGCTCCACCCTCCTCGTGGAAACTGATCAGGTCGAGTTGCTTGATCAGTTTGCGGTGGTCGCGCCTTTCGACCTCCTCCTGCCAGGCCAGGTACTGCTCTAATTGCTCGCTCGTCTCCCAGGCTGTGCCGTAGATGCGCTGGAGCATAGGGCGGCGTTCGTCGCCGCGCCAGTAGGCCCCGGCCACGCTGAGCAGTTTGATCGCGTCGGGATTGATCTCCCGCGTGTTGTTCACGTGCGGCCCCCGGCACAGGTCTACGAAGGGGCCGCTTTTGTAGATCGAGAGTCTGGGAGTCTCCTCCAGCGGCTCCCCGTATTCATCCGTCCCGGCGGAGAGGATGTCGTCAATCAACTCCAACTTGTAGGGCTGGTCGGCGAAGATGCGGCGCGCCTCTTCCTCGGAGACCTCCTGATACACAAAATCGTGTCCCTCGGCAATGATCTCGCGCATGCGGGCTTCGATCTCCTCCAGGTCCTCCGGTGTGAGCGGTCGAGGCAGGTCGAAGTCGTAATAGAAGCCTTTTTCAATGGGCGGGCCGATGGCGATTTTGCCCTCGGGGAACTTCTCCAGCACCGCCTGGGCCATCACGTGCGCCGCCGAGTGGCGCAGCCGGTAAAGGTGACTTTCCTCATATCTCTCTTGTTCAGCCATAGTTTCCCTCCTTGCCATATACAAAGACCCCCGCACCCTGGGGCGCGGGGGTCATCCCACGTGGTTCCACCCAAGTTCCACAACGAATTAGGAAATCAACGAAGAATTAGGAAATCAACGAATCAACGGAGCGTTGTGGCACTCTGCGGCGATAACGGGCCGTCCCGTGGCCCCATACTTTCGCACCCTTTCGCGAACTTTCGCAAACTTTCGCGCTCTTTCGTGATACGATTTGAGGGGCCCACTCACGGGTGGTTTTCCCGCCTGTCCGGTCGAGGGGGCTCACAGCCTGGGACCCCCTCTCTCTT
>Ga0180300_10001006_pt1 | contig 12873 bp, 9 predicted proteins | sample GuaBasSediGuay15_FD_121798 | JGI IMG/M metagenome (GOLD analysis project Ga0180300, IMG submission 121798) | Subseafloor sediment microbial communities from Guaymas Basin, Gulf of California, Mexico - Guay15, Core 4569-2, 21-24 cm | ecosystem: Environmental > Aquatic > Marine > Hydrothermal... | reverse complement strand
CCAGTCTCTACAGATTTGCTGGGCCGTGTGCTTGACGGATCAGGTCGACCGTTAGATCATCAGCCACCTCCAATACCAGAAGACTACTGGGATATCCACGGATCACCCATAAATCCCTATGCAAGAGAATATCCTCGAGAACCAATACAAACAGGTTTGTCGGTAATAGATGGCATGAACACACTAGTAAGGGGGCAAAAACTGCCATTATTTTCGGGCAGCGGATTGCCACATAATAGAATAGCAGCGCAAATAACAAGACAGGCAACAGTCCCTGGAAAAGAGGAAGAATTCGCTATAGTGTTTGCAGCTATGGGCATCACTCAAGAAGAAGCAACATATTTCTATCAGAACTTTAAGGAAACAGGGGCATTGGAACACACAGTATTGTTTTTGAATCTGGCAAACGACCCGGCTATAGAGAGGCTTATAACTCCACGAATTGCCCTAACGACAGCGGAATATTTAGCATATACTCAAGACTATCATATATTGGTTATATTGACAGATATCACAAATTATGCAGAGGCATTGCGAGAAATTTCAGCGGCAAGAGAAGAGGTGCCTGGGCGTCGTGGTTATCCGGGTTATCTTTATACTGACCTTGCTACAATATATGAAAGAGCAGGAAGAATTCATGGCCGAAAGGGAACAATTACTCAAATGCCAATCCTCACAATGCCGCACGACGACATCACGCATCCTGTAGTTGATCTTAGCGGTTATATAACAGAAGGGCAGCTTATTCTTGATAGAGCTCTCCATCGTAAGGGTATCTATCCGCCAATAGATCCTCGTCCCAGTCTTTCTAGACTAATGAAAGAAGGAATAGGCGAAGGTCTTACAAGATTTGACCATAGAGAAGTAAGCGACCAGCTTTATTATGCTTATAGTGAAGGCTGTGACTTACGTGAACTCGTCGAAGTAGTGGGTGAAGAAGCTTTGACCGAAAGAGATAGAAAGTTTCTACAATTTGCAGATGAATTTGAAAGACGATTTATAAACCAAGGCGAATTTGAAAATAGAACATTTGATGACACTCTGGACCTAGCATGGGACTTGCTATCTATGATAGAGCCAGCAGAAATGAAACGAATAGACCCAGAAACTATCGAGTGGGCCAGAAAAACAGGACGCTACAAGTACACAGGATAACTACTTTACCATAAATTTACTTTTACTTTGAATCATAAACAGATTATCACATTGAAATTAGTTTTAGTTACTAGCTTTTAAGCATAGTAAATGTAGGTATGTTACCAAAATACTAAAATATTCGATTTTCAAATGTAGGATTCTCATAACGGTCCAATTTGGGGTAAAGAGATATCTACGGGTATAATAAACAAATCATGAGAGAAGTTATGGATGTAACTAAGTTTACATCAAAATACTACGAACTTTTTGGCATGATTTTTGATTAACATGGGATTGAACAAAAACAAGTTTTACTCACATAATTCCCTTATAATTCTTGCTAACAGTGTTCTTGGGAGAAGAACTGGCTTATTTGTTGCTTCTTTAATTATTCTAGCAATTTCTTTTCCGTAGCCTATGCAATCTAAAACTATCATATCTACGTTTTCTTTCCGAAATTCATTTGCTACATTCTTAACATTCTCGCTCATATATGGAGACAAAGTTTTGACTATAAGCTTTAGTTTACTTTTTTTCCATTTGTCCTCTACTTCTTTTATTTGGTCTGGTGAGGGTATGAGTATTCCTAGCTTTCCCTTTGGTAACAGTCCTAATACAACATTATAGAGGAGAGTTGAAGGCTTAATTAAGGGTTTTTTTGAATTTATTTCCGGGAATTCTCCTGTACAGAGAAGTACAATTATATCAACGTAGTTCTCAATTTTTCGGATGCACTCCCGTATTCTTTGAATTATTTTATTCCTGCCAACTTTTACTTGCGTACCATCACGTAAACGCGTCACTAAAACGTATTCTCCCTTTTTTGGTTCAAGTTTCTTTACATCTTCTAGGGTTAGCTCGTCTAGTGCGCCGCATTCTATTATTTCGATTTTTGACCCCAAAATATCCTTAATATCCGAAGTTACATCATTTCTCGGTGATTGTCCAATTGTGACCATACCAACTTTTATTTTCTCTATATGCGTAATTTCTATTCACCTTGTTAGATGGGTAGCTTAAATCGACCTAGGATGGAGGGTTGTTGTTTTAGATTTTTCTGAAGATTTTACTCATATCTCCGTATAGTTTTGTAAGTTTTTTGAATTCCTCTTCATCATAGAACTTACAGTTTCTACTAGTAAACTCCTTTGCTACTTCTACGCAAAATCTAGTTGCTTGTTCCAATCCTAAGACATAGTTTGCTCCCGTTCCGCACCCTGGAACGGGGACTCTTGCTGTAGTTGCAACACCTACGACTGGTGCGCTGGTCATTAGCCAAGGTTGCATTATGCTGTTGATATGATAGATATTGTCAATGTACGGAGTTATATCTTGCATGGTTATTGGAACGACGGAGACTATATCTCCTGTTACTCTCTCGTAAATATTAATTAGGTCGTCGCTTACTTTTAATATCCAGCCGTCTTTTACCGTTGGTGTTATTGCAAACCCATGTACCTTTATGACCCTATTACCCTTTGTAGCGTCGACCGATAAAATTGCATCCATTTTTGGATCAACTTCATGTTTTAGTATTTCCATAATGTCTACTGGAGAATCCATGAAAGGTACTGGCTTATGGGGTTTTGTAGGTGCACTTGGCGTGATGTGGGTAGTTATTATAACATCCCCCTCTAAAATATCCCCTCTTTTTTGAGACTCACCAAGTTTTATCGCGCATGCAAGGGCTACTATAGCTCCATCAGCGTCAGAAACTATCCCAGTTATTTCCGGTCTAGCGCCCACTCCACCTAGTCTGCCAATTATGCCTAGGGTTGGTGCATCTCCATTTTTTTCTTTTCCATTCCTTCCAGGGATAATGATTTTCACGAAATCCGTCTTTCCCTTAGGCCCAGATAAAGGAATTATTTCAACGCTCTCGACTCCATGTTCAACTAATATTTCCTTTATTTTTCCACCCGATACTTTTGGGTCATCTAAAACATCAATAATTTGTAGGACATGATTCAAACACGACACTTTCTAACCTCCCAGCGAAACGCCCCATGAATGTTCTTTGATATATTTACCGACGGGCTTTGTGTTTTTGTCTAAAATATATTCCATCTATTCAGTTCTTATAACTTTCAAGAATTTTATCCCTAGCAGAAGAAACATAATTAGTCTTTTAACTCAATTTCATTACTCGTATAGTCCTCTTCGGATTATCATCCTTGTAGTAAAACTTTTTATTATCAATAGTTCCTTCCGTTCGCTGAAATACTTCAATACTGATGGGTCTACTCAGAGGTATTTTGGTGTTGTGGTTTAAATATTTTGATCTAAATTAGATAAATGGGTTAAACGTGTTAATGGAAAAGGATGCCCAATACTTTATGGAATATATTGCAAGTAGATTTGAAGAAATATTGAGGGTCTTGATTTTCATTGGAAACATTGCTGCAATCATAACCATCGTTATTGGCTGTATTATGTGGTTTTCTCGTTTTGACCCAAATGGGGGTAAACGATTGCTCCTTTATGGCGTCATTTTAGCAATAATAATTAAATTTCTGGCCACCTTAAAACTTCCATCAATAATTATGCCTTAACTGATGTGCATTAAAATTTAAACTCTATAAAGCGTAGTTAAGAAGGGTAATATTTATGGTTAGAGGAAATACAGGAGATACCGCTACCAGTATAAAGAAAAAGACATATTTTATGTTGGGTTTCATCTTAACGTTTCTCATTATATTACTTAACTTTTTTGTAACAAGAAACACAGTTACTTTATTCCTCAAACTTTTGAACTTGTGTTTTAATTTAAAATTAATTTCAGTTTTTGATTTTTGGTCTCTAATGATGATTATTATTATAATTCTCATGTTTTTAACAATTATTAGGGATTTAAAGGCATACAATATAGAGAAGTTGGAAGTTAGAGGTCCGTGTGCAATTATTAAGCGAAGAAAAAATAGAATAATCTTGACATGCAATGAAGTGGTAAACATACCCAGAGTTATTATTAGTAAGGAACAACGACGTGAAATGAACGCAAAACACTTCAAAGACACCCACGAGAAAATTTATCAGTACTCTCATTTAATGTCGCTAAACAAAAATCTTTCAGATAAAACTTGTATTGCTTATGAAATAGCTTCCAAAAATGGTGTTGTAAAACTCAGATTTTATGTTATTTGCGAAGGAAAAAACACATCAGAGACGGAAACGATTGTTGAAGGAAGTAAAGTATGTTCAGCTTTTCAATCTGTTTACAGGGAAGTTAAATTCAGAAATTTAAGCGATAAAGAGCTTGTAGAAGCTATTTGGAGTCCGGTTGGCGGAAAAATATACGAAATGAAAAAAGGAAAAGAGACTTTAGCAGTTATTAGCGAAGATGGGAAAATGTACTTAACTGTTTTAGAAGTTTCGGGCATACCTGAAATTAAGACATGGAGCAAGAAAACTCAGATAGATAGTTTAATTCAATACCTGATTGAAATGAAAAGTAAAATAACAATGGTATTCACATTAAGGCCAAGTAAGGGATTAAAACAGGTAATAGGGAAAAAAATAGACGAACACAGATTAAGAGCTATCTATAGGGAACTTAAGGAGAAAAATAGAGAAAAAATTGATTTAAAAGCAAAGCACGATGCCATTAAAATTGAGGAAGAATACTTGGAAAAAATAAAGATGAGTAAAAAAACGGGAGAATGGAAGGTACAGGTATATGTTATAGTTCTAGGCGAAGAAAAAAAGAGAGTATTTATTGAAACACAAAAATTGAAAACAGCACTTCTTAATATTTATGGTGGCCAAACATCAACAGTGAAAGTAAGGGTTTTGAATGCTAACGAAGTACAGAAAAATATTGGGAGAATACTTTTTAAATTGCCGCTCAGAAGTGGTAAAATGACTCTAATATCGAGTTTTCGACTGGCAACGTATCTACATTTACCAGAGACACCCTTTCCAACATCTGCAACAAGTGTTGAAAGTGCTACTTTTGAAATTCCACCTAAATCTTTAGCCACAGGACCTTTGATCTTGGGAAAAGTCCTGTACTTAGACAAAGAAATCTTCGATACGGGAATAACTCCTAAAGATTTGACTATGCATATGGCTGTAATCGGACAAACCGGGTTTGGGAAAACAAGGTTCATACAAAAACTACTGTGCGAGTTATCTAAGTTGAGGCCGGACGTTGGATGGGTTGTGTTTGACTGGAAGGGTGAATATGCGGGATTAATAAAGATAATTGATCAACCAATACTTGTTCTAAGACCCTTAACGGATTATGCTCCACTTTATGTTAATTTATTTGATCCTATGGGCGCTGATCCTGAAGAACATGCGCATAAACTTTTTTCAATAATAAGAGAGATTTACTCATCTATGTTCGAAGCTCGTGAGGCGCAATTGTCATTGCAGATGGAAAGAACACTGAGAGAAGCATTAACTAAGGTTGTTATTGATCCGAAAAAGAGAAATTTCAGGGATCTTTATAGGGAATTAGATGCTCTCCAGGATAAATGGCAGAAAACCATACCCACGATATCCACAACAATAGAAGCTTTAAAGAATAGGTTAGATAAGCTAACAAAACCCCCTCTTGGAGACGTTTTCACAAATCCACCCAATGTCAATTTTGATAATCTATTGGATAAGAAGGTAATTATAGATTTAAGTAAGGTTAGACTCAAGGGAACAAGAGATGATGCAAGACTACTTATGAATGTTCTTGTTAAATACTTCTTTGATGCAGCGTTACGTAGAGGATTACAGGAAGATTTAAAACATTTAATAGTGGTTGAAGAAGCGCAATTCCTCGTACCGCAATTGTTAGTTAAGAAAACTACAATAGAAGGAACGCCTATAGAAGATATGATCATGCTTGAAAGAGCAACTGGCCAAGGATTAATATTCTCAGCAGTAAGGCCAATAATAAGTGAACATATTCTAGCGAATACTTTAGTAAAAATTGCATTTAGAACTCAAACAGATTCGCACATTGTAACCAAATATATGAATTTAAATGAAGATCAGGAGAGATATTTAAGAATTTTACCAAAAAGAGAAGCTATCATCTTACATCCTAATTTCCCATACCCGTATCGAATTAGAACCTTAGAATTTAGTGTGCCAAAAGTGTCAGCTAGCGAGATTAGGAAAAATAACGTAAAACATTTTTCAAAACTGTATGCAAAAGATCTCAGGCACTCAAAACAGAACAGTATTGAACAGAAACTTACAAGGCTACTCGATGAACTTTGCATACCTGATGATGATCCATTTATACTTTCCACAATTAACGAACAACACATAGCAATAATATACAAGGTACAAAGTAAATACGAGTTTTTAGGTAAAGTTCTGGAATTGGTAAGAGAGGCTAAGAAAAGGGGTGGTAAGGAAGTAATACTTTTAATGAACGAGAAAAATAAAGAAATAGCTGAGAGATACCTTAATGGCCACCATCTTCCAGTCAAGATTTTCAGTTCGAACGAATTGGAAAAACTAAAAGAGCACATTCAATCGCCTACACAAACACATGTGTTTTCAAAGCCTCAGGAATTAAAAGTTATTAATCAAACGTCAAAAAATCTAGATAAATCATTTTCTTCGGAGACAATTTTTTCCAAAGACTTAGAAAAAATTAGAATGTCCCCACTGAAGTTATTAATACTCTTAAGATTGGCTGAGTATGAAATAGCATCAGTTAATGAAATAGCAAAGGATGTAAGCCTTTTGGAAAATGTTGTGGAAGATATATGTCAGGAGTTAACAAGAACGGACATTTGGAAAAATCCGCTGGTGATAAAGGTTGGTCCACAAACATATAAAATTACAAAATATGGCCGCGAATTAATTAAAATTACAAATTTCGATATTAGCAAGGACGATATAAAGCAGTACCAAGAGTTGTAATTTCTTACCAATTTGTTTTGGGAAGCGGATATTTTTGCAGTAATTCCTTGTTAAGTTGATATCCGCTATATGGATCTCCTGTAATGATACCGGATTTTTTGAGTTCTCTTTTTATCTTTTGGAATTCATCGGGTTCTATAGGTCTTTTAAAATAGTTTTCGAAGAAGGGAGATATACATTCTTCGATGAGTTCTATTTCTGAAACTGGTTCGCCTTTGTTAAATAGATAGTCAATTATGATATTTTTTAGTTCTTCCTTAACTTTTTCCTCTTCTCTAATGATAGCTGCTATTTTACGCAAAAAATCTGAGATTTTTTTCCCTTCAGGTGTCAAACTATAGAGTAAAGGTTGCTTAAAGCTGTTTATAACTCCCTTTTCCTTAAGACTTTTAAGACGTTTAAAGACTGTTCTAGTTTTAAAAGGAGCTCTTTTAATTATCTCCGATGTAGAAATTTCACCTGCTTCTCTTATAATATCAAGAACTTTTCTTTCAGAGGGCGAAACATTGTCATACGAAGAAGAACTAACAAAGTAATAAACCCTATCTTTACTTCTCATTAGGAACCTTTTTATTCTACCAACAACTCTTGATATTTCATTTCTGGGTATAAAGGAAGCTATATCCTTAAAAGTTAGGGGTTCATTATTCAGGGCGATTAATAAGAATTCTTCATAGCATTTTCTAATTTTTGAAAGTTCTGGAGGCCATTCGAAGCCTTCAATTTCCGTTAAAATTTTCTCGCCAAGAGAAGAGAGACTGTATAACTGCCCTCTTTTTACAACGAGTTTAGCTCTGATTAAGGGAACTAAATAACACATTTCGATTGTACTTTTGCTGTGGTAGAAACCTTTGCTTTTTAGTTTATCCTGAATAGCTTCTAGGTTTAGGGCATTATACTCCTTTAAAATGAGTAAAATTGCTCGTCTTCTTGGGTTTTTCACGGAATTTAAGACTTCTCGAAGAGTCTCCCTGATGGGTATTAAGGTTAACAACTCTGTGCTCATTTTAGAGCACCGTGTATTTTTTAGGGGAAAGCATTTAATAAAATTTTTGTTTAACAAAATGAAAAATAAAAGAAATTCACTATTAATTAAAGTATTCCACATCGCTGTTGAATTTGTTAAAAAAGAGTTTATGTAGAGAATTAGGACTAATTACGAAGATAATATCAACAATTCTTGAGAAAATTTATATTATTTTAGCAGTTAACTAAAATGTCGGCAACATTTGTAGCGACCCATTAAATTATATGTAAGAACTCCTCTGTTTCTATAGGAACTTCACAATAAAATCGTATCATCAATAAAACTTTTGCAAAAGATTAAAGAAGCCATAAATATCAACATACAAAGGACAATAATGGTAATTTTGGCTGAACACCATTCCATGTAATGGATTTCCATTTAGCTCATCCTTCATTGAAAATATAAAAACATCCATTACATATGTACTTCCAAATATGGATAATAAAAAAGGTAAAATGACGACCTACATTTAACAGACAGAAACAGTGTAAAAGCAAGCTTATTCATATTTATAAAGCTAAAATATTTCCTTGAGCTTTTTCATTATCTATCTGAATCTATAATCTTTTATTTTTTCTAATTCATATTCTAACTTTATTTCATAGACTCCAGGCTGGGTTGAGATAATTAAAGGCGCACCCTTAGCAATCGCCTCGAAATTAAGCTCAAAGACTCCCCTTCCATTTTCCTTAATGGTCTCTATCCTATCAACATCATTAACACAGCAGCTTAAATTTTTCTTTGAGCTAAAGGACTTGAGTACCTTGAATTTTAGAAGCAAAAACTCCGCGTTTCCGCAGTTTATACAATATTTCAAATTGGTTTGAGAAGCCGTTGGGTACAATGTGCCACAATGTAAACACTTATAGAATAATTTCACACCATCTCCATTTACCTGTTGTTGAAACAATATTTTCACCTTTCATTAATTCATCGACTCAATTACGTGATTGTTTAAATATAAACCAAGGTAATACATACAAGCTACTGAGGATTTACCCACCTTAAAAGAAAGGTTACAATAATGTTAGTAGGGGTTCAAAAGTTGAGTTGGCTTTTAAAAATATTCGGAAGAAAAAGAAAGAAAAAGGTAACACTGGGTATATATGGAGCCCCAAACGTCGGAAAAACCACACTAGCAAACAGAATAGCAAGAGATTGTGGTGTTCAACCGCAGGGCGTAGTTTCAGAAATTCCCCACGAGACAAGAGTTGTAGAGAAAATAGAAAAGCTACATTTAAACATTAATGGCAAAATACTTCAGATAACTATGTTAGATATGCCTGGTTTAGCAACAAAAATAGACTATCGAGATTTCTTAAAATACGGTTTAACGGAAGAAGAAGCCATTCAAAGAGCCAAGGAAGCTACAAAAGGGGTTATTGAGGCTGTAAAATGGCTAAATAAGGTTGACGTAGCCATTGCCGTTGTAGACTCAACAAAAGTACCCTATGATCAGGTTAACATCATGCTAATTGGAACCCTAGAAGCAAAAGGTATACCAATAATTATTGCCGCAAACAAAATAGACCTAGCGGAAGCCAGACCGCATCTAGTAAAGGAAACTTTCCCAAATCATCGAGTAATCCCGATCTCAGCTTTAACAGGAAAAAACATCGAAAATCTTTACGAAGCCTTATCAAAGCTTATGTAAGGGGAGAACCATGGAAATAGACTTTATCTCCAGAAATGCTACGAAGCATCTTAAAACAAGAGATAAAATTCAAATGATATTGAAAATGATAAAAAGAGGCGTAATGATAATATTAGAAGAAGGATTATCGCCAGAAGAACAAATAGAGCTCTTAAAGGAAACTATGAAAGAAATAGACCCATTAAGATTCGTTGGAATAGATATCATCTCCTTTAATGGATCAATTATGCAAAAAAATATAGGGAAGTTTGCTTCACTTACAATAATAGCACCAGGAGGAAAAGTTGAAGTCATTAAAAAGTCACCAAATCAACTCTCTATACAACTTCTCTAAAGTTATAGTTTTGATTATATAATAAAAATAGAAAGAATTTATTGGTAATTTCTGCATTATACCTTATTGATTTTGTTCTTAGTTCTCGAAAAGGTTTTTTGATATGCCGATAGATCTACAAAACCATGCCCGCTAATGTTGAAGGCTATGACCTTTTCTTCATTGTTTTCTTGGCTTTTAGTGCTTCATCGATTGCACATGCGATGCTATATGCGCTTTCAGGTGCTGGCAAGAATCCTTCCGATTTGATAAAAAGTCTGGCTCTTTCAAAAACATGTCTTTCATCAATAGGATATGCGACAGCATCTATGATACCCTTGTGCCTTAAAAGACTAATTATAGGTGCGGCAGCGTGATAACGTAGTCCTTCGGCATAAACGGTAGGCATTTCCTTTTTATGTCCCAATGTGTACATCTTTAGCATAGGTGTTTTCTCTGCGTGGTCAGCAAAGTCATAACGATATTCTCCACCAACCAAACTTGGTGCAGCCTGAGTCTGAGCTGCTATAAATTTTATATCTTTGCTAATTTCGCCTCTCAATATCTCACCAATGAAAGGCAGTACAAAACCCCCAAAATTACTGCCTCCACCTAGACAGCTAATCATCACGTCAGGGTATTCATCGATAAGTTCAAATTGTTTCCTTGCTTCAAGGCCAATAATTGTTTGATGTAGGAGAACATGATTTAAAACACTTCCAAGACAATATACAGCGTTTTCATGTGTTAATGCAAACTCTAAACCTTCAGACACTGCAATACCTAAACTACCCGGATGGTCTGGATTTTTCTTAAGTATTTCTCTGCCAGTTTCGGTAATGTTACTAGGACTAGGGTACACCTCAGCGCCATAAAGTTTCATTAAGGTTCTTCTACCAGGTTTCCAATTGTAAGTAAAACGAACCCAAAATACCACCGATTTTAAATTCATTAGTGAAGCAGCATATGCTAATGCACTACCCCATTGTCCAGCACCCGTTTCAGTACATACAGTATCATATCCTTCATTAGCCGCATAAAAAACTTGGGCTAGAGCGGTGTTAACTTTATGACTACCCGTTGGAGAAAGATCCTCACGCTTATAGTAAAGTTTAATTTTGTTTTCTGGGGGTTTTAGCGCCTTTTCTAGCCTCTTAGCTCTATACAGAAGCCTGGGTCTACCAGCTTGAATGTACAAATCTATAATTTCATCGGGAATCTTTATCCAGCGTTGTTCGGAAAATTCCTGTTCCAAACATTTCTTTACCATCATTTTAGGCAAAAGCTCAACTCTACTAGGCCCCATTTCTGGGTCTTTTGGTCTGGGTAATGGCTCAGGGAGATCTGGTAAGATATTATACCACTTCCTAGGCAATTCGTCGGGATGTAAAACTATTTGAACATCTTCTCTTTCCATTTATATCTAACCTCCAGCCCCATTAAGTAATTAGTTAAATTACACCATATATTATTTTTATTAAAAAGTGAGAAAATTAACTGCTGAAGTTATCGTATTAGTAAAATGTTGCTTAGAAAACAAAAATAAGGTTTGGGTAGTAAAGAAAACCTAGCTTATTCGTCTTCTGGTACGAATTTCCAAAATTCTACTTCGTCCATGAAGTTTTTGCCAACTCTTTTGCGGTATTTGCCGGTTGCTTTCTCCATTAGAATACGTTGTTCGATCATGGCAACCATGCGTCGAGCTTCGATGACAGCATCTGGATTAACAGAGATACTCGTTGCACCCATACGCACTAGGAACTCTAGGTAGTCTGGATAAACTGATGGAGCTTGACCGCATATACTTGTAGTCACTCCGTATTTCTTACAAATCTTGATAACATATGCTAAGGCTCGTAAAACTGCTAGGTTTCTCTCATCGTAAAGTTCCTGTACAGCGGCATCGTTTCTATCTATTCCCAGTATAAGCATTGTTAGGTCGTTTGTTCCGAAGCTGACTCCTTGAATTCCGGCTTTACAGAATTCTTCTATGAGAAATACTGTGCTGGGTACCTCTACCATTATCCAGAGCTTGAAGTCTGGGTCTTTTTCCGGATCTAGCCCTTCTTCCTTAATGATTTTCTTTGCTTCCTCAAATTCTTCCAGCGTCCTCACGAAAGGTATCATAAGCCACACGTTTTTTAATCCGTATTCATCTCTTACTTTTTTAATGGCGCGAAGTTCAAGCCTGAATATTTCTGGTTCCTTTATGTATCTATAACAGCCTCTGTAGCCAATCATAGGATTTGGTCCGACATGTCCTGCTTCAAGCTCGTATTTTCTTCCGCCTTCAAGTTCTAAGAATTCATCTGGTTTAAAGTCTAATGCCCTATATACCACTGGCTTTGGATAGAAAGCTTGTGCCACTTGTCTGATTCCCTCGGCGAATTTATCGATCATTTCTTGTTCTCCGCCTTCTTCTATGAGCTTTCGTGGATGCTTTCCGATGGACAACATGAGATGTTCTGCTCTGAGTAAACCAACTCCGTCTGCTTGTGTTTCTTTTGCTACTTTTTCTGCTATCTCTGGGATGGAAATGTTCACGTAGATTTTTGTTGCTGTCACTGGCTGTGCTATCGCTACAGCTGCTGGTGCTGCTGCAGCTGCCTCGGCTTTTTCTACCTCCTCTTTTATAGCTCCCTTATATACTATGCCATGTGTTCCGTCCACGGTCACTACTCCGACGTCTTTAAGTACTTGAGTTCCATTTCCCGTCCCTACAATGCAAGGTACTCCTAGTTCTCGTGATACGATAGCTGCGTGACACGTGTATCCTCCTTCATCTGTTACTATTGCTGATGCCTTTTTCATTGCTGGAACCCAGTCTGGTGTAGTCATTCTCGTTACCAAGACTGCGCCTTCTTCCAT
>Ga0180300_10001005_pt1 | contig 12876 bp, 12 predicted proteins | sample GuaBasSediGuay15_FD_121798 | JGI IMG/M metagenome (GOLD analysis project Ga0180300, IMG submission 121798) | Subseafloor sediment microbial communities from Guaymas Basin, Gulf of California, Mexico - Guay15, Core 4569-2, 21-24 cm | ecosystem: Environmental > Aquatic > Marine > Hydrothermal... | reverse complement strand
TTCTTTAACTGGTGGTAAAGCATCAATGAAAAATATTGCTTTTTTTGTTTGTTCTGTAACAGATGTTTCGTTGCTGTCGCGCCAATTCCATTTTCTACAGAGAACTTTTTCATCATCGCGATAAATGATTTCGCCTGGATCTGGTGTTTCAGCTGCAGCTGTATGGATTGGAATAAATCGCTCATTTCCTTTTGCAGTCGTAAGCATAATGTTTCCTTTTATTTTGTCGATGTCATAACAGCCCATTGGAATAAGGTGCTTTAATATGAGATAGTTGCATACATCAACAAGCTTGTTTATTCTTGGAATAGGATGGCCACTTAAAATGCGCCTTATCATTGCTTCAACAGAACATTTGTATTTTGTTGGTTTTGAGCCGAAATGATAATAGACAGTTCGCCAAGGCGATATCATTGGATGTTTTGCTAATTCAGCTGGTGAAAAGTTAAGCTTTATTAGTTCGCTTATTTCTTCAAGCAAATGATGGATTTTTGTGCTTTTGCCTTTATTGTTAACATCGGTTAGAAGAACTATTCCTATTTTTAATTCAGGAACAAGACTAAGAACGCTTCTGTTGATTGTAAAGCGCATGCAAAAGGAATAAAATCAGACTATAAAAAACTTTGTTTGTTTTTTGTTTTTTCTTTTGCTATGTTTTTCTTTATCACTTTACAATGCGGAATATGAAAAAATATAAAAATTGAGAATTGTAATATCTTCGATAATGACCAAAGCAAGTAAAGGTTCAAGGATAATTCGAGGAGCACTTGATGCTGTTCTTGACGAGCGAAAACTTGCCGAAATAATAGATGAGTTAATGGATAAAAGATATAGGCGTTTTAGTCCGAAGAAGATAGAGGGAGAAAAGAAATATAGTCTCAATGTTACTCAAGTTGAATTGGAAATTTCTCGCGGGAAAAGGCGCAGCTCCAGAAATCCTTATGTGAGGGTTTCATTTCTTGCTGGCGATACTGAAGCTGAAAATGCTTTGTTTGATTTTTATGAGCGAAGAGGATTTGAAAACAGCGAAGCGCTTATGCGAATATTGAATAATCCAGAACAGACAGAGCAATATTTGGAATCTTTTAAATCTCTTGATCAATTGGGTAAGCTGACTATAGATCGAAAAAAACGTTGTGTTGAGCTTGAATTCAGTTTGAGAACATTAAAAGGTAAAATGAGGGATAAAATAGAAGATGCAATTGTTTTCTGTTTATTAAAGCCGATGCTTATGGTGGGTGCTCCAAAATATGCAGATGTTCTCAAACAAATGAGAGAGGAATATCTAAAAGAGAAGTATGAGCATCCTTAGTAGTCCTCTTCTTCGTCATCGCTTTCTCTGAAACTTGCTTTTTCACAGCCTCGAAGAAAAGCTGCTTCATTCGCTGAAAGAGTATCGTCTTCTACAAGTTTATCATAGTCGCGTTCATCTTCGCTTTCTGTATAGCTGTCATCAACATATTCATCATACTCTTCATAGTCGTAGGATGACATTTTCGGTGTGATTAATGAAATACTTTAAAAATTTTTAGTATATAAGCTATATACTTTGCTTGAAGTGGTTTTAAGTAACTGCTAACCGAAAAACTCTTTAAGATCTTTTTGTTCTGTTTTTGCAGTTGTAATGAGAGATAAATTTTCTTTTTCTTTTGATTTCTTTTGGTCAAAAACAGGATAGCCATATACGCCGTCGAATCCAGGCTGTATTGGAATCTTTCCCTCTCTGTTTTTGACTATTATTGATGCTAATTCTTCGTTTTCTTTTCCTGTGACTTGGCAAAGGGCTTCAAATGACGCTTTTAAAAGTGCATTTAATTCTGTTCCAAATGCGCGGATGAATTTAAAATATGTGTCCCAAGTGGATTTTCTGTTTATGGCTGTTTTGTTGTAATGCGCGATAAGCTCTGATAATGGAATTATTCTGAAGAATTTTTTTGCGTTTTCAGGAATAAACTGTTCAGGTCTGTCTGCTAATTCCTCAACCCTGTGAAGAACACCTATTGTAAGCGGTTTCTTGCAAACAGGACAGATATTTTTTATTTTCGTTGATTCTTTTGGTGCTAAGCGTACATTGCAAGCGCGATGACCATCAAAATGATATTTGCCATAGCTTGGATCTACTTCTATGGTCCCTATAAGGCCATTGCCGGTTCTTATTGCGTTTATTAATTCTTTATATGTCGGCTGGATATCGAATATAGTAGCTTCTCTGCCGAGACGCCATGGCCAGAATGAATGCGCGTCTGAAAAACTGACAAGATTAATGCGGTCGAGTTTGCTTAGTCGCCAGTTCATTGGAGGATCTGAGCTTAAACCTGTTTCAATAGCAGAAATGTGTTTTGTCTGATCTTGAAAGCATTCTTCCAAGCTATCAAACCCTGTTTTGCTGCCGAAAACACCAAACCAGGGAGTCCATGCATGGGCTGGTATGATTTCAACATCCTTGCTAATTGCTTTTAGTTTTTCGACGAATTCAGGACATGAAATATTGAATATAGGTCTTCCATCATAGTCAAGGCGACCTTTTTTGCTGAGCCAGTCATTTATTTGGTCAACTATAGAAAAACTTGGAGCAAGAACAACGAGGTGGATGCGCCTTCCTTTATTTGCTTGGGAATAGATTAAGCTTATTTCTGTTTGCAGTGCAAAAGTAAATCCGCTTTTTGTTTTGAGAAAACCTGAGCCGTCTTCTGTAAGATTTTCTTTTAATTCTTTTAACCATAAAGGATGAGTAAAATCGCCTGTGCCAAGAAGATCAATACCTTTTATTTTTGCCCATTTTTCAAGTTGTTGAATTGTGATATCCTTAGAAGTCGCTCTGCTAAATCTTGAATGTATGTGCAAGTCAGCGAATATTTGCATTCAATTTTTGCTATTTGAGGGTGTTATAAAAATATTTTTATGTTTTAATACGAATGAAGTAAAAAATGGGTCTTGATTTGAAAGCTTTGGCAAAAAAAATAGAGAAATGCAGATTGTGCAGGTTATGGAAAAGCAGGAAAAAAGCAGTTCCTGGTGAAGGACCAGAAAATGCAAAGATAATGTTTATTGGTCAAGCTCCTGGAAAGCAAGAAGATGCTACTGGAAAACCATTTGTTGGAAAGGCAGGAAAATTTTTGAATGCATTGCTCGATGAAATCGGCTTTGATAGGCAGAAATGTTTTATTACGTCTGTTGTTAAATGCTTTCCACCCAAGAACAGGCCTCCAAGAGCAGACGAAGCAATGATCTGCATTAAGAACTATCTTGCTAAACAAATAGAGCTTGTTAATCCAAAGCTTGTTGTGTTGCTTGGAAAGATTGCACAGCGCTATGTTCCAGATAGTTTGCTTTCAGGAAGGATTGTTCTTAAAACTGCACATCCAGCTGCTGGGATGAGGTTTCCGAAAATAAGAAGAAAGATGAAAAAGGATTTTAGTTTGCTTAAAAAGCTAATTAAAGAAATCTCCTAATTGTTTTTGGGATTGCTCAAGCAAGCTTTCTTTTTTGATGCCAAGTACTTCAAATATTCGTTCTACAGCAGGGATTATTTGATGCTGGATATAATATTCAGCGTCATAGTTACCTTGTTCAAGCTGTTCTGGCAGAACGGCTCTTTCTCTAACAAGGCCTTTTCCGCGTTTGATTACATATTTAATCATGCTGCCGGGGCCTATTTGATAACCAGCTGATTGAAGCTTTTTTGCAATGGCAACATGTGGCGCAATAGATGCATAATCTGAAACTGCTTTTTGTAGCTGTGTTTTAATCACAAGAAGTTCATTCGGTATTTTTCCTTCTTTGAGTAATGCAATAACCTTCCTAACGTATTCTTTTGCTTTTTCAGGATTTGATTCCTTTAATATTATTTTCAGTACTTCCATTTGCAATTCCTTAGCTATCTGACTCCAGTTTCTTCTAACTGTTTCAAAACCTTTTACACTGATTTCGCCTTTTTCGCTTAGAAGAGCGTATTTCTTTTTTGCGCCGGCTGTGTCTTTTTCTTTTGTTGCAACGAATATGCCTTTTGGATAGAATCCTTCGAATTCAAGTTCCATAAAGCTTGGGAGTTGCTGATTTATTTCAGCGGCAAAAGCAAGGGCGTCTGATCTTGTTTTGTTTTTAAGCTCGATGAATATGCTATCTGTATCTGCATAGATGACTTTAAATTCTTTGTTTTTCGCTATTGAAATAACTCTATTAATGTAATATCTGCCGAGAGCAGTTATGCTTTGAGCGCATTCCAAGTTATACCATCTAGCTGCAAAAAAGCCAAGATAGCCGTAGAAGGCATTTGCTAATAACTTGAGATTTTGGCTTCTTGCCTTGAGCAATGGATCAGGACGTTGTTTAAGCAGTTCTTTTATCCTCATTCTTCTTGTTACGAGACTTTCAACTATTTGAGGAATTATGCCCCTGTGCTTTGTGCAGAACCAGTTATCCATTCCTGGAATTCTTTTTGCTGTGTTTTTGCAGCAAGAACAGTTTAATGTTGATAAGCATATGTTGTGAGCAACGATGATGCTTGGATATAGTGATCTGAAATCGAATACCGCTATGTTGTTATAAAGTCCTGGGGATGGTTCATAAACAAAAGCTCCTTTGTATGTTTGCAAACGTCTTTTTTGCTGCTCCTGGAAACTTGGTCTGTTTAGGATGATTTCATTGAAGTCCTGAATTTGTCTTATTATATACCATTCGACTAATTGAGATGTGCTCATCCTGTTAATGTCTGCTAATGGTAGTGCTATAAGCTTTACGAGTTCGATTATATTTGGTAGAATTTTCAGCAAAAGTTTATAGGTAAGTTCTGCGTCTCTTAGATTGTATAAGCAGAATTTTTCGAGCAGTTCTGGTTTATTATCCCAGACGTGTGCTAAAGAATCAATATCAACCCGCATTTTTTCTTCTTCGAGAAGCTGGTTTGCTATTTCCTGCAAGGATAGAAACTCGAGGTCATGGATTCCTAATATTTTGTTGATGAATTTGAACAAATCTATGTGTGCTATGCCAAAGAGCAGGATCGACTCTGATTTTCCTTTTGCATGAGTTGGAACAGAATAATCAAGATTGATTGTTAGGTTAGTATCATATTTTTTAGCTCGCGTTATTATGTATGGTAAGTCAAAGCCGTCTGAATAGAAACCTACTAAGATATCTGGCTTGTATTGCTCTATTATTTCAATAAAACGTTCAATTAGCTGGGCTTCACCGTCGACGAATTCAATAGATTCATTTTCTGTTTTGAATTTTTTCCACGTTATGACGCGTTTGAAATTCTTTCCATAGAATGCGAGCATAACAATGGGGTTTTCAGACGCATTTGGTTTTTTTCCTGTTGGGTTGTATGTTTCTATATCAAATGCAAGAATTCTTAAGCTATCTTGCGGAATTATTTGATCTGTTTGATTAATCTCTTTTGCTAAAAAAGTTGGTATTTTGTTTCTTATATTGTAGGGTTCTGCTTTAATGTTGAGTGCTGTTAATGGAGTAACGCGTTTGTCAATAAGATACCTTCTTGCAAATGGAATATCATATTCGAATGTATTTTCAACGAGAGGATGCTCTTTAACAGCTTTTCTTATCCGCGGAACTGCTTGGGGATAAGGACAATAAACGCGTATAAATGTTTTTTCTTTTCTAAGGATGTTTTTTTGAATTAGCTCTGTTCTTATTGGTTTTATGCGCTTATTGTTGATTTCAACTTCGATCTGCTCTATTTGTTTGCTTAGTTCATCAAGCTGGATGTTTTCTTTTGGAAGAACATAAAAATATGGTTCAAATGATGGATCAATAATGCATATTTGCTTTCCTTCTGATGTTCTGCCGAATAAATAAATGTGCGCTTTTTCTCCTATTAGTTTGTACTGGATATCGATCGGATAAAAGGCAGTGGGTTCCATATCAAAAAAAGAAAAAAGGAATTGTTCATTTTTATATTTTTAGAGGTCCTTCGCCATTATTGTTTTTCTGCCGTTTGCTTCTGCGCGTTTCGATGCTTCTTTTATAAGTTCTTGGACCTTTTTATCAAGGGCTTCAGCAAAATCTGAAGCTATGTTAAATCCAGGTACTACACCTTTTAGGGCACTTTTTACGATTAACATTTTATCACCCCTTTATTGAAAAAAGCCGCTTTATTTTAAAGATTTTCGCAAAATTCAGCTAAAAACTTTGTTTTTTCTGTTCGCTACTATGAAGTAAAGACTATATAGAAAGGTTTGAAAAAAGAATAACTTTTAAATTTGAATCTTTTTCTTTCTTTGGAATGAACAAACTCGTAATTGGTGTTGTTGAAAAGGTGAGGATTATTGGTAGGAAAAGAAGCAGACAGTTGATGGCAAAGATAGATACAGGAGCAACAAACGGAAGCATAGATGAAAAGCTTGCTGATGAGCTTGCTCTTGGACCTGTTATAAAAACTGTTTTGATCAAACATGCTCATGGAAATAAGATAAGGCCTGTTGTGAAGGCAAAGGTCGAGATTGCTGGAAAAATGCTTGAAGGGAAATTTACTTTAGCTAATAGACGCCATATGCGGTATAAAGTCTTGATTGGGTTGGATGTTTTAAAGAAAGGATTTTTAATAGATCCAAATAAAAGGGGTTGAGATTAAAAGATGGTCAAGAAAGCACTTTTTATTTCATTAAGAAGCAGAAGCAGTTTGATGACAATTGATGCGATGAAACGATTTTTTGATATTGTTGATGATTTTGATTTGAGGAGGATAGAAGTCACAACTAAAGAAAGCATTAAGGTTTCTTACGATGGAAAGCTGCTTGGAGGATATGATTGCATTTTTATAAAAGGGAGTTTTAGATATCTTTCTCTGCTTCATGCAATGGCTGTTGCTTTTGAGAATAAAAGTTATTTGCCGATTAGAAGCAAGGCCTTTTATCTTGCTCATGATAAAATATTAATGCATTTGTTTTTAGCTCAGCACAAAATTCCCATGCCAAAAATCTATTTAGCTACCCCTGTTACTGCAAAGAGGATTCTCGAGAATGAAGTGCATTATCCTGTGATCATAAAGTTGCCCAATGGTACACAAGGTAGGGGCGTTATCTTTGCAGAAAGCTATGCTGCTGCTTCAAGCATGCTTGATGCAATTATTGCTTTGAAGCAGCCGTTTTTGATTCAGGAATATGTTGAAACAGGTGGAAAAGATTTAAGGGTTTTTGTGATAGGTAATAAGGTTGCAGCTGCAATGCAAAGAATTGCAAAGAAAGGAGAAGCTAGAGCAAATATTCATGCAGGTGCTAAAGGAAAGAAAGTTTCTGTAAGCGAAGAAACAAGTGAGATTGCAGTTAAAGTAGCAAATCTGATAGATGCTGATATATGTGCTATTGATATACTTGAAAGCAGCAAAGGGCCTTTGGTGATAGAAGCTAATATTTCACCGGGATTGAGGGGAATAACTGCTGTGACAAAGAAGGACATAGCAAGAGATATTGCTCATTTTGTATATAAAAAGACTGGGGAGTTTATCGAGATGAAAAAGAAAATCGAAAGTGAAAAGCTTTTGCGTGAAGAACTTCCTAAAGCAGAATTCGGAAAGCAGATTATTACAAATCTTGATTTTAGAGGAAAGCGCATTCTTCTGCCTGAGATTGCAACAAAAGCAAGTAAATTCAAGGAAGGCGAAGAAGTAGTAGTAAAGATAGACGAAGGAAAGATATGCGTTGAGAAGTTTTAATTTTGAAAAGCAATTTAGCTGAAGTTCTTTCTTTCCTTGTTTTCAATTATATATGCTTCTAGAAGAGATATTGTATGTTCTATATTCCTTATTTGTTCATCTTTGAATCTATTCTTATATTTTTCAAATTCTTCCTCAAGTTTTCTTCTCCAAGCCTCAAGTAAACGTGGTTTAAAATAGTCATCGTCATGTTCTGAAAGATAAGTTTGTATTCTTTCACACCTTTCGCACAAATGTTCTAAATTGCTTTTGTTTTTGCACTTTGTCCAGAAACCTATAGCTTTCCTTATTCTATTTAATATATTTCGCAGATAAAAAAAGAGCATTACCTTGCGTTCTGGAATTCCAAGAACTAAGATTTTATTTTTGGTTGTTCCACTATTTCTATTTGAGTCTGAGTACCTCCTTAACCACGAATACGGAATGCTAACCATTTTGATGTTCGTAAAGGTTGATTATTCTATTAGTCAGGTCATCTATAAAATTCACGAATTGGCGGTGAGGGTCTGGTATGTTAATCTGTGAAAGTGCTTTTCTACACATTGTTAGAAAATTTTTGGGTTTATAAATTTTATTTTTTTGAAAAAATAGATTTAAGTTTTTTCTGTACGCATCGTCGTCTTTTTTAACTCTAAAATATTCTAAAAGGGAAACCATATAATTTAAATTTCTTATTGAAGCATACATGCCAGCCCTTTCTACTTTTTTCTTAAATTCTTCCTCTTTCAATTCAGGTAATCCGAGCGAATTGCATAGTGATTGATATGAATAGGTAATAAATTCTTCAATTTCTTCCCTGTTAAATGAATTTAAAACAGATGGGTGAAAGAATAATTGTGCCAAAGCTATTTCTATTGATGCTTGTCTGATTTTTGTGAGATCGCATAAAAGAACTTTACCATCCTCTCTGATCAAAAAGTGGTTTGGATATGGGTTAAAGTGTATGTAGAATTTGTCTGTTAATCTGGATCCAATGGTAGTAGTAAGCAAGTAGTCGATAGCTCCATCTTTTGGATACCCGTAGCGACTCAATGGTTCAAGCATTTCATACATGGCTTCCCTTTCATCATAGTGTTCCCTAAGTAGCCGATATAAGGCGATCAACATCTTTTTTATTGAATCACCGATATCATCTATTAAAAAGGTCCTTTCGATTTTTGGAATCACAATTTTTGACTTATCTTCGGTTCCAAACATAATATCATTTAGTGTTTTAGTAAAAGCAAAATAAGTCTCTAATGCTTTAAAAATAAGTTTCTTTTTTTCTTCTTGCTGTATATCTTGCGAGTTCAATTTTTCGTCGAGAGAAGCTTCTGTTTTTTCAAGCCAGATCGTTGCTGTACCATCTGAAAACTTTGTTGATGCGTAATAATGCGGTATATATTCTGGTTTATCTTTTGTGGGTTTCGGTGCTAATTTTTGATAAATACCTATTTCAGAGTCTACTACTTCAGATGGGCGTCTGGAGAGCCCATATATATCTTGTTGCTCTTGACAGAACCATTTGCACACTACTTCACATTTAGGTGTATTGACAATGAATATTCTTGTTCGAGAGTCAAATGGCTTAAACAGTTCAGAAAAGGTATATGGCAGCACGCCGAAAAGCGCTTCGATAGTTTTTCTAATCTCTGGCTCTTGCAAATTTTTTTCTAACTTCCTATAATCCTGATTAAATGTTTTATTGTTCATTTGTTAAAATCAAATGGGATACCATTCTTCCTATATTGTTTGTAAGTAAAACTATGTTTTTCATTTTTTCAATTATATTCTGAGCCCACAGTACTTGATGCGCTTTTTCAGACAATTTTTTTAGTTTTGTTATTAGAGTTGTTTTTTTAGGAGCGAGCTTTAGCGCAAGCTTCCGATTTTTTAAAAATAAGGCCCTCATTACATCCAGATAAAGTTTCTCTACTTCAGAGTAAATACTTTTAATTCTCATCTTAATCTCGCCTTCAGATTCGAGCTTTTTTAAATATTTTCCTAATCTTTTAACTTCATCGCCTATTCTTTCTATATCACTCATTATTTGCCATATTATAAGAAACTGCATTGGACTAAATTCTGAATCGGAAATCTCAAGTTTGTACTTGATTATTCGTGATACAAAGTACGTTATTCTATTAATTTCATCATCTCGGGCATATAAATTATCTATAGACACTTTCGGTTTTTTGAAAAAATCTTTTACATCAATGAATAATTCTCTTACCATGATATCTGCCTTTCTTATTAACTCAAGAACGTCCATTTGTTCGGGATCAATAAAGTCTTTAAGAATTAGCTTTTTACTTCCTTCTTCGATAATTTCAATTCCCATCAACTTGTTAAGCACGTTTCTTTTTATCCTGCCAGAAATGTTTCCAACGTGTTCTCCTATTATACGGATTGTATTATAGCCGTCGATATAGTTTGCTATGATTTCTCGTCTTAATTCTTCTAAAGATTTCCCGTCAGCTTTTATTTGAACTTCAAGTCTTTCTTTTTTCTTTGAAATTTTTGGGAGTATAATTAATCCTTCTGAATTCCTTTTAAGCACAACAGTGTCGCCTTTCTTGAGATTATTCTTTTTAATCCATCCTTTAGGCAGACTGATTACATAGCTTGTTTTTCCAAAGTTTATTAGCTTTCTAAATTCTGGAATTTTAACCACCCCCAAATATAGTTATATCGCATCTAAATAGCGTATATATAGTATATAGAAAAACTATATATATTTAAATCTTATTATATAGTAAGGGGTGGAAAATGGTATATGAAGAATTTGATCTGGAAAGAGAAGAGGAAGAAGAAGAATTCGATTACGCGTGGGATAAAGATGAAGAAAGTGAATATAGGGAAGTTATTGAAGAGCTTGAGGATAGTGATCCAGAAGGAGCTGCATTTTTAAGGGGTTATGAGGAGGCTTATTAAATGGAAGAAGATATTTTATTTAATGAAGGGTCTGATTTTGCTCAACTAATGAAAAAATCGGGTTGGCTAATTTTAAGCTTTAATTAGTTCGTTCTTTCTGTTCCTATAATTTTCCTTCTTCTCTTAACTTTTTGAGGTATCTTTCGATTTTTTTCTGTAATCTTCTTTGTTTTATTTTTCCAATCTGTAAAACTATTATTAGAATCGTTGTAATTATTATTGTGTAAGCAGCTAGGAACTTGTTTTTGATTATTATCGTGCTTAAACCTTTTATGAGATTTATCGGGGCTTTGATGAAGATGTCTTTGGAGATTTTGAAAATATTGTTGACAAATCCGACAAATGCTTGAATTGATCTTATGGTTCTTGGCATAGGTATTTCTGGTTTTATTTTTTGCGTATAGCAGATTTTCTTGATTGGGTCGCATTTCCCAATACAATCATCATCAGTAATGCATTTCTTTCCATCAGGACACGGAGGACATATACCACCGCAATCAACATCTGTTTCATTAACATCTTTTATACTGTTGTTGCATGAAGGTATATATGTGCATTCTCTTGTTTCTGGTGGTTTTTTAAATGGAATCCTGCAATTTCTCATATCAATGCATGTTCTATATTGTAATCCTTCTGGAGTACAAGGGCTCCAGTCAGTGCAGTTCCATTCTGATATGCAGGACCTTCTCCTGCGCTTCACTTCTTCTTTACAAACACCACAATCATCTGGACAGCTTTCGCAATCTTCATCTGGATTGCAAACACCATCACCGCAATAACTTTCCTGCTTTATGGCAAATGCGCTTAGGGTTGTTCTTTCTATTGTGAATGTATCACTCGTTTTATTCTGGGTTGATGCAATTTTAGTCCAGCTACTGCTGCACGTTCTTGACGTGAAATTCCAATCAGAGCAATAATAAACAGCAAGATGGTCTTCGTTTTTGAAAGACATGTTTGAATAGCTTATTGTAATGCTTGTGTTTTTGAATGTATAGTCTGTTGATATACTATAAGCAATAATAAATCCTGGAATGCTTGGATAACGATCGAGACCTATTGTGTTGTTGCCATTAGATGAGAGATTTATTTCGTTTAATCTGCTTTTGATTGTATTGTTAAAAGCTGTGAAAAGAAGATCATACATGGTTGTTGTGGCGTTTCTCGAAAAGGTTCCTGTGAATGATTCGGATTCAACAATCTTGTCTGTTCCTGTGAAATATATTGTGAGGTTTACGTCGAGATCAGCAAGCGTATGGTCTATTGCATTAAATGTGGCATAAACTTGTTTTGCACCAGCTATGAAGTAATCTTCTGATGTTGCTATGTTGTTTGCAGCATCATTTACAAAGAATGTTACATTATATTTCCCCTGGATTGGTGGAGTGAATTCTGCAGGCAAATTTAATGTTAGCTTTGTTCCGTTAGGATATGTGATATTGGCATGTTTTTCAAACTGAATATTATCACTTGCATTTAAGTCTAGGCTTACATTTTTATTTATCGCTGGATCATAAGGCTCTAGGTGCGTTGCAGTAATTATGGGCGGTGTTGTATCCAAGAGAATTTTTCTTGTTTCAGTTGAATTAGTATTGCCATATGTGTCGTTTGCTGTGGCGTTTAGATAATATAAACCATCTGAGAGATTAGTCCAGTTGATGAACAAAGGAGAAGCATTCCTTGTAGTTGAATTAACAAGGCCGCTCGTATTGTAAAGATAGATTGTGATTGTTTCAAGGTCTTCATCAGATGCTGTGACGTTTGCTGCTATCCAATCCTGAGAGTAATTTCCAGCATCGGTTGTTGGCTGTACAAAACCTATTGACGGTGGTTCTGCTTCTATCTTGAACATCCATACTGCGCTCTTTCCTGTGTTCTGCGCATCGTCCGTACAATTAATGTACCAATGATAGGTTCCGTCGGCAAGCGAGTTATTTGCAGTTATTGTTGTCGGTGTTCCGTTAGGTGCGCTTACAATGCCATAGCCTGAGTTGTTTATGAATAATTCGCATGTTAGATTTGTATCAATATTATCTGTAGTTGTGAAATTAAACGTTGGTGCTGCATTTGTTATAACTGTGTTGTTTTGCGGAGAATACAGTGTTATGCTCGGTGTTGTTGTGTCGACTATTATTTCCCTTTTCTCGGAACTGTTCCAGTTATCTACCGTGTCATTGCCATAAACCTTATATGCGTATGTACCGCTTGACAATCCTGTTTTATTCAAATACCAATTATTGCCATTGCCATGCATTGTTTCATTTACGCCATTCCATTCAAGTATGGCTATGCTC
>Ga0180300_10001004_pt1 | contig 12881 bp, 14 predicted proteins | sample GuaBasSediGuay15_FD_121798 | JGI IMG/M metagenome (GOLD analysis project Ga0180300, IMG submission 121798) | Subseafloor sediment microbial communities from Guaymas Basin, Gulf of California, Mexico - Guay15, Core 4569-2, 21-24 cm | ecosystem: Environmental > Aquatic > Marine > Hydrothermal... | reverse complement strand
TTTCTAAGGAATCCTGCCAATTTATAATTTCAGTATTAAATTCTTTGTTAGAAAGAGTAAAAGTTAATATTCAGGATTTGGATTGTTTTTTAGTAGGTCTGGGACCAGGTTCTTTTACTGGTTTAAGAATAGCTTTAAGCGTGGTTAAAGGCTTATCTTTAGTGTTAAGAAAGCCGGTAGTAGGAGTAGGAAGTTTTTTAGCTTTGGCTGAAGAGTATTCTTTTTTAAATAAAGACGTCTGTATTATAACTGATGCTAAAAAGAATCTAATTTACGGAGGAGTATACCGGAAAGAAAGAAGTGGTTTAGTTAAAGAGATAGTAGCGCCTAAACTTATTAAACTTGAAGATTTTTTAAAAAAGTATGCTAAGAGAAATTGTTTATTTTTAGGAGAAAGTCTAAGATTTAAAGAGGAAATTAAAGCTATTTATCCCCAAGCTCTGATTTCTTCTCCCTTGCATTATCCTAAAGCCAGTTTTCTTATTTCAGCAGGATTAGATAAATTTTTAAAAAGGAAGTTTCTAAACATAGATAGTGCTGAACCTTTGTATCTACACCCTCTTACCTGTCAGGTGCGAAGATGAATAAAAGAATATGGATTGAGGTAGATTTAAAAAATTTAGAATACAACTTCAAGGTTATAAGAAATAGGCTTAAGGCAGGTTGTAGGTTATTGGCGGTAGTTAAGCAGAATGCTTATGGCCACGGTTTAAGAGTTATAGCTAAGTATTTAGAGAAAAAGGGAGTGGATTTTTTAGGAGTAAATTCTCAGGAAGAAGCTTTCCAGCTCCTTCAGGCTAAAGTTAGAACCCCTATTTTGGTTTTGAGTAATACCATTTTCTTTAAAAACCTGGAGTATTTTTTGAAGAAGAGGGTGCGGTTTACTTTGACTGAAGCCGGGCTTTTAAAAAGCTTGGATAAGTTGGCCAAAAAGAATAACTTAAAAGCCTTAGCCCATATAAAGGTAGATACCGGCATGGGAAGGTTAGGGTTAAGGCAAGATCAAGCTTTATCTTTTATTAAAAAGGTTTTTTCCTATAAGAATGTAGAGGTAGAGGGTTTATATTCTCATTTTTCCTCAGCAGAAGAAGACATTTCTTATACTAATTATCAGATCAGGAATTTCTTAACTTTAAAGGAAGAATTAAAAAAGAAAGGGATTTCTTTTAAGATAAATCATCTTTGTAATAGCTCAGGTTTCTTAAATTTTAAAAAGGCTCACCTGGATATGGTAAGAATTGGTCTTTTGCTTTATGGGATAAAGCCCCATCCCTGTTTAAGGATAAATTTAAAGCCTCTCTTGAGTTTTAAAGCAAGGCTTATTTATATTAAGGAGCTTGGTAAAAATTCTTTTATAAGTTATGCCAATACCTTCCAGACTAAAAGGAAGACTTTAATAGGGATTGTAAGCTGTGGATATGCTTACGGTTATCCTCTCAGTCTTTCTAATAGGGGAGAGGTTCTGATAAGAGGAAAACGCTGTAAAATTTTAGGAAGAATTTGTATGGACCATATGATAGTAGACTTGACTCCGGTTAAGAACCTGGTTTCTTTAGGCGAAGAGGTTATTTTAATTGGAAAAGAGAAGGCTCAAGAAGTTACTGTAGAAGAACTCTCTCAGAAAGCAGAAACTATTCCCTATCAGATAATTACTAACCTTTCTTCTTCTTTACAAAGAGTTTATAAAAAATGAAAGTGCCGATAAGGGCTCTTTTTCCTTACCGGCAACCCAGCTGCCTTAGCATCTCAAACTGCCTAACTCAGTTCGTTGAACTGACGGCTTGTTCAGATGCCTTAGGCCTGTGGCTTTGCGCCCTCTAACTTTCATCAGAGGTTGCCCTTATCGGCATTTTTAAGTATACAATATTTTTCTAAAAAATTTCAATCCCTATTTAAACAGTAAAGGGGGGATTATTTTAGGAGTAAAAGACTGATTACTCCGGAGATTCCTAAGAAGATGTTAGCCAGCCAGCACCCTATTAAGGGATTAAAAAAACTAATACTTCCTAAAGAAGTTCCTATTGAAAATAGCAGATAATATACAAAGCTTATAAGGATAGAAAGCCCTAGGCTGGATAAACCTACCTTTCTTTTCCTGATTCTTAAAGCAAAAGGTAGCCCTCCTAAAAGGAGAAAGAGGGGAGAAAAACTAAAGGCTATTTTTTTATGGAGCTCAACTTTAAGATTATTAATTATTTTTCCTTCTTTCCAGAGAGAGAATTTTTTAATCTGTTTTCTTAAGGCTTTTAGAGAAAGATTAGCCCAGGAGATTTTAGAACTTTGAGAAAAGTCCTGAGGAGTTTCGGGGATATTTATTTCTTTAGCCTTAATAAATTTTGAGGAGAGGATATTTAGCTGGTCGGGAGAAAGAGTATATAGATAAGCATTTTCAATTTGCCATCTATTTTGTTTATACACTAATCTCTCAGCAATTATTTCTTTAAGGATGTTTCCTTCTTTATCCTGGATAAATATCTTGACCCTATGTAGAGAGTTTTCTTCAAGGTTGAATTCTTTAGCAAAGATTATAAGACCATTTTCACTAAAGAGGGAGACGTTAGAAAGTTTTTCTTTTACTTCTTTCTGTTTGGAAATAGGGTTATTAAGAGAATTTAGAGTTAGAGGCAAGACCTTATCTTCTATAAAGAGAGATAAGAAGCTTACTACCATACTGAATACAATGAATATTTTTGCTATGCCCAAAATACTTAAGCCCTGAATTCTTAAAGATATGATTTCATTATTTTTGTTTAGAGCCCCTACAGAATAGAGAGAGGATATTAAGAAAGATATAGGAGAGACTCTAAGGAATATTTGGGGGGTGAAGTAGATATAGTATTTAAGAAGGGAAGAAAGATGAGCCTTACTCTTTAAAATATCTGAAAGCTGGACAAAAACATCTATAATTATGTGGAGGAAGATAAAGACTACTAATAAAAGGATATAACTCCAGAATACCTGTTTAAAAACATATCTGTCTATGATTTGCATACTTTTAGGGTTAAAGCCACTCCTGTAGTTAGAAGAATTAAATTAGCTAACCATATACCTAAGTATACCGGCAGAATTTCTTTCAGGACCAAAGTTTCTCCCAGGAGAGAAAGAAGGTAGTATCCTAAAGCTGAAAGGAAACAAATCCCAAAATTAATAGATTTTTCTTTGTGTTTAACTAAGCCTCCAGCACCAAACCCCAAAAGAACGAATACTAAACTGGAGAAAGAAATACTTATTTTTTTGTGAAATTCAGCCTCTAAAGGAAGAGGGTCTAAGTCTTTTTTTCTCAGGGTTTTGATTTCTTCTTCTAATTCTTTTAAGGTCATATCCGCAGGTTTCTTACTTATAGAGTTTCCCTTTTTTTCTATAGGAAGATGCATAAAATGAGTTTTAAAATGGATTCTGTACTGCATTTGAGGCCCTTCTATAAATCCATCCTGAAGTTTAATTTTAAGGATTTCGTTTTCTACTACGAAGTCTCCTTTTTCAGCATAGATGAGGTTGGAAGAATCTTCTTTCAATTCATAGATAAAGACTTTTTTAAGAGTATTTTCTTCTACATCGCGAGTAAAGAGAACAAAATCTTTAAATTCGTCAATGAATACTCCCGGTTCAATAAAACTTAAAGGGTTGTCTTTAGCTATTTTTTTGACAATCTTTCGAGAGGCAAAATGAGCCTGGGGGATTACTCTATCTTGAAGGATTATTGATAATAAGGAAGTTATTAATCCTAAGACAAGAAATGAGGATAATATTTTAAATAGAGATATCCCTGAGGTTTTAAGGCTTATTATTTCATTTTCTGCCGAAGCTCTTCCCATAGTAAGGAGAGTAGCTAAGAGAACTGATAAAGGCAGGCTAAATTCTAAGAGGTAAGGTATATAGCAGAGAAATAATTTAAAAGCAGAAGCAGATTCTATTCCTTTGCGGACAATCATGTCCGAGAGTTTAATTAGATTGCCTAAAATCATTAGGAGAGTAATCCCCAGGAGAGAGAGAAAGAAGTTTGATAGAAATTCTTTCAAGAAATATTTGCGGATTATCTTCATTGGCTAATTTAGTTTTCTTATAGCTAAGGTTATAGTGAGAATCTCTTTTGCTCCTTTATTTTTTAAGGCTTTGGCACATTCAGAGAGAGTAGCTCCGGTGGTAAACACATCGTCTATTAAGATTATATTTTTTTCTTTGACTTCCTCTATTATATAGAAATTATCTCTTATATCAAGAGTTCGAGACTCAACAGATTTATTTACTTGGGATTTAAGGTAGCGTTTTGCTCTTAAGGTATCTTTGTAGGGGATAAGGAAGTATTTAGACAATTTTTTGGCAATAAGCCTGCTATGATTAAATTCCCTCTCTCTTAATTTTCTTCTATGAAGAGGTACAGAAGTCAGAAGGTTGTAATTTTTTACAGGGATAGGAAGTTCTTCTATAAATTCTATGAGTCTTTGGGAAAAAATATCAGCCAGGAAATCAAAGCCTTGGTATTTAAATAAATGGATTAGGCTGGCTAAAGGCTCTTTGTAGAGAAAGAGACTTAGATTTCTGGTAAAATAAAAATTTTTACCCCGGCACCTTGAACAGAGTCTGGTTTTTGAATCTACAGATATACTTATCCCGCACTTTCTACAGAAAGGAGGGAGATTCCTTTCAAAATTTTGACATTGTTCACAGATAAACTTACCTGAATTTATCTTCTTCTCACAGAGAAGACAGTTATTAGGTAAGATTAGCTCTATTAGTCCTTTAGTTAACTCCTTTAAAATCATATAGATATTTTAACATACCCGCTTTTTTTGTAAATTAAAAGTTTGGTATTGTAAGCTAACTATAACTATGGTAAGATAAAAATTCTTCAAATAAAATGTAAAAATGGAATTTTCAGTAGTTGTGCCTATCTATAATGAAGAGAATTCTTTGATAACCCTGAATGAGGGTATCCTCAAAGTTATGGATAATTTAAATGTTGATTATGAAGTTATTTATATAGATGATGGAAGCATTGATTCTTCCTTAGATATCCTTAAAGAGTTTAAAAAGAGATTTCCTCAAATAAGAATAGTTTCATTTAAAAAGAATCAGGGCCAATCCTCAGCTTTATTTGCCGGGTTTAAAGAGGCTAAAGGTAAATGGATAATTACCCTTGATGCTGATTTACAAAATCCTCCCCAGGAGATTCTTAAATTAATAGAATATAAAGAAGCTTACGATTTTATAACCGGAGTAAGAATAGACAGGAAAGATACTCTCTTAAGAAGGCTTTCTTCAGGGGTAGCTAAGTTTTTCCGCTGGGCTGTTTTAAGAGATAAGACTAAAGATGTAGGTTGTTCTTTGAGAGTGTTTAAGAGAGAAGTTATAGAATTTATCCCCCTTTTTAAGAATTTTCACCGCTTTTTCCCTTTTTTAGCTAAAAAAACCGGTTTTAAAATAAAAGAAGTAGCTGTAGCTCATCAATCTCGGAGATTCGGTAAGTCGAAATATACTACTTTTAAAAGGCTGAGAGAAGGTTTTTTTGATTTAATAGGTTTATTTTGGTTGAAGAGGAGAATTATAAATTATGAAATTAAGTATAGAAGTTGAAACTTTCTGGCTTATCTTAGGCTTTTTAGGCCAATTTCTTTTTTTCTTAAGATTTTTCTTACAGTGGATAGTTTCGGAGAAGAAGAAAGAGAGCACAATTCCCTTATCTTTCTGGTATTTTAGTATTGGGGGAGGATTAATCCTTTTAAGTTATGCTATTTACCGGAGAGACCCAGTATTTATTTTAGGTCAAAGTTTAGGAGTCTTAATCTATGCCCGAAACCTCTACTTTATTTACAAAAAGAAAGATTAATCCTTACCTTTTATTTTTTCTTCTCTGCTTCTTCCTTTATCTTCCCTCAGTATTTTTTAGGAGTCCTCTTCCTCCTGATGAAGTCCGTTTTCTTTCTATTGCCAAAAATATTCATAATTGGAAAGACTTTTTCTTCCTTAAATATCTGGGTTCTTTTTATTATGATAAGCCTCCTCTTTATTTCTGGTTTCTTAAGCTATTTTCTCTTTTTAATCTAACTAATAGTTTATTTTTGCCGGTATTGTTTAACTGTTTTTTTTCTTGGGGCATTCTTAGTTTAAACTATTTTTTCTTTAAGAAAGAAGGTCAACCCCAGATAGGGTTGATTTCTTCTTTAATCTTAGCTACTACTTCCATATTCTATGCGATGAACGTAATAGTAAGAATGGATATTCTTTTCTTATTCTTTACTCTTTTAAGCATTTATTCGTTCTTATTTTATCTAAGTTCTGAAAAAAAGTTTTATTTATGGATAGCCTCTTTGGCTTCTTTTTTAGCTGTATTTACTAAAGGAGCTTTAGGGATAATTTTTCCTTTCTTTTTAAGTATTTCTTTATCAGTAATCTTAAAGAGTAAAGAAATCTTAAAAAAATCTTTTTTAACTTATCTTTTTAGTTTCTTTTTAGTTTTATTCTGGCTTATTTCTTTTTCTCAGATAGATAAAGATTATTTTAGAGAAATGTTTTACAAGCAGACTCTTCTTAGAGGTATAGGGGAGACAGGACACAGCCGCAATTTCTTTTATTACTTTCTCTACCTTATCCCTCTTTTTCTTCCTTATACTATTTTAAGCTTAACCTGTTTTTCTCTTAAATTAGAAAGTGTTTGGGAGAAGTTATTTTTGATATGGTTTATAGGAGGGGTGTTTATACTTTCTTTAATTTCTTCTAAGCTTTCTATCTATCTTCTTATTCTCAGCCCTTCTCTATCTGCGCTCTTAGCTAAATCTTTGTTAGAAAGTAATAAAGAAAGACTTAAAAAAGTTCTTTTTAATATCACTGGCCTTTTTTTTGTTATTCTCTGGTTTTCTGCTTATTTTTATTTTAAATTCAAGAAGGAGTTTATTCCACCAGTAAGTTTTATTTTACTCTTAGTTTTTCTGGTGGTAATTTTTCTGATGGTAAGGAAAAAGAGTTGGGCTTGCTTTAAGGTGTTGTTTATTTCCTGGATTTTGGTAATTTATCTTTCAACTTTCTTCTTTCTTCCTTTAGTTGACGATTATTTTAAGGCTGAAAAAGAGGTTAATCAGGAGTTTTTAAGATAGTAAAAGGATAAAAATAGGTATATTCTTACTACCTCCAGAGATTAATTTTTTACAACCTGAAGATGTTAAATTGTATTAACTAAATACCCAGCTAACCCTTTTATACTTATCCTAAGTTTGAAGTTTTTGCAGTGGAGTTAATCCTTCCGGCTCCATAGGTGAGTTGGAGTCATTGTGTAATTCGTCATATTTTTTACGTTCTTTGGCAAGGTATTCAAAAATGTACCAAAGTGTCTGGCTACAAAAGAGGCATTTTTTACTTGTTCATACATAACATCTATGCTCTTCTCCCGAATTAATCTTTGATAATAATATTTAGGCATAGCTAACTCCTTTTAGAAAACAAAATTGTTTACTCTTTAATTATAACAAATTAAAAGTGTGTTACCCCTGTCTTTAGACTCTACTAGTGCCTAAAGGGATTACTGGAGTTTCTCCAAAAAATAAGCCCAATTTTTTATAGCTCTATAATAACCAAGGGAATAAGAAAATAAAAATCTATGAAGAGAACACTCCTTGTTTTATAATATTTTTAGTTGACAGACTCTTTCATAGGTAGGGAAACTCCAGAAAGGAATTTACCTTGACAAAGTTAAGAGTTTAAGATAAGTTATATAATCCCTAAATTTAAAGAGAGGGTTTTTATGTTAAGCAGTATTGAAGAGATTTTAGATGAGATAAGGAAGGGTAAGCCAGTAATTGTAGTAGATGATGAGAATAGAGAAAATGAGGCAGATTTAGTAATCCCTGCTGAGTTTGCTACTCCTGAAAATATTAACTTTATGATTAAAGAAGCCCGAGGTCTTATTTGTGTACCTTTAGAAGAAGAAAGACTCAAAAGACTCCGACTCCATCCGATGTATACTACTGAGGAGTTGCATCAGGCTAAAGACCCCTTTGGGACTTCCTGGATGATTTCAGTAGATTCTGCTTACGGAATAACTACGGGGATTTCTGCTTATGACCGGGCTCAAACTATAAAGGTATTAATCTCTGAAGATTCTAAACCTCAAGATTTAATAAGGCCGGGACATGTTTTTCCTCTGAAAGCAGTTAAAGGAGGAGTTTTGGTAAGGGCTGGCCATACTGAAGCAGCAGTAGATTTAGCTCGTTTAGCTGGACTTAAACCCGCAGGAGTAATTTGTGAGATAATAAAGGATGATGGAACTATGGCTCGTCTTCCGGATTTAGAAGAATTTGCTAAAAAACACAATCTGAAGATTTGTAGTATTGCTTCTTTAATAGAGTACCGAAGAAAGAGAGAGCGTTTAGTAGAGAAGATAGAGAAAGTAAGCTTGCCCACTTCTCTGGGGAGATTTCAGCTCTATCTTTACAAATCTTTAGTGGAGGGTAGTTTACAGGTGGCTCTCACTATGGGAGAAATTTCTGAAGAGCCTATTTTAGTGAGAGTACATTCAGAATGTTTAACTGGCGATGTTTTTTCTTCCTTAAGATGTGATTGTGGGGCTCAGTTAAAAAAGGCTTTAAAGATTATAGCCAGAGAAAAAAGAGGGATATTTCTTTATATGCGCCAGCATGAAGGAAGAGGCATAGGTTTAGAAAATAAGATTAAAGCTTACGCTCTTCAAGAGAAAGGCTTAGATACAGTAGAAGCCAACAAAGTTTTAGGGTTTAAACCCGACTTGAGAGACTACGGTATCGGAGCTCAGATTCTGGTAGATTTAGGAGTAAAGAGGGTAAGGCTTCTTACTAATAACCCTCGCAAGATTGTAGGTATTGAGGGTTATGGCATAGAAATTGTAGAGAGGCTCCCTTTAAAAGTGAGAAGGAACCCTTTAAATAAGAAATATTTGGATACAAAAAAAGAAAAATTAGGTCATTTACTTTAGTTTTAGTTAAGTTGAGGAGGAAAATTATGAGAGAAGTAAGAGGTTCTTTTAGAGGAGAGGGAAAAAAAATTGCAATATTGGCCTCTAATTTTAATGAGGCTGTTTCTAAACAGCTTGTTGAAGGATGTATAGATACTCTTAAGAAATGTGGAGTAGAGGATGAAAACATTTCTTTATTCTGGGTACCCGGAGCTTATGAATTGCCGGTAGTTTCTCGCAGACTCTGTAGTTCTAAGAAGTATGATGCTCTTATTTGTTTGGGAGCCATCATTAGGGGAGACACTCCTCATTTTGAGTACATAGCCTCTTCAGTTTTTAGAGCCTTAGGCAGTATTTCTCAGGAAACAGGTACTCCGGTAGTTTTAGGAGTTATTACTGCTGAGAGTCAGGAACAAGCATTAGAGAGGGCCGGGTTAAAGCAGGGAAATAAAGGAAGAGAATCAGCTCTATCAGCTTTAGAACTTATAGATTTACTTTCTCAAATTAAATAACAAACAATTTTCAATTTTTGCTCTTTTAAACTTTAATTATATACTTTAGCTAAGATGGGCTTACGCAGTGAAGCTAGGAAGTCTTCCCTTAAGATTCTCTATCAGGTAGAGATTTCTAAGGTATCAGTGGAATCTGCTCTCTCTGATTATTTTTCCCAGAATCAAGCCCCCTTGGCCCATCAGGAATTTGCTGAATTTTTAGTTAAGGATATTATTTCCCATCTTCCTCAATTAGATAATATAATCTCTAAATACGCTAAAAATTGGGAATTGCACCGAATAGCAATAATAGATAAGAACATTTTAAGAATTGGCATCTTTGAACTCCTCTATGCTGAGGATATCCCTCCCAAAGTTAGCATAAACGAAGCAGTAGAATTAGCCAAGACTTTTGGGGATTTAGATTCTCCCCGGTTTATTAACGGGATATTAGATAGTGTCTATAAAAACGAAGTTTCTAAGAAGAAGTGAAGTTTGCCGATTTACATATTCATTCTAATTTTTCTGATTCCAGTTATACTCTTAGAGATATTTTTAAGAGAGCTCATCAAGAGGGGTTTTCTTGTATTTCTATAGTAGACCACGACACTCTTGACGTCTACTTCACAGAAGAAATTGATGAACTTTCTAAGGAATATTCTTTAGAGTATATTAAAGGCATAGAGCTAAGCAGTCAGTTAGGAGAAGAAGAAGTTCATCTTTTGGGTTATTTCCCTGAAGGAGAAGTTAGTGATAGTTTTTTAAATATCCTTAAGCGGTTAAAAGAAGACCGCCTTGTGCGTATTCTGGAAATGATAGACCTTCTTAATAATTTAGGGATAAAGTTAGATAAAGAGGAGTTTAAAGAATTTGTAGGCTCAGCTTCTTTGTCCCGGCTTCACTTAGCAGTTTTTCTTAAACATAAGAAGATAGTGGGAGATATTAAAGAGGCTTTTTCTAAGTATTTGGCGCCGGGCAGGCCTGCTTATATTTGCAGGTTTCGCTATTCTTTTGAGAAAGGTTTAAACCTTCTTAAATCGGCAAAAGCTTTGGTATTTTTGGCTCATCCAATAAATTTTTCTTATTCTCAGATAGAGAGCTTAATCAACCTGGGTTTAGACGGAATAGAAGCTTTTTATCCTAATTATTCTCCAGAAGCCATTACCAATTATCAACGCTTAGCTTCTAAACATAATCTCCTTATTACTGGAGGCTCAGATTTTCATGGAGAATATAAAGATAACACCTACATTGGCAGAATAAAACTTCCTTATTTTTATGTAGAAAAAATTAAAAATGCTTTCTGAGGAATATTTTATAAGAAGAAGTTTTTCCTTGGCTAAGAAGGCTGAAGGAAAAACTTCTCCCAATCCTTTAGTAGGAGCAGTAATAGTTAAGAGAGGAAGGGTTATTTCTGAAGGTTACCATAAGAGAGCAGGTTCCCCCCATGCCGAGATAGAAGCTATGAATAGAGTTAGCCCTTCTGAACTTAAGGGCTCTGCCCTTTTTGTTAATTTGGAACCCTGTTTTCATTGGGGAAGAACCCCTCCCTGTGTGGATAGAATAATTTCTTCAGGGATAAAGAGGGTAGTAATTTCAGTAAAAGACCCCAACCCTTTAGTCTCAGGAAAATCTATAAGAAAATTGAGAGAAGCAAAACTAAAAGTAAAAGTAGGTATTTTAAAAAAAGAAGCCAAAAGATTAAACGAAGTCTTTTTTAAAAATATGAGAGAAAAACTTCCCTTTATAGCAGTTAAATTTGCTCAAACCTTGGATGGGAAGATTGCTGATTTTAAAGGAGATTCTAAATGGATTACTTCTCTTAAAGCTAGAAGATATTCTCGTAGATTAAGGGGGTTATACGATGCAGTCTTAGTAGGGGTTAATACAGTCTTAAAAGATAACCCTTATTTAGATAGTCCTTTAAAGAAAATGACTAAGATTATTCTTGACCCCGAGGGGAGAGTTTCTCCTCGAGCAAACCTCTTTAAGAAAGCCAAGAGGGTTTTTTTAGTTACTAAAAGAAAAGATTTCTCACAGAAAAAAATCCCTGAGAATACAGAAATAATTAGAATAGGGTTTTCTCCTAAGAGAGGGTTTGACTTGCCAGAATTGCTGAACATCCTTTATTCTAAAGGAATTACTTCTTTGTTTGTAGAGGGGGGCGCTTTCACTTTGGGGAAATTTCTGGAGCAGAAGTTAACAGATAAATTCTATATATTTGTAGCCCCTAAGATAGCTGCTGATAACAAAGCTTTAGCCTCTATTTTTTCAGAGAGAGCTTTAAGGATAAGGAATTTTTTAAAAATCAAAGATTTACAGCTAAAGGTGGTGGGAAGAGATTTCTTGTTTACTGGTTATCCTTCTAAAGGGTAGAGGGAGTAATTTATGGAGTTATATAATTTAATTCTTAAGAGAAGAACTATTAGAAAATTTCAATCTCGGAAGGTCAAGAAGGATATTCTTAAAAAAATTGTAAATTCTGCAAGACTTGCCCCTTCAGCAGCTAACCTTCAATTTTTGGAATATTTAATTGTAGATAGAAAGGAATTAACTCAACAGGTATTTCCTCATCTTAGCTGGGCCGGTTACCTTAAAGGAAGGGGTACTCCTCAGAAGGGGGAAGAACCCTCAGTTTATATTATCGTTCTGATAAATAAAAAAAGGTCTAAAAACCCGGATTTAAGAGATGTGGGAGCAAGTTGTGAGAATATACTATTAGCCAGTTTAAGTTTTGGGCTGGGAGCTTGCTGGCTGGGAGCAATAAACAAAAAGGCTTTAAGAAAGATATTAAATATTCCTTCTTTTTATGAGATTGATTCAGTAATAGCTTTAGGGTATCCAGCTCAAACTTCGCGGGTGGTAGATTCCACCAGAGACATCAAATACTACTTAGATTCTCAAGGAAATTTAGTTGTACCCAAAAGACCTTTAAAAGAAGTCTTCCATTATAATTCTCTGTAGATTATGCCTTCAGAAAGCTTTACTCAGTTAATAGAGATAGTGAAAAGATTAAGGAGTAAGGAGGGCTGTCCCTGGGACAGGAAGCAAAGAGTAAAAGACTTAAAGAACTATCTTTTAGAAGAGGTCTACGAATTATTAGATGCTCTCCAAAATAGAAATAAGGAATTAATTAAAGAAGAACTTGGGGATTTGTTTTTTCTTTTAGTCTTTCTTTCTTATCTTTTTGAAGAAAAGTCCTTTTTTACTGTAAAAGAAGTTTTAGAGGAGATTATAAAAAAGATGATTCTGCGTCATCCCCATGTTTTTTCTTCTCAAAAAGTAAAGACTAAAGAAGAAGTTTTAAATAAATGGGTTAAGGCTAAAAGTAAAACCAAGAAGAGGCTTACTTTGTGGGAAAGACTCCCTAAGAGCAGCCCTTCTTTATTTTCTGCTTATCTTTTTCTTAAGGAGCTTAAAGCTTTAAGAAGAGTTTCTAAAAAAGAATTAGAAAAAAATCTTCTTAAGAC
>Ga0180300_10001003_pt1 | contig 12881 bp, 13 predicted proteins | sample GuaBasSediGuay15_FD_121798 | JGI IMG/M metagenome (GOLD analysis project Ga0180300, IMG submission 121798) | Subseafloor sediment microbial communities from Guaymas Basin, Gulf of California, Mexico - Guay15, Core 4569-2, 21-24 cm | ecosystem: Environmental > Aquatic > Marine > Hydrothermal... | reverse complement strand
GTTGACAATGGCTCTGGCTACGAAGACGTTCCTGCGATCAGGCAGTTCATAACCTTCGGAGCGGATGTTATTACGATAGACCATCACTTTCCCGACGAAGAAGTTGATAAGTACCTCATTCATCATGTGAATCCCTACAAAGCAGGAGGAGACAGCAATCACACCTCAGGAATCCTTTGCGTGGAGATAGCCAAGATGATTAACCCGGAAGTTGATTTGAGAAACCTTCCTGCCATATCCATAGTCGGCGATCGAGCTGAGGGAGAGGTGGAGAAGTACCTGGAGATCTCGGATTATTCGATTGATGAGTTAAGAGATATAGCTTTGGCAATCGAATACGAGGCTTTTTACCTAAGATTCAGAAGTGGAAGCCAGATAATAAAGGAGATGCTCGGTTTTGGGAGGAAAGACAGGCAGGCGAAGCTCGTTTCAATGCTCTCTGGCTATGCCAAGAACTCGATAGAGGAACAATTAAGAACCATCCAAGGAGGATACAAGGTTCAAAAACTTCCCAACGGGATCTATCTCATAGCCCTAGACCTAGAAAACTACACCAAAAGGTTCACCTTTCCACCTCCAGGAAAGCTTACCGGTGAGTTCCACGACAGAATGAAAAAGGAGTACGAACGGCTTGTAACAATCGGTTATGGGCCTGATTTTGCCGTTATAAGGAGCGAAGGTGTTTCTCTCGATATTCCAAGACTTGTAAGGGAGCTTCAAGAGGAAGTTGAGAACGCAGGAGTTGAGGGAGGCGGTCATCTGGTCGTTGGCTCGATAAAGTTCATTCCAGCAAAAAGGAAAGAGGTTCTGGCAAAGCTTGCGGCCAAGATCGGTATGATCTAATAGAGAGAACAAATCCTTAGAGCACGTCCAGAGTCTCGCAATTTTTCTAAACTGTGTAATAAAAAACGAAGTACCTAAAAGCGTTGTTCATGAAAAAGTTTATATTACTCCCTGATTCAAAAACCCTGTTATAAACGTATTACAAATAGTAATTAACCGGAGGAGGAAGGATGAGGGTCGTAATGAAGTTCGGCGGAACAAGTGTGAAGGATGGAGAAAGCATACTCCACGTTGCAAACCTCGTGAAGAAGTTTGAAGAGTATGAAAAGGCCGTTGTGGTTTCTGCAATGGCCGGGGTGACCGATGCTTTGATAGAGGCTGCTGAGGAATGCTATAAAGAACCTTCCTCCAGTTACGTTAAACTCTTCATCGCTGAACTCACGAAAAAGCATTATGAGGCGATCAGCACTGCTGTAAAGAATCCCGATCTTCAGAACAGGGTTTTTGAGAAAGTTGATAAGCTTCTGGACGAACTCGAGAAAGTGCTGCTCGGAATAGGATATCTGGGTGAGCTTACGAAGAGAAGCAGGGATTTCATTCTTTCCTTTGGTGAAAGACTGGTTGCGCCCATTTTATCAGCTTCCCTCCTTTCGATAGGAGTCGATTCCCTCGCGATGACGGGAGGCGAGGCAGGGATTCTAACGGACAGGAATTTCGGAAGGGCTAAGCCCGTACCAGAAGTTTATAGCATAATAAAGAGCAGACTCGATCCATTGATAAAGATCAAGAAGTCCACACCCGTTATCACGGGCTTTATAGGAAGAGCAGAGGACGGAAGCATTACCACACTCGGTAGAGGTGGCAGCGATCTCACGGCAACGCTTGTTGCGGCAGCTCTGGATGCTGACGAGGTATGGTTGTGGAAAGAAGTTGATGGTGTCCTTACAACGGATCCAAAAATCGTTCCCGAGGCAAGATTGATTCCAGAGATATCCTATCAGGAGGCGATGGAGCTTTCCCACTTTGGAGCTAAGATACTCCATCCCAGAGCTCTTGAGCCCGTGATGAGGTGTGAGATCCCTGTTAGGATAAAGAACACCTTTAATCCTGAGGCAGATGGAACCGTTATCAAAAAAGAGAGCGATTCCACCAAAGACATAGTCAAAGCCCTAAGTCTGATCGAGAAAGTTGCCATCGTTAATATTGGCGGAGCTGGATTTGATTTTGCCGAGATCATGTCGGACGTTTTCAGGAGACTCTCTCGAGAGAGAGTTAACGTTATTATGGTCTCCCAGAGCTCCTCCGAACTCAATCTTTCGATTGTGGTTGATGAATCCGATATTGAAAGAGCTTACTCAGCCCTAAAACCCCTAGAGAACGGCATAGTTAGTGTGAAAAAGCTCAGTGATGTTGCCGTTGTAAGTGCAGTCGGAGCTGGAATGGCTGGCACGCCAGGAGTTGCAGGAAGAATCTTCTCAGCCCTCGGGAAAAACAGGATAAACATCGTAATGATAAGCCAGAGTTGCTCTGAATACAACGTTTCCTTTGCTGTCTCAAAGAAGGAAGGAAAAGAGGCTGTCAGGGTTTTACACAAAGAGTTTGAGCTTGAAAAAGCCAAATAACTTGTAAAGCGTTTTAAGATTTTAAATATATAGGTCTCACCAAACTAAGCCAGTCAACTTTTGCAACACTTTCTTTTTCCCGAATCCCAGGCCAACAACCACACACCAACCAAAAGGATATTTTAAAGCAGTTTTTTAAAAATTTTAAAAAAGAAATCATATGTCTTATGTATCATTCAACCTTCCACTAAGGTACGAATCGTAGGCTGATAGATCGAAATACCCATGTCCACTCAGCCCTATCACGATAACCTTCTCTTCATTCTTTTCCTTTGCTTTCAGTGCTTCATCAATCGCCACTCTCACCGCATGGTTCGATTCGGGTGCGGGTATTATTCCCTCCGTTCTTGCAAAGATTAAGCCTGCTTCGAAGGTCGAAAGTTGCTTCACCGCGACCGCCTCTATGACCCCTTTTGCGACGAGTAAGCTAAGTGTTGGAGCGTCACCATGATACCTCAGACCACCGGCATGGATTGGTGGTGGGATGAACTTATGGCCCAAAGTATACATCTTTATCAGCGGAGTTAAGCCGACTGTATCTCCATAGTCGTATCTGTACTCACCTGATGTAAGTGTTGGGCATGCTGCAGGTTCAACAGCAACTATCCTCAGCCCATTCTTTTGGGAATCTTTAACGAAAGGATAAGACAAGCCAGAAAAGTTGCTTCCGCCTCCAACGCATCCCACCAAGATGTCCGGCTTTTCATCTATCTTTTCGAGCTGTTTTTTCAGTTCGAGACCGACTACCGTTTGGTGCAGCAAAACGTGATTGAGAACACTTCCTAGACTGTATTTCGTATCATCATTTTTCGCTGCATCTTCAACAGCCTCGCTTATCGCAATTCCTAGGCTCCCCGGAGTGTCTGGATCCGATTCCAAAATTTTCCTGCCACTTTCCGTTCTGTTCGAAGGGCTTGGAATCACTTCCCCACCATAGGCTTCCATTATAATTCTACGATACGGTTTTTGCTCGTAGCTAACCTTCACCATGTAGACTGTGCACTTCATATCGAAAAGCTTTGTAGCGAAACACAAAGCTGAACCCCACTGTCCCGCTCCAGTTTCAGTTGTAAGTCTTTCTACTCCTTCTTTCATATTGTAATAGGCCTGAGCAACAGCTGTATTCGGTTTATGACTTCCTGGAGGGCTTACTCCTTCATATTTATAATAGATACGAGCAGGAGTTTTGAGGTATCTTTCAAGCCTTTCAGCTCTGATAAGAGGTGTCGGTCTCCACATTCTGTAAACTTCAAGTACTTCTTCAGGAATTTTAATGTACCTTTCGTTGCTCATCTCCTGCTTTATCAGCCCCTTTGGAAAAAGAGGCTCAAGATCCTCTGGCTTTAGAGGTTCCTTCGTCATCGGATGTAGAGGTGGTGGTAAGGGCTCTGGGAGATCCGGAAGTATGTTGTACCACTTTTTTGGTAGTTCATCCTCATCCAGCAAAACTTTTTTCTTGGGCATGCAAAAAGGATATCTATCCACTATTTAAGCTTTTTCATATTTTAAGAGTATAGTCTAAAAAAAAAGAATTGTTCCGATATCCAACGATAATACAATTTTCTTGTACATACACTCCAAAGAAGACCCACACTTAAACGTGTACTGATTAATTCAGACCGATTACTTCAGAGCACATGTCGAATTTTCTGAAACCTGAAATTATAAAAGAAAGAAAAAGAAAGTTATTTTTATATAGCATGGCTAACTGAATTCAAAAAGAATAACTCAAAAAGAATTCAAAGAAATTACGATTATTCGCCACTCATAGGTGCTATCCGATGAGCGAGAAAAAGGAAAAGCCTAATTATGGTGGCGCTGGATGGCACATCGTAACAAATTTAGCAACTGGATTACTTTTGTTCTTCTTGGGCATTTATGAAGGAATGTATTACCATCTAGGGGGATACCTATTGTCGGTATTTTCACCGTATTTTATCTACAATGCGGGTAGATGGGCGAGAGGGAATATCCTTGAAGAGAGATTACGAATCAGGAATGAACTCATAAATCTCGTCCAGCCAAGGGAAAACGACAAAATTTTGGATGTCGGTACTGGTGGAGGCTTGCTTGCAATAGGTTTCGCTAAAAGAGCGAAATGCAAGGCAGTTGGCATCGACATATGGCTTCCCTTTGGCGGTGGAACGTCAATGGATACTGCAGAGAAAAATGCACGAATAGAGGGTGTGAATAAGTTTGTTACATTCAAAAAGGCAGACGCAAGGAATATCCCTTTCCCCGATGAGTATTTCGATGTTGTTGTTGCAAGTTTTGTTATCCATATGATTAAAAAAGATAGGATAAAAGCATTACAGGAAATGATTCGTGTGTTAAAGCCCAAGGGTAAGTTCGCAATCATTGAACCGCCGAGAGGTATAGGTGGTTGGGTCGTTGATGAGAAACTAAAAGAGGTATTGAAAACTATGGGATTAACGGATATTAAATTCCAACCGTTACCAGTATCATATCCGAAAAAAAGGAACGTGTATATAATTTACGGGAAGAAGACGTGATAAGAGATGAGTGATAGCTCGGTTAAAAATTATAGTTTTCCAAGAATCGAGAATTTAAGAACTAAGAACTAGTGACGTGAAACCAACTTTTAAATTTCAGGGTCAAAAAATGATATGGACTTCAAGCTGATCTGGTTCGACTCTTTAGGTGCAAAATCCTCCTGCACTTTAATAAAAACAGATCTAAATATCCTGATAGATCCGGGAGCGGCGGTAATGCATCCCGGGTTTCCTGCTTCCGACGAGCAAAAATTTTCATGGTATAAAGAGGCGATTGAGAAGATCAATTCTATCACCTTCGCCGATATTGTCGTGATTTCCCACTACCACTATGATCATTTTATCCACACGAGCCACACGAGCGAGATCTATTCAAACGCTTCAATATTTGCAAAAAACCCAAACGAATTCATAAACGATTCTCAGAGGAAAAGGGCTGAGGTTTTCTTTGAAGAACTCTTTAGATCTTTCGGTAAAAATTTGAAGAATTCTTTTGAGAAGCCAGTTGAAAAGGAATTCGAGGATCCAATGACAGGGTTGGAAATTTCGTCGAAAAAGGATTTTGGAGACTACCAGCAAAGAAGAGACGAGCTTTTAGAGAAGGGGCGAAGGTGGTTTCGCAATCGAGTCAGAAAATGGAATACATATAAAAGAATCCCGGAAATGAAATTTAAGGATGGAGAAATCAGATTCGCTGAGGGGAGAAAATTCAAGCGCGGGAAAACAAGGCTAAGGTTTACCCAGCCGTTATTTCACGGGATTGAATATTCAAGGGTAGGCTGGGTCTTCTCAACTGTAATAGAATTCGAGGGCGAAAAGCTTATTCACACCTCAGATCTTAACGGACCGATAATAGAAGACTATGCCCAGTGGATAATCGATGAGAATCCGAATATCCTCATACTCGACGGTCCCATGACCTACATGCTGGGCTACACTCTTAACTTGACCAATTTCCGAAGAACAATTGAGAACGCCTTAAAGATTTTGAGGGAGACTGACACCGAGCTGATTATCTACGATCACCATCTGCCAAGGGAGCCAAAATTCAAGGATAGGACAAGAGAGGTTTGGGAGGAGGCAAAGATGAAAGGTAAAAGACTCGTCACCGCAGCGGAGTATCTTGGCAGGAAACCGGCTGTTCTTCAAACTTCAAGTGAGGTTTAAAGTTAACTTTAAAAGGGTAGGATAGAAGTATGGATATGTCCGGGCTTCTCATAACAACTGCAAGAGGTGAAGAATTTCCCGGAAAGTTTGAGGCTGAAGAGATTCTCGCATCGATTGGTGTTGAAGCTAGAGTAGAAGAGACGGGAATCAAAGGACTGCTTGTTGTAGAAATTGAAAAACCCATCGAGGCTGTAAGACAGGTTTCTCAGCTTGTTCAAGAAAAACCGGAACTTTTCCTCCATACGAAAAGGTACATTCCTTTAGAGAGGGTGGTAAAAACCGATATCGAGGATATTAAGAATGCCGTTGAAGTCTTGCTCCCAAAGATCGGAGAAAAAGAGACCTTTAGGATAACTGTTGAGAAGAGACACACCACACTTCATTCCAGAGATGTGATCGAGTCGATTGCGAAGATCGTCGATCGAAAGGTTGATCTTAAAAACCCGGATTGGATCGTTTTGATAGAGATTTTTGGGGGAAGAACAGGAGTTTCTGTTATAAGGCCAAACGAGATCGTGTCTGCTGTAAAGAGTTAGTTGAAAGTTAGTCGGGGTATTTTACATTACAACTTACAATCTAAAAATTCAAGTTTTTGTTCACCTTGGTTCATCTTCTCACTCTTATTCTCACCCATTTCACACTCTTTTTCGCATAACAAATTTTAATCAAATCAGGCTAAAAAGCTAATATGAAAATTCTTGTGATCGGAGACACCCACATACCGAGAAGGGCTTCCTGGATCCCAGAAGAGATATCAAATTTAATTGAGAATGAAAAGTTTGACAAGGTCGTTTGCACGGGTGATCTGACCGACAGAAAGGTTTTAGATTACTTAGAAGGCCTATCAGAAGTAACTGTTGTTAGAGGAAATATGGATCATCTTCCACTTCCAGAATACGATGTGTTTAACGCCGAAAAAATAAAGATTGGAGTGGTTCATGGTGATCAGGTTTATCCGAGGGGGAACAGAGAACAGCTTAAAGCCATAGCAAAAAGGCTCGGAGTCGATCTCCTAATTTCGGGCCATACCCACTCTCCCGACATCCATTTTGATGAGGTTCTACTGCTGAATCCCGGTTCAGCTACGGGAGTCTGGGGTGGAGGAGGAGGGTCACTCAAGCCTTCCTTTATGATTCTGGAAATTGATGGTAGAGAAGTGGTGGTCAGTTTTTATGAGCTTGATAAAGAGCTTTTTTCCACAACAGAGAGATTTCGTCTGAAAACTATCAAAGACTAGAATTAGAACTAAGAACTTTGGCTATATCATGAGATAAAGGATAACCAAAGTAATGGCAAAACATACTAATATACAGAAGCTAAGGTGAAAAACATGACCAAGCACATTGGAATAGTTGCATGTAGCGCAGAAGGGGCAGCTCTTTGTTATCGCACGATCTGTATAGAGGGAGAAAATCTAATAGGAGAAAAATACGCACATCCCGAGGTCACCATGCATACTCTCCCCTTCAATGAATACATGAAATATATCGAGGCGGGCGATTGGCAGGGGGTGGCCAACTTGATGTTAGCTTCGGTTGATAAAGTAGCCAAAGTGGGAGCGGATTTTGCCATATGTCCCGACAATACGATCCATCAGGCATTTGATCTCGTTATCGAGAAATCACCAATTCCATGGCTTCATATTGCTGAAGAAGTTGCCACCGAAGCAAAACGAAGGAACTATAAATGTCTTGGAGTTTTGGGAACACGCTTTTTGATGGAATCTTCCGTTTACCCTGCTAAGCTTGATGCAGTAGGTATCGAATACGTGATCCCCGAGATAGAGGACAGAAAACGAATTAACGAGATCATTTTCAATGAACTCGTCTATGGCCGCTTTTATCCCATATCTCGTGAATACTTTTGCGAGGTAATCAGCAAATTAAGGGATCAAGGATGTGATGCCGTTGTGCTTGGGTGTACTGAAATACCCTTGCTGGTAACGGAAAAAGATTCACCTATACCAACTCTGGACTCTACAAGAATCCTAGCGAGAGCTGCCTTGAAAAAAGCCCTTGAAAAGGATGACTGAGATAGACTTGAGGGAACTGGAAGAACCTATGTAAAAGGCAATTGAATTGTATCTCTACTAATTTTCCAACGACTTCGGCTGAAATACTTTCAACCCAAACAAAATCTCTTTTTAACTTGGAACCGACAACTCATAAATGAGGTATTTCCCCTACTCATTCAGGAAAGGACAGGAAGAAGCACTAAGGTTCATTGCTAAAAGCCAAGAGAATCTCTGCATAGACGCCCCCACAGGTTTTGGAAAAACACCTGTCATCCTATCGGCTCTCATAAACAAGTCGCATCCAGTGATTTGGGCTGTAAGAACAGGAAACGAAGCAGATAGGCCTGTTGAGGAGCTAAAGGAGATAAACAAAGTTTCAAAAAAGAAGTTCTTCGGCTTCTCCTTCAGAGGGAAGAGAGACATGTGTTTGGCCGCTAGGGAAAGGGGAATTTTAGAGACCGATTCAGTCGCTTACTTCTGTAGGACCTTTCGAGCTAAATGCCCCTATTATGAAAATCTGAGGTATTATACGATCAACCCCACAAGACCTCTGATCTATTCGGAAATAATCCAGATTTGTAGGGAGGCAAAGGTATGTCCGTACTACCTACAGAGAGAATTCCTCTATCATGCCGACTTGGTTTCTCTTAGCTACAACTACATAGTCCATCCCGGAATGAGCTGGGTGATAAGGAGCATTATCCCATTCAAAGCATGCTATCTCGTTGTTGATGAGGCACATAATCTGAGACTTGTTGGAAACATCAATTCGGATCAAATCACGTTAAACACATTCAAAAACTCAATGAGGGAACTTGACGAAGTAGGAGAACTCGAACTCAAGGCTGTTGTACTGGAAATGATGGAGATCGCTGAAAAAATCCATAGAAACATGCTTGGGAACAAGGAAGAAGAGAGAGTTATAGATATAGGAAATTTTGCAATTTATGCTGAGTATCTCCCCGATATCAAAAAGGTTGGGGAGTTTGTTAGGAGAAGAAGACTTGATGAGGGTAAAGCTCCGCGATCTTCATCCTATCATCTTGCATCATTCTTTCTAGATTCTTTTGAGTTTATAGGTAAGGATGGGATTTCCTTCATAGCAACCGCAGAACCCAACAACCTGATAATAGAGAGATGGGACATGAGAAGTGCGGAAATTCTCAGAGACGTCTGGAGACAATTTCGTAAATGCGTTTTCTGTTCTGGAACCTTAAAGCCAGTAGAAGCCTTTGCGGAAACTATAGGTCTCGAGGACTGGAAAGGAAAGAGTTTTACAACCGAATTGGGAAAATGCAGAAGTCTCATAATCAAGGGTTTGAGTACGAGGGGAGAGGAGTTAAGTAAGGAGGAAGTAGAGAAGTACATAGAATTGATCGAGACCTTTACCGAAATCGATGCTAACCTCGCTATTTTTTCTGCCAGCTACAGAATCCAAAATGGTTTACTGCCTTCCCTGAAAAAAATCGCCAAAAATAAAGGAAAGAGACTTTACATCGAAAGACAGGGCATGCAGGGGGATAAAGCTAGGGAAATACTCGATGGTTTCAAGGAAAATGGTGGCATACTCGTCGCTCCAATGACTGGAAGATTTGCAGAAGGGGCAGATTTTCCGGGCAAAGAACTAGAGGGGATATTCATCGTCGGCATTCCTTTCGAAAGGATGACTCTGAGGACAAAGCTTTACATAGAGTACTACAAAAGAGTTTACGGAGAGGATAAAGGCTGGTACTATTCTTACGTCATCCCAGCAATGCATAGAGCAAGCCAAGCCTTAGGAAGAGCCCTTAGATCCAAGGATGACAGAGCCCTTTTTGTTCTAGGCGATGAAAGATATTGCGAGAAGATTTACTCAAGATTACTACCGAGTTTCATAAAACCAGAGGTTGTTGGATTTAACGAGGCAGGAAAAAGAATGATTGATGCTTGGGAACTCTTATAACCAAGAACTCTTATAATCAAGATGTAATTAGAGAACAAAATACAGGCAGAATATAACGTAAATTAAGCCAAGGTTTAAAATTCAAAATTCCCGTCTCATTTTCTCAATTCTTGTTCTGATTTGAGATAGCTCCTCCTTGGTAAGCTCAACTTTACTACCTACATTTCTTAATTCGGTGTTCAGCTGTTTAACTTTGAGATACAGGAACACATTCATGAGTAAGCTTATGAAGAGAAGAGCCAAGATGAAGGATTCGAAAAAGCCCATCAGATCACCTCCTGAATATCTTTAGCAACTTCTTTATCGGACTCTCTTTAACCTCGGCGTACTCCTCGACATATTTAACTCCACCGATCTTTGCAGCAAGCTGCTTTATCGCCCGTGCAGCTGGCGAGTTGGGGGATCTTAGCACAACCGGCTGCCCAAAGGCTGCGGATTTTCTCACCTCTGGATCCTCTGGAATGACGGCTATAACTCTTCCCTCAAGAATCGCCTCTATTTCCTTCTTGGCCATGTCAATCCCTGAAGATGTAACCCTGTTAACAACAATCCCAAGCAACCTCGTTCCAAGTCTTTCTGCAACCATTTTCGTTTTTAGACCATCGGTTATCGATGAGATCTCCGGATTAACGACAAGTAGGAGCTCATTTGCTGATGCTAAAGCTATTATAGCGCTCTTTTCTAAACCTGCAGGAGCATCCAGAATTAAGATTTCGGTTCTTTCCAAAATAGAGAGTAGAACGTTCTCCAGCAGATCAGGATTTACCTTTCTTAACCCCTCCAGCGATATACCTGCAGGAACGATTTTAACTCCTCCTGGGCCGGTATAGATGGCTTCTTCAACCGATGCCTCTCCAGAGAGGACATGCTGGAGCGTGATCGGCATCCCTTCCATCCCGAGAATCAACTCCAGATTTGCCATTGCAATATCAGCATCCAGGATCGTAACGTCCTTTCCATAAAGAGAGAGGGTTATTCCTATGTTGGCAGCCAACACAGTCTTACCAACTCCTCCCTTTCCTGATGCTACCGTAATTATTCTTGCCAAATTTTTCACCTCCTTAGTAGAGAGATCAGAATTCCTGCCGTGAATGCAACAATGAAAAAGAATCCCAGCTTTGTGGCCTCCAAGAATTCTGGAGAACCTAACTTAGCCATCTGACTCTCCAAGATATTTTTCTCAGATTGAAGCTTAACTACCTGATCTTGTAACGATCGTGCGGTGTTATTAAGATCCGAGATTTTGATTTTTAGTTTGTAAACTTCATTTTCTTTGGAGAGGACCTGAGATTTCAGATCTGAAATCTGATTCTCAAGCTCCCTTATTTTTTCGTCATTAACTCCAGGCTGGTTTTTCAATCTCTCGATTTCGGCCTCTTTCTGCTTTATCTCATCTTTAAGTAGGTTGATCTGGTTTTTCAGAGAAATAAACTCCCTTTCCATCTCAGAAGCTAAATCGACCAATTTACCTAGATCTGCCTCAGAAAGAGGTAAAACTAAAAAGTATCTTATCTCGACCAAACTCCCATTTTCATGTCGCACGAATATGCTCTTCATCCCGGGAGTGGTTTCAAATCCCACCCTCAACTCATAACTCCCAGGAGTCGCAACAATTTTATTTGAAAGGCTTTCACTAAAGTAAATGTCTGGATCGGAAACCTCGAGTAAATACGTTCCGTTACCATAAAGGCTAACCGAGATCTCTTCTCCCGGTTTAACAGAGGAGGGGTGGAGTGCTAATGCGAGCGTTAGGGCAAAAATCATCAATGGATTCATACGTAACCCTCCATAAAGTTCATTACATCCCTCTTAAAATTCCTAATTTCTGGATACGTTAGATCCCTTTTTGTCCTTACGTGGGCTATTATCTCCTCCTCCGCAGGCAGTCGGAAGATGTACCTTTTCTCACCCTCAGTTCCAAGGATAATTTCTCTAACGCCACCATATATACTCCGGACTTTTCTCGCCATTTCCACAGCCATGGCAGCATCGTCTTCGGGTGTTTTACTGTTGGAGGCTACAAGCAACCCTTCTTTATTGGATATAGTAGCGTCAACAAGCATGTACTTCTTCGTGAGATGATCAATGAATTCATCGAAACTCATTGGCTTCTTTTCCTCCTCTTTTTCTTCTTCAACCCTATCCCTAAGGCTCAAAAATCGCTCGACGTCGGGGGTAATAGCTTCCTCAACCTCAGAATTCAACTTTTCAAAATTCGAGTATTCTCCCGAAATCTCTGAAACTGTGGTTTCTTTCCGGATCGAACTGAATTTCGTGATTCCTGTAATTTCCATAAAAATGAAACCGATGATTAGTCCTGCTATCGCCGCTATGACGTCTGTTATGGTTATAATTTTCTACACCTCCTACAAAATTTTTTACCCATAAGTTAAGAATTTTTTCATTTTATAATGATTATGAGAATTCCGAAAATATTAACTTTGCCATCATGTCGTCGTATCCAGCACCGCAATATTTTTAAAAAGCGAAGAAATGCGATAACTCATGGGAAAAACGGGAACAACAACATGGATCAGGATAAAGGGCAGAAAAGGCCAGGTAAGACTCGTTCCAGGGAAATGGCAGCACTATAAACCAACTGGGCCAAACCAAAAGTATGACTCAAGGGGCAAAAGAAGGAGAAGATTTAAGAGATCCCAGAAGTCTATCCTAGGAGTAAGGGGATAAAACAGCGTTAACATATAATAAGTTAACATATAATAATAGTCAAAATTCCTCTATGTTGAGTCTGTTAATAACTTCTCTTTTTAACCCAACCTCATACAATTAAAGTTATAAATACCACCTGTCTCATAAACTATAGTCGTTCCAATGGGGGG
>Ga0180300_10001002_pt1 | contig 12882 bp, 7 predicted proteins | sample GuaBasSediGuay15_FD_121798 | JGI IMG/M metagenome (GOLD analysis project Ga0180300, IMG submission 121798) | Subseafloor sediment microbial communities from Guaymas Basin, Gulf of California, Mexico - Guay15, Core 4569-2, 21-24 cm | ecosystem: Environmental > Aquatic > Marine > Hydrothermal... | reverse complement strand
GAAAGATTTTATGTAGTAGATAAATCCCGTTCTAAAAAACTTGGTGGCACAGGCTTGGGGCTTTCCATTGTCAAACACATCGTGCTTTTACATAATGGAAAAATAGATGTAGAAAGCACACCTGGCAAAGGAACAGAATTCACAATTACTTTCCCCCTTTAATACAACCTATTTCCACCCCTGGGGTGGAAATGGTCTTAATGGAATCACAAAAATAACCCCTAAAATTCAGCAAATAACTTAAATAAAGCCGGCCAAGACACAACCTGCTTCCTCAAAATCATTGGTTCAATCGCAAAAGCAATTAAAACCGGTATCTTCTACCCCTGCGAAAATCAGCAGGTGTTTTCGTGGTGTGGGTATAGAGAGGTGTGTAAGAGGTGGTGATAATTACATATCCAAAATTCATTTGACGTTATATCATAAAATATATACAATAGTAATCAATAGGAAGTAGCAGTAATCTCAGTTAAAGAGTTTCTTTTGCCGTTTTTTATAAAATTTTTAAGCTATGATCGATTTAAGCAAGTACCTCACAGTTAAAGAAGTAGCCAAGATATTGGATGTTACTGAGGATTGGGTCCGCGACCTCATTCAAAACAAACAACTAAAAGCTGTTAAAATAAAAAAGTGGCGGATTAACCCTAAGGATTTAGAACAGTTTATAGAGTCAAGGACAAATAAATAGACAATTGGTGTAGACGGATGAAAGCTACTAAAGAAAAATTAAAGCCCGGCATAATTGTTTATGGACCTTTATTTCATGAACGTATTAAAGTGATAGTTGTTGTCCCTATGGGCAGTGCAATTAAATTGGTAGGAAAGGGTTTGGATACGGGTAAAGTATATGAACCAATATTAAACGATGAACAGATTTCAAAATTAGAGATAATTCCAGAGAAAGAGCATTTTGATGGTGATTCTTTTCGGTTTAGATTAGGCATTGAGGCCCTGCGTCTTAAGCTTGCATATGAATATGATCCATATTTTTCTTTGTCAATTGCAAGAGTTGATCCTCTTCCTCATCAATTGGAGGCTGTTTACGAATATTTTCTAAAACTTCCTCGTATTCGTTTCCTTTTAGCAGATGATCCAGGTGCAGGAAAAACTATTATGGCTGGATTATTAATAAAAGAATTAAAGATAAGAGGATTGATTAAAAGAACATTGATAGTTACCCCTGCTAATTTATGCTGGCAATGGCAACGTGAAATGAAAGACAAATTTCGTGAGAAGTTTGAAATTATTCGTGGAAATATTTTGCGCGCAAACTATGGTTCAAATCCTTGGCAAGAAAGGAATCAGGTTATTACCTCTATCTCCTGGGTATCAGTTATAGATGATGCAAGGGATAGTTTATTGCGCAGTCATTGGGATTTAATAATAGTAGACGAGGCGCACAAAATGAGCGCTTATAGTTCAGATAAAAAAACATTGGCGTATCAACTAGGAGAGGAGCTTTCCAAAATAACAGATCATTATTTGTTAATGACAGCTACACCTCATAAAGGAGATCCGAAAAATTTTTGTTTGTTCTTAGAGTTATTAGATAAAGATGTATATGGGGATGTAAAGAGTCTTGAAGAAGCAATGCGTAGAAGTTATGCTCCATTTTATTTACGGAGAACAAAGGAAGCTTTAGTTAAATTTCCCGATCCTGAAACAGGTATAGTAGAGAAGATTTTTACGAAAAGGGATGTGCTTACGGCTACCTTTAATCTTGATGATGAAGAGTATGAGTTCTATGATGCATTGACACGATATGTTGAGGATCAATCTATAAGAGCTTCTGAAAGCGATTCCCCTCAAAGTCGAGCGTTAGGTTTTACAATGGCTATGCTACAAAGGAGATTTGCTTCAAGTATTTATGCAGCACGCAGGAGTCTTGAGCGAATGCGAGATAGAAGACAGAGGATTTTAGATGATCCAGAAAGCTACAGAAGAGAGCAAATTGAAAGAAAAATCGAAAAATTACCTCAGGATTTTGATGATTATACTGAAGAAGAGCAACAAGAGATTTTATCATCATTGGAAGCAGCTATCATAGATCCAGATCCAATCGTTCTTAAAGAGGAAATAGCGCAGTTAAATAGGTTGATAGACCATGCTTTGATGTTGGAGAAGCGAGAAATTGAATCAAAATTAACAAAACTTAAAAGTTTACTTACTGAACTTCGCATCTTTGATGACCCGAAAACAAAATTAATTATTTTTACTGAACACAAAGATACACTTGATTATTTGGCTGGAGATGGTAAAGAAGGACGTCCTTATGGCAAATTGAGGGAATGGGGATTAAAAGTATCTCAGATTCATGGAGGGATGAAACCAGGAGATAGAGATACTCCAGGAACCAGAGTGTATGCTGAAAGAGAATTTCGAGAGTCAACACAAATTTTAGTAGCTACAGAAGCAGCCGGTGAAGGTATCAACTTACAATTTTGTTGGATGATGATTAATTATGATATCCCTTGGAATCCAGTGAGATTAGAACAAAGAATGGGCCGTATTCATAGGTATGGACAAGAACATGATTGTGTTATTTATAACTTTTGCGCAGTTAATACCCGTGAAGGCCGGGTATTGCAACGATTATTGGAAAGACTTAAGAAAATAAGCGAAGATTTACAAAAGGATCAGGTTTTTGATGTAATTGGTGAAGTATTTCCTTCCAATCTCTTAGAGCGTATGTTTCGTGAGATGTACGCGAAGAAGATAAAACTTCCGGATATTGAAGAGAGAATTGTAAAAGAAGTAGATGCCGAAAGATTTAAAAGAATTACAGACTCAACCCTGGAAGGATTAGCAAAAAAAGAATTGAATCTAAACGTGATAATTGGAAAAAATGCAGAAGCAAAAGAAAGAAGGCTGGTTCCCGAAGTTATAGAAGATTTCTTTAAAAAAGCAGCTCCTCTTGCTAATATTCATCCTAAACCACTGAAGACAAAACCACATATATACCGAGTAGGACGAGTCCCCAGAACGTTAATTCCTCTGGGAGACAAATTAGAGCCAATGTATGGTAGATTAGGTCGGGAATATAAAAATATTGTTTTTGACAAAGAATATTTAAAAGAAGATCCTACATTAGAATGGGTAACACCAGGTCATCCCCTATTTGAGGCAGTAAGAGAAGATGTATCTGAACAAGTCAGAGACGATTTGTTAAAAGGTGCTGTGTTCTTTGATTTGCACACTAAGGAGCCTTATCGTCTTGATGTTTATGTTGCTTCTATTTGTGATGGTATGGGAAAGGAAATACATAAAAGAATTTTTGTGGTTCAAACCGATATTTCAGGCATTATTTCAATAAAGCAGCCGACAATTTTCCTTGATTTGACAATATCAAAAGATAAAGTAGATATTCCGGATGATACAAACCTGCCTGACAAAAGCCAGATAGAAAAAGTGTTAGTTGAAAAAGCCCTCAATCCTTTTTTGGAAGAAATTCATAAAGAACGAGATAAAGAAATTCAAATTATTACAAAACATGTCCAGATATCTTTAGATGAGTTGATTCATAAGCAAAATATGCGTCTTGCAGAATTATTAAACCAACAGCAAAATGGTGATAACTCTCCACGTCTTGCAGGATTAATATCTCAGATTGAAACTCATATTGACGAATTGATAAATCGGAAAGAAAAGAGGCTAAAAGAATTAAAATTAGAGCAAAACTGTATGATAGATAAAGTGGAACATATTGGGCGGGCCTGGGTGCTGCCCCATCCCGAAAGAACATCTCCAAATATTGCACCTATGGTTCGTGATGAAGAAATAGAACAGATAGCTATTCAAAAAGTAATAGAATATGAAGAAGCTAGTGGATGGAGAGTTGAAAATGTTGAGAAAGAAAATAGGGGTTTTGACCTCATTTCAAGAAAACCACATCCTTATGACGAGAAGACCTTTATTGAGGTTAAATTTATAGAAGTTAAAGGCAGAGCCACGATTGGTGAAATAGCCTTAACATCCAACGAATATAAAACAGCAGAGCGTCTGCGCAAGGACTATTGGTTATATGTTGTATTTAACTGTGCCTCAGAACCTAAAATATATACAATTCAGGACCCATGCCGGTTAGGCTGGCAGCCTTTAGTAAAAATAGAACATTATCATATAGGTGCGGATAAGATTTTAGGCAATAAAAGCGAAAAATAATAACTAATTTGAGGAGAATATGTCAGAACATCAGAATATAGAATATAAAGAAACTTGGCGGGATGAATATTTAAAATGGGTATGTGGTTTTGCCAATGCCAATGGGGGCAAAATTTACATTGGTAAAGACGATAGAGGAAAAGTTGTTGGGGTAAAAGACTATAAAAGATTGATGGAAGAGATTCCCAATAAGATTCATGACATATTAGGGGTAGTAGTTGATGTTAACCTTAAGAGGAAAGGTAGATCCTATTTTATTGAAATTGTTGTGCTTCCATATTCTGTGCCAATTTCATATAAAGGCAGGTATTATTACCGTACAGGCAGCATCAAACGGGAATTAACAGGAAATTCTTTGAACGAATTTTTACTCAAGAAAACCGGCAGAACCTGGGATGAGGTAGTAGAGCCGCGTGCAAAGTTTTCTGATATAGATAAAGAATCAGTAAAGAAATTCTTAGAATCAGCGGCACAGGTAAAACGTTTTCCTGTGGATAAAAAGATGTCAATAAAGGAGCTATTTTCAAAATTAAAGCTAACAGAAAATGGGAAATTGCGTCGTGCCGCGCTTGTTTTATTTGCAAAAGACCCAAGAGACTTTTTCCCTACAATGTATATACAAATCGGCCGGTTTAGAAAAACTAAGGTTAACTTATTGTTTCAGGAAGTTGTAGAAGGCAACCTTATTCAGTCATTGGAAGAGACCCTGAACGTATTGGATAGAAAATTTTTTATCAGCCCTGTTTCCTTTGAGGGAATTCACAGGATAGAAAAATGGCAATATCCTCTTCCTGCTTTACGGGAAATAATATTAAACATTCTAGTTCACAGAAATTATATGGGGGCGCATACCCAAATAGCGGTTTATGATGATAATATTTCTTTCTGGAATGATGGTGGCTTGCCGGTTGGCTGGACGATTGAAAATCTGATAAAGAAGCATGAATCAAAACCCAGAAATCCGATTATAGCGAATGCTTGCTTTCTTGGTGGCTATATTGATGCCTGGGGTAGGGGCATAGAAAAGATAATAGAAGCCTGCCGACAGGAAAATTTGCCAGATCCTAAATTTGACGATAGCAGCGGATTCAGGGTCACATTGTATTCAAATTTAGTCAGCAGAAGAGACTATGGACCAAGTAGGGACCAAGTAGGGACTAAGTTGGGACTAAGCCGGGAGCAAGTTTCTAAAAGACAGCTAGAGTTAGGCGAACAAGTATCCGAACAAGTTTTCGAACAAGTATCCGAACAAGTCAAACGATTGCTCTATGCTATATCGAATGGTAAATACAGCACTCAAGAATTAATGGTAAAACTTAATATTAAACATCGTCCGACCTTTCTTTATAATTACTTGAAACCTGCTTTAGAAAGAGATTTGGTTGAAATGACTATTCCGAATAAACCAAAGAGTAGCAGACAGAAGTATAAATTGACGGAGAAAGGGAAATCGTTTCTTGAAATGTTAAAGATTAAGAAAACACTATAAAATGATTTAGGAATATAATGAGGAAGGTATATATTTTAGGATCTGGAGCTTCGGCAGGGTATGATAAATCAAATGTTGGATTGCATTCTCCAACAGCAAAGGATTTCTTTCAGAAATTTATGTACTTGATTGATAATAATTATCTTGAACGGGATCAGTTTAAAAACTTGTTTGATTTTTTGCGAAAGTATTACTTTTTTGGTGAGAGTTCTTTAAGGAATGAAGAGTTGGATATAGAAGAGGTTCTAACCATACTTGATCTAGAACCCGATGACTCAGAGTTTCAACAGGCTCGAAATGAATTAATAGAGATGATTTTCCTTACACTCAATAAAATATTATACGGAGAAAGATGCCCTTATCATAAAAAATTAGCAGAAAATTTAGAGCCTTCTGATACAGTCATTACATTTAATTGGGATCTTCTGTTAGATAATGTTTTGGCGGAGAACGCTAATATAAATTATAGCGGTCATTTTGCCAGATTTTATAGAAATGGTCGTTGGTGCAATAATAATATGTATACAGGTGTTAAATTGTTGAAATTGCATGGGTCGCTTAATTGGATGTTCTGTAAGAGTTGTAGGAGAAATTATTGTTATATATTAAGCGGAAAAGTTGGCGCAGATCAGATAGTTAATCCTGAAGATCCAAGAACAAAATGCCCACAGTGTGCGAGACAGATGAAACCTATTATTATTCCCCCAACATTAGCAAAGCAATACAAAAATGAATTGTTAGACGAATTGTGGCAAGAGGCTTTGGTTAAGTTAAAAGACGCAGATGAAATAATTATTATTGGGTATTCTCTCCCCGTCACAGATTTTAAGGCCAAATGGCTTTTTATGAAATCGGTTGCGATGAGGCAAAATCAATTGAATAAATTAACGGTGGTAGATAAATATCTGAATGATAACTTAAAGAGAAAGTTTAAAAGTATTTTTAAGGTGAGAAATAATCAATTTAATGGAATTCGTGGTGAAATAAAGGATTATATTGATGCAAGCTCAAAAATACTGTAAAAGACTAATTGAAGTTGATTTGCCTATTAAGAGAATATCGGAACATGCACGAAGGGAAAAAAGTATTCGCCATGGCCATATTTCTACATTACATATTTGGTGGGCAAGGCGGCCGTTGGCGGCTTGTCGCGCTGTTTTATGCGCTTCTCTTTGGCCTGATCCGGCAGATCCTTTGTGTCCTGCAAAATTTATTGAAGTAGCGCAAAAAGAAATGTTTAAATGGAGCAAGAATTATTTAAGTTTATTAGGGGCTGAAAGTTACGAAGATTTTATTAAAGTGAATCATGATTCTAAATTGATAGATGATTATATCTTTCTTCGCAAGCTGTTGTTGGATTTTATCGCTGATTTTTCAAACTGGGATAATAGTTCCAGAAAGGAATATCTTGATACTGCTCGAGTATTAACACAAACTGCGCATGAAGCATTAGGTGGAGAGTCAGGCAGTCGGCCTATGGTAGTTGACCCTTTTGCTGGAGGAGGTTCGATTCCATTAGAGGCATTGCGTGTAGGGGCAGATACTTTTGCAAGCGATTTAAATCCCATTCCTGTTTTAATAAATAAAGTCCAATTAGAATATATTCCAAAATATGGGAAAAAACTTGCAGAAGAAGTTCGCAAGTGGGGAAATTGGATAAAAGAAGAAGCAGAGAAACAATTGATACAATTTTATCCCGATGATCCTGACGGTAGTACTCCCATTGCTTATATTTGGGCGCGTACTATACGATGTGAGGGGCCGGGATGTGGTGCAGAGGTACCTCTTATGCGTTCTATGTGGCTGGCAAAGAAAAAGGGGCGTAATATTGCCTTGCGCATGGTGCCTGATAAAGCAAATAAACGAATAAATTTTGAAATTGTAGAGAATATTAAGCCCTCTGATGTGCAGAATGGAACAGTTCAGCGTGGTAATGCTATCTGTCCTGTATGCGGTTTTACTACCTCTGTAGATTCTGTACGGCGGCAGATGAAAGCTAAACACGGAGGAGCAAATGATGCTCGATTGGTGTGTGTGGTAACAACAAATTCTAGAACCAGTGGACGAGCCTATCGCTTGCCCGAAGAAAGAGATTTGAAATCAGTAGAATTTGCTATATCAGAATTTAAAAAGAGATTAATAAATAGACGGCAAAATCATATAAGTTTTATTCCAGATGAATTAACAACCGAATATGAAACATTTGTTAACAGAGGTCCTATATATGGTCTGGAAACTTGGAGTGATTTTTTTACTACTCGTCAGTTATTTGTGTTGACTACGTTGGTAGATTTAGTCAAACAAGTGGGGATAAAACTGCAGGAAGAAAATAATAAAGATTTGGCCGATGCTGTGCAAACTTGTTTGGCTTTTATAGTAGATAAAGTTGCTCAATATAATAGTTCTTTGTGTCGCTGGAAGCCTACAGGTGAAAATTTAGTAGATACATTTGGTAGACAGGCTTTGCCTATGGTTTGGGATTTTTCAGAGGCAAATCCTTTTGGAGAAGCAAGTGGTGATATTTTTTCCTTTACTATCTGGGTTTCGGAAATGATAGAAAAGTCTTTTTTAGATGCTCAAAATATTGGATCATCTCAACAAGCCAGTGCCACAAATCATCCCTTACCGGATGATTCTGCCGATGTATTTTTTACCGATCCGCCGTATTATTTTTCTGTGCAATATGCTGATCTTTCCGATTTTTTCTATATATGGCTTAAACGTTCACTTGGAAAAGTTCATTCAGATTTATTCAGTACATTCCTTAGTCCAAAGGATGAGGAAATAATAGTTCAGACACCAGCGCATCAGAACGCACTTGAAGGTAAAAATAAAGAATTTTATGAAACACATTTAAAAACAGCGTTGGCAGAGGGTAGGCGGATACTTGGTCCAAGCGGAATTGGTATAGTGGTTTTTGCACACACAACAACTGCGGGGTGGGAGTCATTAATAAATGCGATGATTGATTCAGGTTGGACGATTACAGCTTCCTGGCCCATTGATACCGAAATGGCAAGTCGAGTTATAGCACAAGGACGTTCAGTATTAGCATCTTCTATACATTTAGTCTGCCGTCCGCGTGAAAAACCAGATGGTTCGTTAATAACCGATTATGTTGGTGATTGGCGGGATGTTTTGCAAGAATTGCCTAAACGTATTCATGAATGGATGCCGCGTCTGGCAAAGGAAGGGGTTGTTGGAGCGGATGCGATTTTTGCCTGTTTAGGGCCAGCGCTTGAGATATTTTCTCGCTATTCGTATGTGGAAAAAGCTAATGGCGAGAAAGTTGAATTACGGGAGTATCTGGAAAAAGTTTGGGAGGCAGTGGCAAAAGAGGCTCTAAGTATGATTTTTGAAGGAGCAGATGCTTCTGGGTTTGAAGAAGATGCGCGCTTGACAGCAATGTGGCTGTGGACATTATCTACATCTAAAAATGGCAATAATAAAAAGGATAGTGCGAATGAAAATGAGGTAGATAAGATAACTTCTGGCTCTGGTTTCTCTTTAGAGTATGATGCAGCAAGAAAGATTGCGCAAGGTTTAGGAGCGCATTTGGAAAACTTATCAAGTATTATTGAGATTAAGGGCGATAAGGCAAGATTATTATCTATTTCTGAAAGAGTAAAGATTTTGTTTGGGAAGGATAGTTCTTCCGGAATTGTTCATAAACGTAAAAAGAAAGATAAACAATTAACATTGTTTGAAGAACTTGAAACTATTCAGGAAGAAGATTGGTCTTTAGGAGATAAAAAAGCAGAAATTGGGAGGACAGTATTAGATAGAGTTCACCAGGCAATGATTTTATTTGGCGCTGGCAGGACAGAGGCGTTAAAGAGATTTCTTGTTGAAGAAGGAGTCGGAAGAGATGAACGTTTTTGGCGCTTGTCTCAGGCGCTTCTTTCTTTATATCGGCAAATAGATCCTAATTTATTAGAATGCCGTTGGTTAGAGGGAGTATTAGGGAAGAAAAAATCTTTTGGGCTTTAATATGATTTATTTTGCATACGGTTCAAATTTAGATTGGAATCAGATTAGAAAAAGATGTCCTTCTGTTTCTTTTATTGGCATAGCAAAACTTCCAGGGTATAGAATTGATTTTACAAGATTGTCTTCAAGGCGTAAATGTGGAGTAGCCGATATTGTTTCTGATATAGCTGGTGAAGTGTGGGGAGTATTGTATAAAATTGATGAAATTGATGTTGGGAAATTAGATAAATCGGAAGATTACCAACCAGGTCGCAATAATAATGCGTATAGACGCATTGAAGTAATGGTTTTTGTAGATGGTGATAATACAAAACCTATAACTGCGTTTACATATGAAGTTGTTAATAAGGAATTTAATAAGTATAAGCCCAGTCCAGACTATAAAAAGCAAATAGTTAATGGAGCGAAGTATTGGCATTTGCCAGAGGAGTATATCAATAAATTAGAAAAAGTAGAGGTGTGAAATGAATTTAAAACCCTGGTATAAGTTAGTGTTTCCAAGAGAGGATTTAAGAGAAGGCCGTCCTTTAGATGCTTCTGAGTTTGCTGTGCACCTTGACCAGATTAGAGACAAGAGAGCTCCTGAAGATTATCAAAATCCGCAAAAGTTTTTCGAACGCACATACTTAACAGAGGGCCTTAAATCTCTGTTGGTGGATGTTATCCGGCGGCTTAATGGCATTAAACTTGAAACCTCAGCTGTGTTTAATATGACCACTCAATTTGGCGGAGGCAAAACTCATTCTTTATCTTTGCTTTATCATCTTGCCAGAGGAGGAAATAAAGCTAAAGAATGGAGAGGGGTTTCTCATATCCTTGATTTGGCAAAAGTTGATTCTATTCCAGAATGTGCGGTAGCTGTATTTGTTGGGACAGAGTTTGATTCTATAGCCGGTAGAGGCGGCAATGACGGGACGCCGTTAAGAAAGACGCCCTGGGGTGAGATTGCCTTTCAGCTGGGAGGAGAAGAGAAGTTTAATTTAGTTAAAGAACATGATAAAAAACTTATAGCGCCCTCTAGTGAAGTGATACGGCAAATGTTTCCAAAAGATAAGCCGGTTTTGATTCTTATGGATGAGTTGATGAATTATTTCAGCAGGTTTCGCAGGATTGGGTTGTCTGCTCAGTTTTATGATTTTATTCAGAACATTTGCGAAGAAGCAAGAGCAAATAACAATGTTGTTTGCGCTATTTCTGTTCCTGCTTCCGAGCATGAAATGACGGCAGAGGATGAGTCTGATTATTTGAGGATAAAGCACTTATTAAATAGATTGGGCAAGGCTGTTATTATGTCGTCTGAAGGAGAAATAACAGAGATTATTCGTAGAAGGCTTTTTGAATGGGGTGGATTACCTCAAGAAGTATATAAAGTTGCAGAGTGTTATGCTGATTGGATATTGGAGCACAGGCATTTAATCCCAAGTTGGTTCCCGGTCGATAATGCTAAAAATGTGTTTCTTGCAACCTATCCATTTCATCCTTCAGTTTTATCTGTCTTTGAACGGAAATGGCAAGCCCTTCCGCGTTTTCAAAGAACAAGAGGCATTTTGCGTTTGTTAGCTTTATGGATATCCCATGCCTATCAAGTAGGGTTTAAAGGAGCATTAAAAGATCCTCTTATAACTTTAGGTAGTGCTCCTTTGGAGGATCCTTTATTCAGAACAGCGGTATTTGAACAGTTGGGTGAACCCAGACTCGAAGCCTCAGTTACTACGGATATCGCTGGTAGAAAAGAGTCCCATGCGGTGAGATTAGATAAGGAAGCAGTTGAGACGATAAGGAAATTTCAATTGCATCAAAGAGTTGCTAAAAGTATATTCTTTGAGTCAAACGGCGGTCAACTAAAAACGGAGGCAACTCTTCCTGAGATTAGATTAGCTGTTTCAGACCCGGATTTAGATATTGGTAATATTGAGACCGTTTTGGATGCTTTAACTGAAAAATGTTACTTTCTTTCAGTTCACAACAACCGTTATAAGTTTGGCTTGGTGCCAAATCTTAATAAATTATTAGCTGATAGGAGGGCAACTATACAAAAAGAAGAAATCGAGCGATTAGTTAGAAGCGAAATTCAGAGTGTTTTTGCTTCTGGTATGGGGGTTGAGCGAGTTTTCTTTCCAGAGCGAAGCAATCAGATACCTGACAGACCATCTTTGACTTTTATCATTTTGAGTCCAGATTTGTCAATGAAAGAACCGGATAAGGTGTTTAAGTTTATTGAGGAAATGACTCAGGGTTATGGAAAATCAGCCCGAACATTTAAAAGCGCCTTAGTCTGGATAGTGGCGGAAAATGATTTATCTTTATATGATGAGGCAAGAAAACTTATAGCCTGGGAAACAATTCAGTCGGAAGAAGATGATTTAAAACTTGACGAGATACAGAGAAAACAGCTTGCAGGGCAAATAAAAAGAGCAGAACGGGAATTGAAGGAATCGATATGGCGAGCATATAAGAATATAGTTCTTTTAGGCAAAGATAATAGATTAAAGAAGATTGATTTAGGTTTAGTTCATTCAAGTGCTGCTGAAAATATTATTTCGTTAATTTTAAATAGATTAAGACAGGAAGGAGAAGTGGAGAAAGATATTAGCCCTAATTTTATTGTCAGGAATTGGCCGCCGGCATTTGTGGAATGGAGTACTAAACATTTGCGAGATGCTTTCTTTGCGTCTCCGTTGTTTCCTAAATTGTTAAACCCGGAGGTCTTAAAAGAAACTATTGCAAGGGGAGTTGAGGCTGGCATATTAGCCTATGTAGGCAAAACCGAAGATAATAAATATTACCCATTTTATTATGAAGAAACGATATTACCTTCAGATATAGAGTTTTCAGATGATATGTTTATCATTCAAAAGCCAACCGCAGAAGAATATAGGAAAACTCAAATCGCTCCTGACTTTGGGGAGACATCCGGAGGTGAGAAGGCCGCAGAAGGAGAGGGGGGATCGACTGCGGTTACCAGCGGACCTTCTACAGGAACTCTATTTCCTCCAGGAATAGGAGAAGGTAAAAAGGTATCTTTGCTGAAATGGTCAGGAGAAGTAATTCCTCAGAAATGGATGAACTTTTATACAAAAATATTATCTCGATTTGTTGCAGGAGGCGGATTAAAACTCAAAGTGGAAATTGAAGTTAAACCTGAAGATGGCATCCCTCAGCAAAAGATTGAGCAAACCAAAGTAGCATTGAGAGAATTGGGACTTAACGAAGAAATAGAAACTGAAGAGTAATTTTAATAT
>Ga0180300_10001000_pt1 | contig 12914 bp, 16 predicted proteins | sample GuaBasSediGuay15_FD_121798 | JGI IMG/M metagenome (GOLD analysis project Ga0180300, IMG submission 121798) | Subseafloor sediment microbial communities from Guaymas Basin, Gulf of California, Mexico - Guay15, Core 4569-2, 21-24 cm | ecosystem: Environmental > Aquatic > Marine > Hydrothermal... | reverse complement strand
GTCTGTGCCTATCCTGATTCGGTCTGGGAAGGTGATGAGAACTTCAACCCCTATCTCGAGATCTTCATCATGGACACCACCGGGACCATCATTCGGCAACTCACCCATGACCTCGATGCCGATCACGATCCCGACTGGTCACCGGATGGTGGTGAGATCGCCTATCTCCATACCAATCTCAGAAGGATGACCGAATCGGGAACGATCGGGGTCTATATCATGGATACGACCGGCAACAATCAGCGTATCCTCACCGATCCCAAATCCTACTGCTGGTATACATCCTTCTCTCCGGATGGCCAGTTCATTGCCTTCTGCAGCAGCGAAAACGGTAACACCGATATCTACCTGATGAGGAGGGATGGTTCGGATCCGGTTCGGATCACCGACCACTTTGCCACCGACGAATTTCCGGCCTGGACGCCATGATTGGATTTTTGTTCCCGATCATCATCGGTTCGGCCGATTTTCTGCGTGTCCTGGGTGAGATTACCACCTTCCCCCTTGGCCAATCGGTCCTGCCACAGAAGAAGGGGAGCGTTTGTATCAATGGGGCGGTCTGGCTCACCACCGACCTCCGTTTCTACACCGGTCTTTATCTTCAGGGTTCAGTGGGGGTCGGTGGAGCCTATCAGCTTTCCGATCGGACCGGATTGACCTTAAGAATTGGGGGCTGGGGAAGCGAGGATGGCTTTTATGCCCCAATGATCCAGGGAGGGGTTGATGAGAGGTTGGCCTTTGCCATGCTCCATCTCCGGGCCCGCTGGGCCCTCCACCGGGATCGGAGTGGCTCCTATCATATCCTGGGTCTTGATGGCTACTTGAGTCAGACCATCAGGATCTGGGGCTGGCTCTGGCCCTACTGGGCAGCTGGTATCGGCATTTATGGCTACCATGTCCCGGAAGCGGTAGCTGGAGACGGAAGTCTGCAACTTACCCCCGGGATCAGGGGACTGGTCGGCATCAATATCAGACTCGGGCCAGTGGGGATCGGAACCGAACTCGGCGCCTATGGCAATCCGCTCACCTCAGCCCGACTCGGCATCAGCATCGGTGCGGAGTTCTGAGAGACCAACACAGTTGACATACGACTATTAATGAATAAAATTAACGATGCGACCGTTAATTTCTTACAGAAATGGTGGGGTGATGTCCGGATATAGAAAGACCTTGGGAAAGAGAAGCGCCCAGCTGATTGCCCGTTTATATGACATGGGCAAAGTGATCTTCACAATCCAGGATGTCGCGGCGATTACCGGACTGGACTATTTTTCGGCCGGCCGGCTCATATCCGAACTAAAAAAGAGACACATTATTTCTACTCTTAAGAAAGGGAAGCATATTATAATTCCCCAGGAGTTAGGCTCGGCTGAGACTTATCTCGGCAACTGGTTTGTTGTGGCAAGGGAAATTGTTAATTCCAAGGAATACTATATTGGCTACTATAGTGCAATGAGATACTGGGGTATGACCACTCAACCGACTGTCAAAGTGTTTGTTCTCACCCCAAAGAGACAGTCTCCACCTAAGACCCTTTCAGATCGTGTGTCGTTTGTATATGTAAAGAAAAAACATATGTGGGGAATAAGGGAGGTGTGGGTAACAGGAACCGAAAAGGTAAATATGTCTGATATCGAAAAAACCATTATCGATACGCTAATGCACCCTGAATACAGCGGAGGTATCACTGAGATCGCAAAGGGCATATGGTTGGTCAAGGATAGAATTGATCTGGACAAGGTCCTGAATTATGTCAAAAGGCTGAATAAGAATGTCGTCGCAAAAAGATTGGGCTATATTTTGGAGATGCTGGAGTTGGCCGATGCTGGCACCATCAAAACGTTAAGACGATATATCAAGAATAGATATGATCTGTTTGACCCTACCCTTGAGAGAAGATCTATCGGGAAGAATAGGTGGCGGTTAATTGATAATGTAGGTAGAGATCGCATTCACAAAATAATTTCAATGTGATCATGGTGAAATATAATGATGTGATAAGGCTAAAGGAAAAATTGGGTGTTCCAGAGGAGACTGTTGAGAAGGATTATTTGATCGAGTTGCTACTCAGTTATATATCCAATAATAGATTTTTTAAAAACCACCTTATATTTAGAGGAGGGACAGCCCTTAAAAAGATATTCTTTCCTGATTTTCGTCACTCAGAAGACCTTGATTTTATAGTAAAACCTGGTGCGGATTTAATATCTTTTAGACATCATTTGAATAAAATTGTGGATGAAATTAATGAGGAATGGCCGGTAGCGTTATCGATGGGGGAGATTATCTATCCGCAAGAGGGACATTTACAGTTATTTATTTCCTACAATATCGTACCTGAAATAAGAGTAATAAAGAAGCTGAAGCTTGATTTCGTTAAAGATAGTGCCATACTGGAGTCGAGACTACGTAAGATTCTCTTTACTTTTAAGGACTTTGTTAATCTGGTTCGTTACCTGAATGTTTACAATCTGGAGTCTATAGCGGCAGAAAAGATATTGCGCATCATTGATGTAGTCGATGAGCCTCGTGACCTATGGGATTTGCGGTATTTATTGAAGTCAAAACTCAATTCTGAACTCATTCGGAAGGCATTCAGAGAGAAAGTTGGGTATGATATTAACTACGTTGATCTGATCAGAGCTATAAAGAAGCCCAACTACGAACATCTCTGGCAGGTGCGCTTAAAAAGTCAAATTCCATCGCTACCGGAATACTGCGTCGTTGTCGATGAACTGGAATCTCTGATTAAAAGGTTCTTTTAAAAATGAACGCTTTGAGTCAAAATCCGATGGGGCTTGGAGTGACTGATGCAGCTTGAACTGACGATCGCCCCAATTGGGGAGGCCATCATCCTTCCCCTCCACTACCATCATGCCCTCCAGGGTTTCATCTATCGGGACAGGTGGAGAGGAGGAATCTCGTCATCACCTCCTTCCGGGGCACGGTAATCAAGGCCTGGTCCGGAATCAAAGAACTCCCAGGGCTTTGGGATGATTGAAATATTTCTTTGACAGAACGGATAAAAAGATTAAGATTAGACGATGAAGTTTATCCATACCCTTAAATCAAGAGATGGAAAACCTATAGAATATGAGAAGCTCTATCCTCAGATAAAGAGAGTCTGTAATAAGCACCAAATCGCTCTCCTCTATCTCTTTGGCTCCTACGCCCGAAACAGTGCCTATCATCTCAGTGACTTAGACATTGCCTTTTATTCAGTTTCTCCCTTTACTCCAAAAGAGGTCCTAAAATTTCTTGGGGAACTTCAGGACCTTTTTGAAGAGGAGGCTATAGACCTCGTAGATTTAAGAAAAGCCCCACTGCCTCTCATTCACAGCATATTAAAACATGGAAAGCTTCTATTTGCCAGAGACCTCAAGATAAGAATTGCTCTGGAGATGCGATGGGAATCACATTACTGGGACACAGAGCCTTTAAGAAGAGCGCATTTCAATTTTCTCAAAAGGAGACTTGTAAATGGAACCTTTGGGAATAGAAAGGGATAAGATTCATCTCCAACTCAATAGGATGGAGGAGCTCTTAAATGAATTAGAAGAGATAAAAAGTTCCATTACAGAAGGAGAATTATCTCTGAAAGATAGGTATGCATATGAGAGGATCTTTCAACTCTTAGTAGAGGAATGTATAAATTTAGGTTCCCACATAATATCAGGTTTGGCTTTAAAAAGGGCAGATACCTACAGAGAGGTATTTACCATTCTAAAGGATAACAGCCTTATTACTCCCCAGACAAGCGAGAAGATGGATGAATTTGTTAAACTTCGTAACAGAATAGTCCACAACTATTGGCGGGTTGAAGAGGAAGAACTGAGAAAAAAGATAAAGGAATCTCACTGGTTTAAAAGATTTGCTGAAGAGGTCTTTAAAGCATTAAAGGAGCGGGAATTAATATGACAATTAGAGCGACTCCTCCTACCCCCAATCCTCCCCGACAAAATGAGAGATATGGTTAAGATAAGAATACAAAGGGAGTTTTAGCCCTCAAGGATCCAAGGCATTGGGGGATGAGGTGAGAAAGAATAGAATTGTGCTTGACCCTAAAATTCGCTCTGGGAAACCCATCATTCCAGGCATCAGAATTTCGGTTGAATTCCTTTTAGACCTTTTAGCGAATGGTTATATGAGAAAATCCTCAGCTTTCTATGAGGATATTCGGGCTGCTCTTGAATATGCTGCCGAGATCCTAAAATCAGAAAAGGTATATCCTGTTATTACTAAGGATTGATAGCTTTTCTTGCTAACGAGAATATCCTTCTGACTTTTGGTAAAGATTTTGGAGAATTAGCCTCCGCTATAAAGTTAACACAGATGGGAGTATCTTTTACGCATCAGTCCTAAAAACCCCGGATATATTGCAGAAATTAGATTGAGAGTGGTGCAAGACAAGGCTCTTACTTTGGAAAGACATTTCTGTTAGGTTAATTCCTTTTATAAAGAGGATGATGAGATATACATACCTACTCTTGCCTTTATCGCCCATTACACCCTATTCCTCTTATCACTTTTGATGAATTCCTGCCTCTCCTCTGCAAAAATCCTTCTTTGTATTGCGAGCCGAAGGCGAAGCAATGCAACCATCAAGATGGAGAAGAATTGAATAAAAAGTGGAATGGCAAGTTTCATAAAGCCAAACAGGTCTTCCACTATTGGTTGAAGAATCAGAAAGGTTTGTTATAATTTATGCATGAAGGTAAGATACGATAAGGAAGCGGTTGTTCCTTACATCGAATTTAAGGATACCATCGTGACAACCAAGGGGTTGGATCGGGATATCGGTATAGATTATGATGCAGGTGGAGAAATTGCCGGAATCGAGGCGCTCTCTGCCTCTAAACGCTTATCTGTCAAGGAAACACCGCGTCGAATTACTCCGGAAGATTTAATAGCGAATGATACATTTTGATGGGGGTGATTTATGCTTAGCAAAAACAAAGACGACCAGTTTGCTGATGTTCCTGATAGTTCATCAGACCCAATGGCACAAAAGGCTGAAAAATACCTGCTCAAAAATATGAAGATACCCGAGCATCTGGGGATCACTATCCGCGTTACGAAAAAAGGGGGCCGATACTATGTATCTGAATGGCGGACGGGCAAACAGTCATTTACTGGTAAACCTGTGGAACATCCCATCGCCCGTATTGCACCAATTCGTGGCAAGGGAGACGAATGGCAACTTGCCTGGATGGGGAAAGATTTGAAATGGCAAAATCTGGACGAAACCTACCGAGGCACATTCGACTACTGCCTGAAGATGATTATTGAAGACCCGGGCGGCTTTTTCTGGGGATAGGGGGCATCAAGGATCGAGTATCCCCCCAGCGAGACCAGGTGTCGGGATCAGTCGTGGCCAAAGTGACTGATGCAGCTTGAACTGACAATCGCCCCGATTGGGGAGGCCATCATCCTTCCCCTCCACTACCATCATGCCCTCCAGGGTTTCATCTATCGGAATCTGGGTGAAGAGCTGGCAACCCGGATCCATGATCATGGATATTCCTGGGGCAAACGCCGCCTCAAGATGTTCGTCTTCTCCCGGATCCTGAAGAAAGGGAAGCGGATTGGAGAGGAGATTAGATTCAGCGGATCGATCCGAATCCGGATCGGTTCTCCTTTTACCGCCTTCTTAGAATCACTGGTGGAAACCCTTCTTAAGAAGGGGAGGCTACGCTTGGGCAGTTCCTGGGTCGGAATCGAAGCGATCGAGATCCTGCCCAGACCGGTGTTTGAGAACGGGATAAAGATCAGGGCGATCTCGCCGATCACCGTCTACAGCACCCTGAGGAAGCCGGATGGGAAGAAGAAGACCTACTACTACAGTCCATTTGAGCGGGAATTTTCGGAGCTGATCGGTGCGAATCTGAAGAAGAAGTTTGAGATTGTGCACGAGAAAGAACCGGTGAGGATGGATTTTCTCTTAAAACCGGAACGGGTGGACGGGAGGAATCTCGTCATCACCTCCTTCCGGGGCACGATAATCAAGGCCTGGTCCGGAATCTACCGGCTTTCAGGAGAGAAGAAGATACTGGAGCTCGCCTATGACTGTGGTCTGGGATCAAAGAACAGTCAGGGCTTTGGTATGATTGAGGTCCTACCGGAATGAGGATCTTCTGCTTCTTGCTTCTGATCCTCCTTGGTAGCTGTTATTACGAACGCTTCAGCATTCTCGAGAGTCTGCCCTATTTCGATCTGAGCGACCATTCTCAAGTCGGTGGTGTGGATGGCCCTCTTACTCTATCGGGCTTCAGCCACATGGTCCGGGTCTACAGTGATAGTGGAACAATCACTGCCATCTCACCTGGCTTTGGCCTCAGGATCAAAGCCGGGGCTAAGACCGATCTCGGCGTCTTCTTCAGTTATCCTTCCACCAGCAGGATGAAAGGTGGCTATCTAAGCCTTGATCTCCAAACGCTCCAGTTGATACCGCCATATCTTGTGATCAATTTCGGTGCCGGCGCCGGGATTGGACAGTGTGGCCCCATTGCCGATGTCCGGATCTCCTCCTGCCTTGCTCTTCCGATCTATCAAGGATTCATTATCCCTTTTGTTGCCCCAAAATTTTATCGGATTGGCTATCCTTACACCACACTTGATCATACTGCCGCCTCCATCTATGGTATCTCCGGAGGTATACAATTCTCATACCCCATCTGGTCAAGAAACCTCCTCATCCAGATTGGTCCGGGATACTATTGGGGTCGGGAACCGGTCTGGGATCGGGTCCGATATTCAATCTTGACCCTTGGGGGGCAGGCCTTCTTTACCCTTAGCCGGAGCAGATGACCCCTTTGAATCCAGGGTGGCGCGTGCCCTGGGTGAACCGGCCAAATATGCGATTGTCACCCTCTGATTTTCCCTCACCGATAAGGCGAAGCCCCTTCGGCTACTTGAATAAAGTCTCCGAAGCGATATAATTTTTGACAATGAATGGACAAAAGGTGGTGATCGCCCTTTTGGTGTGCACCGTTGTCGCATCTGGCAGTGAGAAGATTACCTTTATGTCCACCCAGCTTGTGCCGATCGCCGAAGCCGAATGGGTCCGTTCCGAACTTCTGCCTCGCTTCACCAAAGAGACCGGGATCGATGTCGTCTTTGTCGGGGCCGGGTATGGCGAGTTCGCTGACCGGCTTGTCGCTGAGTATAAAGCGGGTAAGGGAACAATCGCTTTGGCGGGTGGCCTTCACGGCGACTATACCCCCTTGGTTCGAACTCTCACCGATTTAAGTAAGGAATTTGCCGATCTTCAGGCCCTGGGCGACAGGACTTTTATTCCCGCTTTTGTTGAATTGGGGAGGTTGAATAAAATCCAGGCCTATATCCCCTGGACCCAGGGGACTTATCTTATGGTGGTCAACAAGATGGCCCTCGATTACCTTCCCGAAGGGGTCGACATCCGGGCCTTAACCTATGATGATCTTTTGGCCTGGGCTAAGAATATTTATGAGGCTACCGGGGATAAGAAACTGGGGATCCCGGCCGGGCCCAGATCTCTTTTGCATCGGTTTGTCCATGGTTATCTATATCCATCCTTCACCGGCTATCAGGTGATTAAATTTGACTCTCCAGAAGCGATTAAGATGTGGCGGTTTGTCAAGGAGCTCTGGCAGTATGTAAACCCGGCGGTGGCCACCTGGGATGCGATGGATACCCCGCTTCTCTCCGGCGAGGTCTGGATCGCCTGGGACCATGGTGCCAGGTTGAAACAGGCGATTATCGAGCGACCGGATGACTTCATTGCGATCCCGGCCCCGGCGGGTCCCAGGGGACGTGGCATAATTACGGTTCTGGCAGGACTTGCTATCCCGAAGGCCTCTCCCAATCCCGAAGCCGCGACCCGACTTATTGAGTTCCTCACCCGCCCCCAGACCCAGGTGATCATCCTTAAGGGGGTCGGCTTCTTCCCGGTGGTAAAAGAGGCCATCGGAACTGCTCCGGAGGGCCCTCTGAAGGTCCTCGCCGATGGCGTTATGGCCCAGGCATCCTCCAAGGACCTGATTACCGCATTCATCCCCAGTGGGCTTGGCACCCGCTCGGGAGAATTTTCCAAGATCTATCGGGATACCTTTGTCGAGATCGTGGTTAAAAGAAGACCGATCAGGGAGGTATTATCACGACAGGGCAGGCTTCTTAAGAGACTCTTCCAGGAAACCGGCGCACCCTATCCGCCGCCGGACGAATCGAGGTGAAAACCGACAGGTTGCTCCCTTATTTCCTCATATTACCTACCATAATCTACCTTCTGATCTTCGTTTTTGCCCCCCTTTCAAAGGCGGTCGGTCTCGCCTTCCTCACCGATGAGGGTCGGTTTACCTTGGGTTACTTCGAACGGATGTTCTCCGACGGCCGTTTCCTGGAAGCCCTGAAGTATACCTTTCTCCTGACGATCACCATCGTCCCGCTCCAGCTGATCACCGCCCTTCTTATTGCCCTTTTGATCAACACCCGCTTTAAGGGATCGCAGCTTTTCCTATATATCTGTGCGCTTCCACTGGGGATAGCCGACCTTGCCGCCGGACTCATCTTGCTTTCTATCTTCACCCAGCACGGTCATCTCAATTCGATCCTTTACCACTTGGGATTCATCGAAAAGCCTTTCTATTTCATCTCCTATCAGCACATGGGATTCGTCTTTCTCTCGATTGTTCTTGCCGAGCACTGGCGAGCCACAGCCATCGTGCTGGTGATCCTGGTGGCGGGCCTCCAGATGATCTCCAAGGATCTCTTAGAGGCTGCAGATGTCCTCGGGGCTAAACCCTGGCAGAAACTCTGGCATGTGATCCTGCCTTTGCTCAAGCCCTCGCTCCAATCGGCTCTGATCATCCGGACGATCTTTGCCCTGCAGATGTTTGCGGTGGTTCTGGCCCTGGGTGGTGAGATAATTCCGGTTCTGGCCGGAGAGGCATATTTCTGGTATTACATTTATCGAAACAATCACATCTCCGCCGCCTATGCTCTACTCCTGATGGTCATCTCGATACTTATGACCTGGATCTACCTCAGGTTCCTAAGGACGAGATCCGAGATGCGGGCATGATCGAAAGGGGATCGAGAAGGAAAGCGCTCATCTATCTCGCAGCCCTGATGGTTGCCCTGTGGGTTCTGGTGCCGATCCTCCTTATCGGACTTGCTGCCTTCAGCCCCAAGGATGAGGTCTACCGTTGGCCCAAATCCATCATCCCCAGCCATTTCTCCTTGGAGACGATGGAGTTCTTCCTCAGGTCCTACGGCGTCATCCCATCACTCCTCAACAGTATCTGGGTGGCTCTTTTGACCTTGGTGCTCACCTTGATTATTGGGGCCCCGGCCGGCTATGCGGTTGCCCGGTTCTTGTTCCGGGGGCGGGAATCTTTCCGGTTGGGAATCCTTTTGACCAGGATGTTCCCCACGGCACTTTTGGCGATTCCCCTCACAACAACCTTTATCCGCTGGGGTCTATATGATACCCTCTTTGGAGTGGCCTTTATCCACACCGCGATGGCCCTGCCCTTTGCGGTGATCATCGCCACCGGAATCTTTATCGGTGTTCCCAAGGAGCTGGAAGAGGCTGCGATGGTTATGGGGTGTAGCCGACTCGGTGCTTTTATGCGGGTTGCCCTACCCTTAGCCCTTCCTGGACTGGCTGCGGTTGCCATGTTCACCTTCGTGATCTCCTGGAACGAGGTCTTTGCCGCCGGCATCCTCACGGTTCATAATCGGACCCTCCCGGCCCATATCCTCACCACCCTTCAGGCATCACCACTCTACTTCCGTTTTGCTGGAGGGTTCTTCATGGTCATTCCCGCCCTCATCTTCATGTTCTTCATCCGTCGATATCTACTCCATATGTGGGGTGCGACCGCGGAAAGGTGAGATGGCGGCTGAGATCAGACTTGAGGGGGTAACCAAGTCTTTCGGCGGGATAATCGCGGTCAAGGAGATGAATCTGACCGTCAACAAAGGGGAATTCCTGGTCCTTCTGGGCCCATCGGGATGTGGCAAGACCACCGTGCTCCGATGCATTGCCGGCTTGGAGCGGGTGGATAAGGGAAGGATCTACATCTCGGGGCGTGATGTGACCGATTTCCCACCAGCAAAGCGTGCGATCTCCATGGTCTTCCAGAGCTATGCGGTCTTCCCCCATATGACGGTCGCTCAGAATATTGGCTTTGGACTGCGGATGAGGCATATCCCCAAGATGGAGATAGAGAGGGCGGTGAAGGAGGTAGCTGAGCTTCTTAAGATCGATGACCTGCTGAATCGATATCCCGCACAACTATCAGGAGGTCAGAGACAGCGGGTCGCAGTTGCCCGGGCGATAGTAACCAGACCCGCAGTGCTGCTTATGGATGAGCCGCTTTCAAACTTAGATGCCCTGCTCAGACTCCGGATGCGTGCCGAACTGAAGAGGCTCCATCATGAGATCGGCACCACCATCATCTATGTTACCCATGACCAGATTGAGGCCCTCTCCCTGGGTGATCGGATTGCGGTAATGCTAAACGGAGAGATCGTCCAGGTAAATACGCCGACCCAGATCTATGATCGGCCAGCCGATCGTTTTGTGGGTGGTTTTATCGGGACGCCTCCCATGAACTTTCTCAAGGCCACCGTGGCGGCGGATGGGCTCATGATAAGGGGGTTTCCGATTACGGTCCCCGAGGAGTGGGGAAAGGGGCTCAAGGGGATGATCGGAAAGGTTGTTCTTCTTGGGATCCGGGCCGAGAACATCATGGTCCATCCCGAGCCCAAAAAGGGGGAGTTGACCGCTGAGGTGATCGTCTCTGAGCCCATGGGTTCCCAGCAGCTTCTTACCTTACAGGTTGGTGATGATGTCCTGAAGGTAACCACGAGACCCGATCTCAGGATCCAACCCAAGCAGGTCATCGGGCTTAGCCTCACCAAGGATAAGATCCGACTATTCGATAAAGAAACGGGCAAGGCCTTGATGTTTGACTGAGATCGATTTCAAAGCACCAGAATTACACCACTCTCCGGCAGGTGAGTCGGGAGATACCGATATTAGTAGCAGCACCCAAGTGCCTGTCTGTGGGCAGGCTGGAAGGTCTTGACCCGTATGAGGTGGCATGATGTGTTCGAATTTCAGCCGCGAGCTGTTCGATCGCCATGGATGATGATTCCGCAGTCATCGCCGGATAAACGGGAGAAAATCAAAGAGTTCTTGCTGAGGACCTTTAAAGACCTGATCGGTATTGTGATCATCGGGAGTTATGCCGAAGGCTCGGCTACGGCAGGATCTGATATTGACATTGTCATTGTAAAGCGTCGTCGCCTGAGTGTGAAAAAGAGATTAGAGCTGGAGCGGACGATGGGGGAGAGGATCCAGATAATCTCATTTAACCGCCGGGAGGTGGAATATCATTTCCACAATGCGACAACGATGGCACACTCGATACGGAATGGGTTGGTTCTCTATGATAGGACCGGACTTATTACCCGCCTCAGTCGTCAGAGCCTTGGTCTACCGAACCGTGAATGGATGAGACAGTGGTTCATTCACTGGCTGAGATTCTATCGTCTGGGCGTCCTGGATCGGATGAGACAGAAGAGGTTCCATAAGCGATACTGCTTGAGACGATGCCGTTGTCAGATCGGCGACCACCTTGCCCGGGCCACGGTCAACTTCGCCATCCTCTTCTTAGAGACCAAGGGGATTGTGCCGACGACAAAGAAAAAGATCAAGACCTATATCCGTAGATTCCTGCCCAGGGATCTGATGAGGGGTTTACTGACCGCCTTCAAGGTTTATCATAAGACCCGGAATCTCAGGGCCAGCGAAGCAGATGAGGTATTCCGGACCGCTTCCTGGCTGCGGAGGAGGTTAAAGAGGGCGCTGACCCCAGAGGAAGAAGGGGATGATCGACCTTAGGTTTTGGCCTCGATCCGGATGATATCAGCAGATAATCACCATCGCGATCTTCTCAAACTCATTCTCTTAAGTATAATCAAAATATGTGGAAGATATTTAACCTAGTCTTAATCAGTCTCATTTTACTTGCCTTGCTGACATTTCTCAAAGTTGGTGGCTGGCTCTCCATCCTGGGGGGCTTGATCATTGTCTATATAACCTTCTGTATTGTTGTGATACATGTGCGAAAGAAGGTGGTGGCGAAGACATTACTAAGAATAAGCAAAAAGTTACGCACCCCCGAGACGGTGGAATACCAGAGGAGGGTATGGAAAGAAGCGGTTGAGAAGTGGGGCAAATTTTGGCGGGAGAAGAGAAAAGATAGGGAAGGAAGATAGCCCCAGAAAAACCACGATTCTTCGGGGAAAATTGGGTATTGACAGAAAATCCACCTCCCGATATAATGCTTAAAATTTCTTATTCGGGTAACCACGAGAAGGAGGTAGAGTGTGTTATCTATTCTCTTTACATCCAGAAATGAATTGTTGGTCATGTATGTCTATCGAGACCATAGACGGGGGAAATGCCAAGTGTAAAATTTAAAGTTTTGACTCCTATTTGGACGGGAAATGAGAAAGGGGGTTGCGAATACTTACGAGAAACTGGTATACTCGGAAGTTTGAGATGGTGGTATGAAGCATTAATCAGAGGATTGGGTGGGAGTGCATGCGATCCGACTAACTCAAACTGTGAAGGGAAGAATCACTGTGATGCCTGTGAATTATTCGGATGTACGGGTTGGAGTAGAAAGTTTAGGTTGGAAGTGGAATTTAATATTACAATTCCAGAAGTTTGGATTGGCACCAGGGGGAAGAGGGGAAACAGATACTTAAAACGAAATGTAGCAGGATTTATGTCTGATGGATCAATAGTCCTTACCTTCATTCCATTAAGAGATATATCACAAAATGAATGGGCTTTGTTGAATAAAACATTACAGATAATAGCAGACTATGGTGCATTAGGATCAAAGACATCACAGGGT
>Ga0180300_10000999_pt1 | contig 12928 bp, 5 predicted proteins | sample GuaBasSediGuay15_FD_121798 | JGI IMG/M metagenome (GOLD analysis project Ga0180300, IMG submission 121798) | Subseafloor sediment microbial communities from Guaymas Basin, Gulf of California, Mexico - Guay15, Core 4569-2, 21-24 cm | ecosystem: Environmental > Aquatic > Marine > Hydrothermal... | reverse complement strand
TTGATAAATATTATTTAAGTAAATACAATTTGAACCATGAAATTTTAGGTAAGGAAATTATTGCCAAATATTTTTTTAAACTAATAAGTAAAATTAGGAGATCTCCGTTTGGTGATTTAGATAAAAGTATAGTTCCACAAGATGTAATTGATGTTTTGTATCCATGCGATAAGGAAGGTAATCTAAAACCAGGTCTTGAAGTATGGAAGACGTTGCTTTATAAGATAATTAGTGGTTTATACAGTACTGATAAATTAGATTATTTGATTCGTGATTCTTATTTTTGTGGAACGCCCGAGTTCGCTATTATTGATGTTAAAAGATTAATATTGACTTCTATGCTTACTGATAAGGGGTTAGCACTTCATCTCACATCAAAAGATTCTTCATTAGTTCCTTTTTTACTTTCAAGATTATATATGTATCAGGCTGTATATTATCACAGATATGTAAGGGCTTTTGAGTTAACAGTAGGTGAAACTATTCCGGAAATGATGAAGTTACTTAAGTTAGGAAATCCACGAAATAACTTAGAGAGGTATTGGGTTATTGATGATTTTTATATTTATTCTTTGTGTAAACAATGGAGGAAGGAAAAGGGCAAAAAAGGTAAAATATCTAAAATATGGCTTTCTGCTTTGAACGGTAGATATAAATGGGAGGAAATACACTACATGCCTATTTATATTGAAAAAGATGAAAAAAAATGGCCTAAGCATTTAGAGCTATTGCGTAATCCAGCGGGATTAAAAACATATATAGAGACTATGTTGAAAGAGAATTTAAAAAAGAAGAGGTTGCCATATTCAGATTTGTTTATTGATCTTCCTGTTTTAGATGTAAGACCAGAGAATCCACTAGGAAAGGATAAGGAACAGATGATATTCATTTTTGATCCATTTAGTAATAAATTAGATCCTACAGAATTTATAGATCTTATCAAGAATTTACCTCTTAAGTTAATTTTTTCCAGATTTTTTTGTAGAAGTGACAGTAAATATAAAGCTAAGTTAGCAAGAGTATGTCGTGCTCTATTCAGTGAAACAACAGAGAGTAAATCATCCATTGCAGAAACCCACATGTAGCTTTAAAAAGTGAACACTCTTTCTTGTTTATTTTTTCGCTAGTTGGAATTTCATTATAAGTGTAAAAATAACAATTAGATAAAATTAGTGGCAGGAATGTAGATGTTAAAGCATAGGATTAGGTTGTTTTTCTTTATCCTACTCCTTTCATTTGGATATCTTTCCTATGCTAGATCTTCAGATACAGATTTCAAATTATTAATCTATAATGAGGAAATTTTAACCAAGCAATTAAAAGGTAGAGACAAAAAAGAAGTGCTTAAACTCTTAGGCAATCCTACCATAAGAAAACCTTGTAAGGAATGTCAGGAAAGACTTGAATACTGGTGGTATAATTTGCCTCATGGAAGTATATTTGTCCATTTCAGGAATGGAGAGGTTTATAGGGTTAGGGTTATAAGAAAAGAAAAGAGAAGTAAAATTTTGTAACTGATGGTGGGAAAATTTTAAATACAAAAATTTATTTTTTTGAACAATGACACTTAAAGAAAAAGATATTAATTTTGAGGATAAACTTTGGAAGGCTGCTGATAATGAGTATTAATAGTAGATTAAAATGGAGAAAAATAATAAAAATAAAAAAGAAAGGAATATAATGGCTGATAAAATTATAGACAATAGCCCAAAGAGAGAGTTAATTAGAGTTTTAAAAGATCAACTGAAAAAATCCAAAGAGGCAAAATTTGCTATTGGGTATTTTTTTCTAAATGGTTTTTCTCTTCTTAAAGAAGACTTTCCTGAAAGTTTTTCTTCACTCCCATTCCTGAAAATAGTAATGGGGAATGAAACTACATATCCTACCAAAGAAGAGTTGGTAGCAGGGTATAATTTAAGAGAGCTATTTAAACAAAGGATGATAGAAGATTTACAGAGGCAAAAACTTACAGAGGAACAAATAAGACAATTAAAAGCTCTAAGGGATTTTATAGCAAATAACATCATAGATGTAAAACTTTTCGATAAATCAAGATTACATGCCAAGTTATATTTATTCCTTACAAAGCCCGAAGAAAAATATGGATCACCAGGCTTGGCAGTAGTAGGTTCTTCCAATTTTACTGCAGAAGGACTTACTCAGAATAAGGAATTAAATGTATTGCTTACCTCTCGAGAGGAGGTCCTTTATCTTAATCAATGGTTTGATGAACTTTGGAACGAAGCAGTTGAGTTCAGAGAGGATCTGTTGAAAGTTATTGATATATCTGGCGTATTACCTGGAAGTTCTTATCCAAAAATTGGCAAACTGGTTGATCCTCAAACATTATTCAAATACCTTGTGTATAAATGGTTTGAAGGAAGGGTTTTGAATCTACTTAAGAAAGATATCCTCATGGGATTTCAACTTGTAGGTGTGGTAAATGCAGCCAATATTTCTAATTTTTATAACGGTGTAATTCTTGCTGATTCTGTCGGACTTGGAAAAAGCTTTATGGCTTCCGCAGTCATAGAAGAATTTTTGAATGGTAAACATCCTAATTGGTTACCAAATGGTAAGATACCTTCAGTTATGCTTATTTTGCCTCCTTCTATAATATCTCAATGGGAAGAACTTTTAATTACTTCTGGATATTTTTTAAAGAACAATGTTAAAAAGCTCGTAAGGGATTTCGATAATCATAAAGTTTATGAGATATATAGTAGTGATAGTGAAAAGTATCTTGGCAAGATAACATTTTTGTCCTTAGGGATTTTTCAGAGTTTGAAAGAAGCTGAATTGAAGAAAATTGCTGAAGAATATGATCTTTTTGTAATAGATGAAGCACACAAATATAGAAATAAGAATACAAACAGATGGAGGAATGTTAGAAAACTACAGAAAAAAGGAGATGGATTCCCTAACAAATTTTTACTCCTTACTGCCACACCTCTTAATAACTCAATTAACGATATATTCAATCTGATAAGACTTTTTGTAGATGACACATTTGCACCTTTTAGAATTAAGGGCGTACCAATAACAGAATTAATGAAAAGATATAAAGATCTAAAAAAAGAATTATTAAAAAGAGATGACGATAAAATTAAGAAAGACCTGAAAAAAATTGCAACTGAAATCAAACAGAAAATACTTGATGAGATAATGGTATTGAGAACAAGGAAATATATCATGGAACAATTTAAGGATATTAAAATTGATGGAAAACCACTTGTTTTCAAGGATCCAAAACCTTACAGTCTTGATTACTACCCTTTCTACACGAAGGATTATAAATCTCTTATAAAAACAATAAACAATAGCATCAATAGAATCCTGTTTGAGTATACCAAGCTTTATGGTACAAGATTTGTGATTTTTGAGGAAGAAACCATCGATGAAGAAGAGCCTATGAAAAAGCTCATAGATGTAGCAGATCTATTTAAACTCCTGCTTGGGAAGAGGTTGGAAAGTGGAATATATTCCTTCGAAACCACACTTAAAAGAATATATGAAAAAGAAAAAATTTTCTATGAAATCTTTAAAGTACAAATGGACAAAATTCTAAAGGAAGAAGACTTGAGAAATTTGCTTAAAGAAGCTATTGAGAAAGCAAAGATAGAAAAAGAACTTGAGGAAATTAGAGAAGAATACAATGTTGAAGAAGAAAATGAGGAAACGTGGTTTGATAGAGTGGTAAAGATACTTCTCGAATATGCTGAGACAATGAAGGAAGAGGGAAAACAGTATTCAGATATAGAATTGCTTAAACTCGGGTTGAAAAAAGCTGTAGATAATTTAGAAAACGATTTGAGAATCATTGATGAGATTTTTGCAGAGCTGGACAAACTTAAGGAAAAAGAAAGTGGTGAATATAAAACCCTTGGGAAAATACCTAAGAAATTCGAAGATATTGTTGATTTACCAATATATACATACTTGAACGATCCTAAACTAGAGTCTTTGAAACAACTAATTGGTAATCCCTCTTTTAAATCACAAGAATTAAAAGATATCCCTTCGTTAAATCGCAAAAAGATTATAATTTTCACACAATACAGAGACACTGCATATTATCTTTACCACAATCTCTTGGAGTGGATTAAGAAAGAAACAGACATACATACTTGGCTTAAAGATGAACATGATAGGACAAAAATAGCACTCGTTACAGGAGATACCGAAACTTCTACGAAAATCAATTATATAAAACGATTTGCTCCACAAGCCAACAATGGATTCGAAGAAGTAAATAGATTTGGAGAGATTGAAATCTTAATTTCGACAGATGCTTTAAGTGAAGGTGTTAATCTTCAAGATGCCGATGCAGTTATAAATTATGACTTACCTTGGAATCCAATGATAATTGTTCAAAGAGTTGGCAGAGTAAACAGGATAGGCAATGAAAAAGACGTATGTGTTATAAATTATATTCCCTCAGATGAAATAGAAGTCATTGTTGGTGTGCTTAGAAAACTAAAAGAGAAAATCCAGGATATAACTTTGATAATTGGTAAGGACGTAAAGATATTATCCCCTAAAGAAGAGATAAGCATTGAAACTTTTGGTGAGCGAATTAAAGATATTTCAAAACTTTCTATAACTGATTTAGAACAGTACGGAATTTCTGAAGACTTTAAACAGTTTATACCAGAAGGTATTCCTCAGGAACAACTTGATGAATACAAATTGCTGAACTTAATTCAGTATGAATTGGGTTATACAGCAGAGGATTTTAAAGATGTCATGCAAATGGAAGACCAGCCTTATTACTCTTTTATTGAAGGTGATGATAAGATTATAAGTGTTTATGAATACTATCGCGGTAAATATAAAATTATGAAAAAAGTTATGAGTATTTCAAAAAATGGAAAGATAAACTATGAAACTCCTCTTTCTTTTCTTAATTTAATAAAAAGAAAAAGGAAGTCACCACAGAAAATTGAAGAAGCTGTCGAAAATCTCAGGAAGATGAAAGACAGTACAGAAGAAATTGTAGAAGAACTTAAAGAGAGCTATCAGCAAGAACAAAAGGGCTTTCTTTATAATTTATATAATGCTTTACTTGTGAATAGAAGAAAGGCAGAGGGAATCGAAAATAAATTTAAGATTGTTATGACGGCTCTTCAAACAATTCCTTATTATCTCTATTCTAAAGAAGTAAAACCTATCCTTACAGATAAAAATTTAATTGAGATGAATAGAGATATAATCATTATCAAGGACTTTAAACGCACAGTAGAAAATCTTTATGAATTTTTCAGAGAGAAAGGACTTACTGATATAGAATCGTTAAAAGTAAGAGTAAAACATTTAGGATGGTACTATGAAGTCTGAGATAAAGAAGATAATAGAAAAAGAAATTGAAAAATATGCTATTAAAGAGATTAGAATATCTAACAAAAAATATCCTCTTTATATTGTTCCCGCATTATGTGATGAAGATCTAAATATATTTGAGGGCTTTTTACTCGTTGAAGCTAAGGATAAAGGGGAAGTTTCATATTTGAAAACTAGATACAAACCCCCTGTGAGTGGTTATGCTCCGAGGCTTAGTATTGTTCTTTATGATGACTATTTACTAATTAAAGACTATAGAATAAACAAGTATATAATAAAAACGCTTAAGAAAGTTAACAGAACATTCATCAATAAATTCAAAAAAGCATTAAGTGAGCCTGGAGAGGAAAATTTTCGGCGACTCTTTGATAGGACGGATATTATTGAGGAATTTTACATCCTTTATAAAAAGGCAAGAGAGTATTTACTTAAGAATATTTCTGGTATTTCTGAAGAAGAAAAAAGAGAAGAATTTATCGATAATTTCATGATGCAGATGCTTACTCTGTGGTATTTGCAGGAAAGAGGATTTTTCAATAATGATCGAAATTACTTTATTACGAAATTTAAAGAACTCAGTCAAAGAAAACTATTCGGAGGGTTTAAAAATTATTATGAATTCTTAACGTATCTCTTTGAAAAAATAAGTGGTAACTTAGACAGTCAATATTACGAAGATAAAAATACGGGAAAAGTAGTTGTCATAGGACCTGCGGTGTTTTTAAATGGTGAACACAGCAAGGCAATAACAATCTCTGATAAATGTTTTTATAAGGAAGGAATGACAGATATTTTAATAAATACCCCACCAAAGAAAGTAAGTCAAGAGATTCCTCTTTTAAATCTTTTTGAAAGCAGGGATTGGACTGAAGGAAATATTGATGAATTTGTGCTTGGTGCAATTTATGAGAAATTAATTACTTATATGGAAAGAAAAAAACTCGGAGCATATTATACACCAGAGGAGATAACCTCATATATTTGTAAGAATACAATTGAACCTTATCTTGTTGATAGAATAAATGAAAAATTTGGCAAAAAATTTGAAACAATAGATCAAATTATTGAAAGCGATGATAGAAAAATCATTCTTTATCTTTTTGAGCAATTAAAGGAAATAAAAGTCTTAGATCCTGCGGTTGGTTCTGCTCATTTTCTCGAAAGCGCAATAGACGTTCTTGTTAAGATTTATAAGAAAATATGGGAAAAGGCAAGAGAACTTAACATAAAGAAAGGGCTTGAAATTGTAGCAACTGATGAGAAGGGTGAGATTATAGAGATAAACCTGCTTGAAATTTCAGACGAAGATAAATTTGAGCTTCTGGTTAAATTTTTTATTATCATCTCAAAAAACATTTATGGAGTAGATATAAATCCATCAGCTCTTAAGGTGGCAAAAGCAAGATTGTTTTTAACTCTTGCTAAGCATTTCAAAATAGGAAAGGAAAATGATATTTTTATAAGGTTTCCAAATGTTCATTTCAATTTGAGAGAAGGGAATTCTCTTATTGGGTATGTTGAAATAGGTGAAGAAAAAAAGGAAATACAACTACAGCTTTCTCTATTCACTAATGAAAAACAGACTGATTACGTTACAAAGAAAATAAAAGTTGTATCAGCTCTTAAACCTTATCTTGAAAAAGTTACGAGGAGATTAAAAATTAACGGAGATGTTGTTAAAGAGATAGATGAATTAAATAAGATTCTTTCTAGAAAGAAAATAAACTGGAATGATTTTGAAAAAGTATTACAGATAAAAGAAAAACTTGTAAAAATATTAATTGCTTCTTTGAATTCTCAATATGCAGTGCCTTTGAACGACCTTTTAAGAGAAATTACGGATTTATTCAACCAGAAACTGGATGAAAAATTTGCTGAGGAGCATAATATTGAACTGGGAGATCTGAAGAAAATCAAAACCTTCCACTGGATTTTTGAGTTTCCTGAGGTGTTTCTGGATAGAGGTGGGTTTGATGTGGTGGTGGGGAATCCACCTTATGGAAATATATTTACCTCTACAGAAAAAGAAATAATCCAGAAAATCTTTACCACTGTGGAAGGAGTAAAAGGGTCTTATAACAGTGCGTCTATATTTTTAGAGCGAAGTGATAGCCTTTCAAAGGGTTATGTTTCCCTGATAGTACCAAATACTATTTCACGGATAAGTGAGTTTTTCAAAATACGTAAATTTATGATGGAGAAGTTTCAAATAATCTCTATCGCTAAAATGGGGAACCCTTTTGTGGGTGTTCATCTTGAAATGGACATATATATTTTAAAAAAGCTACCATTACCACTAAAGTATCAGGTGGAAATACTAGATAATAATTTCAACACCATAAATAAAGTAAATATTGATGTATTCCAAAAATATGTGAGATTCATCTATATGTGGGATGAAATAGCCAAACATATATGGAGCACATCTTTTATTGATCACATTAAGAGCAAACGTGGTCCTGATAAAGAGTACCAAATTGAATGTAATCAAGAATTTGTTATTCCTTTTCTTTACAATCATAACAGCATTGATAAATACAGGGTAGTTCACTATGTTTATACAAACGATAAAAGTCCTAAAATGCGCTTTTTTAAAGTGTTGTCCAGTAGGAATATGTATAGAGTTTATCGTTGCATTTGGAATCCTAAAGTCTTTTATCCAGGAACAGGCATTGCAATAATCCTAAAAAATGACAATAGTAATTTGGATAAACACTATATCCCTATACTTAACTCACATTTAATGGATTACATTACTCAAAGGTATATTTTCAATTTGCATAACAAACCTTCTAATCTCCAAGAAGATGTAACTAAATTTACACCAATAAGAATATCTTCAAATACTCCTTTGTTTGAAATAATTGCTGACTATCTCCTTTTCCTTAATGCCACCGAAGAGCGAAGACAAAAACTAAAAGATAAGATAGAATTCTTTGACCGCCAGATTGCCGATTCTCTTGTTTACGAACTCTACTTCAAAGAAAAATTTGCAGAAGATAGCATATATCCGGAGCCAAAAGATTATTTGCTTGAAGCAATTTCAAAACACTTAAAACCCATAAACTACGACCGCTGGGCTGAACTTTATTGGAAGAAGCAACTGGAGAGAAATTTAACGCCGGGAGAAAAAAGAGAACTTGAAAAGCTGGAAAAAGAAAATTTAAACATTACTGAAAAAGTCTATATTGCTTTACAACGCAATAAAGAAATAAGGGAGTGGATTGATAAGATAAAATCTCATAAGTGGGTTAAGGTAATAGAAGAAGAAAAACGACCATAAGAGAATTAAAGTTAAATAAAAAGTGTCAAAAAGGAATTAGAATGAATAGAAAAGTAGTTTATGAAAAGAATAACGGAAGTTCATTTTATCAGGGTATCGTTCTAAAAGATGGTTTTGAAGAATATTTATCTTCACGTGTAAAAGAAAAATTTTATGACACAAAAGGAAGTACTTCTCTTGTTAAAGAATTTCAAGATGTGGTTACGACAGGGTTTGAAGAGGAATTATTAGTTAATATATTTTCAATATTACCATCTATAGAAGACTGGAAAATAGGAGAAGCTTTGGCAGAATGTTATTTAGAAGATTTTGAAAAGATAAGGTTCTATTATCCACCTTCGAGAGACGCAAGAAATCCAAAAGCGAATCTTCAAGGAGCTGATTTAGTCGGTTTCATAGATATAGATGAGACTACAACAATTTTTTTATTTGGAGAAGTAAAAACATCTGGAGATAAGAATTCTCCTCCACAGGTTATGCGTGGAGAATCTGGTATGATTAACGAGCTTCGTAGGATAAAAAATGATCCTAGTCTACGAGAAGCTATAATAAGATGGCTCGGATTTAAAGTAAAAGATTTACCTGATGATGATCCTTTCAAAAAGGATTATCGAAAAGCCTTAAAGATTTATATAAAAGATGATGCAGAAAATAAGTATTTCCTTCTTGGTGTTTTGGTTCGAGATACTACCCCAAGGGATACTGATTTAAAATCAAGATATGAATCCTTAAAAAGTGAACTTACAAGGAAAGTAAGATTAAAACTAATTGCTTTGTATATTCCAATCCCAATAGAAGAAATGAAAAAACATATAGTTATAAATAAAGGTGGAAAAAATGGATAAATCCACTCATTGGCTAATTAAAGAACTACCGAATGATTTTGTAAAAAAAGTAGATGGAATAATTGGCAAGAAAAAATTCGAAAGGAAACTATTTGCTCGTTCATCTTTAAGTGATGAAGAATACAAATTACTTAATAAGGCACTGGAAGTATATGAGTTAGTGTTGATAGACTTATGGAATAATAAGGAAAAGAAAGATGAATTTTCTGCTTTTAGCAAGAAATGTTTTGATATACTTCAAGTATTTCCTATACCCTCAGATGATATTCTGAAGATTAAACATGTTTTAAAATTAGTTGTCTATTCTTATATGAGTGAAAAATGGGAGGATGGAAGGAGATTTTTAATAGAAGAAAATGATGTTTGGGAGATAGGAGTCGATAAGGAAGATTCGTGGGACGAATTATTGTTCAAAAAAATATATTTGGCAATTTTGTATCTTGTAAGAAAAAATTCTTGGGAAGATCTAAGAAACGCAGTCGAACTTATCAATGATCTACGAAAAGAACAAAAAAAATACGAAGAAAGTTATTTAAATTCTATCGATCCAGAATTTAAAAAAGGGGCTGCCTTAGAAATTGCTTCATTCTATCATCTTGCACGCTCTGTAGAAATATTAGGGAAATTTATGCTAGAAGGAGAACCGGCGAGTGATAAAGTTATTAGCGAATTAGAGTATCACTTAGATAAAGGAATAAAGTTATGCGATGTATCAAGCAATTTTGAGTTTTCTCTTCTACTTCGATTGTTGTTGTCGATGTTTAAAAAGATGGTTTTTAATTCTATATGGCGAGTTGCAGAAAGAATTAATTCGAGAATAACTAATTTTGTTAAGACTTTAACTAAAGCCTCAAAACCTGTCTATGAATTATTATATCCTCAAAGAGCTGCGATATTAGAGATGGGGTTGCTGGATCCTGCATCACGCGGAATAGTAGTTAATTTACCTACATCAAGTGGGAAAACTCTTATTGCAGAATTTAAAATATTACAAGCTTTGAATCAATTTGAAGATGGATGGATTGCTTACACTGTCCCAACAAGAGCTTTAGTAAATCAAATAACAAATAGATTAAGAAAAGACTTAGGAAGCGAATCAATGAAACTAAGCGTAGAGAAAATGTCAGGAGCGTTAGAAATAGACTTTTTTGAGGAGAAGCTGATCGAAGAAAAATCTTTTGACATTCTCGTTACAACTTATGAAAAGTTAAATTTGCTAATAAGACAAGGAATCGAAGAGAAATTAGGTAGGAAATTGGTATTATTAATTGTGGATGAAGCACATAACATAGAAAGTCCTGACAGGGGTTTAAATCTAGAAATGCTCATATCTATTGTAAAAAATGACTGCAAATATGCGAATCTTTTGCTTTTGACACCTTTTATCCCAAATCCAAAAGAAGTATCTAGATGGATAAACCCCGATAATCCTAAATCAATTGAAATACAATTACACTGGTGGAAGCCAAATGATCAAGTTATAGGAATCTACTACGCAGATGGAGAAAGAAGAAAATGGAGTACATTTTTCAAATCTTTAATCGCAACCCCACATCATACAATTTCCTTTCCAAACAAAATAAAAATAGGGGAATACAAAGACATATTTAATGTTCCTAGATCTAAACTCAATAATAAATCTCTTTTAACCTCTATTGTTGCTAAACAAATGGAAGATATTGGACCTTTATTAGTTATTGCTAAAACTATAGATGATACATGGAAGATTGCTGAGCATTTATACAAATATTTTGATGATATAAACGATGAAGATGTTCTATTGATTAAAAAATTTGTTATGACAGAATTAGGAGAAAATTTTCCATTGGCTAAATACTTATCAAAAGGAATAGGGGTCCATCATGCAGGTTTACCTGATGAAATAAGATATTTAATGGAATGGTTAACAGAAGAAAATAAATTACGTGTTTTAGTTGCAACAACCACTATAGCCCAAGGTATAAATTTCCCTGTATCTGGTATCCTAATGGCCTCATATGCTTATCCATTTGAAAAGGAAATGCCTGTTAGAGATTTCTGGAATATTGTAGGTAGAGCGGGGAGAATAGATCAAAAATCTCTCGGAATTGTGGGGATAGCTGTTAAAGATGAAAAAGATAAGCATAAGATTGCAAATTATGTTAAAAAACAAACTGGAGAACTTGTTTCTATACTTGTAAAGATGGTTGATGAATTAGAAAAATTAGGACGAGAATTGGGTATGGAATTAATTATGAACTACCCTGAATGGTCTTCTTTCCTACAATACATTGCTCATTTGTATAGGCAATATAAAGACATTTCTAAATTTTCAGCAGAACTCGAAATGGCACTAAATAGAACTTATGGCTACATGATTTTAGACCGCAGGAAGAAGGAGATTTTAAAAGAAGCAGTTAGACAATATATTAAAAAATTAAGTGGAAAAGAGTATTTACTGAATTTAGCCGATCAAACAGGTTTTTCTCCAGATTCCATAGAAAGAACAATCCGTGGGATAAGAGAATTGAAATTAGCACACTCTGATTGGTATAGTAGTAAATTATTCAATCAAGAAACAGGGACTTTGAAAAAATTGATAGGTGTCATGTTATCTATTCCAGAAGTCAAAAAGAGCTTAGAGGTAACAATACCTGGCGAATCCATTACATATTCTAAGTTATCCCATTTGATAATTGGCTGGGTATCTGGAAAGGAATTTGCAGAAATTGCTAGAGAAATATGGGGCAAGGATGATCAGGAAGCAATATCTAATTGTGTTAAAGCTATATATCAAAAGGTTATAAATGGTGCTACGTGGGGTCTAGCTGCATTTTTGAATATGCTGCCACGCTGTGGAATTGATTATTCTAAGGTTTCAGAGGATAAGATAAGAGAATTAAAAAACATACCTGCGATGATATATTATGGGGTGAACACTGGGGAAGGTATTGTAATGAGAATAAATAATGTTCCTAGATCCATTGCAAATAAGCTTGGAAAGATATACAGAAAAGAGGCAAAAGATACAGGTAGTCTTTCTCCAAAATCTGTATATGAATGGCTAAAGAAAACTTCCATGAGTGTTTGGGATAAAGCTGTACCAAGCAATAAAAAAATTTCAGGGGATGATTATAAAAAAATATGGAAGAAACTATCAGGTGGAGAGTGAGTATTTTACTCTTTTATAACAGTTTTATAACAGATAGCTACAGTTTGTCTCACTTCCTAAAGTTATCTTGTCGGTCGTATCCTGAATAAATAAAGAAACTCTCAGCTATTAATTGAAAGTAAAATAACGACAAAAGATTAAGTTGTCCTATCCTTTACTCTATAATCCCTTTTATTTTCCCTAAAATTTACCACTTTTTGTTGATAAAAATTTTAAATAATAGGCTATTATTTTTGTTTAGAAAATTACTTGACAAATTAATATTTTATTTTATATTATAGGTAGGTTCACTTTTCATCAGAAAGGTGA
>Ga0180300_10000998_pt1 | contig 12930 bp, 8 predicted proteins | sample GuaBasSediGuay15_FD_121798 | JGI IMG/M metagenome (GOLD analysis project Ga0180300, IMG submission 121798) | Subseafloor sediment microbial communities from Guaymas Basin, Gulf of California, Mexico - Guay15, Core 4569-2, 21-24 cm | ecosystem: Environmental > Aquatic > Marine > Hydrothermal... | reverse complement strand
TGTGGGAATCGAAGATGATGTAACCTTCAGATCATTGCCTATAACTGAGAAACTGGATACTGTTCCTGAGGGTACAGTTCAGTGCGTTTTCTGGGGGTTTGGTTCTGATGGTACTGTAGGGAGTTGTAAGAATGCAATAAAGATTATAGGTAATAATACTGACATGTATGCTCAGGGATATTTTGCATATGATTCCAAAAAATCTGGTGGTCTGACAATTTCGTATTTGAGGTTTGGTAAGGAGCCTATCAGGTCAACCTACTGCATAACCTCTGCTGATTATGTGGCGTGCCACAAGACTAGCTATATAGATAAGTACGACATGCTTGACAGTCTGAAAGAAGGAGGAATTTTTGTACTCAATGCTCCATGGAGTGATGCTGAGCTTGAGGAGCATTTACCGGCTAAGCTGAAGAAGAAAATAGCTGAAAAAAAAGCGAAATTTTATGTAATTGATGCTGTAAAGATAGCAAAGGAAGTTGGGCTCGGCGAACGAATAAATATGATAATGCAGACAGTATTCTTCAAGCTATCGAAAGTTCTGCCAGAAGAAGAAGCAATAAAGTATCTTAAAGATGCTATTCAGAAGACATACGGCCAAAAGGGTGAGCACATAGTCAAGATGAACTGGGATGCTGTTGAAAAGGCAAGAGAGGCTCTGCGGGAAGTGAAGTATCCCGAGAGTTGGGCTGAGGTAAAAGTTGAAGAAAAAGTAGATGAGAGCTTACCTGAGTTTGTTAGGAAAATATTGATCCCGATGAATGCACAGAAAGGTGATACGCTTCCGGTTAGTGTTTTTACTCCTGGCGGGATATTTCCAACCGGCACTACGAAGTATGAAAAGCGAGGTGTTGCTATTGATGTTCCTGAATGGATTAAGGAGAATTGTATACAATGTAATCAGTGTGCATTTGTTTGTCCTCATGCAGCTATAAGACCCGTGCTTGTGACACAGGAGGAGAAAGAGAAAGCCCCGGCGGGATTTGAAACTATAAAAGCGATCGGAAAGGGGCTTGAAGGATATGAATTAAGGATTCAGGTTTCTGTTCTTGACTGTACAGGGTGTGGAAACTGTGTAGATGTTTGTCCATCTAAGGAGAAAGCGCTTGTTTTGAAACCACTTGAGACACAGCTTAATCAGGTGGAAAACTGGAAATACTATGAAACTCTTCCTTCCAGAGGTCATTTGGTGAAAAAAACAACACTCAAAGGGAGTCAATTTCAGCAGCCTCTGTTTGAGTTTTCAGGTGCATGTGCTGGGTGTGGTGAGACTCCTTACATTAAGGTCATAACCCAACTCTTTGGGGATCGGATGATCATTGCAAATGCTACAGGTTGTTCATCGATATATGGTGGTAGCGCTCCGGTTTGTCCTTACACCGTTAACGAAAAAGGTTATGGCCCTGCATGGGCAAATTCTCTTTTTGAGGATAATGCAGAGTTTGGCTTTGGTATTGCTTTAGGGATTCTTCAGAGAAGAGAAAGATTGGTCGAAATAGTTAAGGAAGCAGTAAAGAGAACAACTGGTGAGCTGAAAGAAGCGTTACAGGCATGGATTGAGAATAAAGATGATGGGGAAAAATCAAAGGAGTACGGGGAAAGGATTAAGGAACTACTGGAAAAAGAAAAAACGCAAGATGAGGTATTGAATAAAATCTGGGAGATGAGGGATCTTCTTGTGAAAAAATCAGTTTGGATTATAGGTGGTGATGGATGGGCATATGATATTGGGTATGGAGGTTTGGATCACGTTTTAGCAATGGGACTTGATGTGAATATGCTGGTGCTTGATACGGAAGTCTATTCAAATACTGGTGGGCAATCTTCGAAAGCCACACAGATTGGATCGATGGCAAAGTTTGCTTTTTCCGGGAAGAAGACAACGAAGAAAGACCTCGGGCTTATGGCTATGGCTTATAGGAATGTGTATGTTGCCTCAGTAGCTATGGGGGCGAATATGAATCATTATCTTAAGGCGGTTTTAGAGGCAGAGGCATATCCAGGGCCCTCGCTTATTATTGCTTATTCTCCCTGTATTAACCACGGTATTTACAAAGGTATGCTGTCTCAGAGGGAAGAAAAACTTGCGGTGGAGTGTGGATACTGGCCGCTTTATAGATACAATCCTCTGAAAAGATTGGAAGGAAAGAATCCATTTAGTCTCGATTATAAGGAACCGAATGGGAAACTGAGAGAGTTTCTGGAGGGTGAAGTTAGGTATGCTGCTTTGAAGAGGACGTTTCCAGAAGAGGCGGAGAGACTAAATTCTGCTCTTGAGAAGGAGGTTATAGAAAGGTATAAATTCTACAAGAAGATTGCTGAGGAGGGGCTTTTCTGATTGTGGGAGACTAAGGAATAAGTTAAAGATAGGAGGCGGGTAAGACCCCGCCTCTTTGTATTTTCTATGACAGGGAAAATCTTTGTTGGCACGTCGGGATGGTCGTACAAACATTGGATCGGTAGATTTTATCCAGAAGAATTAAAAACAAGAGCTTGGTTGCAGTTCTATGTTAAACATTTTAGAACCGTGGAGATTAACAGCTCTTTTTATCATCTTGTGGCGCCGAAAACCTATGCAAACTGGTATTCTATAACTCCGGATAGTTTTCAATTCGCAGTGAAAGCGTCCAGATTTATTACACATGTAAAAAGGCTGGTGGGAGTTGATGATGCTCTATCAAAGTATATGGAGGGGGTTAGAAACCTAAAAGAGAAACTTGGAGTTATTCTCTTCCAATTACCTCCTTCCATGAAGTACGATAGAGAAAGAATATTTTCCTTTATTGAGGTTTTGTATAGCAAGGGAATTCTTCCGGGGGTAAGGGTATCGTTTGAGGTCAGAAATCGTTCGTTTCTTGTTGATGAATTTTTTGAGTTGCTGGCAGGGAATAATATAGCCCTATGTTTCAGTGATTGGCCTGGGGTTGAGCTTGATTCTCCTGTGACTGCTGATTTCGTTTATATCAGAAGGCATGGTCCTAGGAACCTGTATGTGTCCAATTATTCCGATGAAGAGCTATCTGCAGATGCCCGGTTCATTAACGAATGTTCAAAAAAAGGTATTGACTGCTTTGTCTATTTCAATAATGATGCTTGTGCGTTTGCTATTGATTGTTGCTTCAGGGTTTTGAAGATGATTCAACGGGGTATGTAGAATGCAGTGTGTAATTCTGCCATCGTGTGGGGCCTACCGCGGGTGAACGACAGGGTGGTCTATAGAGCGAACGTGTAATAGCCCAAGCGATTGTCTGAAAACTCCGAGTGTGATGAAAAGGGCGAAGCGATTGTAGTTGCTGTTTTCCTTTTCCAGTATGTTTATGGAATGAATTGCTTTCAGAGTCTAAGGTAGTGTAAAGTGACTGAGCACTTATTAGCTGCATTGCAATTTTTTATCGAGTAAACAAATACATAACCTAATTTTTATCGTCCATGTTTACGGAATAGCTTAACTTTTTCAAAGAGTGTTGATTCTGAGCGGTGCTGCTTTGCCAGACTGAGCAACTTTAGGTCTACTTAGTAGATTCTACCTTGTATTCCGTTAAGCCCTTGGGATAGTAGACTCCACATAAACGACGTGTAGACCTTGTGCATAGCAAGTATTACTTTCTGGTTACTTTGACCATGGGAGTGCAGAGAGAATAGTAAATATCTCTGTTTTTATCGTACCATCGTGCAGTAATAACGCAATTCTTAGTTGTTATATCAAATTCTTGTTTCATTATCTTTGATTCAACTACGAACCCTTTGATCCTCGCGACGTGTATTGACTCTACTCTTAGAGCTACCGACCTGGCCAGGTCAAAATAAGCGAATGCATCCGCATCTTGCCATGCCCTTATCCAGGATGTGTAATTAGAGACAATCCCTATGCCGTGTGGGGCGGGGGCTTTACACTTACAGATGTCAACCCATTTCGGTCTGGGACCCCAGTTTGTCAGGATTTCCTTTTTTACATCCAGTTCTATGTCTGGAGGTGACGCGATTAGAACGAAATACGCTTCATCAGTGTACAGAGAGTCGACGATCCTGAAATCCTTTTCCTCTTCAAGAATTGAGTCAGGGTTATATACCATCTCATAAAACGGATGAGTTATTCTTAATCTACCATCTGCAATTTCCTCAAGTTTGAATTTCAGTCTTATTCCTTTTTGTCTGTAGAGATTCTTGATGGCCAGATCAAGAGCAACCTGTTTACCAAGGGTCCTGTTTACAAATCTTCCTGCGTATCCTGCTGAGAGGCAGTATCCTTTTGGTGTCCGAGGGAGTTGTTTGAACCATGAGGGAAACAGGTTCTGGCATTTGAGCAGAGTAGGAACCATAAGGAGTAAAGTACATGTCCAGGAAAAAATGGAAAGCCCACCCCGAAGGGCAGGCCTGGAAGATTTATTCATTACCTATGGCTTCTAATTTTTGTATCTCTTTCTCGAGTTCCTCAAATCCCAATCTTGCTTTTGCTTCGTTGTACAATGCCTTATGTTTTCTTGCCTGGTCGAGGGTTTCCTGTATCAAGGAATTAAGATTATATTCTGCCAGAGAATAAACATGGTATAGCCTGCCCTCTGTCTTTACAGTTCTTTTGGTGATCTTGCATCCTCTAAGTACTGTGTTTGCTACCTGTTTGCTCACACTCTCGGTGAACTCGAGAGCTTCTGCATCTTCCGCCAATCCGCTTTCCTGCATGAAGTTCTTTAGCATGTTGGACACTTTCACTTCTATAGCTCTGGCTACTGCATCCCTGGCCCGGGCATCTGCAGCTTCCTTTGCCAGAGCAAGGCTTTGTTTTACTGCATCCCCACTGCCGTATATGGCGTCCTCTGCAACAGGTGGATTCAAGTACCATTCAGGTATTTCCTCAACGTCTGCTACTGGTCTGCCACCTCCACAGTTAAAAAGGAAGGCTACCAATGTTAAGGGTAGTGCAGCTAAGATTAGTTTTTTCAACATGATTTTTCCTCCTCTATCTAAAAACTTTTCCAATGAACTTGGCAAGTTCAAGTCTATCAATGTCTATGTTTTTTATCGCAGTCTTTATGGCGTCATGATAACTTTTTCCAAGCCCTGAGGTTTTCACCTTTGTAGTTGACACAATGCTTCCATTGGCTTTGTTCTGAATTTCAAGATCAATAGTGAGCTCTACATACACCATTTTGGCTAATGGAGTTTTTATTTCTTTATCGGCAGTTACCATAACCCTACCTTCAATGATGTAACTTGAAGTCCTGGAAACTTCAAGCCCAAATTCTGAAAGTCTCTGTTTTAGATACTGTTCAAAGTTGGGGTATTGGGAACCTCCGGCATCCGTAATGTGAATGCTAAAACTTTTTATAGGTGTTTCTACGGTGTAAGAATATTCCACGTATACTCCTTTTAGATAATCGGTTATCAATTCTGACAATTTGTCGACCTCAAATTTGACCCTTACCTTTCCCGTTTTGTTGTCATTACCTGTTGGGACTATTACAAAGTCAAACGAGCAGAAACCATTAGGGTCGGTTGTATTCTTTTCTGCAATTTCCCCGCTCTCGTATTCCAGAGTAAGAGGTACACCTTCTAAGCCTGTTTCTTCATTATTCGTTGTAAAGATCGCTCTTACACTGAGAGGGGGAGAGAGGTTATTTCCCAGAACAGCTTTCCACCCTGTCGGGTTGAGAATCCTGAGACTAACATTGCCTAAGAGTTCTTTGAGTTCCGAACTTATCTGTCCTGGGGAATATTTCCCGGCCTGAGGGAGCACATTGCCTGTGATTGCTGAATAGGTGTTATTCCTGATAATTATGTCGGGAATCATATCAAAAATTGTGTCAAATTCAGCTATCGCAAGTCCGAACTTCCCCTTTCTCATTAGGTTGAAAGCGCTTTTTTTTAAATTATCAATTTCCCCGGATAGTTTTTCGATTTCTCCATACAACTTTTCTGTGTATTTGACTTTATCCAGAACAGCAAGAGCGTAGAATGTGTCTTTACTTTTTTTTACCTCAACAATCTGAATACCAGGAAGCACCTCCTCTGCTTCACTTTTTATTATGGAACTGATACTTGATTGCATTACCGTACCTGCTTCAGTGTCCTTTTCATAGTCCCTGATTTCTGTAATGGAAGATATTTTTACTTCTATCTGGTTTACGATATCCGCCCGTGCATGCCCGATGGCCGTTTCTCTTGTATTTCCGCTTCCCACTCCTATGATGAATCTGGATGATGGATATTTTGCGTGCTGATGGGATTTAAACCAGTCAGGAATTCCTCCATATACCAGTGAGGCAAGAATCAGGCTGACAAGTACAAAAGGTTTGCAATTCTTTTTTAATTTCCTTTTCATTTAATTTTCTCCAACTTTTAAAACCAGAAGTTTTCTGTTCAAAAATACTTTGTCCAGGGTTAAACCTCTGGTAGCGAGTTTTTTCTTTAGATGTATGTAAATGTCAAATGCCCCCGCAAAGGCTTCGCTGTTGATCCAAAGCATTGAGTCATATATGTTATCTGAGATACTGTTTTCCTTTAGATTTCCCATTTTTTTGAGAAGTGAGCGTATAATGTAAAAGATTTCTTCTGAATTCTCTTTTGCAGGCTCATCGTTGCAGGAAATAATAATTCTGTACTGAGTGCCTTTTTTTAAGTCCATCTTCCAGTATTCTATTATTCTGTCGAGTACTTTCCCTATGGCGTTATTTACAGCCTCTTCTATTAGGGCCGCATCACGAGCTGGCCTCTCTTTGCTATAACCGATCTCAGTACCGAGGAGTCTTGCAGTTGTAGTTTCAAAAGCACGACATGTTATAGCGTATTTTTTTACCATTGTTGAACCTATGTATCTAGCGGAAGATGTCATATTAAATGTGATATAAACGTCGCTGCCTATCGAGAGAGCAAAGAGATAGGCCGGATCGGGAGATTCGCCAACCATTGATAAGCGGGTTAAAAGTATGTTATTTATCGAACTTATCTGTTCGGGTACTATAACTTCGAAGCCTCTTGCAGTAAGAGATTGCTCTATTGCCTCGGCTCCTTTTTTAAGAAGGGGATCCTTTTTCAGGAGTTCTATCGCTGTTGTCGTATCTTTTGCTTCGGGAACAACCATTATCTGGGGTAGTCCTGCTTTTTCCATAATGCTCTTTTCCGACTCGATTATCCCATTCGAAGCCAGGAAGTCCTTAAGTAGCTTGACGTTAACCTTTAAAGTTTTTACTATTTTTAGCTTTTTGCCGTTGTCAAACTTGATCCTTTGGTTGTATGTTTCGGATTCCCAGACTATAAACTGTTTTATGTTATCTGAGCTGAAGAAACTATTCTGGATTTTTTTGAAGTTTTCAATTTCTTTTTTTGTTTTAAGAATTGGATCTGTACCTCCGAAAATTAAATACCAGAGAGCAGCTCTTCTAGCATCGATGTTAGCTTTCAAATCTAATTCCTTTGACTTTACCCAGAAACGACGATTGCTTATGCCGTACCCGGTTGCTCTTATCATTACTTCAGAGGGAGAGGTGTATTCAATAATGACAGCTTCTCTTGAAATGGGCAAGTTACTTTGCTTTTCCCCTGCGTGTATTAAGATCAGGGATATCAGTAAAAATAAAATTTGTATCCCTATTTTCGGTTTCATATTTCCTCCTTCAGTTTTCGTTTAAACTTGACTGCAAAATGGCAAACGGGTTAAACGGGAGTTCCGAAACAGAAAAGTGGAGATAGATTCCGAAGGATAGGCCGTTACTATAAATTCTTGGGTACTGATAAGAAAGGTAATTCTTCAGATCCTCTTCTTTTCTGCCACATTTTATTGTCCACCAGTCCATAGGGGGAAAGAGGTCGTAGCCTACAAAAAATCCGATGTTTGTGTCTATACCAAGGGCATATTCAAGCCCAAGGTTAAGCCTGGTTCCGAAGCTATTATTGTATATATAAACGGTAGTGTCTTTGTACTCGTCGGTTATAAAAAGCCTCTGGAAAGCAGCCAGACCTTCAAGATGTATAGCGAATGGGCCAAAGTAGTATCTTTTTAAAAAACCTATATGCCCATTTACCATAGTTGCGAATATAGATTCCTTGGGCCAGTTGAAGATTATAGAGGGTATATCACTGTATAGTTTGGTTTTCACTGGTACTATGCCTACTCCTGCTCCTCCGACCAAAAATGTCTGAAATGAATGGATGTAGGGGCTTATACTTAGGTTGAGATTAAGATCAATTGCTGTTGCCTGTCCGAGACTGTTCCCAAATAAAAGGAGAAATTTATCTGTTAAGACAGCACCTTTCTTGACAATGATAGGTGCTATACGTGGTTTGAAAGCTATATCGATGCCCAGATATGGATGTTCCACAGCGATCATACCCCTTGCCCAATCTCCTTTGTAAATGGCGAGACCTGTGGAGAGATTTTCCTTTTTTGATGAGACTTTATTAATTCTAACGAAGCCTGAATATCTGAACTCTAAGTTGCCATCTTTATCTTCTATCCATTCCCCGATTTTAAATGGGTGATCTTCTTTAAGCCCATCTTCTTTGTATAAGGTCAGGTATATAGTTCTTTTATTGATTGAGATGATAGGAGCTTCCAATTTGAAGAATTTGAGTTCGCGTGTTTTTACCTGAAGGTTCAAAGCTAATGAGTTTACAGCGGTCATAAATGCAAATTCATCGGCATTGTATTTTCTATTGAGAATGGTGTATTTTTCTTTCTTTTCTGCGGATCCGATACCCCAGGACTCTATCTTGCAGGCATATTCAATTTTTTTGTCTGGGTAGAATTTTATGTGGTACCATACAATCCCTCCGCTGATTTTATATTGGATTTTATCTTTTTTCTTTGTTTTTACGAATTCGGAAATGAATGGTACAGCAATATAGGATGAATTCATTACTTTTATCAGTTCATCGGATGTTATACCGAGTTCTTTAGCTTTTAAGACGATGAAAAAATTTTTATCAGTCTCGGAGACAAATTCCTTTGCTCTTATCTCTTTGCTGGCATCAAGAATTTTGTATATTTCAGGTAAAAGAAATTTTTCGATATACTTCCGCATCATATCTATTCTCATTGTCCTAAAATTTTCCATTTCCTCTACGAACTTTCGTACCGAGGTGTCCGGGAGGTCATTGATGAAGAATCTTTTCATTTGTATAGCTTTTTTCAATTCATGAAGAATTATCTTTTCCCTTTTCCAGCTCAGCTGGATATTTTCGTCACTCTTAAGCAACACTGGGACAAATGAAATACTTTTCTTCTCATAGCTGTAGCATTCTGTGGGTGAGTATAGAATATTGGTAGCGATAAGAACTGCAATTAGCAGTGCTATATGATATTTCCCTATTCTATCTACACTCACAGTTCGCTTGCATTTTCCTCTTAATTTCAAACAAAATTTTTAGATTTCAAACAGGAATTTAGCGTTGTCAATAATTTCAGATGATTGTGGCGGTAATTTAAAAGGTGATTGATATGAAAAGGAACTATGCTCTCCTTGACTTAAGGTGAGAATGGAGAAAGAGGGTGAGTATGGTCAATAAGCAGGGTCAAAGATGATTCAAAGGAGCGATGGTAGTATTTCCTATATGAGTCGAAAATTAGTTCTATGAGAAAAATAAAAATTTAAATATCTTTTGATGTACTGATGATTGAGATGAGATGTAAAAATGGGTTTTAAGTGTGGTATAGTTGGTTTACCTAATGTTGGGAAGTCCACGCTTTTCAATGCTTTGACAAATTCAAAAGTACCTATGGAAAAATATCCTTTTTGTACTATTGATCCTCATATAGGTATAGTTGCGGTACCGGATAAAAGACTTGATCTTCTGGCAAGTATTTATAAACCTGAGAAAGTTATACCGACAACTCTTCAATTTGTTGACATTGCTGGTCTGGTAAAAAATGCTTCGAAAGGAGAAGGATTAGGAAATCAGTTTTTGAGCCATATTCAGGGTGTGGATGCAATAATACACGTTGTAAGGTGTTTTCAGGATCCGAGTGTTTCTCATGTTGACTCTGTTCTTGAACCTTGGAAAGACTATGAAACTGTTAAGACTGAGATATTGTTAAAAGACCTCGAAGTTGTTGAAAATAGGATAAAGAAGATATCACATAGGGCAAAATCCGGAGATGCGAAGGCAAAGAAACATCTTGAAATTCTTGAATCAATAGGCTCTCTACTTTCCCAAGGGGAACCGGCAAAGGCGTATCACGCTCATCCTGAAGAAGAAGGTTTTATTAAAGAGCTTGGTTTAATATCAACAAAGCCTGAGATAATTGTGGGAAATGTCAGTGAAGATGAGGTGATAACTAGGGAGGAGTCAGAGGTAACGCGCAAATTTAAAGAATTTGCTTTTTCAACCGGGAATTTGTTTTTGACACTATCGGCTAAACTCGAGTATGAACTTTCCCAACTCTCAGATGAAGAGAAAAAATTCTTTATGAAGGAGTGGAAAATTAGCGAGCCTGGAATAAACAGCCTTATCGAAGCTGGTTACACGGTACTGGGGCTTATCACTTTTTATACGGTTGAATCAAATATGTGTCAGGCCTGGACCATTAAACGAGGTACAACTGCCGTTAAGGCGGCATCTCTGATTCATTCCAGTTTTGAGGATAGGTTTATAAAGGCGGAGGTTCGCCCCTGGGATATTGTTGAAAAGGTTAAATCGGAAGCTATGCTAAGGGAGCATGGTCATATTAGGATAGAAGGGAAGTCTTATGTAGTCCAGGATGGTGATGTTATTACCTTCAAACTTAAGTAACATATGGCAACACTTTACTCTTTTTTCGTTCGTTCTCTTTATAAATATGCCCTGATAAAACCCGGGGAAAGGATTCTTCTTTCTGTTTCAGGGGGGATAGACAGTTTGGTAATGGCACATCTTTTTGCTCGTTTAAGAGATTCGTCCGAGGATAGTATTTATCTTGAAGCTATACATGTCGTAATACCGGAGGTTAGTTTGCCCGATGAGAGTATGAACAGAATGCGTGAGTACCTTAAAGAATGGAAGATTCCTTTAACCGTTATCGAGGGGAAGGTAAGAAAAGAATCTAGGTTTGGATGTTACGTTTGTTCCAAAGAACGTAGGAAGAAAATGCTTTTACACTATTATGAGAAGAGGTTTTCAGCTCTGGCGATCGGGCATAATGAAGAGGATTACATTGAAACCGGCTTATTAAATCTGATTTTCCATGGGAATTTGCTTTCTCTTGACATTCAGGAGTACATGTTTGATAGAAGCGTTAGAATAATCCGACCGATGATAATTGTTAAGAAAAAGTGGATCTTGAATTATGCAAAAGAAAATAATATTGTGGTTGATGAGCATAACTGTCCATGTGAGAGAAGTAGTAAAAGAGCTATGGTAAGAGAGCTAATTAAAGATCTTTCTTTACAAAATAGAGGATTCAGAGCTAATCTTAAAAAAGCCATAGATAAATGGAATGCCCATTTCCAGGAGGGGTTTGTGAAGGAGAAGGTGTTATGAGGAGAGTAGCTTTTCTTTTATGTGTATTTTTCATGGTAGCAAGTGCTGAAGAGATTTTATTTGTGGAGTGGGGAAATCTAGCAAAAAATGTTAAGTGGAGGAAGGCTCCTGAGGGGAGGTATGGTCCCCAGAGCTTTTATGTTAGAGGGGATTCCGTGTGGATTCTGGATTCTCAAAGTAATCTGTTGAAGTTATATGTCAGGGGTAGTTTTGTCAGGTTTAGCAGGGTTCCTGAATTTGCTGATGAGTTCCTTCTTCTGTCTCCGCGGAGCTTTGTGGTTCTCTCCGATAACAAGTTGTACTGGTACGAGAATGAGCGTTTGGTGGATGTGATAAGTCCTCCCGGAATGCTGCCTTTGATAAAAGGTTTGAATAAAGGAAAAGGGGTGGTTAATGTGACGTTTAGTGATGGAAGGAGTGCTACAGTTTATGGTAACAGGAGGACTTTTTCGGCCTATAGTGAGGAAACATTTTATAACGGTTTCTCATACAGGCTTCTTAAAGAGGGTGAACACGCTTTTTCTCTTGACCTCCGTACAGGCGGGAGGGAGGGGAAACTGAATTTTTCCGTGGATACATTAAAGCTGGGAAGTGTGACTGTGGCTGGTCTTGATTCGGCTTTTGTTGTAGTGGATGCGGATTTTATTGCCAAGGAGGTCCCCCTTGAGGTTTCCCGGAGGGTGCTTGTATTTTCTGCCAGAGGAAGGCAGCTCCTTTCGTGGTTTGAGATTCCCGTGCATTATTATACGTATATTTATAAAGACCTTTATTATGAAAGAGGGTTTATTTATCATATGGTATCTTCTTCAGATGGTGTGCATGTCTTTAAGTGGGATGTAAAAGCTTTAGTTAAGGGTGGAAGAGTATTGTATCCAGGAGAAATAAGAAAACCTCTACATTATAATTTTATTGAGAGGGAGGAATATGAGGTTGGGGACATTTTTGGGGCTTATCGAATGTTGCCTTATGTGACCAGAAAGACTGCTCTTGATATAAGTCGGACCTATGTGGAGCACAGGTGGACATGTACGTCTGATAATATAACCAATGGTCCTATTCAGGATCCTGATGGTCACTGGGTTGAGACTCCTGAATGGGTCGTTCCGGGGAGTCTTGTCAAGATACCCTATCAGTGGGGAGGCTTTTATACTCCGGAGCAGTTCGACTCGGGAGTAAAAAATAAGATGTATGCGGGTGATAAAGATACAAGAGATGTTAGCAGATATGCCAGAGGAGTTGATTGTTCGGGGTTCGTTTCGCGATGCTGGACTTTACCTTCTCACTACAGTACAAGAATGATGCCCGATATAACAAAAGAATATTCTTCCTGGTCCGAGCTTAAGCCTGCTGATGCGATACACAAAGTAGGACATGTCAGGCTTTGTGTGAACAATAACCCGGATGGGACAATACTGGCGATAGAGGCGTCCGGGAGAGATTGGAGAGTGAATTACCACTCGTATCGCTATTCAGATCTTG
>Ga0180300_10000997_pt1 | contig 12932 bp, 13 predicted proteins | sample GuaBasSediGuay15_FD_121798 | JGI IMG/M metagenome (GOLD analysis project Ga0180300, IMG submission 121798) | Subseafloor sediment microbial communities from Guaymas Basin, Gulf of California, Mexico - Guay15, Core 4569-2, 21-24 cm | ecosystem: Environmental > Aquatic > Marine > Hydrothermal... | reverse complement strand
CTTGGGAAAATCATTGAAGTAGTTAGTGGAATGAATTACGAGGATTATATTAGAGAGAAAATTCTTAAACCGTTGAAGATGACTAGGTCTACGTTCTTAAAGGAAGAATTTGAGGCAGACCCAGACATCATGACTCCTTACTATATTGATAGGGAGGGCAAGCCAGTTCCAGCTAAGTTTCCCTTTAACAAGTTGATATATGCTGCTGGAGGATTATTAAGCTCTGTTTCCGAGCTTTCTAACTATGTTATTGCAAATATGAATGATGGTGTTTTCGATGGCATACAGATCGTAGATTCGTCTCTTCTTAAAGAAATGCATACTCCTCGTATTGAAGTTAATCTTTTCTTGCTTGGATTTGAGAAGCGAAGCTACGGTTATGGTTGGATTATTTTAGATGATTTCTTCGGTCATAAAGTGGTTTATCATAGTGGTTCTGTAGGTGTCTGTGGCGCATTTGTAGCTTTTATTCCAGACTTTAAAGTGGGTGTGGCCATAGCATCTAATGGAAGTCCTGACAGTCTTTCCATACTTGGCCTAGGAATTTTAACTCTCTTGATTGGTAGAAAACCCGATGAGTTACCGTTTATAGCACTTGATAAAAAACTTGACATGTTAGTAGGTGTATACGAATCTTACAAGGGAATAAATAGAGCTTCAGTAGTTAAAAGAGGCTCTACACTATATCTTGAGATTAAAGATAAGCTTTGGGAAATGAATGTTCCCCTAATTCCGGTAGATGAAAGATTAGAGGAATATAGGTTTTATATTGTTGAAGGAGGCGTAAAGATACCAGTTGAATTTGTAGTGGACTCCTCTGGAAAAATAGACCTCTACATAGAGAGTCACCGGTTACACAAGGTTAAAAGTTAATTAACAGATAATGTTTAATACTTGATATTTATTTGTGAGGTGATTTTGTGGTGAAGTTTGTGTTTTTTGACTTAGATGGAACTTTAGGTTACGTATCCAATAGGAGAATGTTTACTAAATGTTTTATTGATAATCTTGTTGAAGTAGCTTTAGAAGAGATAAAATTGAGTAGGAAAGTTATTGCTGAGACTTTTTTGAAAGTTATGTGGGATATAAGAATGAATCCCCCGCTTACTAGAACTATTATTGACGAGTTTTGTATGCAAATTGCAAGGAAGCTTAATGTAACTTCCTTTGTTGTTAGGAAAATTGTTGACAGATATTATAATGAAAGATTTCAATTGTTGAAGCGGTTTTATGCTCCAATGGATGGAAACCGTGAAATCATAGAACTTTTGTTAAACGAGAATTTAAGTATAGGTATCGCGACTGATCCAGTTACGAAAGCTATTGCTGTAGACTTTAGGTTGCGTTGGGCTAATATTGAGGATTTTCCTTACTGTTTGATTACCCACGGTGAGAATATGCATGCTGCAAAGCCTCACCCAGAATACTTCAAAGAAATATTGAGAAAATGTGGTGCAAGAGCTCATGAAGTAGTTATGATTGGAGACGATTTGCTACAAGATATTTCTGGCGCTAAAAGAATAGGTATGAAAACTATACTTGTTAAAACAGGTGTTAAAAGAAGCATAAGTGTAAAACCAGATTTTGAAGTAGAAAGTATCAGAGATGTTCCTGAAATTTTAATGCAACTAAAAGAATAAATTAATGCGGTTACGTGGGGCATTGTTATGAGTTGGGAGGAAAAGTTGAAAGAAGTTGTAAGGGAATATATGTGGAATAATTGGCCTGGTCACGACTATTTTCATGCCATAAGGGTTTACAATTTATGTTTGAAACTTGGCGAAAAGCTTGGTGCAGATTTAGATGTTTTAAAAGCTGCTGCTTTACTACACGATGTAGCCTACGGTGAAAATGTGAAGGAACATGATGTTTTAAGTGCCAAAATAGCTGAGAAGATTTTAAAAGATATTGGCTTTCCGAAAAATAAGATTAGCCAAGTCGTTTACTGTATAAAGACCCATAGGTTTCTTAAAGGCTGTAAGGCTGATACATTGGAGGCTAAAATTCTTCAGGATGCTGACCGTTTAGATGCTATTGGAGCTATTGGTATTGCGAGGGCTCTAGCGGATACAGGTTTAAGAAAAGAAAAGATTTGGATACCTTGGATTAAACCTAAAGAAAAGTATGATGGTAAAAGCGTTAGCTGCATAAATCATTTTTACGAAAAATTGTTAAAAATTAAGGATCATTTGAATCTTGAGGAAAGTAAAAAGATCGCTGAGGGGAGAACAAAGTTTATAGAAATTTTTCTAGATGAATTTTTCAAAGAGTGGAAAGGAGAAAAATAGCAAATTTCACTCATACAATTTAAAGTAAAATAGGCTTAAACTCTCTCTTCATCTCTAGTATCATATAATGGTTGGAAAAGAGTTTATAGTATAGTAGCGACATACATTAGTAAAAGGTTACGGGTGTTTTAAATGGGGGATGGTGGGCTTTTAGATTTCATTGTGGAGATATGTGACAAGGTTGGGGCAAGACCTCCAGGTAGCGAGGCTGAAAGAAAAACTGCTCAAATAATTGCGGAAAGACTGGAAAAATACTGCGATGAGGTTTTTGTCGAGGAGTTTGTTACTTGTCCTAGGGTTCTTCAAGCTCTCATAGATTTCGTTGTGTATTCTTATCTTGTTGCTCTTATTCTCTACCTGTTTTTACCGTATCTTTCTGCTGTTTTCGTAGCTATCGGGTTTTCGGTGTTTTATTTGACTAGGTTTCGTGGAAAGGAGATTTTGGATAAGTTTGCTAGAAAAGCTAGGTCACAGAACGTTATTGGTCGAATTAAACCTACGAGCAAGGTGAAAAAATATGTAATTTTTTCAGGTCATCACGATTCAGCTTATATGATGCCGCTTTTTCAACCAAAATATCTTCGTTACGTTCCTTTGATTCAAAATATGGGGGTTATTGGCGCAATTTCATTACTTATTTTGTCCATTTTAAAATCACTGGTGATTTGGGGAGTTGAAGTATTGGATTGGAGACCTGTTTTCGGGGTTTCCATTTACGATTTGCTCTTGGTAATTCCTATAATTGGATTACTTTTTGCTTTATTTTTTAAGTTAAATATGGTGACAAAAATTCCTGTGATAGGAGCAAATGATAATCTTTCTGCTGTTGCCGTCGTTTTAGGTTTAGCTGAAATCGTTTCTCAGAATAGACCGAAAAACGTTGAAGCATTTTTTGTCTCTTTTGGATCGGAGGAACCTGGACTTAAAGGGTCACGTAGATTTGTGGAAATGCATCCTAGTGTTGCTAAAAATGCTTATCTGATAAATTTGGAGATGCTTGGTGCTGGAGAACTGTTTATAGATGTGAAAGAAAATTCGATAGGTGTTAAACATTCAAAAGAACTGGCTGAGATTGTTATGAATGCTGGAGAAAGGATTGGGCTTAAGGTGGATACTGTTGCTTTACCTTACGGTGATACCGATGCTGCCTCTTTTTCTCGAAAAGGTTTTCACGCTATCACAATAATTGCTTTGAGTCCAAGATTGGAGTTAATGAAATGGCATCTTCCCGATGATGTTCCAGAAAATATAAGTGAGGAAAACTTACAAAAAGCTTTGAAACTATGTAAGGCAGTGCTAGAAGATATTGATAAAATGTTAGAAAACTAATCTCTTAGCATTCTATTATACTGCTTCCCAGTATGTTTTTGGTCTACCTCTATGGTTGCTTTTTACTGTTTTTCTTCTCACTTTCCCCTTTAAGGACAGTTTTACTAATTTAACGTACAAAGTTGTTAGAGGTATCCCTGTTATTTCCATTAGTTCTTTTCTTGTCATCGGTCCCTTTTCTCTGAGAATTTCGAGCAGTTTATCTTCAAGCATTTTTACAACCTGCCATACTGATAAAAAGAACTACACATGAGATATAATGGATTAAAACTTTAAAAGTTATTGGTTTGTTTTAATTTTTGATATTTTTGTTGGTTCTAAAAGCCGTAGCAATGCGTAAGTTGGCAAAGGTTGGACCACTATTCCTGGAACCATAGATTCTGCTATTACTTCCCTTCCTCTGTGAGAAACCGTTATGTAGCCATGTTCGCTTTTTATTTTTATTTTGTTTACATTAAACTTCACGGCCTTATAGGCTTGAACGCACTTTTCTTCCCCTATTGTTTCAAGTTTTTCTCTTAACGATAAGAAATATTTTTCAAACTTTTCTCTCAGCTTCCTTTCTCTTCTTAATGCTTTTAACAGCAATTCCTTTTCTTTTTGGTGATGTAATTCTGTTTTCCAAATTATTCTTGTCCCTCTTCTTTCTCTAACCGTCTTGATTAAGTCTAAAGCCTTTAATACTGCAATAATGTCATATATCCTTCTTTGCGGTATTCTTAGCTTCTGTGCCAACTCTAAGCTCAAATAACCTCGTTCTCCGGATCCCTTGAGAATTTCAACGACCTTCCTTGTAATTTCCACTAGTCGCATCGATACCTCTCCATATCAAAAGAGTATTAGTTGTATGTTCTTAGATAATACGTAGGAATATCTTTCTTAAATACTTGCTTACTTCGGACGCGATACCCAGGTAGAGTTTTTGGATTTGGCGCCAATTTCAATTTTGGTAGAAATAGATATTACAACTTTAAAAAGACTTTAACTTAAATTTCAAATTTTACCTATTAGTCGAAATGAATCACATTAGAGTTGTAAGCTTCACTTGAAACGAACTAATGTATAAATGTTGCTTTAAACTTGTTTTGCAAAATCAAATCGAGTTAACGTTTGAGTTAATCGTTGCTCAACTACGAATATTAGTCAAGTATTACCTAGCAATTTATTGGTGATTTACCCACTTTAAAGAGCCTACAAAACGATGAGGATATGGGATTTAAATTGGCTTGGCTCCTAAGACTGTTTGGAAGAAAGAAGAGAAGATTAGTTTTAGGTATCTATGGCGCGCCAAATGTTGGAAAGACGACGCTAGCAAATAGAATAGCGAAAGATTGTGGCGTTGAACCAAAAGGAATAGTTTCGGAGATACCGCATGAAACCAGGATAGTAGAGAAGGTAGAGGAACTTAGTTTAAATGTGGATGGAAAAGTTCTTCAAATGACTGTTTTAGATATGCCTGGTTTGGCAACGAAAATAAATTATCGAGACTTTTTAAATTACGGTTTAAGCGAGGAAGAGGCAGTAAAGAGGGCTAAAGAAGCGATAAAAGGGATAATAGAGGCTGTAAAGTGGCTAGACAATGTAAATGCAGCTATCGCTGTGATTGATTCAACTAAAGTTCCCTATGATCAGGTAAATATTATGTTAATTGGGAATTTAGAGGCTAAAGGTATACCTGTGATTATTGCTGCGAATAAAATAGATTTACCTGAGGCTAGACCGCATTTAATAAAGGAGGTTTTTCCTAATCATGAAGTGATTCCTATTTCAGCTTTAACAGGTCAAAACATGGATAAGCTTTATGAAGCTTTGGTAAAAATTGCTTGAGGTGTCTGTGTGAAAATAGATTTCATTTCTAAAAATGCCTTAAAGCGGCTTAAAACAAGGGAAAAGATAGATATGATATTAAGATTGGTGAAGAATAATACAATAATAGTGTTGGAGGGAAATTTATCTCCAGGAGAACAAATAGAACTAGTTAAAGAAACTATGAGGCAGATAGATCCGCTAAGCTTTATTGGAATCGAAATTATTGATTTTACTAATGCAGAAAAGTATGGAGCTGCAAAGAACACCGCCTCGCTTACGATAATAGCGCCCGGAGGAAAAGTTGAAGTTATAAAGAAAACGCCTAATTATCTCTCAATGCAGGTTTCTTAACTTTTTATCTTTGTTTTAAAGCAGCTTGTGATTGAAAAAATAAAAGTTTTTAGGGAAGTTGCATGGTTTGATATTCTTTCCATAGTTTCATGTAGTCTATTTTTCCAACGCTTGTTTTTGGCAGCGTATCTACGAATACGAATTTGTCTGGTATCCACCATTTAGCTATTTTTCCTTGTTCAACTGCTTTTGTTAAATATTTTCTGAACTCGTCTTCTGCTGGTGGTTTTTCTTTATATTCTGGGTTTAAAACTATTAGGGCTACTGGCCTTTCTCCCCATTTTGAGCTTGGAACACCTATTACAGCTACTTCCGATACTGCTGGGCGCATGGACAATAGGTCTTCTATTAGTAGGTGTGGTATCCATTCTGAACAGTCTTAGAGAGCAATTAGTTGCTTCACTGTTTTCGGGTGTAATTAGGTTTTTTGCGAGAGCTTTTGTGTGTGTAGGGGCGGTTCAAACCATTCTTTTTCAATCGAGCATACAACTTTTGCACTCGGCACATTTATACCTCCATAAGATGTAACAAGTTATTTATATTAGATAGTATTGTTGTTCGATTTTAAAACTTAAATATCTCGTTAAGTTTATTGACGACTGCAGAGATGTAAAATTTTAATGCGTCTCCGCGTAGCATTTTAAGGCTTAATTTTGCGAAAATTTCAAAATTGAAATAGTTTTAAAAAGGGTTGTTATAACGTAGTTATAACATTTTCTAGTGCGAAAAAGTATTTAGACACATGTTTACTGCCTTCACTTAGCACGAGTGCGTCCCAACATAACATTCTAAACAATAGTGCGATGTATTCAAAGCTTCAATAGGTGTGTTTACATTGAGAAAATCAATAAGTTATCGAGTAGAAGACGGAGAAGACAAGTCTTGCATATTTGTGAAAAGCTTGAACACCTTTAATGAAAATGAGGTTATTGTCTGTTTTGATAAAAAGAAAAGCGAGTTCATCTTTATGCTTGGAACTGAAAGTATATGGCTTTCTCTCAAAGAAATAAAAGAATTAATAGATACTTTGCAAAACTGGGTTAAAGAAATTGAAAAAATAGCTGCAAAAGGAAAAGATTAAATTGTGAGCTATTAGTTCTTAGAAAATGGTGGCTTTTACACTGCTTCCCAGTAGATTTTTGGTCTTCCTCTTTTCTTTCTTTCTTCAGGTTTTTTTATTACTTTTTTCTGCAATAAGAGTTTTGAAAGCTTGTCGTAAATCGTTGTTCTTGGTAGTCCCGTTATTTTTGCCAGTTGGTCTCTTGTTAGGGGACCGTGCTTTTTAAGTATTTCAAGGAGTTCCTCTTCTTTCATTTTCATCCCTCCTTTAAAGGTTAATGTTAACTTCGCGTATTTTGACGGAATTTTCACTGCGGATCTTCTACGTTTTGTTTCAATCTATTTCTTTCATTTGGGGTAATTGCGTTCCAATTTTTAATGCATAAGTATTATTTAAATTATGCGTTGTAGCCCACATTAACATCCAACTTTTATTTATTTCATTTTTAAAGGTTCTGAAAATAAAAGAGTTGAGAATTTCGCAGTAGATTAGTCATCATCATACTACATAATGAGTTATTATAAAATGTTGTTTTCATCGCTTTACGACAAAAATAAATATTTCCTTAACTTTACAACAGCCAGTCAAAAACTAGAAGAATTTTTGTCCACACTCCATGATTAAACGAATTGTAATAAACCTTTGTAGATGAAACATTTTTAGGCTTACTAGTTTAATACATTATGGGGAGGGATGAAAATGAGTTCCGAATTATATGTCGATATTTTTACTAATGGTATTATTGGACCCAATGTGAAGATGCTTGGACCTGTTGCTGACGGTGGAAGAATAACATTTTTAACTGCTCCTGGCTGCTGGGGTCCAATGATCACTCCAACGTTAAGAGGTGGCCACGAGGTTTGTACTCCTGTCACTGTTGAAAATGCTGATATTGGCGATGCTGTTGTTATTTACATCGAGGAAATTAAAGTTAAATCTAAGGCTGCGTCATCCGGTGTAGATGAAAGTGTTGAAGGAACGTTTGTCGGTGATCCTTATGTTGCTAAAAGATGCCCAAAATGTAGAGAGCCTTGGCCTGAATTTAACGTTGAAGGTATTGGGCAAGAAGCTATAAGATGCAAAAATTGCGGTGAAGTCACATCGCCGTTTAGGATGATTCACGGTTACACCATGGTTTTTGACGAGAATAGAAGTTTTGGATTGACAGTTGACGAGAAATTAGCCGAAGAAATAGCTAGAAAGACTCATGAGTATTCAGCTTTACCTGAAAAGTCAAAACAGGTTCCAATACTGGTTTTCGGTAAAGCCGATATCGTAGGTTTAGCTTCAAGAGTTAGACCTTTCATGGGACAGCTTGGAACTGTACCTGCGGTTAACATTCCTGATTCACATAATGCAGGAGACTTCGGATCGTTTCTTATAGATGCCCCACATCCGTATAGAATTACTAAGGAACAGTACGAAAGGGATTTAACTGATGGACATTTAGATGTCGATTCGGTTAGAGCTGGGGCAATTTTGATTGCTCCAGTTAAGGTTAAGGGTGCGGGAATTTATGCTGGAGATGCTCATGCTATGCAAGGTGATGGCGAAGTTGCAGGACACACCACCGACATAACCGCTGAAGTCAAAGTTAAAGTTGAAGTGCTTAAAGATTTTAGTCTCGATGGCCCAATTTTGCTGCCGTTAGAGGAAGATTTACCACCTTTAGCTAAGCCTTGGCGTAAAGATGAATGGGATCAAATAACCAGTTTAGCTAAAAAGTATGATATTGAACCTGAACCGGTTGCTCCAGTTCAAATTATTGGCTCCGGTCCAACAATTAATGATGCAGCAGCCAACGGATTTCAAAGAGCAGCAAAACTATTTAACATTGGTGTTGAAGAAGTTCGTAATAGGGTTACAGTTACCGGAGCGGTTGAAATCGGAAGATTACCCGGGATAGTTCAAGTAAGTATGCAAGTCCCGATTAGAATACTTGAAGAACTAGGCATAGCAGACCTGGTAACAAAACATTACAAGCTACCATACTAGTGGAAATGTGAAAATAATACAAAGTAATACTTAGTTTAGAGACTGTGGTAAATTGCAAGATTCACGCATCTTCATTTATTTTTAAGCAGTCTCCGTACGCCTTGTTGGAATCAGATGATTTCAAGGAAAATGATCGCTAAAATAACTGCTAGGACTAAGAAGACTTAGAGGCCATATTAACATAAATCGTGTCACTTTGCTGAGCTTAATTTTATATTTAATCCATGTAGTATCCGCCGTTTATGTCTATGACTTCTCCCGTTACATAGTCGCATTTTATTAGGAATATTACCGCTTCCGCAACTTCTTCTGTTTTACCAAATCTTCCCATAGGAACTCTGCTCAATATTATTTTTCTTCGCTCCTCTGAGATGCTTTGAACCATTTCTGTTTCTATCGGCCCTGGGGCAATCGCGTTAACGGTTATGTTGTATTTTAATAGTTCTTGTGCAAGGGAAAATGTCATTCCTATTATTCCTGCCTTGGATGCTGCGTAGTGTGGTCCTACCGTGCCTCCCATTTTCCCTGCAACTGAAGATATGTTAATTATTTTTCCTTCTCGATTCTTTATCATAACTGGAACTACTGCTTTTGTGCAGTTGAAAACTCCGGTGAGGTTTACTGCGAGGATTTTCTCCCACTCCTCTAAGGGAATGTCGAATATTGAGTAGTGCTGTGGAATTATTCCTGCATTGTTTACGAGGATATGGATCGTGTTAAAGTCTTCAACTATTTTTCTAACCATTTCTTCTACTTGCTGATAGTTTGAAACATCTGCCTGATATATTTTAGCTTCTACTCCATATTTTCTTGCTTCCATTGCGACTTTTTCAGCCTTTTCCCTGTTTTTCAAATAGTTTATTGCAATGTTTGCTCCTTCCATAGCTAAACGCAATGCTATTGCTTTCCCTATCCCCCTACTAGAACCCGTAATAAGAGCCACCTTATTCTTTATTTTCACTTCTCATCCACCTCTTATGATGTAAGGAAGTTTATAGGTTGCTGTTTCTGATTTCTTTTGGTAAAAATATAACAATAATAAATTTTGATCAAGCTTTCTTTTTCAATTCTATGGGTTACCGTCTACGGTAATGATTTAAAATTAAGTAAAATGAAAAAGATTGGAACGGGCATTTTATTAGGTTTGTTTGTCCTTTTCTTAACATGTATCGGTACTTTTATCCCCTATTTGCTTTTGAGTTCTTTGATGCGTTTTCTATTGTGGTTAATTCCCTTTACTTTAAAGATTTTACAAGCTGAAGGACTGATTAAAAAGAAACAATGTTAAAAAGAAAGTTGCAACACGATCTATTATAACATTCCAGTTCATTGCATAAAGAAACATTATCAGCAAAATGACAGTCAAAAGACCTAGCTGTACTAGTACATCCAAGTTCTTTAATAAGGTCTTCACAAGTTATCAAGTTTTTACTAATTTCAAATGTCCTTAACTAAAAAGAACTGAATACAATGTTCTTTGCATCTTTCTAACACTATCTTTTAGATCTTCACTAATTATATTTAAGCCGCTTCATGTGCAATGATTTCTTAGTGTTATAAGGATTGGTTAGTTTTAAAAAGTTAAAAAGGAATATTAGACAAAAACAATGGTTTGTGATTTAGGTAATGAGAGATGAAAATAACGAACTGATTAAGATAGGCAAAGAAGTTTTTGAGAAAATTGGAAAGAGAATTGGAATAGAATATGCTATTATTTTTGGTTCCGCTGTTAAGGGAACTTTGAGCGCTGAGAGCGATGTTGATATCGCAGTAAAATTTAAGAGCCTCCCAAAACACTCAGGAACCTTATTAAAAACAATATTGAAAATTAAGGACTTACTTGAGGAAAAAATGAGGAGAGAAGTTGACATTGTGATTTTAAATAGGTCAAGTTTAGGTTTATGGTACGAGGTCTTTTCTACTGGTAAACCAATGTATGTCCTAAGTGAAGAAGACTTTTTGAAGGATAAAGTACGAGTAATAAAACAGTATCTTGATTTTAAATATTACATCGACAAACATTTCAAGGAAAAGGTTGAGAGGATTATTTATGGTGAGTGAAAGTACTTTAAGAAAAGTTGAAAGATTTGAACAGGGAATTAAACTACTTTAAGAAATAGCTGAAGTAAGCTTAGAAGAATATTTAAGAGATATTAAGCTGCAATCAATAGTTGAAAGAAACCTTCAGATATGCATAGAAGTCATAATAGATTTATCTAACGTGATCATCTCAAAAAAAGGTTTTAGAATACCTTCCACCTATAAGGAAACCGTAGAAATATTGAAAGAAAATAAAGTTCTAGAAAAAGAATTTGCAAAAAATTAGCGAGCCTTGTAGGATTGCGAAATATAATAGTCCATATGTATGCCGACATAAAATCCGAAATAATCCATGAAAACTTAAGAGAAATAATAAATGTTTTAAAAGAAGCTTTAAAAACACTTTTAAAATACTGTGAAAAAAAATAAAATCGATCCTTAGACAGAAAAGCTCTTAACAAATGATTATATGTAATTAGTTAAGCTTTGCAAGAAGATTGTTTTCTCGGTACTTTGCTTTTTCTCTTCTTTCGAAAAGAAAAATTGAAAATAGATTAAAATTTTTGTTATTTGGTTACTATTTTTATTTTGATGGTTCTGGTATGTCTTCTTTTTTGATTCCTGCGAGTTTTGCTGCGTATTCCATGTATTGTTTCCATTTTGCTGTTGCTCTTATCATGAGTTTTGCTGCTGCAGGAGAACCTCCTCCGTGCATACAGCCAGGTATTCCTGCACCGCAAGTTAACCATTGAATTAAATATGCGATTCTTGCTCTTGCTTCTCCTGGGGATGCAGCTGTAAGATATTTTTCTAGTAGTTTTCCATATTCTTCGTTTTTGAAGTCTTTCCATGAGGGCATGCAGCCTGTTTCTCCTATTCCTCCAGCGATGTCCTCACATAGAACCTTTGTTTCATAGGGTAAAGTTGCTACATGTACCTTGTTTACGTTTGCTAGCAACGCGTCGGGTATCCATGCACCGGATGGATGCTTCTCGCCTAAAGTTGCAGCAGCCACACCTAGACCGTAGGTTGTCTCGTTATTGATGACCATTTTGATTAATTGCTCTCGAAACGTTCTTTCAGATAGGCCGTTAGCTCTTGCTATTAGAACTGCGGCTCCTACCATTACGTCCCCTTGTCCTGCTACACATGAGCCTATTAGAGCTCTATAGGCTGATGTGAAGTATATTATTGCTTTAAGCGCGTATTTCCATTCTCCACACATAAATACTCTTTCTTTTGGTATGAAGACGTCGTTGAAAAGTATCCATGCTTGTGTTATTCCTGTTCCAGTCGCTGGTAACTCATATCCGTCGCCTTCCAGTTCTCTTGCATCATCTGGATGTCTTGCTTCCACAATTGTTATTCCTTCAGCGTCTCTAGGCACTACGAAAGACACTGCGTAGTTTTTATCCTCTTCTCTTAAGCTTGTTGTTGGCATTACGAAGATTTCGTTTGCAGCGGCTACTCCTGCTATCATTACTTTTGCTCCACGTACAACTATGCCGTCATCCCGTTCCTCCACTATGTGCAAATATAGGTCTGGGTCTTTCTGCTGTGATGGTGATAGTGCTCTGTTTCCTTTTGGATCTGTTAGGGCTCCTGCAACCGTTATAGCGTTTCGCTGCGCATACTCTAACCATTTTCTAAGTCTTTGATGGTAGTCTGTTCCCTCATTTTGATCTATTTCATAGGTGGTTGCCCACATTGATTGTAGACAGTTCCAGCCTACACATAGTGCTCCGGTGCATGTTCCCGTCAAATTATACATTAGTCGTTTGAATTTGCAGTTTTTTATAGCGTCTTCAGGTGTTTCCATGACTGTTAGCCATCGCATAACCTTTTCGCCTATTAGTTTAGATTCGGCCGTTACTAGGTCTTGGTATTTGGGGTCTTGTGCTGCTTCGAAAGCTTTTGCATGAGAGTTAACGCATCTCTTTGTTGCTGGATGTGTCGTTACATCTTCTATTAATTCGCCAAACTTGTAGATGTTTGGACGCATCTTCTTTAAGCTTTCTTTATATTGTTCAGGTGTTTTAATCAAAATGGAACCTCCTCCT
>Ga0180300_10000996_pt1 | contig 12934 bp, 12 predicted proteins | sample GuaBasSediGuay15_FD_121798 | JGI IMG/M metagenome (GOLD analysis project Ga0180300, IMG submission 121798) | Subseafloor sediment microbial communities from Guaymas Basin, Gulf of California, Mexico - Guay15, Core 4569-2, 21-24 cm | ecosystem: Environmental > Aquatic > Marine > Hydrothermal... | reverse complement strand
TCGCTCAGGACGTTTTCGAGTTCCCTCCTTGGTATAATGGCCATTATTAAATGATCGTTATAATATATGAACTTCGCTCGCCCCTTCTCTTGAGGTGCGCTTTGGCAGGAAAGAGGAAATTTATATCTCGGGATTGGGCATGTATTCCGGTGCGGGTGATGGCGACCTTAAGAGTTGAGGGTCCTCTGTCCGTAGGGGAGGAAGTGGTGCTCAGGTTCTATCCGGCGGTTAAGAAGCTTCTGGAGGAAATAAGGAGTAGAGGGTGGGAGTACCACATTGAGGGTGTCGTGGGGATTGCCAGAGTTGCGCTGGATCCCAGGAAACTACGCTTCAGGCTGAGGCATATCAGTCCTAGGAAGGAAAAGGGGGAGAAGGAGAGTACATATGCTATTGAGGCGGAACTTGGGAAGGCGCCTCCAGAGATTCTCGAGGTCGAGAATATTAAACGATTCGAGGTGGCAGTATCCACGGAGCACGCAGAAAGGTGCGTGAGGGTGGATCCGCTCAACAGGGTCATCACATATGTAGAGGACGTTCTCTGGGAGGGCTTTAGGCTCGGGGTGGAAAGAACTCCGCAGAGGCTTTCGGAGGCAAGAGAGGTATACGAGGTCGTGAAATTCTTCCTAAATAACGGTTATAAGTTTGAAGACAAATACGTAGCGAGGCGTTACGAGGACCTCGTTAATCTCTTTGAGAAAAAGTACACGTTCACGTTAACACTTGATCTGACCATGGAGAGGGAAGATGTTGTTCCTAGGTGGGACAGGTTACGAGAGGAATTGTTGGAGTTTTTCCGCAAGAGAGGAATATCTATGAGGCTGAAGGAGTTACTTGATGATAGAGATGCTCAATAGGGGCGATAAGAGAATATCGTTGTAGGGATTTGTGCAAGATGATGACTGAAACGGGCACATGTTCATGTCGTAGTATTTTATCGTGATTTTCTGCAATTAGGGGGTTCCAAGAATTCTTTAAAATTGTGAAGTCGGTCTTTGCCTAATGGATCGGTGGCGTCAGGGTTTGTGGGACGCGTTTAAGAGGAGTGGGCGTAATGAGGTATACTGGTTGGAGAGCATTTTATGTGTCCGGCCGTGGTGTAAATTTCGGAACTTTTATGATAGAGGCGGTGTGGTAGATATTCGATTTTGTCAGTTAGGTAGGAGTGAGAAAGATGGGCAAGAGGAGCAAGAGAGAGGAAGAGTATCTGGAGGCGCTGTATATTCTGGCCAAGGAGAAGGAAGTTATTAGGATAAAGGATGTTGCGCGGATGCTTAGGGTAAAGCCGTCGAGTGTTGTTGAGTATTTGGGCAAATTGTCACAAAAGGGTCTCGTGAGGTATGAGAAGCGGGAGTTTGTCACGCTGACCGATGAAGGGAGGAGAATCGCGGAGGAAATCTATAGGAGGCACGTTGCGCTTAAGAAGTTCCTCATGCTTCTTCTTAGGGTTCCGGAGGACATTGCTGAACGGGACGCTTGCTATATAGAGCATGGGATCCATGAGGTGACGCTCACGAGGATATTGCGCTTCATAGAGTTCGTAGAAAACTGCCCGGTCGGAGTTCCCGAGTTCCTGAAGCATCTGGAGTACTACTATGCTCACAATGAGTATCCGCCAGAGTGCTATCATAAAAAGGAGGAGTACTGCAGAGGCGAAGACTCGAGGTAAAATTCACCACTGTTTTCTGAGTTCTCTTACAGAATTGTAGAGTACAATTGCGGATGGTATTCCTAACAGTACATCTGGTCTCATGATCTCCTCTTTTAGGCCGTACTCTACAATTTCACCGTAAAGCATCAATATTTGAGCATCTATCGCATTGGCAATTACTGTGAGGAGTTGAAGCACCAGTATTGCGGATCCCAATAGTGATCCGACCAGCACGCACGATATGAACTTGTATCTGTCGTAGTGGTAGTATACGGAGCCAGCGAGTAACATTCCTGTGGTTGCGAGTACGACCGCGGATCCGGGGTCTGGCGGTATGAACACTCCGCAGATCGAGTACAATAGTTTAGCGGTTGGGAAAAATACTGTTATGATCCAGTTGTATAGCATTAATGATGCGAATATCAGGTAAATGGCGCCCAGAGCACATACCGCTATGTGCATGAGGGGTGCTGATCTTCGCATGATGACCACCACCTTCATTTGAGCCCCAGAGGTATGCCAATACAGATAATGGCGAGTGCAACGAGATACGCAAGTAAAATTTCGTAGATTAGTGCCAGTATTGCGTACTTGAGCCCCAGTTCGCCTCTCAATGCAGCCAAGGTGGCCAGACAAGGGACGTATATCAGTACGAACGCCATATAGGCGTAAGCCGATAATGGTGTGAATGCCATTGAGAGCATTTTGGGCAACTCCTCCTCGCCCGCTGCTCCGTATAGTACTGCCATGGTCGACACGACTATTTCTTTTGCCATAAATCCGAAGAAGAGCGCGGCGATGGCTCTCCAGTCCCATCCCATTGGATAGAACAGCGGCTGCATGGTCTTACCTATGACCCCCACCCAGCTCTTCTCCAGCAGAGTGGGGTCTTCTAGTGCTTCGGTTCCGATATACCCGGATGGCCCGGTTACCGAGAGGGCCCACACAAGTACTGTTGCTAAGAGTATTACGGTACCGGCCTTGAACAGAAACCTCTTTGTGCGCTCCCACGTTTTGATCAGCACGTTCTTCGGCAGGGGAGTCATGTAGGGCGGAAGTTCCATTATGAATCCTGTCGATGGTCCTCTGAACACACATTTTCTCAGCAGCAATGCCATCATTATTGCGAGGAGCATCCCTAAGAGGTACATGCTGAGCACGACCACGCCCCTGTACGCTACGAAGAAGGCGGCAGCTATGACTAGGTAAACGGGCAACCGTGCGCTACATGACACGAGTGGGTTGACAAGTGCGGTGACATTGCGGTCGTTTTCGTCCTCAATTGCCCTAGTGGCGATGATTGCAGGAACGTTGCATCCGATTCCTATGATTAGCGGGATAATGGATTTACCGGTGAGCCCCAATCTGTGCATGATCTTATCGATGATGAATGCCGCTCTCGCCATGTATCCTAAATCCTCCAAGAGCGATATGAAGATGAAGAGGAAGACTATATTTGGCAGGAATACGAGTATCGATCCTATTCCGGTTATAACTCCATCGGCGAGGAATGATTTTACAACCTCCGGAAGTGTGCTGCTTTTTACGATGTCGTAGAGAAATGCCGCAAAGAACCAGTCTATTAAGTCGACAAGCGGGGTTGCGACATCAAAAGCGAATTTGAATGCCATGTAGAGTATTGACAGTATTATTGGGATTCCGAACACCTTATGTGTTATGGCAAAATCAATGATATCGGATGGCGTTTGCGGAACTTCCCTAACCACTTTGACGCACTCATTGGAAATTCTGAATGCATATTCATATCGCTTTTCCGCAATGTACTCCTCGATGTCCCGTCCAAGCGCCTCTTCAAGTGTTTTTATTGATTTTTCTACTTGCTTAAGTATCATGCTTGCCACTTGTGACTTTCTTACTCGCTCGATAACGTCCTCATCTTTCTCGAGGAGTTTAATTGCGAGCCAGCGCTTGTTATACTTTTTAATGAGGGCGGGGTCCTTTTCCAGAACGCTGATTATCTTTTCTATTTCCCTCTCTACCTCGTCTCCGTAATTGATGATTAATTCCGGTGTTTTCCTCCCTCTACATGCCTTTTTTATTTCCTCCTTTAGTTCATCGATTCCAACGCCTTTAATTGCGATCGTGGGAACCACCGGAACGCCTAACAGTTCCCTTAGTTTCCTTACATCTATTTCGTATCCTCGCTCTCTTGCGATGTCGATCATATTCAGCGCCACTACGACGTTCGCTCCCATTTCCAGCAGGGAGATTGTAAGGTAGAGGCTCCGTTCGATATTAGAGGCGTTTAGTATATTTACAACGACATCCGGTTTTTCCTCTATGATGGCGTTCCTCGCGATAAGTTCATCCAAGCTATATGCAGTTAGGCTGTAGATCCCAGGTAGGTCTATTACTTCCGCGTCCTGTCGGTCTATCCTCATCTTTCCTACCTTTTTCTCGACGGTGGTGCCCGGCCAGTTGCCTACCCACGCTCTGCCTCCGGTTAGGTTGTTGAATATTACGGATTTCCCAACATTTGGGGTTCCCGCCAGCGCTATCTTTATCCTATTATGTTTTGCTTTAGATAACTCACTCACGCCGGGCTACCTCCTCCACCAAGATTTTCATGGCGGTTCCGAACCCGATTACAATCCTATTACCGCATGATGCGCAACAAAGATTACATCGGTCACTCACGCTTTTGCTTTTGTCTCCACATACTTCTATGATCACAGGACCCGCGCCCAATGTTCTCACAACTCTTAGGACTTTCCCGGGAGCTATCCCCATTTCTATAAGCCTTCGGGAAAGCCCCCTTCCCGCCCTTATACACACGACTCTGACAAGGTGCCCCTCCGGGGCGAAAGAAAGCGGCATCATTTTCCAGTCACCGCTTTAACGACTATTAATGAGGCCTCACTCTTCCTTATTGTGAGGTTGTATCCCCTCGCGACCACATTGAGCGGATCGCCGAGTGGGGCTTTTCCGATAACCTTTATCTCAGTTCCTGGCACAAGACCCATGTCTATAATTCTCCTTCTTACAGTTCTGGGCCCTTCTATTCTGACAATTTTGTACATCTCTCCGATGATAGCTTCTGATAGCCTTATCTCGCCGTTCATGTTATTTTCCCTCTTAGGCTACCCTAATATTTTTAGGGTAACCTAATTTAAACCTGATTATGTACATATGCACATAATTTGGCAGAAACTGCCGATAATTTCCATTTCTTTTGCTATTCGATTGAATATTAGGCCTATTCATTAGATTCATCGTGATATTGTTCTCAGAGATCAATTATTGCGTTTCGAGATCTTTTTTAAAAATATTGATTATAAGCACGATTAAAAGCCGAGGAGAGTTCTTCAGGTAACGATAATTTGAAATGCTTGGCAAATCGTGAACGTTTTCGTAAGATTCTGGTTATTATTTTTGTTTGCGGCCAGTTGTCTTTACCGATTGTCATGTAATCTTGTTCTCAGCAGTGATTTGAACGATAGTATGTTTCACGCCGGAGCATTGAGTTATATAGCCCTAATCCTGTGAAACTTGCGGTTATATTTTCCTCCCTCTATCACAAATGTCATAACCCGCTCCCATAAGATTATTTAAAGACCAAAGGCGGTCAGTTGGTGATATACGTGGCCGGTGTCGCCGATAAGGCGAGAGAAAGGATAAAAGTGTCTGGTATGCGGTGTGCCGGATGTGCTGCAAGAATCGAAGATGCATTAAGAGAAATGGAGGGTGTTATTGACGCAAAAGTGAATTTTGCATCGTCCATTGCGGTGGTGGAGTACGATCCCAGTGCTGTGAGCGTAAAGGAGATAGATGATAGAATACGGAGCCTCGGATATGATGTCGTACTGGAGAAGCTAGAGTTAATGGTGGGAGAACTCCACTGTGTCAGTTGCGCACTTGGTCTCGAGAGGTCGCTCTTGATGTTCAGAGGCATAAGAGAGGTTCGTGTGGATCCGGTTGGTGGGAGGGTCAGGGTCGTTTATAACCCGTTGGAGGTATCGCCCCGTGAGATAAAGCGCATCATTATGGATTTGGGTTATGAGGTGAGGGAGGGGGAGGTGCTTGGTGAGGAGAGACCGGAGGAGAAGGAATTATCGTTGTATAGGAAGTTGCTGTTTCTGAGTATTATGTTGACGATTCCGGTGACGTTCTTTACATATTTTTGGGTGGATTTGCCGCTGTTGAGCAGAGAGTTTCTGCTATTTTTATTGGCGACGCCCGTCGAGGTAGTATGTGGTTTTCCGTTCTTTTACGGGATGGTGAGGGGCATTAGACACGGACAGCTTACGATGGACACCCTCGTGGCGGTTGGTACTGGAGCGGCGTATGTTTACAGTACTGCCAAAACGTTCATACCAGTACTTCCTGGGGAAGTTTTCTTCGATGCCGCCGTTCTTCTCATAACATTTATACTCATGGGTAGGTTTCTGGAAGCAAAGGCGAGGGGAAAAACCTCTGAGGCGATAAGGCGGCTCGCGGAACTCCAAGTTAAGACCGCAAGGGTTTTGAGAGATGGGCGTGAGGTTGAGGTTCCGATAGAGGAGGTGAAGAGGGGAGATCTGGTTATTGTGAGACCGGGTGAGAGGGTCCCCCTCGACGGTGTGGTTGTGGAGGGGGAGTCCTGGGTTGACGAATCGATGATTACGGGAGAGCCAATGCCAGTGGGCAAGAAGCCCGGTGATGAGGTTATTGGCGGGACCATAAACAGGTATGGGGTATTGAAGGTGAAGGTTACGAGGGTGGGGGATGAAACTGTACTGGCGCAGATAATGAGGGTTGTTGAGGGGGCGATGACCACGAAGCCGCGTGTTCAGAGGATTGCGGACAGATTTGCGGCATACTTTGTGCAGATCATTATAGCGGTAGCGACCTTTGCGTCTCTTTTCTGGTTGTTTATTGTGGATCCCGCGCAATTTGGGTGGACCGGCGCTAGGATATTATTCGCGCTCATGGTGGGAATCTCTACGCTGGTCATAGCGTGTCCCTGCGCACTTGGTCTTGCAACACCTACTGCGGTGATGGTCGGGCTCGGAAAGGGCGCCGAGAGCGGCATACTGATAAGGAAAGGAGAGGCGCTGGAGGTTGCCGGGAAACTGACGACTGTCGTATTTGACAAGACCGGGACGCTGACTATTGGGAGGCCGGAGGTTGTGGATTTTGTGCTTCTGGATGGAGTTGATATCTCTGAGGAAGAAGTGTTAAGAATTGCGGCGGTTGTGGAGAAGAATTCGAATCATCCCATCGGCGACGCGATAGTCAGGTTTGCTGAGAGTAAGGGAGTGATGGCTGAGGGTGATGCTGAGGAGTTCGAGGTATTGCCCGGTCTCGGTGTAATTGCGAAGTTGAGTGGCAACAGGGTAGTTATCGGAAATCGCAGAATTTTCGAGAAGGAGGAGATCAACCTAGATGGAGTGAAGGGGAAGTTGGAGAGTTTAGAAAAGAGGGCAAGAACAACAGTTGTGATGGCGGTTAACGGGAGACCTGTGGCGATTTTTGGAATTGCGGATAAGATAAAGGAGCCCGCTGTGGAAGCTATTAATGCTTTAAGAAAAATGGGGATAAGAGTTGTCATGCTGACGGGGGATGATAGGAAAACAGCGGAAGCTATTGCGAAGGAGTTAGGAATAGAGGAGGTCATTGCGGAAGTTCTTCCTCAAGAGAAGTCCATGAAGATAAGGGAGCTCCAGGAGAGGGGTGAAGTTGTAGCGATGGTTGGGGATGGGATAAATGATGCGCCGGCCCTCGTTCAGGCCGATTTGGGGATAGCGATAGGATCCGGTACCGATATTGCGATAGAGTCAGGCGATATAATCTTAATTAGGGACGATTTGAGGGATGTCATCAACGCGATAGAGCTCAGCAGGGCAACCATGAGAAAGATAAAGCAGAACCTTGCATGGGCGGTGTGTTATAATCTTTTCTTCGTGCCATTTGCCGCGGGCCTGTTCTTCCCGATATTACACTTCCTCATAAGGCCGGAGTTTGCTGGTCTTGCAATGTCCATGAGTTCGGTGTCTGTAGTTTCGAACTCTCTGACGCTCAGAAGGTGGAGGCCTCCGCTAAGTCCTAGCAATAGGAGTTGAGGATTATCGTTTGCTCACCAGATTTCTTTTTCTTCGTTATGAGCATCTAATGTGAGGAATTTTACGCGACTACTTCTTTTCGGATTTTTCTTTCTCCTTCTTTTTCCTTTCACGCACTCTTTTGCTCACGAGGTAGCCTCGACGGTATGCAGCGGCTATTGCTATCAGGTAGCCGTTGGGGTCTGCATCCTCGACGAATAAGCGCTTACCTATCTCGTATGCTCTTTCGGCCTCCTCCTCAGTTACAAGGTCGGGATCCTTCGCGAAGAACTCCTTCAGGAACTTTAGTTCCTCCTTGGTAAGAGGATTCACAGCGCTTGCGTACGTATGGAATATTCCCTCAACTCTGCGGCTAAGGTACTCCATTTCGTCTCGTTCCAAAATTCCCTTTATCGAGAGAAAGTCGACGATCAGACGGTGAGCCTCAACAGATGCCGCACTTATTGCCTTCACCTTCCTGTCCATATTTCTGCTCAGATCTTCGATTTTTCTTTCAAGCGTTCCAACTCTATCCTCAAGCTTTCTAACTCTCTCCTCGAGTTTGCTAACCCTTTCCTCAAGCTTGGTAACTCTTTCCTCCAGCCTAGATACTCTCTCCTCGAGAATCGTCAGCCTAAGTCTAATTTCGGTGAACTGGCGGCCTAACCAGTAGGCGAGGATCGAGGTTGAGGATACTATTGTTGCGATCACGCTCACCGCGAGAATTATGAGTTCGGCGTCCACTACTTTTCCCCACTCGTAAATGTGCATCCTCATTACATAACCTTTTTCTTAATCGCTTCCACGCAACATTCTCGGCACCCTCAAAATTCTTCCTTAACTACTAGGCTTACGATTTATTACGCGATTTTGAAGATTTCTTCCCCTGTAGAGAAAGATTCCCTCGGCATCTCCCTAAGAAGAGGTAAATTCCGGCTTTAGATGCTCATCGAGCACGTGAATATATTTGAGTTTGCTCGACATATAATGGAAGTGAGTTGCCTCAGGAGAGTGCCTCCATGAGTTTGAAATTTCCTGAGGGTTTCATGTGGGGTTGCGCGATTTCGGCGCATCAGGTGGAGGGAAATAATACGAATAATGATTGGTGGTTATGGGAACAGCAGGGACACACCGCTGAGCCCTCAGGGAGGGCATGCGATCATTATAACCTTTACGAGAAGGATTTCGACCTCGCAAAGGAATTGAAGATTCAGGTTTTACGTTTTTCAATAGAGTGGAGCAGGATAGAGCCAAAGGAGAATGCATGGAATGAGAAAGAGGTCGAACATTACAGGAAGGTTTTGAAGGCGTTGCATGAACGCGGAATAACCCCGATGGTGACGCTACATCACTTCACGAACCCCATATGGTTTGCGGAGAAGGGGGCGTGGCTCAATCCCGATAGTCCCCAGATATTTGAGAGGTACGTGAGGCATGTCGTGGAGAAGCTTGGAGACCTAATAGAGTACTATAACACGATAAATGAGCCTATGGTCGTCGCCACCATGGGTTACTACTTTGGTGTATTTCCTCCTGGAGAGAAAGATCTTGCAAAGGCGCTGATCGTGGCGAGAAATCTGCTACTGGCGCATGCACGCGCGTATCATGCGATACACGAGGTTGCGCGAGAGTTCGGCTTTAAGAAGCCAAAGGTTGCTATTGTCAAGAACATAATAATCTTCGAGCCCCTGAACCCCGAGGCCAGAGGAGACGTTAGCGAGGCCCAGATGAGGGATCTCTACTTCAACCGCGCGTTTCTGGACTCGATTGCACGTGGAGAGATTGTACCGCCGTTCGGAAACAATGAGCCCGTTGACTACCTTAAGAGCACATGGGACTTCATAGGGTTAAATTACTATACGAGAATGTTGTGCTCTCCCTCGGTTCAGATTTCGGAGTCCGGACCGGTTCCTGAGGGCGCCGAGATTACCGACATGGGGTGGGAGGTCTACCCGGAGGGCATATACAGGGCATTGATGATGTTGAAGAGGTACGGTAAGGGCGTCGTGATAACAGAGAACGGAATTGCAACGAGAGATGATGAGCAAAGGTGTAGGTTCATAGTGAGGCATCTTGCGCAGGTACACAGAGCGATAAAGGAAGGCGTGGATGTTCGGGGCTACCTCTACTGGTCGTTAATTGACAATTTTGAATGGAACCATGGATTCAGCAAGAGGTTTGGCCTGATAGAAGTAGATTACAACACCATGGAGAGAAAGCCAAGACCCAGCGCATACATGTTTAGAAGGATAATCGAGTACAACGGAGTGCCGGAGGACCTATTAAAGAAATACCTATGAGCCCATCAGATTACTTTGTACTTCCGTAAATTACAATTATCCCGTGTTCCTTTACAATACTCATTATTTTATCGAAAACTTTTCTAGAAATCACGTTGGCAACGAAGACCTTTGCCGCCGGCTCTCTGTCGTATATTCTTCTGGCAATATCAATTTTTTCAATAAGTTTCCTGATCTCTTCGTCGGTTTCGGCAAACGCGGTTACCTCTCCCACTATCAGGGGGTCCTCGCAGAAGACGTTTACCTCTATCTCCTTACCCTCGTATTTTATCTTACGTGTCTCGAGTTTCTTATCCTTGGGCAGTACACCTGCTTCCACTAAATATCCTTATAAGAAGTTGCGAACGAACTCCTCAAATGTAAGTCCGGCGAATACTCTTATTCCCTCAAGAGCGCTGAAGAGCCCGCGTACATCACGTTGCAATCTCTCAAAAGCCTGCTCCAGCCTAGTAACTCTTTTGTCCAGCCTGTTAATATCTCGGCGGAGTGCAGTTATTTCCCTATTAAAGTCCTCCCTCAGTTTATTCATGTCCTTCCGTAGAGAAATAATTTCTTTGTTGAAATCCTCACGCATTTTATTCATATCATTGCGAAGTGAGGCTATTTCTCTGTTAAAGTCCTCACGCATGTTCTTCATCTCCCTACGGAGTTCTGAAATTTCTTTATTGAAGTCCTCTCGCATCCTTTTCATGGCCTCATTAAACTCCTTACGGAGTTCAGAAATTTCCCTGTTGAAGTCCTCACGCAACTTTCTTATTTCGTCAAGAATTTCCTTCAGCTCCTTCCTCTCTACGAACCACTCCCTCAACTTCTCATAGATCTTCCTAGCGACCTCCGGTCTTTCCTCCAGTATCCTGAGGATTTGTTCCACTAGGGGATCTTCCATGGCCTTCCCCACTTACCTTGTTACCGAAAAAACCATATTTAAAGATCTAACTTTACGTCAGATCTCCTGATACCTAGTTGATGCAAGGGTTCCTGCGCAAAGAAGGAGTTAGGGGATCGTTATTTGTATTGAATGCCAGAAGTAGTTTCCAAGACCATGATAATTGTATTGCTCGGATCGCAAGGCGTCAAACGAGTAATGATGATACTCGCTACTTTCGGCCTCTGCATGTACGTCCATGACAACCTTCTGGCCGGATTTTAAGCCAAGAAGATCCATTGGTACGCGGAGTACCACGTAATTCTTCCCCGGTCCACCTTTGTACTCGCATGTTGTTCTATCCGCCAAATCAAATGCCTGTTCCTCGTCATCGATCGTCGGAATATTGTATGTTAAAGTTGTATCGACGCTATAGTCCCCAAGGGGCGTCCACGTAATGTACAGGCCAACGCACGCGTCGTAGCCGCACCAACCCGAGGTGCCGTTTTCATCAGTATCCATGAGTATGCAATATGTTATCTTGGTTACCGGATCGTCTTTTTTGGTGGGGATTTCCCCGAGGACTTCTATCTTTATGTAGAGATATTTCCCATCAGTTCCGAATCCCACTCTTGTTATGTTAACGGGCGGATAACTTACCGGCTTGGGAGGAGTGTCCGCAACCATCGTGATTTCCTCATCGGAGTCATCGATGATGTAGAGGGTTATGATGCTTTCTATCTCCTCCTCCGATAGTGGAATTTCCTCCACGTGCGGCTTATGCGCAGTTTGTGAAAATAGAAGACCCACGATGGCTACTGCGGCAAGAAGAAGACCCGCTATTGCGATTATTTTCTTTTTCACAACCTGCACCAGCCGCAGTTCTGGTATAATTACAAATGCCATAATCGGAAATGCCAGATAAAACCATGTTGATAGCGGAACAATTATGCTTACAGTATTTTCACGGCTGATGCCTTGAACACGAGATATACTTCTTGTTTCACGTCTAACTTCATCTCGAGAAATGACTTTCTGGTCACGTATACGGAGAACACGACCCCGTTTGCCTCAATTTTCAACTTTACTAAGAAGGCTTCAGGGATCACGTCGACAATTCTTCCTCGTATGACATTCTGTGCACTGCTTTCCACGGGCTTCAAGGACACCACTATGTCCTCGGGCCTTATTGCGACGGTGACACTTCCGTTTGCGGGCTCGCTCGATAGGATACTGATATCGCCAATTCTGATGATTGTCAAATCCCCCTCCCTTCTCGCTTCTCCCCTGAAAATGTTATCGAATCCGACGAACTCCGCAACGAATACGTTCTTGGGTGAAGTGAAAATTTCTTCGGGCGGACCTATTTCGAGAATTCTTCCGTCCCTCATGACCGCGATCTTATCAGCAAGTGAAAACGCCTCCACCTGATCATGTGTCACATGTACGAATGGAATCTTCAGCCTCCTCTGCAAAGATCTCAATTCGTCTCTTAATTTTCTCCTGAGAGGGGCATCGAGCGCGCTTAGGGGTTCATCAAGTAGCAGAACCTTAGGATCGGTCGCAAGGGCCCTCGCCAATGCAACGCGTTGCTTCTCACCACCGCTCAGGGTTCCAGGATACCTATGCGATAGTTCCTCTATTCTCAATAACTCCAGCAGTTCCCGAACTCTCCTTTTCCTTTCAGATATGGAAACTTTCCTCATCTCCAGCGGAAACTCTATGTTCTCCCAGACGGTCATGTGGGGAAATAGCGCGTACTCCTGGAACACCATTCCCACAGATCTCTTTTCAGGAGGAAGATATGTGACATCTTCGCCATCGATTAGTATCCTCCCCCTCTCCGGAACGTGAATCCCGGCTATACACTCAAGTAGAAGCGTTTTTCCCGCACCAGATGGTCCGAGAATGACGAAGTATTCGCCTCTTTCGACATCAAAGCTTATATCTTTGAGTTCAAACTCTTCCCATCTTTTGCACAGGCCTTCCACCTTTAACATCAGCGCTCCCTCTGCAATATCCTCAGGCATGCAAATATCGCGAACGTCAGTATCATCAACCACGCCGCTATTGGTCTCGA
>Ga0180300_10000995_pt1 | contig 12938 bp, 13 predicted proteins | sample GuaBasSediGuay15_FD_121798 | JGI IMG/M metagenome (GOLD analysis project Ga0180300, IMG submission 121798) | Subseafloor sediment microbial communities from Guaymas Basin, Gulf of California, Mexico - Guay15, Core 4569-2, 21-24 cm | ecosystem: Environmental > Aquatic > Marine > Hydrothermal... | reverse complement strand
GGTCTGCAGGTATACCCCGAGCGGATGAGGAGAAATTTAGAGTTGACCAAAGGGCTCATTCACTCGCAACAACTTCTGCTGGCCCTCATCAGAAAAGGGATCTCCCGAGGGGATGCTTACCAATGGGTACAGAGGAATGCCATGCGGGCATGGAGTGAGGGGAAAGACTTTCGCAGCATAGTGGCAGCAGATAAAGACATCACAAATATCCTTAGCGAAAAAGAGATAAACGATATTTTCGACTTGAACATCCATCTAAGGTATGTTAATGAAATATTTAAAAGGGTTTTCACTGTTGGTAGGGAGGTTTAAAAAGTGATCAAAGAGGAAAGGGGTGGTTTTACGGCCACTTTGGCCCTCATGCTGGCTATTATCGCCATCATCATCTCCCTGCTCGCTTACCAAAGGGCTGGAGGAAAGACTGAACAGCAAATCACAGCTCTAAAGGCGAAGATCGCCGAGCTCAAAAAGGGTGAAAAGGAATTAAGAGAAAAATTGGCTACAATCCTGGAGAAGATCGCTGGCTCCATTAAAGAAGAGGAGTCTGCTGGGGGGAAAGGGGGTAAATAACCGTGTCAGCACGCCTCATCACCCTCATCATCCTAGTCATCATCATCCTCATTTACGTATTGTACAACACTCAGCCGGTGGAAGTTAAGTTCCTGTTTTGGGAGACACAGGTATCCAAGGCCTTAATTACCTTGGGGTCTTTCCTGGCAGGGATCATCTTGGGATTGATCGTGGCCAAGATAGATCAGTTAAATAAAGAGAGGAAAAAAAGGAGCTTGCAAAAACAGTAACTTAACAAAAGGGAGGTGAGAAAATATGTCAGCTTTAGCATTGATTATCTCCATTATCGCTTTAATTATTGCCATCATGGCCTATCAAAAGGTTGGAGGGGTAGCTGATCTAAAGAAGCAGACCGAGATTCTCTCCAACATAGGGGAGGCCATTGTCAAGGCCACCAATACACTGCGGGAAAAGACTGCTGATGTCCTTGACAAGATGGAGGCGGCCTTGAGGGCGGCCAAGGAGACAAAAGCTGGGAAGAAAAAAGAGGGGAAAGAAGAGGGATAAAGGCGGAGTAGCTCCAGGGGGTGAAAAACAACTTAGTTTGCAGAGGGAAAGGGCCTATTCACAACAGCAGGGAATAGGCCTTTTATGTGTTTAAAATGAGAGGATGAAGATGAAAGAAGTCTTAGAGAAGATCACCCAAAGGGTAAAAGAGGAACCCTTTGCCCAACTCTTAGGGATGCAGCTGAAAGATATTGGCCCAGGACGTTCTATCGTGGAAATGACCTTTCGTCCGGAGATGGAGAACATCCATGGGATGGCCCATGGGGGGGCGATATTCGCCCTCGTAGATGAGGCCTTCGAAACCGCCTCAAACTCTCATGGGACGGTAGCCGTGGCCTTGAATATGAACATCACCTTTATACACCCCCCTTCATTGGGCTCCATCCTCCGTGCCGAAGCTCAGGAAGTAAGCCTTACCCACCGCACCGCCTCCTATCTCATCAATGTGACCGATGCGGAAGGACATCTGCTGGCCACTTGCCAGGCCTTGGTATATAGAAAGGGTCAGAAGCTTCCCTTTGTGGAGGAGGAAAAAGGAGATCGTGAGGACAACTGAACGACTTAGCGAAATAAAAAGGACCAAAATAGTCTGCACCATTGGACCTGCTAGCAGCGACCCAGCCATCATGGAAGAGATGATGAGGGAGGGGATGGATGTAGCTAGGCTCAACTTCTCCCATGGAGACTATGGAGGTCACGAGGAAAAAATCAGGCAGTTGAAACGATTGAGCAAAAAGCTAGGCAGACCTGTTGCTATCCTCCAAGATCTCGGGGGCGGAAAGGTGAGGGTGGGAGAGATAGAGGGGGGAATAATAAATCTGGAGAGCGGGACAACCATTACTTTAACCACAGAGAAAATAAGAGGAAATGCGAACAAGATATCCGTAAACTACCCCGGACTAGCGGAGGATGTAAAGAAAGGTGATACCATCTTGCTGGCAGATGGGACCTTGGAGCTGAAGGTGACGGATGTTGAACCACCAGAGGTCAACTGTTTGGTGGTAGTGGGGGGTGAACTGAGCTCCCACAAAGGGATCAATATGCCCAGTGGAGAGCTGAAAGCTAAGGCCTTGACCGATAAGGACAAAGAAGACCTTCTTTTCGGCATGCAGCAGGAGGTAGATCTCATCGCCATTTCCTATGTCAGGGATCGAGAGGACATATTGGAGGCAAAGGAGGTCTTAAGATCTAAAGATGCCGATATACCCATCATCGCCAAGATTGAGAGACATGCAGCCCTGAGACATATTGAAGAGATTATAAAAGAGGCCGATGGGATCATGGTGGCCAGGGGTGATCTGGGGGTGGAGATACCTCTGGAGGATGTTCCGCTAGTACAGAAGGATCTGATAAGGAGGGCCAATATCGCCGGAAAACCCGTGATTACGGCCACCCAGATGTTGAGGTCAATGGTTGAAAACCCCCGTCCTACTAGGGCTGAGGCATCCGATGTGGCCAATGCGATCTTCGATGGAACTGATGCCGTTATGTTATCGGAGGAGACCGCCACAGGAAGATATCCTGTAGAGGCGGTAAAATTCATGGTCACGATTGCCCAGGCGACGGAAAAGGCCTTTCCCCATGATGCCTTCTTACCCCCTGAGCCACATCAAAAAGGAGAGATCGCTGACTCAATGAGCCATGCCGCTTGCCTCTTGGCCGAAGATCTGGGGGTAGCCGCTATCATTACACCGACCAGGACCGGTAGAACGGCTAGATTGGTCTCTCGCTACCGACCCCGTTACCCCATTCTCGCCTTTAGCCCCAAACCATCTACGGTGAGGCGACTCATTCTATCCTGGGGTGTCCATCCTATACTTGTACCAGAGTTCACCAACGTAGAAGAGATCGTGGGCAAGGGGATTACCGCTGCCCTCCACAGGGGTTGGGTAGAGAAGGGCCAGCGGGTGGTAGTCACTGCCGGAACACCGGTAGACCTCCCTGGAACCACCAATCTAATAAAGGTGGAGGAACTATAAAGATCAAGGATGGATGCCTCATCTGTTCTAAAGACAAAAAGGGCGGTGGTGGCTGCCCTGGTGGGTAACGGTCTCATTGCCCTGATGAAGTTCACCATTGCCATCTTTATCAATAGTTCAGCGCTGTTTGCCGAAGGGTTTCACTCGTTAGCCGATACATGCAACCAAGCCTTCCTCTTGCTGGGGTTTAGGTTGAGCGCTAAGCCCCCCGATCGGAGCCATCCCTTCGGTTATAGCAAAGAGGGATATTTCTGGGCCTTTGTCGTCTCTATCTCTATCTTTACCATTGGAGCGGTCTTCTCTGTACATGAGGGGATCACTAAGATCCTCCATCCGCAGCTCCTGAGGCATCAGAGATGGGGGTATCTGATCTTAGCTTTATCCCTCTTCTTTGAGAGCTATTCTTGGTCTTTAGCCTTTCGAGGGTTGAAGGGGGCCATAAAAAAACATGGGATCATCAGGACCATTCGGGAATCCAAGTCCCCAGCCATCCTCGTTGTCTTTTTGGAGGACTCCGCTGCCATTTTCGGACTGGCCATCGCCTTTTTGGGCATTTACCTCTCATCAACAACAGGAAACTCCACGTTTGATGGTGCGGCCTCTGTTATCATTGGGGTCATCCTCGCCCTAGTAGCCTTTCTTCTGTCTTTTGAGACAAAGAGTCTTTTGATCGGGGAAGGGGTTTCAGATGAGGATATGGAGAAGATAAAGGGGGCTATCGCCTCTGTGCCTGAAGTAAAGGAAGTAATGGATATACTGACCATGCACTTGGGACCTGATGATATCCTGGTCAACCTCAATATAAATTTTGTCGATGAGCTCAACACAGACCAGGTGGAGGAGGCCATCGACAAGGTGGAGAATGCGATACAAGAGAAACTCCCTGCGGTCAAGAGGATCTTTGTAGAGGCCGAATCGATCAAACGGGTCCCACGCAGGGCAGAAGATAGATAAAAGGGGACCCCTATTTTATGTACTTAAAACAGACTTTGAGGTGGTCGTCGGACATCTTGCGGGTAAAAAGACTTATCACAATACAGAGTACAAAGGAAGTGGGAAGGGCGACGATGTTGGGGTCTACATATTGAAGCTTCCACAACCAGGAGGTGGACGAGTAGTGAGCTACCAGGTTGACCTTATTGAAAAGTGCCTTGCAGATCCCAAGGGCCTTGGACTCTTTGTAGTGGATAAATACCAGCCAGAAGAAGCTCACGCAGAACCCCCCTACCATGCTGCAAATAGCCCCAACCTTGGTGACCCCCTTCCAGTACAACCCTAAAAAGTACATGGGCAGAAAGGAGGACGCACAAAGCCCAAAGAAGAAGGCAGTAGCGATGGCGATGATACTGGGTGGTAGCGACAGCCCCCACAAGACGGTGGCGATGATGGTCAAAGTCACCCCTAGCTTGGTGGCGAATATCTCACCCGATCCCCGCAGCCCCAGTGCCTTGCCATAGAAGTCCCTGCCCAGAGAGGTACCACCTACATGGTATTGGGAGCTTAATGTGGACATAGCGGCCGCCAATATCCCCACGAGAAACAGGGTACCAAACCATGGGGGCATTACCTTATCCACATAAGTAGGGATGATCTTATCGATATTGCCCAGGGCCATGGCCACGGAGACCTTACCGAACTTTTGCACAAATATGACATTGGTCAAAGAGCCGACGGTAAAAGCAATTCCAGTCATGGCCAAGATAAAGATACCTCCCAATAGCAGGGCGCGGTTTAACTCACGGTCTGATTTTACCGTCATAAACCTCACGGCCAATTGGGGCTGAGCCAGCACACCGATCCCTACACCGTAGATGATGGTAGAGTAGACGATCCACCACAACGGGGTACCGAACTTTATCCCTGCCGTCCACCCCATGTGCCCCCCCTTGACCAATCTCTGTGGGACCATATAAGCGATGTCAGTGAGGGCCTGATGGGCGGGGATGATCCCCTCTAAGAGTCTGTAAGTCAAAACACACAAGATCACCATCATCACAAACATAACAGTCCCCTGGAAGGCATCGGTATACATCACAGCCTTTAGGCCCCCTAAAATGACATAAATGGCCAGGATCAGGGAGAAGACCAAAATTCCACCGGTATAGGGAAGATTGAAATAGACCTCGGCAAATCGGGACAACCCGATAAGCACTGCTGCCGCATAGACGGGGATAAAGAGAAAAATTATTATTCCGGCAAATCCTTGGACGAACCTAGAGTTATATCTTCCCCCCAACACCTCCGGGAAGGTATGCGCATTGAGGGCTACCCCCATGCGCCTTGTCCTCTTGCCAAAGAAGACAAAGGCGATGAAGACCCCCACAAATATGTTAAGGAAAGCCAACCACAGGAGGGGAAATCCAAAAAGCGCCGCCGCCCCCCCGAAGCCAATGATGGCCGAGGTACTAATAAAGGTTGCCCCATAAGAGACGGCCATCACATATGGATGGGTCTTCCGGCCGGCGAGCATATAATCGCTGGCTGTCTGCGTCTGCTTCCAACCCCTGTGGCCAAGATAGGCCACTATTATAATGTAAGCTATAGAGATAATTATATTGAAGACCACTTGCTGCCCTTCAGTTGAACTTTAGCCCAATCTTTACGGTAACCCCTCCTCCAAGGCCCTTTCTTCCCTCTCCCACTCAACCCTTCCTTTGAATTCCTCGCCGGTGGGCTCCTCACCCTTATTCCACATGATCAAACCGTAGATGACACAGAACAAAGGGGCAAGGATACAACAGATAAAGGCCAATGCCATTTCAGTGCTGGCGAACCCTAACATTCCTACCTCCCTTATTCCCTCTAATTCAGCCTTACCGAGACCACCTTAGACACCCCTGGAGTCTCCATGGTGATCCCATAGAGAGCATCAGCTATCTTCATGGTGCCCTTATTGTGGGTGATTAAAATGAACTGGGATTGCTGGCTCATCTCACTCAAGAGGGCGGCAAATCTATCTATGTTGGCGTCGTCTAAAGGAGAGTCTATCTCATCCAAGAGGCAAAAGGGGGTGGGGCGCAGTAAAAAAAGGGAAAAAATAAAGGCAATGGCCGTCAGGGCCTTCTCACCTCCGGAGAGGAGGTCCACGCTTTTGAGCCTCTTGCCAGCCGGCTGTATGTAGATATCCACCCCTGGTTCCGCTGAGGAGTTATCAAGGACCAGTTCACCCTGGCCGCCGCCGAACAATCTCGGGACAAGTCCTTGAAATTCCTTGTTTGCCTTGGCGAAGGTCTCTCTGAAACGCTGGGCTGAGGTGCGGTTTATCTCGGCGATGGTCTTACTTAAAGTAGCCAGGGATTTTTGCAAATCATCCTTCTGAGCCTGAAGAAATTCATATCTCTTCCTCAAATCTTCATATTCCTCCACCGCCCCGGGATTGACCTCGCCTAGCCCCTCAACCTTGAGCTTTAGTTCAGAAAGCCTCTTATTAGCCTCCTCCCTCCTTAAGTTAAAGGAATAATCCCTTTTCTCCATCAAGGAGGACAGCGAGATACCATATCGTTCTTGAATCCTATCGGCCAGGTGACCCATGTCCATCTCTATCTGGGAGAGCCTGAGGCCCTGCTGAGAGATGGAGTCTTGAATTTCCTTCAACTGTACGCGCAAGCCTTTTATAATTGCCTCCAACTCGGATATCTGGGCCCTCAGCCCTTTAACCTCCTCCCCCTTACCCTCTAGCAACTTGTCTTTGTTCTGCCTAGCAGCGATCAGCCCTCCCAATGATTCCCTCGCCACCTCTTGCGCCCTGATGATCTCCTGGATTTGGGCCTGTAGCTGCTTCAATTGTCCCTCTTTTCGCTCTTTCTGGGCGCAAAGGGAATTCCGCGCCTTTTCCAACTCTTCCAAACTGTCCAAAAGGCCTTTTTCCCTCTCCTGGAGGGAGGCCATTTGAACCCGCAGCCCTGTCACCCCTTCCCTCAACCTATCTCTCTGCTGCCACAATCCGGCCAATACCTTTCTCAATCCCTCGATATCCTCCTCCCCCTTCTCCTTGACCTTTCTATAATCAGCCATTTGGGCAGCAACTTCCTCCATTTGCTCATGAAGCTGCGCCGCTTCCAAATCGATCTGGTCTAACTCAAATCTCAACACCTCTGCCTTCCTCTTGAGGGCTATTAGGTTCCCCTTGGTGGCCTCCAGATTTGCCTTTAACCCTAGCTCCTCCCTCTCCAGCTTATAGCCCTCTTCCCTCAGTGCCTCTAATTCTCCCTTGGCCACTAAGGCTTCCCTTTTCAGCTTTTCTAACCCTTGAGACAACTTTTTCCCTTCCACCTCCTTATGGAAAATTTCATCTTCTATCTCCTTAATCTGCCTCTTTCTTGTGAGGATCCCTGAAGGGGAACTATCCCAGCTTCCTCCTGTAAGCACCCCTTCTCTATCCCATATGTCCCCCTCCAGCGTCACAAAGACCCCACGACCTGCCTGCTCCGTCTCCACAATCTCCGCTAGATCCCTGACCAACCATACGTCATTTAAAAGGAACTCAAAAAGGTGTCTATATTCCTCTTTTACCCTTATAAATTCCAAAAGTGAGCCGAGAAACCGGGGATCCCCCTTCTTCTGGATAGAAGAAGGCTGCGAGTGCGGTATAACATCGAGGGGGAGAAAACTACCCCTGCCCAACCCTTTCTCCTTTAGGTGTTTTATGGCCCGTAGGGCATCCTTTTTCTCCCTGACCAGGAGGAATTGAAGTCTGTGTCCCAAGGCGGCCTCCAGGGCGGCTTCATACCGAGGGTCTACCTCTACCCTATCCGCCAATACCCCGATAACCCCTTCTTTAAATGATACCCTCTCAGAGGCCATAATGGCCTTCACCCCCTCTGCATACCCTTCAAACCTCCTCTGCATGTCGACAAGGGAACTCAGGTAAGGACGCAGCCGATGTAGCTCACCCTCCAACTCCTTAAGGTGTGCCTCTTTTTGGTAGATATCTCCTTGCAGGCGCTGTATCTCTTCCTCTGTTCTGTGAATATCTACATCCAGGGCCTCCTTGCGTTCGGCCAGCTTATTTGCCGCCTCCTCTGCCCTGCTGATTTGTTGCTGCAGCTCCTCTTGCTCCTTTTGTAAAACCTCCAGATCCCGCTCTAACCTTTCTCTTTTTTGCGAAAATTCCCTCTCTCTCCTTTCGCCATCTTCAATGAGGTTATGCAAGCGGGTAAGCTGGGTACTAGCCTGCAGAATTTCCTCCTTCAGACCTTCTAAATCCTTTTCTCGCACCGCACAGGCGGCCTCTACTTCTGCTAGCCTCCCTTGTTCCGCTTCCAACAACTCCCCTGTACCCTTTAACTGCTGTTCAATCTCAACCAACTCCTTCCGATATCTCTGCTCCTTCTGACTTAACTCATCTTGTTCCAACTTCAATCCCTCTAGCTCCTCCCGGCATTGGATCTCCAGAGAATGCAATCCTTGAAGTTCCCGTTCAAGAGAGTTAGCTCGTTCCTGCTCCCTTTGGATCCGGCCTTCGATACGGTAGATCTCCCCTTGGGCCTCAGATAGGTTCTGCTCCGCATCCAAGAGCGTGCGTTTGATCTCCTCCAACTCCCCTTCCAAACTGGCCAACTGGGCAAGCCCTCTTTGTTCTTCATCTTTCTTGTTGCGCAGGTACCCCTCAATCTCGGCAAGTTCCCTTTCCTTCTCGCCAAACTCCGCTAGGGCTAGCCCGACCTCCAAGTCCCTGATTTCTCCCTGATATTGCCTATATCTGCGCGCCTTGGCAGCCTGTCGGCGCAATGAATTCATCTGCCTGCGCACCTCAGCGATGACATCCTGAACCCGCAAGAGATTCTGCCTCGTTCTCTCCATCTTGAGCAATGTCTCCCGCTTCCTCTCCTTATACTTGGTGACTCCGGCCGCCTCCTCAATCAGGTGCCTCCTTTCTTGAGGACGAGCGTTAAGCATCACCTCCACCTGCCCCTGTTCGATGATGGAGTAGGCGTTTACTCCTACCCCTGTCCCCAAAAAGAGGTCCTTGATATCCTTGAGCCGGCAGGGGACCTTATTGATCAGATATTCACTCTCTCCCGAACGAAACAGACGCCTGGTAACCATGATTTCGCTGAACTCCCCATACCCCTCCAATGAAGGTCCCCCTTCGTTGGCGAATATCAAGGATACCTCCGCCATCCCCAAGGGCTTCAGGGTCTCAGTGCCATTAAAGATTACATCCTCCATAGAGCGACCACGAAGGTGCGTGGGGCGCATCTCGCCCATGGCCCATAGCACGGCATCGACAATATTACTCTTACCGCAACCATTAGGACCCACAATGGCGGTGATGCGAGAGGGAAAGGTAAAAACCGTGCGCTCCATAAAGGACTTGAATCCCAGGATCTCTATCCTCTTTAACCTCATCAGCCTCCCCTCTCATCACCTGATCCTATATAAGCCAAGGCCCTCTCCAACCTTTTAATAACCTCCTGCTTTCCCAAAATCTCCATCACCTCAAATAGTCCGGGACTCACCGTCTTTCCGGTAAGTGCCACCCTCACCCCCTGGGCTGCCTGGGTCAATTTCAGTCCCTTTTGCGCGGCCAATTGGCGAAAGAGTCCCTCAAGCTCGGCCTGAGCAAAGCCCCCCCCAGAGCGAAGCTCCTGGATAAGAGAGATCAAAAAGGGGGATAACTCAGGCAGAAGAAATTTTCTTGCCCCCTTTTCATCGTAGGTAAAGTCACCCTTAAAGTAGAACTCAGCCGCTTCGGCCATCTCCACCAAGGTCTTGGCCCTGGGCTGCAGGGTCCGGACCACCTTGATAAGCATCTCGTCACACTCTACCTCCACCCCCCTTTGGCGCAAAAAGGGCAGAAGCATCTGGGCGATCTCCCTTGGATCACCCTCCCTAATGTAGTGGGCATTCAGCCAAAGAAGCTTTTCTGGGTTGAAGACCCCAGCCGATTTCCCCACGTTCTCAAGGGAGAATTTCTCGATCAACTCCTGCCGGGAAAAAATCTCCTGATCACCATAAGACCATCCGAGCCTGGCTAGATAATTGACCAGGGCATGAGGTAGGCAACCCATCTGCTGGTAGGCATTGACTGAAGTAGCCCCATGTCTCTTGCTGAGTCTGGTGCGGTCCTGGCCCAAGATGAGGGGGAGATGGGCGAACTTGGGAATAGGATATCCCAGGGCTTCATACAGAAGGATCTGGCGAGGGGTATTGTTGAGGTGATCGTCACCGCGGATGACGTGGGTGATCCCCATGAGGGCGTCGTCCACCACGACTACGAAGTTGTAGGTCGGGGCGCCATCACTGCGCATGATAATAAGATCGTCCAACTCCCTGTTATCGAAAGCCACCTTTCCCTTGATCAGGTCATCCACTATCGTCACCCCTTCCTGCGGGGACTTGAACCTGATGGCATAGGGAAGACCCGTTGGCTGATCTGTGCGTTCGCGGCAGCGCCCATCGTACTTGGGCTTGCGTCCCTCGGCCAGGGCTTGCTGGCGCCTTTGCTCCAATTCCTCTGGAGTGCAATAACAGCGGTAGGCCTTCCCTTCCCTTAAGAGCCTCTCCACATGCTCTCGGTACAACTGCATCCGCTGGCTTTGAAAATATGGTCCTTCATCCCAGTCCAGACCCAGCCACCTTAGGCCATCCAGGATAGCGGCGAGGTATTCCTGGCTGGAACGGGCCACATCGGTATCCTCAATTCGCAAAATGAATTTGCCCCTGTGGTGGCGGGCAAAGAGCCAGTTAAAGAGGGCCGTCCTCGCTCCCCCTATATGTAGATAACCCGTGGGACTGGGTGCAAACCTAGTCCTGACCTCGGGCATAACCCCTCCTGCGCTAACGCATGACCAAAAAGAGTCCCCCCGCTAAAAGAGATAGGATAAGATAGATAGCCAGAGATATCAAAATGGTGAGGAATGCCTGGCCTTTGGTTATTCCTTGAACTCTCTCCAATCCCACCACTTGGAGGTAAAAACCATAAAGGCCAGCTAAGACCCCCAAAAAAGGTATCCAAGCCAACAGGTCAACCGCACCGGCATAGGCCACTACCCGATAAGTCCCCTCATATTCACCCCTTCCAGCAAAGAACTTCTGAGCGATGAAGTGCAGGACACCTGCACCTACAAAGGAAAAGGCCAGACCGATTAAAAGGAATTTGAAGAAGATAAAGGGATTTCCTCCCATGATGATAGCGGCAAGGATACCAGAAACCCCCAAACAGATCGCCAAGAAAGTGACTGGCTGGGAAAAACCTCCGGTAGTAGGCATGTTCTGGTAAAAATCGCTAGGCCTTGTGAGCACCGTCTTGGCCACTCCGACAAAACTATTTATGAAGTCCTTGGTGTCGAACTCATAGCTGACCCCAATTCCCTTTCTCTCGTCCATAACATTACCTCCTTTTAAAATACAAACTATTCCTTCGATGAATATCTTGTTGCTGACCCTTAAAAACTATATTTTGAGTTTTTTAAGGAAAATACTACAATATATGGTATTTGTCAAGGAATTTCCTCTTTCTTTCGTTTCATCTTCCTAAAAGCCGCAGGATTTCTTTTCCGAAGGCTTCGGCCGCCTGAGGACCGTTGGCAGTGACGATCCGACCATCCACCTCCACCATCCTACCCGTATATTGAGCACCTCTGTTTTCCAGCTTTCTCTTCTCAGAGGCCCATACCGTGGCCTTCTTCCCCTGCAGTACGCCGGCGTTGGCCAGTATTACAGGGGCGATACAAATGGCCCCCAGAACCTTCCCCTGCGAGATGGCCTCCTGGGCAAGGCGGTGGGCCATAGGATCGTGCCAATATTGCTGGGCGCCTATCCCGCCCACAAAGATCACTGCCTCGTAATCAGCTACTTTTGCATCTTGGAGCAGGATGTGGGGCTTGATCTTGGCCCCTAACATCCCTTTTGCCTCCCCCAGGGAGGAAGAGGCAATGATAATCTCATATCCAGCCCCCTCTAAGAGGGTTTTGGGTCTGGCAAGCTCCTCATCGCGAAAGCCATTGTGGGCGATGACCATTAGGACCCTCTTGCCCTGGGCCAAAATGCTGCCGGATAGGATGGCTATAATCACAAAGGCAATAAATACCGTTGACCATCTCTTTCTCATAGCAAACCTCCTCTTGAACCTTTCTCTCCTCAAGGCCCTTTCAAAGGAGACCTTTCGTATACCTCTGAACCCTGGATGCCTCCCTTATTCCCTCCTTATCCCTTATCAACCCCTTGAACCTTTCAATAAACTCCTCCCCAAGAAATATCTGCCCCTTAACCAAGGAAACTCACCCCCTTACCCCCTCAAGGACAAACTCTTTATATCGCCTTATCGTTCCCCTCCTTTCATCACCAAACTGAAAAAGTATCCGACCAGTCTCCAAAAAAGAAGCCCTTCTGCCTTCAGATACAGTGGTCTTGTAACTACTCCAGGGCCCCTGCTCAGGCCTCTGCGCTAATCCAGCCCTCACAGGATTCAAAACCACATAACGACAAAGGGATAAAAGGTGATGATCTTTATCTACCTACTAAGCAACTCTTACCCCGGCTTTTAGGGCGGCGGAATGAAGGCGTTTATCTAAGGTAGCGAGACCTATACCTTTACGTTGAGCCAATTCTAGATAAGCAGCGTCGTAGACAGATAGGGTATATTCTTGCGCCAGGGTATGAAAACGCAACACAATATTTGGATCGAGAAGGATATCAGTTCTTATGGGAAGCATACCATAAAGCCCTATCAAACGTACTCTCTCAGCCTCTGTCAATCTTTGTCGACGTTGCGCTATAATCAATGCATTTGCTATTTCGTACCACCACAGTGCTGGGACCCAAAGAATACTTTTTGCAGAAATCTGACTCAAAAATCTATCTGCCTCCTTGGACGTTTCATCGGGAAGTACCCAAGCCAACGCCATGGATGGATCAAGTACCCAATCCATCAGAAGC
>Ga0180300_10000994_pt1 | contig 12944 bp, 8 predicted proteins | sample GuaBasSediGuay15_FD_121798 | JGI IMG/M metagenome (GOLD analysis project Ga0180300, IMG submission 121798) | Subseafloor sediment microbial communities from Guaymas Basin, Gulf of California, Mexico - Guay15, Core 4569-2, 21-24 cm | ecosystem: Environmental > Aquatic > Marine > Hydrothermal... | reverse complement strand
TCCACCAGAGGCGGACAAGTCGGTGCTTCCCGATGTCGCTATTGCTCATCGGGACAGGCGGACTTCTGCGCGGAGTTTATCCCGACATTTCGTCGGGAAGCCTGCTTCCCTTTTGGATAGGCTTCCTCAGACACCTGCCTTCGTTGGGCTTTATCCCGATTTTCATCGGGACATAATTTTTGTAAGTAAGGAAATGAATTTATTATCTTTGTGTCGGCCGGCTCCTTATTTTTGAATTAAAAAAGGAAAAAATTTTTAAGGATAAACCTCTCTCCTTAAAAACCCCTCTTCAGGCAGGTGTCATCGTCAGCCTATGCTTTGACTTCGTCAAAACAAGAAGGAAATTTATTTTGATTTATATCTATTCCCACCCACCACCCTCGAAGTATCCCTCTTCTTAAGGCAAAGTTAATTTGAGCTTTATGCTCAGGAAATCAACTTGCTTCGTTTTTACATCCCCGATATCCTTTAATACCTCACTTACTATAAATTTAACAATCGTTTTTGCCATAATTATATTTTAATTTTTCTTTTGACAGTCGATGAGAATCCAACCTCTCAAATATTATAAATTTTAATCACATTTTTCACCCATCTTACCTTATAATCCCATTTTTCAATTATGGATGTTGATTCAAAAATGATTCAAATGCCGAACGCCAAGCTCTAACATGCCTTCCGTCATCATATAATGCTTCATCACTAAAACGTTCATTCAGATAATTTACCGTCCGTTCAGCATCCTGAAGCCAAGCAAGTATTATTTCTCTTTTTTCATTTTCAGACTTTCCATTTATTTCATCAACGGCTGTCCTTACTCTTTGTATAAAATGGTCTCTACTGCCAGATAAATTATTTTTAGACTCCCTCCATTCAGGGATACTTCCTACAGACCCCTCTGAAGTAAGGACATCAAAAAGTGAGGAGCTTGCTGGCGTTCGATCGTTTTGTATTAATCTAAGAAGATGAAGGTCTCTTAGTCTTTCAAGGTCTCGTTCTGGTAAGTAGTCACAGATTGTTGAATGGGCATAGAATTTGGGGAAAGCACCTCCACCTCCTCTTTCAACAAAATCTTCAAAATGTAATCTTTTAGATTTGGTGCTTAATCCACTTGCAAATCCCTTTGCGCCAGCAGCCAAGCAAGCAAGACCAAATGTATCTGTATAGTTCACTAATACTTTCTTTCCAGCAGACTTACCTACATAATAACAAAATTCAAGTAGTGCCCAAGCAACTCGAGCATGGACGATTCTGTTAGACTCTCCACGTGAGTGCTCAATAACGAGATAAACGCCGGGGATTTCTTCACGGGCAGTAAATTGATCTATTGCCAATTGTAAAAGTTGATTATCAGAAGGATCAACATGAAGAAGGCAAGCATCAGATATAGCAAATGTTACTAAAAACGGTTTGTCTATTGTTGAAGCGACCCGAATGCCTTCATCGACCCATGTCATCTCCACAGATAAATCGGACTCTGGAAAGTTAGTAAGGGGAGAGGGTAGAATAATTTCAGAAACTCCAAATTGTTGTTGAAAATCTATTGATTGCCTAATCACATTATTAATTGTGTCGGAATCTGAAGGTAAAACCGGCGGCCATCTTTCAGAGATTGCTTCTCCTACATTCTCTATCCAATCTCTTATTGACACTTCTCCACTGTCGAAATCCGGCGTCTCAATTGGAAACCATGGATAAGTGGCTAACTTGCGACAAGTTCTAGGAGCTGTATCATAGGGAAGGGATAATAAATATAATTGTGGATCGAAATAGACTTCATCAGGTAATCCTGAAGGACGTTCCCTTCGGAGAGCACTTTCTAAATCTACTCCTGAGGCATTAAATATTACTCCATGGGGTCCACGCTCAGGAACTATACTCCATTTCCATCCGACATTCATTAAAAACATTTCTCAGCCTCCTTTTTCTAAGATATCAATTATTGAACTTAATCTCTCTCGAATAACCTTCCCAGACGAAGGCCTATCTGCTGGATGCAACTGCAACATTTCATTAATGATTTCAGCAAGTTCGGGTTTGACAGATAGAATCTCATTTATTGGAGGAGGATTAATTTTACCAACTAAATTCTGATTGCGATCAAATGGATGTCTACCAGTTAAAGCTTCATAGGCAACGATACCAAGTGAAAACAAGTCAGATTTCAGTGTCAATCCTCTACGACCTGCCATTTGCTCTGGAGACATGTATCCCAATGTGCCTAAAGTCCTACCTACAGCAGTCAATGTCTTTTGATCCAAGTGTTTCGCTATCCCAAGATCGATAAGATATGGTAGTCCATTATTATCGACCAGAATATTCGCAGGTTTAATATCACGATGAACTATACGGAGAGTCCAGAGTTCATCTATTGCTTGAGAAATTCTATAGCATAGTTGTATGACCAACTGCTCATCAAGAGGCCCCTGATTAATTAATCTTCTCAAATCAGTCCCTTCAATATATTCGGATACTACATACTTACATTCTTCGTTTTTTAATAAGATATTTCCGTGTGAAATTAGTTTTACTATTACATCTGAATCAAGTTTTTCAAGAGCATTAACTTCTCTCTCAACCCTAGAAGCCATTATTCTACTTAAACGATATATTTTCAAAGCCCCCTTTCTTCCATCTTGTAACCGAACGAGAAAAACGGTCCCTTGACCACCTGCTCCTATAGGCTTTTCTATCGTAAAAGCAGGAAGAACATTTGCTAACTCTTCTATAGATAGTGGCGATTCAAAAATATCCATATTTTTCACATCCAATCCTTTTCAAAATTCATTTATTTTCCATCTATTATCTAATAATATTAGATCCCTTAATATACGAAGTTTTTGCAGCCCTCTATCGATAAATTTTTTTTGATGATTATTTTTAGCGTCAATCTCTACCTCTGCATCACCATTCTTCCTGACTATTATGACTCCTATTCCAACATGTTTTGCCACTTTTATCTCGTTTTTATAACGCTGAAAAATTTCTTCAGGAAAGGCAACATACGTTCGGTCTGCAAAACGCATATTAAACATCGCTTGCTCAAGAGCTTCCTTCCATCGGTATAATTTTGCTTCAATACTTATAACTTCTGAAGGACTCCATTTTACCCATTCGGTGATTTCATAGCTAAAAGCAGTTACTCTACTTATGAGCCCAAGATTCTCAAGAAATGACAGATATTTTTCCTCTAGGATAGTTTGATCGATATGTAATTCTCTAGCAAGTTTCCTTTTGGAAATCCGCCCAAAAGTGAAAATACGTTCCAAAACTACCAGACTTTGTAAAGTAAGGGGACGCAACTTTGAAACAAAATGTGACAAGTTCTTCCTGTCCCATGTCTCAGGAAGAGTTGCAATCATTATATCAATAATACGATATCCTGCCGGAAGCTCTGTAGTAACTGCATAAGAACAATCTTCCCTAACAATAAAGGGAGCTATCGAAAGAATAGGAGATAATAAGTCTTTTTCAGTCTTTATCCACTTCATGTTCCAATCCTCTCTGTGATAGGGATTCTTTGATGGTCAGTTCAATAAGATTTTCTGGTATTCCGGCGCTAGAGCCTGCAACTATGTTTATCTCTATTTCTAAGTCTTCAGCTTTTTGAGCCAACGGTTGAACTACTTCACGATAAAAATTATTCCACTGTGAAAGAGGTACCTTAGCTTTTACTCGAACTCTCTGGACAACTTTTTCTCCTGGAGGAACAGGAGTCACAATTTCATCTCTAGGAGCTCCAGTTGTCGGTGTTTCTCTTTCTGTGTCTGGGACTTCCTCTTCACCCTCAGATGGAATCTCTGGCTTTAAAATTTCTTGACACTTCGACGCTGAAATTAGCCAAGTAGTCTCAGATAATTCTATGATTGCTTTACTTAAAGGAACCTTAAACTTAAGAGACTCAAAGGGGCCTTCTTCGGTATCTCCTATACCATAACCAAATCGTCCTGTCTCTACACCTTTTGATATGGCATCCTTTAGAACTTCTTGTCCAGCTAACATTGGAAGATTCGTATATTGAACGAAATAATTCCAGAGTGTTTCTGTATTAAGAACATCGGTTTTTTCTGGCCATAATGCCCATCTTTTACCTACGATTATTCCTGGGTCCATTTTTTCTAACAACTTATCTTGTCCTTTAAGAGTATCCCAAACATATTCACTTAATTTCTTAGCCCCGGTATAGGCCTGCATACCCATATCAAAAGATCTCAGCCCTTTTTCTGAACCGCCTACTACGACATGCCTATAGACACTAATTAAAGTTTGTGGTAGTCGAGATTCTGCTTCTTTAATCCTATTTTCTAAATCTCTTTTCTGCTCTTTAGAAAGTTGGTCTCCACGTCCATACTCAGCATTCACCTTACGAACCGCTAACAATCGGCGACCTGCCTCTATCACATGGCTAATCCGTCCACTATCAGGAACTAAAAATATCACTGTATTTCTATATCTTCTAAACGTCTTTCCGTATTGATTTAAAAGTGATTGTATGAACTCTTGTGTTTCTTCCCAATCTGAGTCATTTTTGGGATGTGCCAAATCAATAATGACAAGACTTAAGTCTCTTGAGTCTTGAATGTCTTTGCCTTCTTCTGGCCAAATATAGACTCTAAATTGGTGATGTCCTACAATATCATTTAAAGTAACTTTAACAACATCCATTACCTCAGTTCGACTTATAGTATCCTCCATATCTACTAATATCCGGTTTAAGTTTGGCTGTGTGGAAAAACGGTAAAGGCCATTATCTGTGTAGAGATAATGAAGCCTTCTCGAAAGTTTGCTTAAGGCATCAGGAACTACTGCAGAGGAAAGTCCCGGGTGAAGTATTGACAATCGAATTTGTGCTTCCGTTGCTCCTTTCTCACGTCCACTGGTAATAGAAAATAAAAAAGCTACCACCGAAATACCTTCTGCCAAATGTTCCTCTGCATATTCACTCCCCATTTCTCTATCGATTTGAGGTGCTTTAGCACTTGTCCCTGAAATATCTGAGGCAATAACACTATTAAATTCACGACTTACGAGTTTTATCAGTTCTCCAGAAATCTCACTATTTGAAAGATTAATGTGAGAGGGTTGAATCAATATTCCGGGATGCCTATTTTTATACAAGTCTCCAATTACCAAAGCTAATAAGCGAAGCGCGCCTCTTGTTCTTTGAAATCCAGGGATACTTCCTAATCTATGATATAGAATATCCACTAATTGTGGATGGAAGGGATAAGCTCTAAAAAGACGTTCACGATACCTCGGTTCTCTTGCTTCCTGTGGAATATCATATCCCAGTTTTTGATAATAATCCCAATATGCATCTGCCACTTCTTTAGCTTTTATTTGGTCACCTACATCTTCGAAAAGACGACGTTTTAGTATCTCAAAGATTTCTTCACCTGCCACAGGTTCACGAATCTTTTCTACTCTTCCAAATCTTTGCTGTAACCGGCTAAGAGCCTCCTCGCTCACTCTACCTGCTGTTTCAGCGTGACTTGAGGGAAGAGTAGCAGCAACTACAACATTAGATACAGAATGCACGGCTTCGGTTAATTGTTTTATAAAATTCAAAGTTTGAGCCCAAAGATTTGACGACCCAACACTGATGGTTGAAGCAGGCTCAGAGTATTCTACAAGTTCATCTAAAAGAATCAGACATGGCGATGACGCCTTAAGAATATCACGAATCTTCTCCGAACCAGGAGCAACTCGTTTTTTATCACACTCTTCAACAATGGAATAGAGTTTTTTACCTCCGAGCTGATAAGCAAGCTCTCCCCAGAAAGTTCTGATATGAACTCCATTTTTTGTTTTTCGTCCATCTACAGGACTGTATGCATCACCAACAATAACTGCGGTTTTAGCTTTTGGGCAATGTTCAATGCCAGCTTTATCTAAAAGATTACGGACTGTATCAATTTCCTCTACTTCTTTAGCACTGGTAAGTAAATGATAAAGCGCTATAAGTGTATGGGTCTTACCCCCTCCAAATGGAGTCTGAATCTGAATGATAGGGTCTCCACCGCCTTTTCCTGACAGTCGTCCTAATACTTCAGATAAAAGTGCAGAGAGCCCCTCGGTTATATATGTCTTTTTGAAAAATGTCCGAGCATCTCTGTAATCAATAGGTCCTCTTTGCATTAGGACATCATACAAATTCGCAGCAAAAACCGAAGCATCAAATCGTCCCTCTCGAATATCTTTATGAGGTTTTGCAACCTTCCACCAAGGATTAAGTTCTTTACTCATGGTTTTCTCCCTCTCCTTCAATTTTGTCAAATAGTGTGATCTGGGCAGGTTCTTCCTTTTTTCTATATATCGCTTTTTTACCTCTCATTGAGATTACTCCCACAGATTTCACTTTTGAAAGTTCATCTTTACCCATTAAGACGCCTTGCAATAGTTGTTTTTCCTTATCACCATCAGGAAGTACTTCAGAAATAGCCTGAGCAAGAATCCACAAGTGTTCATCTTGTGCATAGCCACTCCGTGAAAGGAACTCAGACATTTCAGCCCGTGCTCCTCTCTCCCACATCAAACATAATCGATGAAGCACATCAATCATGGGTGCTGGCCTACCATCAGCATAAGGTTCTCCTAAGTCTTTATCTTTCTTCCTATCCAACGGACCTAGTAATTCCACATTCTCTCCTGAGCGAGTTAAAATATTAACTCTTGACATTAATTCATCAGACTCAGCGCCCATTGCCTGTGCCATTTTTCTCGCATCGTCAAAAGGAACCTTATTCCCGTTGTAAGCCCACCGCCATAAAAGATAGAATCTGGAAATCTCATCTATAGCTCCCACTTTCTGATCTTGCAATATTCGCCTTAAAGCAAATTCAGTTACATATTCTCGAACCATATCAAGAAATTCAGAGACTGTTACTTCCTCTCCTGAAAGTCTAACAACTCTTTTGTATCTTCCAAATACTTCCAAAGCAGGACCAATAGCAGAAATAAAGAAATCAGCACCTCGGATTCCCTGATCCCAAAAAAATTGCAATCTATTTATGATTCTATTCTTTAATTCATTTTGAATCTCATCGAAGTACCCTTCTTCTTCTGTTTGACGCTTACGACAAACGAGAAATATGGAAGAAGCAAGGGCAGCACTTTCTTGCGCACGCAGTCTACCGGGTCTCTCAGTATGCAATGGCCAAGAAGCAGTAACAGTAAGGCCAGATTTGAGCAACCCAGATATAAGTGTTTCCCATGCCGATGTGGTTTTATGAGCAAAAACTATTACAACAATTCCTTCCCTTTTAAGAACTCTATTTACCTCACAAAATACTTTTGTCATTTCTGCTTCATACCATTTCCTGGCAGCTTCTTTGTCTTTTTTATGCCTTATTGGTTCTTGGATTATTTCTAAATTTTTTGGGGTTAGTGGAGTAGTAAATTCATGAGGATAAAGATGCCCTACTGTTCGCTTAAGCCATATATAAAAGTAATCAGATAAATCAGCGTAAGGAACCGCATCGTAATAAGGAGGATCGGTTATCACAGCATCAAAATATGAATCTTCAAATGGGAGATTTGTTGCACTTCCACGGATTACTTTACAAGGGATTGAATCCATTACACTTTCTCTATAAATGAATTGTATAATCCGTTCTATTGCATTACGCCATATTATAAAAGGATTACTCTCACAATAATCCCAAACAATTGGTAAAACTTGCCTTCCGAAAGTAAACCTAACATTTAGTGCTGAACTATTTGGATTCCAAGTACATAAATTTGAGTTCCCATCAGCAAGCTTATCAACAGCTAATGCCAAATATGTAACAACAGCCTTTATAAAATTCTCATCTTCCCCTTTATCTCGCATGTTTTTCTCAACGACTCTAATCAACTTCGCAAATTTAATTATGGAAAGCAATTGCCTTTCATTAAACAACTTAAACCATTGGTCAAAGCCGTATCGTTGAACACTAAAACCTAAAGTTCCAATTTTAGGAAGTGGTTCTTTGGGGATCCAGTAAGGTTCATTGTTAGAGAGTTTCTCTAAATCTTTTTTGGCTCTTGTATACAAATAAATGTCTTTATCTTCAATATTAAGGTATCGTTTCTTTTTAGTTATTTTATCGACTACTATCTTAGCCACTAGTATGTCTTTCATCTTTCCATCGATTCCACATTTTCTTATATAATTAGCACTCATAATTTGCTTACAGCGAGGACATTCGACAGAAGCTCGTTTCATTGTCCCAGAGCCATTAATATTTTTATTTACTTTCGATTCTTTAATAATAAACTCAGGTTTGTCTTTGCTGCTATCAATTGAGAAATATACCCTCTTTTCTCCTTTATCTAAGAAAGTTTGCCTTATTAGTGGGACAACAAAAGAACATCTTGGGTTTCCACAAGGTATACTTCGTGCCCATATATAAGCTACATATTCGTAAGAGTCGTCCTCTGGGTAATACTTCTTTAAGTCCCGTCTCACTTCATCTTCTATCCATGTTGACCAAAAATTAATTTTTTCCACCAAAATATTTCTATTTGTTAATTTATCACCAAAGATATCTTTATCGCTTAATTCTCTATCTTTTTCTTTAAATAGAAAAGGATAAACCAAAGTACAAAGTTCAATTAAATAAGCAACAGGATTAATTTCTAACGAATAACTTTCACACCCTAAACGCATTGCTTCAAGAGGAATAGCACCGCCGCCACCAAAACAATCTAATACTTTAGGCGGTTTTCCATTTGTTAACTCATAAATTTTCTTTCGTATTTCAGAAATCTTAGCCTTATTTATAGACGCTTCCCACTTACAAATTTCTATCAAACTATTAAAAAGATTTTTCTTGTCTGATTCTTTTAATGGTAATTTTATTAACGAACTAACAATTGCAGCTCTACAAGCAGCAAGTGGACGACGAGCCCACCACACATGTATAGTACTTAAATTGCCTTTTCTTCTGTTCTTCTCTTTAGCTGACTCAGCACTAATTTCAATTAGTGGTATTGAATCTTCAATAAGTCTTCTCTCAATGCCCATATAATTTACCTCTATTTGAATTCTTTGAAATACTCTGCTAGATTTCGTCCATTAAAATATACCTCACAAACTAAACGTCCTCTATCTACTCTATAGGCGGTACCTAATTGAACTGTTTTATTCAGAATCAAGTTAGACAAAGCTGTCTTGGCCATTTTACCAGCAGGGGTACTTATCTCAGGCGCATCGTATCCTGCTGGACGTACTCTGTTTCCAGTTTGGTTATTCCATTCCCAACCCGGGGAAACCACAAATGTATCTCCATCTATTACCTCAATAACTCTGAAGTTATCCATCTTTTTTCTCCTTTCTAATTTAATTTTATGCTTGAACAGATTCAGCCACTCTCTTCCAGTCTTCTGCATTTACTAAAATCCTCACTACTTTAATTTCTTCTCTTGTTTTAAGTCGTTCGGCTGGATTTTGAATAATGTATAGTTTAGGAGAAGTCCTTGCATCAATTACAATGTAAAGCCAATAGTCGCCTTTTAATCTTTTCGCTTTAATCCACTCATTGGGAGTTAGTGCTATTCCTCCAAAAGCAGCTCGACCTTTAACCTCTATAAACCTCAATTCTTTTTCATTTTTTGAAATTATGTCAAAACCAAGATTATCCCGGGATACATCCTCAGGTTCTCTTCCATTCTCCATTTCATATTGAAGCACAATTTTCATAGCAATTGATTCTATTTCGTCATCTCGATACATAGTTTCTCTGATTAGAGGGTCATCGGTGGTCATAGGTAATACACCCGCCACTGCTATAACCTCTGGCATTATTTGAGTAAGTTGCCGTTCATGAACTACTTCCTTTAAGCGCAAATCAAAACGACGTTGTAAATCCTCCAATTTTCTTTGCTCATTGTCTATTGCAAGTGCCATATCTCTACCTTGAGAGGCTTTCTGCTCGTACTCTATTAGTTTACCTTGTGATTCAGCAATCAGATAGTTGAAAGACCTACGGAGATATCGTTCCTTGATTTCCAGTTCTTGTTGACGCTGTTGTTTCGCTTTCTCAAAAATAGAGGGTAGGAGATGCTCAAGTGCATAATCTTCTGCTTTTTCTTTGTTTTGAATCAATTTTGCTAAAATTTCCGGGATTGGTTGAATTCCTTCAACTGGTTTAATATCGTGAAGTATGAAAGCACCTGTGCGTTCAAAAGAACCATCTGGTTTCTGACGAAGAGCAAAAAGTTTTCGATTTATTACTCTGCCTGTGCCATCACGAACTCCAGCCTCAAGGAACCAAATCAGTCCAGGACTATCCTTTTCAGGATCAAGGAAGAGCGCACCCCTGGAAAGAGCAGAACTATACTCTTGCAAAGTTTTTTCTAACAAACTCTCAAAAAGTGGGTGTCCTGGCCCCATTAATTCCACACGTCCTGTTTCATCAATTTTCTCTTTGTGAAAGGTGAAGTTAGGATAAGATTTTTCCACCTTCCCAAATTTTCTCTGAAAAGAAAAGTCTCTATCTCTTCTTAAATCTATAGGAACCCTTTCTATTCTTAAATTACCATCCCGCCGTCTTTCTACTTTCCCCCCAAAGCTTTCAAAACTCTGTATGAAAAAATTTTCAATGTACTCTGGCATAAGCCTTTGGGCTTTAGATTCGTTCTCTTCTTCTTGAATAGCAGGAAGGTCTACATATCGAGTAGCCAAAGATTCAAGCGTAGCTCTACTAAATCTTTTGATATCATCTTCTGTAGGCTCTGTTCCAATTTGAGCACAGACTTCCTCTAATGTTCTTCTATTGGCAATACAATCTTTTATTAGATTCTCTAAACTTGTATCAGATGGAAGTATTTCACTAATAACATCAAAAACTCTGTCGGTACCCAGATGCTCCCTCATACGCTCCAATTTTTCTAAAAGGGTATACATAACTTGCCCTTCTTTCGTATCTATCGCTACCAGATTGTATATGAACACTTCTTTGGTCTGACCTATCCTATGAATACGACCCATTCGCTGCTCCAAGCGGTTAGGATTCCAAGGAAGATCATAATTTACCATTAGACTACAAAATTGAAGGTTAATGCCTTCACCCGCAGCTTCTGTAGCTACCATGATCTGCGAAGTTTCATAAAACCTTTCTTGCGCAGCTTCCCGTTCTTCAATGGACATTTTGCCATGGATAACCTCCACAGAAAATCCCCAGTTCTTTAATTTCTCACTTAAATAATCAAGAGTATCTTTTGCTTCAGTGAAAATAAGCAATTTTTCTCCAGAAGATGCAATTCCCTCATTTCGTAAAACTTCTTGGAGTTTTGTAAGTTTAGTCTCTATACCTTGTTGTTCTACACTCCGTGCTAATTCAACCAAATCACCAAGAACCTTTATTTCAATATCTAGTTCTGCTAAAGTCCTTGCATTAGTGAAACGCTGAAGGATTTCCTCCTCAAAACTCCAGCGCTCGGCTTCCTCCATATCTTCTATTTCTTCTTGCCGTTCAGCAGTAATTTCTTCTCTCTTCAAATATGCGTATTCCAATCCTTCCTGCCTCAAAGCTTCAAGGTTCTTCTTTCGTCGCATAAGAGACATACGAATAGCACGAGTGCTAGAGGCTAAACGTCGTTGAAGAACAGTTAATGCTAACCCAACATTTCGGTTGTCTTCAGCTAAAGCTCTTTGAAAGTGTTCCGAGACGTACTTAGAAACTTCTTCATAAAGATGCCGTTCTGCAGGGGAGAGCTCATATAATATCGTTTTGGGTGTTCTTGGTGGAAAAAGCGGAGTACCATCGAATCGTCTCATATCTTCCTTCATTCTGCGGATAAATAATGGATTTTCTCGCCGATTCACTGCCTCAGATAGTAAATTAGTATTACTAAAAAGATCGGGGTCCAAAAGTTTGAGAAGTAGACGGAAATTTTCAGGGTCTCCTTTATGAGGAGTAGCTGTTAACATTAAAAAATTGTGAGTTAGTTTTGATAATAATTCCCCAAGTTGATACCTATCACTCTTTTTCTCTTTTTGTCCGTATCGATAAGCTGACATCTTATGAGCCTCATCTACAATTACGAGGTCCCAATTAGCTTCACGTAAAGTCTCCATTACCTCTTCTTGTTTAGCAAAATCTATTGAAGTTATGCATTGATTTTTCTCAAGCCAGATATTTCGTCCATAAGCACTCTTTAATACCCCACGGTCTATCTTATCGAATGACTCTTGGAATCTGGTCTTAAGTTCTTTTTGCCATTGCCCTTGAAGAAGTGCTGGGGTAACAATCAATGTTCTCTCTACTAATCCTCTGTACTTAAGTTCTTTCAAGAGAAGTCCCGCCATAATGGTTTTCCCAGCACCTGGGTCATCAGCGAGTAAAAATCTAACCCGAGGTTGCTTAAGCATACAGTGATATACAGCTTCTAACTGATGTGGAAGAGGCTCTATTCGAGAAACACTAACAGCAAAATGAGGATCGTATTCATAAGCCAAACGTATCCTTTTAGCTTCAAGAGCCATCCAAAATTTTTTAGCTTCGGCTTCAAAATTCAGGGCTTCCTTGGTGCTAATAATTTCGAGATCTTGCAAGTCAACATCCCTTAAAACTATACCTCTATAAGTTCTTTCTGTATTTTTTCCATAGGCATCAATATTCAAAAACGTACTTCGCTTTGCAACACGCATAACACATATAGGTTCGGGCCACATAGGTCCTTTTAAAATCGTGCCTGGCGTTATTATTTGTGTATTGTGTTTTTCTTTATCACTCATAGTTTTCTAACTATTCCAATTTTTATCCCTTAGAAAAAGATTGTGATTACTTATTATCATCTCCATTCTTCAATTTGGTTGATTTATTTCGTGTCCATTCATCAATTTCTCTCTTCCAGAATCTCCAGGTACCAGCAACTTTAAAACACGGAATCTTTCCAGCTTGAGCTAACTTATAAATAGTTCTCTCATTCACCTGTAGATATTCAGCAACCTGTTTTAC
>Ga0180300_10000992_pt1 | contig 12952 bp, 10 predicted proteins | sample GuaBasSediGuay15_FD_121798 | JGI IMG/M metagenome (GOLD analysis project Ga0180300, IMG submission 121798) | Subseafloor sediment microbial communities from Guaymas Basin, Gulf of California, Mexico - Guay15, Core 4569-2, 21-24 cm | ecosystem: Environmental > Aquatic > Marine > Hydrothermal... | reverse complement strand
GTTGTATCGGGTGCGGAGTCTGTAATAAGCAGATAAAGATGGTTTATGACAATGAAAAAAAAGTCACCATCACAAAAGGAGAACCCCCTAAGCTGGAAACAAAAGAAAAAGATGAGGAACACGTTTACCGCATCAGGTTTTCACGAGATAAGAGATATTCTTTCTACTCTCACTTTGATATTACAAAACTTCTTTACTTTGCACTTCGCAGGTCAGGACTAAAACTGTCTTACTCGAAAGGTTTCTCACAAAAGCCCAAAATTTCGCTTGGATTCCCCCTGCCTTTTGGTTGTACATCGGAAGCAGAGTATGCCGACATATATTTGCTGGAAGAGTGTAAAGATATTGAGAAAATTCTTAATAAGTACCTCCCTGATGGCCTGAAAGTGATTGAGTCGGTAGAGATAGAAAAAGAAAGCCCTTCGGTATATTCCTCCGTAAAAGGTTTTATCTATGTGATTAATTTTGAGGGTAAGGTTCCAGAAAAAGTCAGGAGAAAACTAACCGATATCTTATCCAGACACAACTTCTCCATCGAAAGAACTTATACCAAAAAGAAAGGAACCAAAATAATCAATGCACGTAAATTTCTGGGAGATGTGAAAATTGAAGATAACTTCATTCACATAGAACTTAGAGTTGATGGCGGAAGAACTCTGAGAATGGATGAGCTTTTGGATATGTTGAATATTAAAATTGAAGATGTAAACATTCATAGAAAAGAAGTGTTGTTCCTAAGTAATAGGTGACAGATGGATAAAGTAATTTTGATGAATAAAACCGTCCAGGAAACAAGAATTGCTATTTTAGAAGATGGCAAGCTGGTAGAAATGTTCATTGAGAAATCAGGCAAAGCCCGGATGGTTGGTAATATCTATAAGGGAAAGGTGGAAAATGTTATCGAAGGTATCAGAGCTGCGTTTGTGGACATAGGTTATGGTGCCAATGCATTCTTACCTTTTTCTGAAATGAATAATCCTGCTTCCGTAGTTTCGATGGTGGAAAGCGTTAATGGAGCAGACGAGGAAGAGGTTGAACTAATACCAAGTCAGCTCAAAGAACCCGAAACCGGGGAAATTAACTTGAAACCAGGGCAAGATATCTTGGTCCAGGTCATAAAAGAACCCTTCGCAGACAAAGGCCCAAGAGTTACCACGGATATTTCCCTGCCGGGAAGATTTCTCGTACTTGTACCCAACATCAGTTACGTAGGAATCTCTAAAAAGATCCAGAATAGGAAGGAAAGAACCAGATTAAGGGAAATAGCAAAGCAGATAAAACCTGAGAATTTTGGCTTAATTATACGAACTGTGGCAGAAGGCAAAGACATCGACACTTTAAAAAAGGACCTTGACAGTCTCCTTAAAAAATGGAAAAAGATAGAAAAAAAAGCTATGACAGAACCTGCCCCTGTGTGCGTTTACGAGGATATCGAAATTGTAAGCTCTGTCGTGAGGGACTTATTAACCCCGGACGTATCAAAGGTTATAGTGGATTCAAAAAGTCTCTATAAAAAAATTCATTCTTATGTAGGCTCCGTTTCGCCCGAGATGGTCAGAAAAATAGAGTATTACAGTTCTCGGACCCCTCTTTTCGATTTTTACGGAGTGGAGAAGGATTTCCGCAATTCGCTAAACAATAGGGTATGGCTCAAAAGTGGGGGATTTATTGTTATTGAACATACCGAAGCGATGACAACCATAGATGTCAATAGTGGAAAGTATATTGGGAAGAAGGACTATGAGGAAAACGCTTTCAAGATAAATCTTCAGGCGGCACAGGAAATAGCACGACAGGTCAGACTGAGAGATATTGGCGGGATTATAGTGATAGATTTTATTGACATGGGTAAAAAAGAAAATAGAGATAAAGTATTTCACGAACTTCTCAAAGAATTCAAAAAAGACAGGGCAAAAGCAGCCCTTGCTCCCATATCTGATTTTGGACTTCTTGAAATGACGCGACAGAGAACACGACTAAATCTTTTTTATACAGTTAGTGAAGAATGTCCGATGTGCCACGGCACGGGTAGAATAACTTCAAAAGAAACATTCATGACTCAGATAGAAAGCTGGCTACGAAGATTCAGAACAGAGTCAAAGGAAAGAAGACTCGTGCTCCAGGTTCATCCCTATATGGGAAGTTATCTTCAAAAAGAGATGAAAAAAATTCTAAAAAAACTTCAGTGGAAAAACCTCGTTTTGCTAAAGCTGGAAGAAAATTCCTCTCTTAGACTGGATGAATTCAGATTTATTTCTGCAAAAACAGGGGAAGACATAACAGACAAGTTTTAAGTATTTTTCTCAAACTACTGGAACCTCTCTACATGTGCGATTTTTCAAGAAGCTCTCTACCTACTCTTTCTTTTCTGAGTAGTATAGCAAAAATTAGCCCGACTATGCCGGTAATCGAAAATATCCACATGCCAAGTCTATAGTCTGTAACCCCGTTAATAGTGCTAATGTCATTTGCCCATCCGATAATATAATTAAAAAGTGTTAGACCAATGTTCTGTATCATAGTCATAAGTCCATATGCTGTACCGAGATTTTCCTGTTTAACAATAAGTGCCACAGAAGGCCACATGGCGGCCGGGACGAGAGAAAAAGCTATACCCATTATAGAGGTAAGAAATATTGGATGTATTCTAGAATATACAAACAGTATATAAACCGGGACAATAAGCAGGGAACCGATTATCATTACAGAGGCTCTTTTCCCGTATTTATCTACGAATAAACCAAATAAGGGAGTTCCGATCATAGCGGCAAGCGTTATTACGCTCGAGGCAAAACCAGCAGCTTGTCTTGTTAGTCCGTGGTGTTCAATGAAAAATTTTATCGCAAAAGTCTGAAACGGAAAGATCGCAGAGTAAAACGTTACACATAGAATTGTAATGAACCAGTAAGCCTTCCCAAAGGAGAGTATATCACTGAGCACAATTTTGTCCTGCCGTGGTTCAGGCCCGAGACTAAATCTTTTCTGAGCCCCCGCTTCGATTATAACATACAGTATCAATGTCAGGACAGAAAGAGTAGCAGCTCCCGCGGATATTAAGAGTGGCCCCTTCCAGCTCCAGTAGAGGGATTTCGCCCACGTGGGAGAGTTCAGAGCTGCAAAGCTTCCAAGCCTCGCTATAGTAAGGTTCAATCCAAAGGCAAAGGACAATTCCTTGCCCTTGAACCACTTAGCCAGAATAGTCGTAATAGTTACTATAAGTGTCTCTGCCCCGAGTCCAAATATAAGCCGTCCAGTAGCCATAACAGTGAGGTTGCCCCCACTAAAGGTCGTGATAAAGCTACCCAACATACAGGTTAAAGAAAAAATGATAGCTGATTTTCTGGTGCCAAGCGTGTCAATTATAATGCCCCCAATTAAGACAAAGAAAATATTGGGCAAGCTGTAGATCATGTTAAGAAGTCCTATATTCCTATCGGAAAATCCAAGCTGTTTTTTCAGGATATCGGCAAGGGGACTTATTGAATCATATACATAGTAATTACCAAACATCGCCAGACTAAGAAATACCAGAACCACCCAGCGATAAACTGGGCTTGGTAGGTCATATCTGGATTTTGTTTCTTGAACGGCCATATATACCTCCAGGAGACTTCTCTCTGAATGATATAACGGAAGATAATCTAAGAGAAATTTGGAAAAATTTGAAAAGCAAAAATTGCTTAGGGGGTTGTTAAAAAAAAAGGGTATTTTTAAATTCATAACAGGTTTATAATAAGGAGAACAGAAATGGCAATGAAGATTACAGATGACTGCATCAGTTGTGGGGCTTGTGAACCGCAATGCCCTGTGGATGCTATAAGCGAGGGAGACGAGCATTACGAGATTGACGCATCTGTGTGTGTTGAATGTGAAGGGTATGCAGACAGCCCACAATGTGTTGAAGTTTGCCCGGTGGACTGCATAGTTAAAGCGTAAGTGTTTGCTTTAAGCATAGCCCGACCTTATGTGTCGGGCTTTAATTTCTTGCAATAATGTGTAAACTGTACAAACTTACCATTTCAACAATCATAATATACAGCGTGGGCATTCTCATCTTCACCGGATGTAACCGCAGCCAAGTACTAACCGGACTGGATATTCTGGAAAACAATCACTTCGAACCACTGAAAGGAAAACGGGTCGGGATTATCTGCAATCATTCCTCCTTAAACCACAAGGGGACACATATTGTAGATCTCATTGCTGGCTCCGGTTGCTGCAAAGTGAAAGCTATTTTTGCTCCTGAACACGGCTTCAGAGGTGATATCTCAGCAGGAAAAGCGGTTGAGGACAGTATCGATACCAGGACAAGGGTCAGAATATACAGCCTATACGGGAGAATAAAAAAGCCCACAACTGATATGCTGGACAGCATTGATATACTGATTTACGATGTCCAGGATGTCGGGGCGAGGTTCTATACATACATTTCCACCCTGAAGTATGCTATGGAGTCCGCATGTGAGAATGGAATAGATTTTATGGTCCTCGACAGACCAAATCCAATCAGAGGAGATATAATTCAGGGTCCCATCCTGGAAAGAGGATTCGAGTCGTTTGTGGGATCGCTGAACATTCCGATAAGATATGGGCTCACCCCCGGAGAAATAGCTCTTTACATCAACAAATATCACCTTGATGGGAAACTAAATCTGATCGTGGTCCCAATGAAAGGGTGGAAAAGAAACATGTGGTATGATCAGACAGGGCTAAAATTTGTAAAACCATCTCCAAATATACCTGACATAGAAACTGCAACACTTTATCCCGGATTTTGCTTGTTTGAAGGGACTAACATATCTGAAGGGAGAGGAACACTTTCTCCTTTCAAAACCATTGGGGCCCCATGGATCAACGGAGATACTCTGTTAATTAGTTTATCGAAAAAAACAATTCGCGGTGTTGCATTTCAAAGTGTTAAATTTACACCGATGAGTATTGAAGGGATGGCTGAACATCCAAAATATCTGGGGAAAACCTGTGGGGGGATCAAAATAGCAGTGACCGATAGGGAGGCCTTTGATCCAATAAAATCAGCTATAATTCTTCTAAAAGAGATAAGGATACTATATCCCAATAGGTTCATGTGGAAAGAAAACTGGATAGACAAGTTATACGGATCTGGAGAGCTTAGAGAAGCTATCGACTCTGGCAAACCTTTGAGCGTGTTGTTTGACAGCTGGGAAAAGGAGATAAAAGAATATAGAAAAAAGATAAAAAGCTGTCTTTTGTATAAGTGACAAAGAATAAAAAAGGAGGTGTCCTATGCTGGTATTAGTTACCAAAGATTATGATGAGATGAGCAAAGAAGCTGCAAAAAGGGTCGCAGCTATGGTAAGAAAGAAGCCAGACTGTGTGCTTGGTCTTGCCACAGGAAGCACGCCCATAGGTCTCTACAAAGAGCTAGTAAGAATGCATAAAGAAGAAGGCCTCGACTTTTCGAAGGTGACAACATTCAACCTTGATGAGTATGTTGGACTTCCTCCAGAACATAACCAAAGCTATCATTACTTTATGTGGGAAAATTTTTTTAAACATATAAATGTCGACCCTAGAAATGTCTATATTCCGCAAGGGATGGCCGAGAATGTTGATGAATTTTGTGAGTGGTATGAAAATCGAATCAAGGAAGTAGGAGGAATCGACCTTCAGATACTGGGGATCGGAAGTAATGGTCATATTGCTTTCAACGAGCCTGGTTCATCACTCGGGTCAAGAACAAGAATAAAAACATTGAAGGAAAGTACAAGAAGGGACAATGCCAGATTTTTCAGCAGCATTGACGAGGTTCCTAAGTATGCCATAACCATGGGAATTGGTACCATCATGGAGGCCCAGGAAATTATCCTTCTTGCGAGTGGAAAGAATAAAGCAGACGCTCTGAAAAAAACTGTGGAAGGCCCTATAACAGCTATGTGCCCTGCTTCCACTCTCCAGCTTCACAGAAAAGCAACAATTATCGCTGACAAAGAGGCTGCTTCTCTTCTTGATAAAGAGTTGATAGAAATCCCCAAGTAGAATAACAATTTGCCATCTATTCCTAAAATTCCATTGCTGTGGTCTTTTTTTGATCCCACAATCGGTTGTTAAAAATGCGCTTCAGAACTCTCTCTTAATTCTAAAAGGAAGAAGGGTCAGAAGCTATATTCCACTTTAAAGTATAATTCGTCTAAGTCTCTGGCATGGTAAAAAAATGAACCTGGTTTTGCATCAATTACAAAAAGTCCGATGTTTATTTCAAGAGCATCAGCTGGTCTAAGCTCTAGACCGGGACCTATAGAGAAACCATAAGTATCTTCTACCTTATCCCAATCGGCAATAGATATTATCCCATTTAGAGGAATTAACTTAAAATTCCTATTTGGGAAATCCCTTTCTACTCTGACGACAAAATAATCCTTTAGGTCATCTTTCTTCAGTTCGTGAAGGAAGCCGTGCAAATATTGTAGATTAAAATAGACATTATTTGGGAAGGTATAATCACACCCTAATACATACTTTGTAAACTTCCCACCAGCAGTAAGTGAAGTTGTTAAAGTAAAAGCAGTTCGTAAATCCGGTGGAGGAATTTGGACAGATCTTACTTTTTTTAGATTATTGTAGGCAAATTCACCCCATATTCCCAATTTCCCTATGGAACCAGCAAAGTCGAAGCCGATAACCTCTTTTTCAGGATGTTCGATAGATACATCGATAGGAGGCCCAGCTTGAGTTAAGTTGATTTTTGAGCATACTACTGGTATATCTTCCCTCCCTTTATAATAGCTTATAGAGAAATCGAAACCACCAAACATCGACGAAAACTTTGCACCATAGCTCGATGTCTTTGTAATCCTATCATCGGGAATATTATGAGAAATCAATGGAAGAAGGGAATCCGGAATGCCCGAGCTACCCATGAAAGCATTCAACCACTCTCCTGAAGGTAGAATTGCAGGAGTAAACACAGGTATGTACACAGCTTGCAGTCTGGACAGACCAAAGTAACAGGTGGCACTTACTGCATTAGAACCGAAGTGATCCCCGAACGCGTATATATCATCCAGATTGTCAGGATTAAGATTATCTGTCGGATTAAATTTATCGGCAGTTCCCCAGGCTATTCTCTGCTTTCCAATTCGTAAATCTATGTTGTTGAGTGGGAAGCCATAAATATCTATATAAGCTTCTCTGAACTCAACATCCCATGGCTGGGTATAAGCAACTCCACTAGAAATATATTCTTCTATATTACCTTTTTCGGATTTTCCAGCTGAAACAAACCTTATATCGGCGTACAATCCTGCTCTATCAGAAAAATTACTATTGAAAAACAATGAAAGGGTATTTTCATTCCAGGTCACCTCTTTTTCTCCGGTCGCCCGAAACCTGTTGTTAGTTTCCAAACTTCCTGTTATCTCAATCTGAGCAAACGCAAAAGTAAAGAAAAGAAGTGTAACTACAATTGCTGGGAAAGTCATTTTTCTCATGGCTTCCTCCTTTTCATCTCCATCTTATTAATTGCCTCCGAGTAAAAAGTTTGTCGCTCAGGTTCGAATCAAAAGAAACTTCTTCCAAAATCATTTTTGTAGAATGATTTTCTTTTAAATCTTTCATCAGAGCGACTTCAGCATACCAGTACTCTTTCTGTCTACTGATCTTGAGATTCTCAAGAACCTTCGTGAGCGTACCGTTTTTATCATAGAACTCCACCTTGTCGGGATAGTAGTTGTCCTTGCGGACATGCATTATCATTTTACTGTAGCTTTTCTTGACCCCGGGCTTTGGAGTAAGCTCCAGAACCCAGTGAGTCTCATTTTCCCGAATTAGGTCAGCACTGTAGTCTCTATCATACTTCGAGGTACTCAGGTCCTCGTAAGTAAAATCCGTACCAGCAAACTTCGTGTTTTTTATATGTGGAGCTATGCGTCTTACCTTTTTAAAAGCCGGCATATATAAATACTGAATATCACCGGGAAGCGAGAGAAAAGCAATGCCCCGCTGGTCAGCTGGTTCTGTAAACCTTATTATTCTTTTTTCATCCTCTTTTGCATACATTTCAGCCTTCCGATACTTTTTATTTCCTTTTCTGTCTATAAGCACTATGGTCAACTTTGCTTTCATATCCTTTGGAGCAGAAACGGTACTACTTACCTGCTTCAAAATCTTCTCTCCCTTTGCATCAGAAAAAGCCAGGGAAAAAGTAAGAGAAATAATGCTCACTACTATTAGTGCTTTCCTGCTCATTGCTTATCTCTCCTTTTTCTATTTCTATTAAAAAACTTTACAGCACTAAAATCTCCTATGAACTTCGCTCGCGTAGAAATAAGGAGAGCTGGAAGTACAGTTAGGGCTCCGAGCATGCTCACCACCATCGTAATGGATATAAGCCAGCCAAATCGCTGTACTGGAGCCAGCTCTCCAAAAATCAGGACAAGAAAACCTGCGATAACCGAAATTGCATTTACAAGAATTGCTTTACCCGTTGTCAGAAGAGTTGTTTCAAGGATGTTTTCAACGCTTCTGTTATGGGAAAATTCCATTTTGAACCGGTTGATGAAATGAATGGAATAGTCTATTCCGATCCCTATGGCTATACTGGCAATCATCACTGTTGCAGTATCCAGAGGTGTTCCTGTGTAAGCCATTATGGCAAAGTTGAAAAGAATTGTAACTACAATCGGAACAAGGGCAAAAAGTCCACCCTTAAAGGAACGTAATTGTACCATCAGAAGAAAATACACCAATACAATCGCTATTATGAGACTTTTTACCTGACTCTTAACTATACTCTCATCAAGTCTCTTGAAAATAGTTGCTGAGCCCGTCTGCTCCATTTCAAGTTTTATGGGTCTTCCTTCAATTCCATACTTCCTGGCGACAGCATCTGGCAGCAAAATGACATCCTCATTCAAAACCCAGAGGTCAGACATCACATCCTGATAGATATTTTCTGACTCCCCGAAGCTATAAATCTGCCCCAGTTTATGAGCTATATAATCTACTCTTGCCCTATTAAAGAAATCAGTCCAAATATCGTACAAGGATTCAACTGTCAATTTCAATTCTTCCCTATCGAAATTATTGTCCGCACCGGTAGCATTAAAGACGTCCCAGATGCTCTCAATATCTGGAGGAGTCCCCATAGAGATTAGATCAACAAAACCCCCAACGAGCTGTCTGAAAAGATTTTCCTCTTCTACAGCAATAGCCGACTCATACATAAAGAAATCTTCGAGTCTTGTATGTAGCTTTTTCTTCCGCTCTTCATTATAAGGGTAACTCCTTCTTTTTAACCCATTCTCTAATTCTACTTTGATATCAACAAAGTCAGAATCGCCCGCGTAATTATATTCTTCCAAGTCGTACAAAACCTTCTTTGCAGCCTGTTCTATTGCAAGGCTATCAAGAAAAGTTTTGTTTTTAATGATGTCCCTCCTGGCATATACAAGCCTGGTGTTCAGAGAATCCTTAATATAGGCGTTAACAGCATCCACGAGTTTTATTATTTCTCCAGTATCAAGAGTGTATATTCGTGCCTGGACCAATCCTTCTTTATAATCCCTATCCACCATCTGTTCCATTATAGGTTCATTTTCTATGAAAAAATAAAGATTTGCTACACCATCCCTTGACTCTGGTATTGTGTAATGACCATTCATTACTCTGTTCATCTCGCATATGTAGTCTGCTACCGATTGTGCCTTGCTTATGTTTTTAATGGAGTTCAAGTACTTTTCAAGCTCCATAATTTTTTTCAGGACGGCAGGGTCTCTCATATCACCCTTTACCAGGATTTGGACAGTATAAGAGCCACCGAAGTATTTCTTCATAAGATTCTCTGCAACTCGAATTTCGGTATTCTTTTTAAAGTATCTCATTATATTACTATCCCTCTCCAGCAACGGTAAACCTGCTATTGAAACAAGAATGATAATTGCAAAAACAATGATAATCCACTTATTATGATGCAGCACAATCCTCTTTATGGACAACAAAAGTTTTTCCAGTGGTTTATCAAGAATGCTTCTTTCATTAAAAGTTCTTCTTGATACGAAATAAAGAAGTATGGGAATAAGAGTAAGAGATATAAGGAGAGCTATTAGCACTCCAATAGCAGAAAAAATCCCAAACTCTGTGATAATAGTGAGATATGAACCTATGAAAGATATAAATCCCACAATAGTCGTGACAGCCGCCAGAAATATAGGAATTCCAACATGCATAAGAGTCGTTTTAATGAGCTCTTTTCTGTCTAAGATACCTCTTCGCAACTCCCTAAAATGTGCGACTAGATGGACGCCATATGCTGAGCCGACGGTTATTAATACCACGGGAAGAGCATTAGATACTATGGAAAATTTAACCCCTGATATTACCATTATCCCTATACACCAGATAGTGCTTATAACAACTGATACGAGTGGCAAGAATACACTCTTGAAATCTCCGAAGTTAAGATAAAACATAAGTATGAGAGCGATAATAGCGAAAGGTACAAGTCTGTAAAGATCAGTCCTTATTATCCTATTTAACTCGAGCATCTGCATTGGGATTCCCGCGTAATATATTTTTAGCCTTCCCTGATACTTGCTGGCAATTTCCTTTATCTTCCTGGCAACAGATTCTTCATCAGCATCATGATCCAGCAAACAAACTATCATAGTCAACTTACCATCAGCAGAAACAATTCTACCGCTATACATGTCCTTTGAAAGAACATAATTCCTAAGGGAATCGAGGCTTGCAGAATCCTCAGGGATACTTTCGTTGTCAATAAGGTTTCTTACCTCTAGAATCCCATCAACATTTCTGATATCAATTATGCTTGTCAAGCTCGTTACAGAATTTATTCCCTCTACAGATTCTAAGGCGCGGGTTAAGCTTGCAATAGCAGAAAGTACTTTGGGTGAGAATACGTTATCAGCTTCCACAGCTACTATGGCAGTGACGTTTCCACTGAATTTCTCTCCTACATATTGAGATAGTTTTATAGTTGGATCATCTTTTTTAAGATAGGTTGACCAATCACTATTAATCTTCAGGTTTTTTATCTCATATAGAAAGAAAACTGTGATTATTCCGATAACAATGAGTACCGGATATTTCCATTTGATAATGAATTCAGCTAATCTTTTCATTTGAGTCCCTTTTTTACCATTCTACCATTTTCGTTCTTTGTTCGAATTTTACGGAAATTTTTTTCACTTTCATCCTTTCCTTTTCTCAATACCTCTAAAAAGTACATTCAGTAGGGTATCAAGATTTCGTTCCAGCTCTTCTTCGGGAGTGTCAAAAGTAAACTGATATTCAAAGCCATTCATAGCAGTGAGTATAGCCTCTGCCGTTAGGTCGACATCCTCCATTTCGAACTCACCTCTCTTTATTCCATAGTTTAAAATATTCTTGATAAGATTCAACTCAAACTCTCTATACCTATTTCTAGCCTCTATTACAAATGAGTAATTTTTAAGATATTCTTCTTTAAAAGCTGTATAGTAATTTGCCATTTTCTTGAATGCCCGGAATCTGGTGAGAATATAGGCTTTCAGCTTTTGCTGAGGAGTCTCCTGCTCTGAAACAGCCTTTATTATTTCATCCTTAGTTATCCGACCTTCCTTTTTTATAACCTCTTCGTAGATAGCCTCTTTGTTTCTGAAATAGTAATATATGCTAGCTTTTGCCATTCTGAGGCTTCTAGCTATATCTTCGATCGTTGTTTTGGCAAACCCGAACCTGGCAAAAAGTTCCTGTGCGATTTTGATAATTTGCTCTTTTTTCCCCTTTTCGATAGCTTGTTCTTTCATCGGTTCAACTAACTTGTTCAAAAATTCGATTACAATTTAAGGCTGAAATCGGCTTTTGTCAACCCTCCTTCCTCGAAATTTTACAAAAAGGGGCACACCCCGTTAGTGCCAGCTTGGATTTTTTTTACCAGTTGGATAAAATAGTAATAACTATGGGAGCAATGTAAACCTCAAAAAACAAAAAGGAGGGAAAAATGAAAAGGTTAGCTTTGATTTCGGGATTAATCATTTTTGCAGTTGCCATTGTTATCTTCACTGGATGTGAAAAAAACGTCTCTTTCACTGAGCCAAGTGCAAACTTAGCTATTGAAAAAGGATTAAAAAGTGAAGAAATTAACTTCGTTAAATGGAAACCAGAGTTTAATGCTAAACTTGAAGAAGTCAAGGCTTTCGAAAACCTGAATAAAACCGCTTTACCGGGTATTGACTATAAGATAATTAAAAGGGAAAAGGGTGGTGTCGTTGGTGGAGAAAAAACTTATGGGAATATGGTTGAATTCCCTGCTTACTGTTTTCCTGAAGCAAAAAGAATGGAAATCATGCTCGTTTTACCAAACCAGGAAAATAGTGGAGCAACGGTCGAGTTTCTACCCAACCAGAAATTTGACAAAAATGTAAAGGTAACTTTATCTTATGCTGAGCTTGATTTCAATGGAGACCCACATCAACTCAAAATCTACTACTTCGACGAAGAAGATGGCGTCTGGTATAATGTACCAATTGCAGAGGTCAATACCGACAATCAGACCATTGTATTTTATACTAATCACTTTACAAGGTTTGGGTGGGGTTGGTAAATTAAAATTTTTGATTTGAATCAGGGAGTTAATGTCAACAACTATCTTTAAAGAGTATATCCAGGAGATTAAACAGATTCTAATCAAACATGGCATACGGGAAATAGCGGAAAAGGCAGATACCATCCGAATAGAAAGGGAGAAAATCATTGGCAAAATCTGGGATAATGCTTTATTAGAACGGGATTTTGAAGTAAAAAACGTAGTCCGGCAGATCGACTTCGACATAATCATAACCTTGCTTTTAAAACACACCAAGCCTCCAAAAATTATTGATATACTGGAAGAAATTGCCATTTTATCCCTTAGATTCTCAGAATATGAAAAAGCCGTACTCATACTTAAAAAGTTGATAACAGAATTCAGAAC
>Ga0180300_10000991_pt1 | contig 12962 bp, 11 predicted proteins | sample GuaBasSediGuay15_FD_121798 | JGI IMG/M metagenome (GOLD analysis project Ga0180300, IMG submission 121798) | Subseafloor sediment microbial communities from Guaymas Basin, Gulf of California, Mexico - Guay15, Core 4569-2, 21-24 cm | ecosystem: Environmental > Aquatic > Marine > Hydrothermal... | reverse complement strand
CTCTCATTTTCTCCCGACCGATACCATCACCTGGTAAACCTGCTACCTTGAAGCCCACGTTTCTCACACCCTCCCACCTTTCCCGTTAAGAAAGGGATTGAAGGGACTTCACGCAGTATTCCAACCATCCCCCAGCTTCAACGATCTTTCTCAAAAATGCAGGGTAGGGTTTTGCGTTGTATTCTGTACTTTTGGTGATGTTTCTAACCTTGCCAGTTTCCAAATCCACTTCTGCAATATCCCCTTCTTCGAAGGTGTCGGCTTCCGTCAGTTCCACGATGGGTAGACCGATATTGATGGCGTTTCTGAAGAATATTCTGGCGAACGACCTGGCCATGACACAGGATATACCAGCCGCTTTTATAGCCACAGGAGCATGTTCTCTTGAAGAACCACACCCGAAGTTCTCACCAGCCACTATGATACTGCCCTTTATATCTGTCCCTCGGCCGAAACCCGGTCTTGCATCTTCCATGCAATATCTTGCAAGCTCGGTAGGATCCGCCGTGTTGAGGTATCGTGCAGGAATGATCTCGTCAGTATTGACGTTGTTGCCGAACACGAAGACCTTACCTCTGATCTTCATCTTTTCTCCCTCCACCTTCACAAACGTCTCGGATCGGCTATGTACCCTCTTACCGCGCTGGCCGCTGCTACGGCAGGAGAAGCGAGAAAGACCTTGCTTTTTGGGTGACCCATCCTCCCCACAAAGTTTCTGTTGGTGGTAGAAACGGCCACCTCACCTTCTGCAAGGACCCCCATGTGTCCGCCGAGACACGGTCCGCACGTTGGTGTAGAGAAGACACATTCGCTCTCAAGAAAGATATCCACAAGCCCTTCTTTCAAAGCTCGCTTCACCACATTTTGAGAACCAGGTATCACGATGCAGCGAACATGTGGAGCCACCTTGCGGCCTTTCAGAACCTGCGCCGCCAACCTTAGATCCTCGATCCTACCGTTGGTGCAACTCCCAATGACTACCTGGTCGACCTTTATCCCCTCCCTCTCGGCCTCGGTCACGTCCTTCGTGTTGGAAGGTAAGAAAGGGTATGCCACCTGGGGCTCGAGTTGAGAAAGATCGAGATGCACTTCTTTCCAATAGACAGTATCTTCATCCACCGAAAGTGTTTCAACCTCTATGTTTCTTTCCTTTTCATAAGCCATCGTGACTTCGTCCACAGGGAAGAGTCCTGCTTTACCACCCGCTTCTATCGCCATGTTGGATATCGTGAACCTACCGTCCATGGAGATCTCCCTGAGAGCTGGGCCAAAGAATTCGAGAGCCCTGTAGTTGGCTCCGTCCACTCCCAAAATGGAGATAAGCTTGAGAATGACATCTTTTGCGGTGACGAAATCTTTGAAACTCCCCACCAGTTGAACCTTTATACTTTCTGGTACTCTCAGCCAGACCCTACCTGTTAGATACACCCCAGCTATGTCTGTCGACCCCACACCAGTAGCAAAAGCACCGAGAGCACCATAAGTGCAGGTGTGGGAATCTGCTCCCACCACCAAATCTCCCGACTTGACCAAGCCTTCCTCAGGAAGAAGAACATGCTCTATACCCATCCTTCCAACCTCGTAGAAGTGCTTTATGCCCTGCTCCTCGGCGAATTCTCTAAGCAGCTTCACCTGCATGGCGGATTCGATATCCTTGTTCGGAACGAAATGGTCCGGCACCAGGACGATTCTGTCAGGATCGTGTACCTTCTCGCCACCATATTCTTTGAATTTTTGGATGGCCAGAGGGGCCGTTATATCGTTGGCGAGGGCCACATCAACATCCAGCAGGAGAAATTCACCAGGCTCAACTCTGCTCTTGCCAGCCTTCCGTGCCAGTATCTTTTGAGCCAATGTCATGTCCTCCACCTTCCTTCGCCACGCCTTTTTCGAAAGCTCCTTTCTTCGCTAAAAGGTACTTGTTGATGGCGTTCACATAGGCCATGGCGGAAGCTTCCACAATATCGGTAGAAACGCCTCTTCCGCTGTACCGCCCCTGACCTATCTGTAGAGTCAGTTTGACTTCACCTTGAGCATTTTTCCCCGATCCCACCGCTTGTATAACGTACTCTTCGAGTCTGGTAGCCAGACCGGTGACTCTGTCTATAGCTCTGAAGATGGCGTCAATGGGACCATCTCCTGTTTCTGCCGCATCCTTTCCCTCTTCTCCCGCATGGAGCTTCACCGTAGCCGTGGGGATCACGGTGTTTCCGGTGTAGACGTGAAAATGTGTAAGCTTGTAACCGCGGAGAGGTTCTCTGAGAACCTCTGAAACAATGGAGAGAAGATCGTCGTCGTAGACTTCCTTCTTCTTATCTGCCAACTCGAGAAAGCGCTCAAAAACCTTCTGGAACCTCTCCGCATCTATATGGATGCCATAAGTTTCCAATTTCTTCTTGAGGGCATGCTTTCCGGAATGCCTACCCATAACCAGAGTCTCAGATGAACGTCCTACATCCGAAGGCTTCATGATCTCGTACGTTTCCCTCATCTTCAACACACCATCCTGGTGTATTCCCGATTCGTGCAAGAACACGTTTTCCCCCACTATGGCTTTGTTTCTCGAGGGTATCATTCCAGTGATGTGTACCAGTAACCTCGAAGCTGGATAAAGCAATGCAGGGTCCACCCCGGTTTCGAATCCTAAAATATCCTTCCTCACCTTGGCAGCCATGACGAATTCTTCAAGCGCACAGTTTCCTGCTCGTTCACCTATGCCGTTCAACGTCACTTCCACCTGCGTAGCTCCACTACGCACAGCAGCTATAGAATTGGCCAGCGCGAGCCCCAGATCGTTGTGGCAGTGAACGGAGAGATCGACATTTTCTATCCTCGGAACTCCCTCTTTTATAGCTTTGATCATCGCGCCGAATTCCTCAGGAATGGCGTATCCAACAGTGTCAGGTATGTTGACCGTGCTGGCTCCCGCTTCTATGGCCGTCTTAACAACCTCCAAGAGGAAGGGGAGTTCGGTTCTGGAAGCGTCTTCTGCGGAAAATTCGACGAATTCACTGTACTTTTTGGCGTAGCTTACGTACTTGCGGATTCTTTCCAGTATCTCTTCCTTCTCCATCCCCAGTTTGTATTTCCTGTGAATAGGTGAAGTTGCGATGAAGACGTGTATCATCCTGTTCTTGTTCTCCTTCAACGCTTCATACGCTGCATCTATATCCTTCTCAACACACCTGGCCAACGCTACGACGGTCGCTTTTCTGACACGCTCCGCTACCTTTCTCACCCCTTTGAACTGTACCGGTGAGGAAACCGGGAAACCCGCTTCTATCAAGTCAACTCCGAGATGCTCCAGCATCAGAGCCACTTCCACTTTCTCTTCCACCGACATGGAAGCTCCCGGAGACTGCTCGCCATCTCGAAGAGTGGTATCAAATATCTTTACTCTCATCTTATGCCCTCTCCTTCTCTTCCAAGTAGAGCTTGTAGACCAACGAATCCACCAACGCTGACCACGAGGCGTTGATGATGTTGGAAGACACGCCCACCGTTCCCCATCGTCTCTCACCATCTGTGGATTCGATCAACACTCGCGTAGTGGCCCTGGTTCCTGCCTGACCGTTGAGGATTCTCACCTTGTAATCTGCCAACCTCACTTTCTTGAGGGACGGATAGAATTTCTCAAGCGCCTTTCTAACCGCTTTGTCAAGTGCATCTACAGGACCCTCACCATCAGCGGCGGTGTGCTCAAAAGATTCTTCAAATCCTCGTTTTTTCGCCACTTCGTCTGGTACCTTCACCTTGACAGAAGCTTCCGAATAGACTCTCCCATCTTGCCTCCAAGTGACAACGTTGAAACCCAAGAAATCAAAGTACTTCTTCTTCTCCCCCGTCATCTCCTTGAAGAGCAGCTCAAAGGACGCCTCGGCACCTTCGAAGTGATATCCTTGAGCTTCCAACTCCTTGACTTTTTTCAAAACTTCCCGCACTGCCGGCGATGTCCTGTCCAACTTTATTCCCATTTCCCTCGCCTTCTCGAGAATGTTACTCCTTCCGGAAAGCTCGGAAACGGATATCTTTCTCTCGTTTCCAACGAGTCTTGGATCGATGTGCTCGTACGTTTTGGGGTTTACTTTGACCGCTGAAACATGCACCCCGCCCTTGTGAGCAAACGCATTTTCACCCACATAAGGCATGTGCTCGTCGTGAGGTTTGTTGGAAAGCTCTGAGACCAGTCGAGAAACGGATGAAAGTTTCTTCACTCTCTCTTTCGGAATTGCCTCGATTTCCATCTTGAAAACAAGATTCGGAATCACCGAACAGAGATTGGCGTTTCCGCACCTCTCTCCCAAACCATTTATGGTACCTTGAACGTGCACTACACCTTTTTTGACGGCAACCAAGGAGTTCACCACCGCCTGGTCGGAATCGTTGTGGGTGTGTATTCCCAAAGGAACAGAGAGATTTCTCTTAACGTCTTCTACTATCTCCTCCAGCTCGTACCACATGGTGCCCCCATTGGTGTCCGCCAACACTATACAATCAGCCCCCGCTTGAGCGGCGGTTCTGATGCTTTCCAGAGCATACTCTCTGTTGGACTTGTAACCATCGAAAAAGTGTTCTGCATCGTAGATAACCTCGTCGGCGAATTTTTTCAGATACGCTATGGTATCGTAGATCATCCCCAGATTCTCCTCAAGGGTGGTTTTGATAGCTTCCAGCACGTGCAGATCCCAACTCTTTCCGAAAATGGTATAGACCGGTGTTTCCGCTTTCAGAAGCGTTTGAATGTTCTTATCCTCTTCAATCTTCATCCTTGGACGTCTCGTAGAGCTGAAAGCCGCCACCCTGATGTTCTTCAATGGGAACTTCTTTATCTTCTCGAAAAACGCTATATCTTTTGGGTTGGAACCTGGCCAACCTCCTTCAAGATAGTGTATACCGAGGTCGTCGAGGGCTTCGGCTATTCTGAGCTTGTCCTCGAGAGAAAAAGAAACGCCAAAAGCCTGCGCCCCATCTCTCAAGGTGGTGTCGTAAATCTTCACAGCTGATCCCAACCGAACTCCCCCCTTCAGAATCTCTTCAGCATGGCCCCGGTGGACGCCGATCGAACCAAGTAGGAATATCTCTTCAGAACGTCTTCTCTCACTTCCGGTTTGTGCTTTTTCAAGGCACTATATCTTCTCTTCACTTCTTCTTCGTCTACGAGCAGGTTTATCTCTCTTTTCTCTACATCAATTTCTATCCGATCACCGTTTTCGACAATGGCAATGGGACCCCCTTCCGCTGCTTCAGGAGAAACGTGACCGATTACCGCGCCACGCGAGCCCCCAGAGAACCTCCCATCTGTGATCAATGCGACGTCCTCGATGAGCCCCATCCCCGCTATTGCTGAAGTTGGAGAAAGCATCTCCCTCATTCCTGGACCACCCTTTGGCCCCTCGTACCTTATCACCACGACGTCCCCTTTCTTCACCTTTCCAGAAAGTATGGCCCTGGTAGCGATCTCTCCGTCTTCAAAGACGACTGCAGGGCCGATGTGTTGCCTCATCTTCTCCGGAATGCCCGAAAGCTTGGCTACCGCTCCTTCTGGAGCGAGACTCCCATAGAACACACCCAGTCCACCTTCTTTGTGGTAAGGTCTTTCCAGCGGTCGTATCACGTCGTCGTTATGAACCCTCGCATCTTCGACGAGTTGCCCTATTCTGCGACCGTAGACAGTCATCGCATCCTCCTTCAAAAGTCCTCCGTCTTTCAATCTCCTGAGGACGGCGTATATCCCCCCAGCTTGATGCAAATCTTCGATATCGTGCGGGCCTACCGGCGAGAGGTTGCAAAGATGCGGCACTTTCCTACTCATCTCGTCAAAGAGTCCGATGTCCAAGTTTATACCAAAGCTTTCCGCTATGGCTTTGAGGTGCAAAACTGTGTTGGTGGAGCCACCAAGGGCCAAATCCAGTGCAATGGCGTTGGCAAAAGAATCATGATCGACCACATCTCGAGGTTTCAAGCCTTTTTCCACTAACTCTACGACTCTCATCCCTGCTTCTTTCGCCATCCTTACTCTTTCGGCGTACACTGCAGGGATGGTACCGTTGCCCTTCAATGCCAGGCCGAGAGCCTCCGAAAGCGCGTTCATAGAGTTTGCCGTGAAGAGTCCTGCACACGATCCAGCTCCAGGACATCCCACGTTTTCTATTTCAAGCAGCTCTTCCTCCCCGATCTTTCCAGCCTTGTACATTCCCACCGCTTCGAAGACGGTTATCAAATCGACCCTTCTTCCCCTGTAGCTACCAGAAAGCATGGGACCTCCAGACACCAGAATAGAAGGTACGTTTAGCCTACCCATAGCCATCAACATACCAGGTGTTATCTTGTCGCAATTGGAAACAAGGACCAGACCATCAAAGGGAAACGCATTAGCGACTATCTCCACCGAGTCTGCGATGATCTCTCTTGAAGGCAGGGAAAACTTCATACCTTTGTGATCCATAGCTATCCCGTCGCATATTCCGATGGTTGAAAAAACGAAGGGAACACCCCCTGCCATTCTCACTCCAGCTTTGACAGCTTCCACAATCTTACCGAGATGGATATGGCCTGGAACTACCTCGTTTTCGGAGCTGGCGATTCCTATGAATGGTCTGACGAACTCGGCCTTCGTTATACCCAAAGCTTTAAGAAGAGATCTGTGAGGTGCCCTTTCAACTCCCTTTTTCACAACGTCACTTCGCATTACCTTTTCCCTCTTTTATCCACGGCATCATCTTCCTGAGTTCTTTCCCCACTTTTTCTATAAGATGCTCCGACTCTCTCTTTCTCATGGTGTAGAAATAAGGCTTTCCTGCCGCGTTTTCGAGTATCCAGTCTTTGGCGAATTTTCCGCTTTGAACATCCTTCAATATCTGTCTCATGTTCTCTTTGACCTCCTCCGTGATGATCCTCTCCTGGCTTATGTAATCTCCATATTCCGCGGTGTTACTAACGGAATATCGCATGTACGACAATCCACCTTCGTATATCAGGTCGACTATAAGCTTCAACTCGTTGAGACATTCGAAATAAGCTATCTCCGGTTGATAACCTGCCTCCACCAAGGTTTCGAATCCCGCCTTTATGAGAGCTGTCACCCCACCACAGAGCACCGCCTGTTCACCGAAAAGATCCGTTTCTGTCTCTTCTTTGAAGGTGGTTTCAATAACCCCCGCTCTGGTTGCACCGATACCCTTGGCGTAAGCCAAGGCAAGCTCCTTGGCTTTGCCGGTGTAGTCTTGATAGACTGCCATCAAAGCAGGCACCCCTCTTCCATTGTTGTACTCCCTTCGAACGATGTGCCCTGGACTTTTCGGAGCTACCATGGTCACGTCCACATCTTTCGGAGGGACGATCTGGTAATAATGGATGTTGAATCCGTGAGCGAACATGAGCATCTTCTCCGGGGTCAGATGCTCCTCGATCTCTCGTTTGTAAAGATCAGGTTGGACCTCATCAGGAACGAGAATCATCACCACGTCCCCTTGCTCAGCTGCTCGGGCAACCGTAGCCACCTTCAAACCCATACTCTCTGCCTTCTCCCAGCTGGAGCTGCCCTGTCTCAAACCCACAATGACGTTTATTCCGCTATCTTTCAGATTCAATGCGTGGGCATGACCTTGACTTCCAAAGCCTATTACCGCAACGGTTTTACCCTTCAAAAGTTCGAGATCCGCATCATTGTCGTAGTAAACTTTCGCCATGGATATCCCCTCCTCTACGCTTCTTTCTTAGAAAGATTCCACCTGTTCATGGCGACTATTCCCGTTCTGGCTATTTCAACGATCTTGCCCGAACTTTCAACGAGTTTGATGAATGCTTCGACTTTGCTCCTGGCACCGGTTATCTCCACGATCATCCCATCCTTTGCCACGTCGATGATCTTTCCCCTAAATATTTCCACAAGCTGGAGGATTTCCAGCTTCGTTTTTTCATCTATCTGGACCTTAATGAGCGCCATCTCACGTTCGACACGTTTTTCGGGTGAAGGGGCTATTGGAGAGACCTTCACGACCTCAATGACTTTGTAAAGCTGCTTTTCTATCTGCTCGATGATCCTGTCATTGCCTCTGACGACGATAGTCAGTCTCGAAAGTCCCGGATCCTTAGCCTCACCCACGGATATGCTGCTGATGTTAAACCCTCTCCTGGCAAAAAGATTCGCCACCCTTCTCAAAACACCCGGTTTGTTACAAACCAAAACGGAAACTATGTGTTCATGTTCCACGGTCTCACTCATCCTGCTCACCTCTCGTTTTTTGCAGGATTTCCTTGTCATACGGTGCGCTCAACAAAGGCTGCCCTATATCCCCACCCGGAGGTACCATGGGAATAACGTTCTCTCTCGGATCCACCAATGCATGGATAAGCATGGGCTCTTTCGAATGCACCAACACATCTATAGCTCCTTCCACGTCATCGGGTCTTCGAATTCTCAGTGCTTTTATTCCGACATCCTCCGCAATCTTTGCAAAATCAGGGTTATCGTTTAAAACCGTTGCGGAGTACCTGCAACCGAAGAAGAGCTGTTGCCACTGTCTTACCATTCCGAGGGCACTGTTGTCCAAAACGATGACTTTGACCGGAAGCTTGTACCTGTTGATAGTCATCAATTCCTGTATGTTCATTTGAAATCCACCATCTCCAGCTATTACAAGAACCTCTTTGTGAGGATTTCCTATCTTGGCACCGATACCAGCAGGTAGGGCGTAACCCATGGTACCAAGACCACCAGAACATAGGAAAGAGCGAGGATTTCTAAAGCGATAGAACTGTGCAACCCACATCTGGTTCTGTCCCACGTCTGCGGCGACTACGGTATCTGGAGGGAAGTACCTACTGGCCGCTTCCACAACGTGCTGCGGCTTGATGAACTTCTCATGCTTCTCGTAGGTCAACGGATGGGACTCTTTCACTTTCTGAAGTTCCTCTATCCATTCGGAGTAATCCGCCTCGAAATCGAACTTTAAAAACTCTTCAAGAACGTTTTTTAAATCTCCAACTACCGGAACATCTACTTGAACATTCTTGCCTATCTCAGCCGGATCTACGTCCACGTGCACGATTTTCGCGTTGGGCGCAAAGCGCTTGGGATCCCCTGTGATTCGGTCGCTGAATCTAACACCGAGAGCTACGATGAGATCGGCGTTCACCACAGCGTAGTTTCCGTAGTAACTCCCGTGCATTCCAATACCACCGAGATAGAGACGTTCATCTTGAGGGTTGAGACCATGCCCCATGAGTGTGTTGACAACGGGGATTCCAAATTTATCCAAAAACTGGTTCAATAAATGAGCAGTGCCTGAAAGGTTAACGCCTCCTCCGGCAATGACAAGGGGCTTCTTCGAGTTCTTCAACAATTCGACAGCCCTTTTGATCTGCCTTGGATGACCAACCAACGTGGGTTTGTATCCGGGTATCTCCAACTTTCTGGGATATCTGAACTCACCTTCTGCGGTTTGGAGACTCTTGGGAAGGTCTATCAAAACTGGACCAGGTCTACCGGTGGTGGCAATGTGGAAAGCTTCCTTTAAGACTTGAGGTAGCTCCTCTACGCTCGTTACAAGATGGTTATGCTTTGTGATGGGCATACTGACACCGGTGATGTCTACCTCTTGAAAAGCATCAGTACCTATCGCTGAGGTGGAAACTTGTCCTGTTATCACAACGAGAGGTACTGAATCCATGTACGCAGTGGCTATGCCCGTTACGGTGTTTGTGGCTCCGGGTCCAGAGGTAACTAAGACAACGCCAGGCTTCCCTGTGGATCGCGCATATCCGTCAGCGGCATGAGTAGCTCCCTGTTCATGTCTGAAGAGAAAGAAGTCCATCTCGTTTTCATAGCTGCACAGTTCGTCGTAGACATGGATTATCGCGCCCCCGGGTATTCCGAAGATCTTCTCCACCCTTTCTCTTTTAAAAGCCTCGAAGAGCATCTTAGAGCCTCTCATCCTCACCAACAAACCACCCCTTATGTTGTGATATAGCGATCACAACGTCCTTCGGAACGATTGTGATCAGCTCTTTCGATGCCCTCCTGAACCCCCGTTTTTCTCTCTGCCATTCACCGATCAGGTAAGCTCCCGGTGCGCGGTGAAAACGATTCTGGGCTACTGCGTGGAGAAAGACTCGAAGACCGTCCTTTACATACCTTGCACAAAGAGGCGATAAATGGGTTGTTGGCGTCATGTTAACATCTCATTGTTAAGGAATGTGTGCAAATAATATGTCAGTTGAGTGCTGAAGCGTAACAAGCAAGTTATACCGTTGCCAGTACACGTTTCGCTTTCCCAGCCTCACGAGCGTCGAGAAAGCAACCATACAAAACGACTTTGGAACTACGAAGGTAGCGTGAATTTGCCACGCTTTTTCATGGGAAAGGAGAAAGCTTCTGGCCCGCCATCAGCTAAATACGGCTCAGGAGAAGCAGGCACATGATACCTCGCAGGCTACACCTTTGCCAAATCTCTTTGTCGATGCGAACTACTACAAGGTGAGAGATGAAGTAGCGGGCAGATACAAGACGAAAGACTTTCGACAGTGGCGGGGATCAGGGAAGATAGTTACAGGGAGATACTCGATTTAAAACTTGAAGAAAGCGGTGGTCTTAAAGGGGTGAAGCTAGTTGTATTGGAAACAGAGGTGCAGAATGAATGTGCAGTAGGTTTGATAAGAAGAGCGTAATCGTTGTACTTGTTTTATTACCCATTTTGGGGCTCGCTTTACGTGAGCTGAATATCGGGGTGGGTAGAAGGGATCAGGATGCAGTTCTAAATATCTTGAAAACGCTGGATTATGAGGCACTTACTGTGGAGAATAAATGCGATGTGGTGCTGGCATACTCGGAACTCTCGGTGTGGGGAAGCGGAGACAAACGAAGCTGGGAGAACAAAGCCCTCCAGCTTTCGAAAGATTTATTGAAAAATTACCCGGATAATTGGAAGGTGAACTACACTTGCGCCATAGTTCTGGCGCATATCGTACAGAGGAATCCCATCGTTGGAATCTTGCATGACTCTTCAATAAGGTATCATCTGGAGAAAGCCATGGATCTAGCTCCCGGTGAATATTTGCCCTACCTCGTAATGGGTGTACGGTATCTCGAAGTTCCATGGCCTTTCAAAGATCTCGATAAAGCCGAAAGATATCTACTACAAGCACTGAAGCTGAAACCTGAACATCTGTACACCTACTTAGAGCTGGGAAAGCTCTACGAACAAAGGAAAGAATGGTGTAGCGCCGTTAAAATGTACAAGAAAACCTTGGAATTACCTGTGGAAGAAGAATGGGAGTACATATCGTTTGAAGCGAAGGATAAGGCCGCCAAACGGTTGAAGGAAATCGAATGGAGGTGCACTGAAAAGGGTGAAGACGCGAATTCGAGTGAAAAGTAGATAGAATGCTGTGAAGATTAGGGGAAGTTTGACTTTTATCATTACGGTGTTGATACCTGTTCCTGTCTGTTCGGAAGGTTTTATTGCACTGTTGACGGATGCGAGAGGGTAAGTCCGTGAAGGGAGACGGGAACGTTTGAACTTACATCGGCAATCTCTTGACACAGCCCTCACAACTGCGTAAGCTATACTTTATGCAGGAAGATCTCGCATCCCAATCAAAGGGTAGCCTGAAGAGCTATTCTTCAGGGACACCGTTGAGTTTGTTAGTCAGTGCTTGGATTGTATCGTAATAGCTCTGAACCTCCAAGAAAGTCTTTTGCAGTTCTTCCAGTATTTCAGCGAAGGATTTCAGCGTCGTGAGCGTTTCTATTAATCTTCCACGCAGCTCTTTCTTCTCCCCTTGAGAATCTGCCAACTTTTTTGTAAAAGTTTCTGAAAGAACATCCAATTGTTCTTCCTTTTCTGTGATGGAGCTTTGTAATGCAGTTATGGAACTTTGATAGGTTTCAATCTGCGCTTCCAGCCAATTTGCTCGCTCGTTCGCATCTTTGAGTTGCCACTCGGCCTGCGTCAATAGTTCATCTTTTTCTTGGAGTGTTCTCTCTAAGGTCGTTATAGAAGCTCGCGCATCTGTGAGCTGCTGGTTTAGTTTCTCGTTTTCCTTGAAAAGTTCCGTAATAGTTGCTGGTGTTTCCAAGAGGGAGGCTAAGATAGAAATTTGTTCGTCCTTTTTGTCAAGAAGCTTTTTTAAGTCGTTAACTTGTTGATCCAGGTTGGTTATAAGCTTGCTTTTCAATTCGATTTGCTTTTCAAGATCTGCTATTTTGTTGTTTCTTTCTTCAACTCGCTTTTCAAGATCCGCTATTTTGGCGTTTCTTTCTTCAAGCAACGCTTCCAGATTGGACAAGCTGGCAAGGGCGGTCGTGAGCTGTTGGTTCAGGTCAGTTATTTTGTTGTTTCTTTCTTCAACCAACGTTTTCAAGTCGCACAGGCTGGCAAGGGTAGTTGTGAGCTGTTGGTTCAAGTCATCTATCGTTTTGTCCTTTGCTTTTAGTTGATCTTCGAGCGCTTTTAAGTAGCTCTCGTTGCTTTGAAGGGTCGATTTCAATAAGTCGAATTCTCCGATGGGTATATCTACGTAACCATCCTTACCCACCCAAGTATGTAGCTCTGAATCAAGCACGTATTCGATTGTATATCGAACGCCTGCTGCGAAATCATAAACAGTGAATGTAGCTTTGGCAAATAAAAACATGGCAATCATGAGAAAAAACAGCACCGATATACTCCTCTTCATCTCTATCCCTCCTTGATCGTGTTTCCTTCTTTAATTTTCCTGTTCCACGCTGCTCTGCGGACTCTCCGTACATTCTTTATAACCAAGGACCCCATCAGTTTGAAATCCGAAGGGTAGGAAGTGCGATAACCTCTTGCGTTTTTATTATATCATCAAACTTTTGTTAAAAAGGTTTGTCCCACACGGCCTTTAAGAGTTCTAAAGCCCCATACCTCGTTCTGTATCCGTTCCTGTGTGCCACCCTTGAAGTGGTTCTTTCATAATGCCTCGCACCGACTTGAAGT
>Ga0180300_10000990_pt1 | contig 12971 bp, 11 predicted proteins | sample GuaBasSediGuay15_FD_121798 | JGI IMG/M metagenome (GOLD analysis project Ga0180300, IMG submission 121798) | Subseafloor sediment microbial communities from Guaymas Basin, Gulf of California, Mexico - Guay15, Core 4569-2, 21-24 cm | ecosystem: Environmental > Aquatic > Marine > Hydrothermal... | reverse complement strand
GTCAAATCGCCGGGCTCAGGGTGGTAGTAATTATTATTGGTAGGTTTCCCCTTAATCTCCTCTTTTCTCTATTCCGTATTTTCGCATTTTCTTCCATAAGTGTGCCCTTTCAATTCCTAACAGCTTGGCAGTCTCGCTAATTTTCCAATTATTAGCAATTAGTTTCTCGGTGATAAATTTCTTCTCAAATTGTTCTCGGGCCTTTTTAAGGGTGGAGTATTCTTGAAGGTTCGATGTCAGGGGTTTTTGTTGGCTCAGAGCATTCAAAACATCCTGAGAACTAATTCTTTCGCCTTCCACTAGAACTACTAGTTTCTCTAGTAAGTTTTTTAATTCTCTAACATTGCCCGGCCAATCATATCTTAACAATATTGTCATTGCTTTGGGAGAGATTGTTTTGAGTGGGAGTTTATTTTCCTCACAAAATAGTTTTAGAAAATGCTCTACCAAAGAAGGGATGTCTTCCTTGTGTTCCCTTAGGGGAGGTACCCTAATAGAGACGACATTTAATCGGTAGAAGAGGTCCTCGCGAAAGTTTTTTTCGTCCATTTCTTTTTGTAAGTTCTTGTTGGTTGCAGCGATGATTCGTACATCAATTGCGATGGGTTTATTCCCGCCGATTGGTTCTATAGCTTCTTCTTCTAAAGCACGCAGAACCTTGGCTTGGGTTATCAAGCTCATATCGCCAATCTCATCGAGAAACAGCGTACCACCTTCGGCCAATTGAAACTTTCCAGGTTTGTCGGCCAGAGCTCCGGTAAATGCCCCTTTCTTATATCCAAAAAGTTCACTTTCAATTAATGATTCAGGAATTGCTGCACAATTCACGGCTACAAACGGTCTTCCTGCCCGGGAGCTATTACTATGAATGGCTCGAGCAATAAGCTCCTTTCCCGTGCCATTTTCTCCTTCAATAAGCACCCGAACATTTTTCGAAGCCGCTTTGTCAATCAGTTGGTAGATGTTCTGCATAACAGAACTGGAACCTACCATCTGATAGCGTTCTTTGATGTCTTCTAATAGCAGATTGCGTTCCTTCACTAAGCGATATTTATCCAGGGCATTTTTAATAGTAAGTAGAGTTCGCTCTGTCTCCAATGGTTTTTCCAAAAAATCATAGGCTCCAATCTTAGTGGCTTCCACGGCAGTCCTGATGGTTCCGTGTCCTGATATTATCACCACAGGTAGATTAGGTTTTAGCTCAAGTGTTTTCTTCAGAACATCCAGCCCATCCACCCTGGGTAGTTTGAGGTCCAGTAGAACTAGGTTAATATCCTCGTTTTCAATTCGTTCGAGGGCTTCTTTACCGTCGGCCGCTTCGAGCGTTCTATAGCCCTTAAAATTGAGAATGTTCGATAGAATATCCCGGATGCTTGTGTCATCATCAGCTATTAGAATAGTTGGCTTTTTGGGACTCATGACAACAGTTTAAGGTTTAGTTGTTTGAATCGGCGGCAAAAATCCCCCAGTGGTCTCAAGGTTCTTACTTATGCGGTTGTTTCACTAAAAAAATTATACTGGCAACCAGATCGTAAACACAGTCCACATTCCTTCTTCGCTTTGAACTTCAATGATGCCAGCGTGGTCCTCAATAATTTTCTTGACGATAGTCAGCCCCAATCCCGTTCCCTTTTTATCCAATGAGAAATAAGGTTGGAAGAGTTTTTCAATATTTTGGGGAGAAATCCCCTTTCCAGTATCCATTACTTCAATTTGAACATACTCCCGATAACGGGTTTCATCTTTAAAAGTGTGCAATTTGTGTGCCATTGATGTAGTGATGGTCAAGGTACCGCCCTTATCCATAGCATTAATCGCATTGCTTATCAGATTTTCCATTGCGGTTTTAAATTGTTCCTCATCTAAATTGACTTTAGGAAGATCCGGAGCGAACTCTCGCTTGAGAGTAATGTCGTCAGGAATCCCAGCTGAATATTCATTCAGGATTCTATCCAGTAAGGTATTTACGTCGTGGGGCTGAAGATTAAGCTGTTCCAGGTCGGTGAATTTCATAAATCCACGTGTTGTTTTGGTGAGGTGGTTTATTCTTTCGATAATGCTCTCTACCAGTTTGTCGTAGTCGGGTGCTCGTTTTTTATCCTTTTGCCAGTATTCCATTTGCAGACGCTGAAGGGTAAGCAAAATAGTGGTTAAAGGATTTTTAATTTCATGGGTCAGACGTTGTGCCATGGTAGCCCAGGCCAGAGATTTTCTCATCAGTTTCTGCTCGGTTTGATCTTCTACAATTACCAGTTTTCCAGTCTCTCGAGCTCCTCGCTCAAATAGAGGAATAACCTGTATCTGTAATTGCCGTTTCCCATCCGGGCGTGCACTTTCAATTTCTCTTTCAACTTTTTGAGGTGGGTTGGAATAGGAATCTCTAATCATGTTTTTGATTATTGGCTGGTTAGCAAATATCTCTTGATAATTCTTGTTTGCTAAAATCGGATTTTTTAGATCCAGCATTTGTTCAAAATTCCGATTAGAGAATTTTACTTTACCTCGCTTATCTAAAAATAGGATACCATGAGCTGTCGTTTCTAATATCTTGCGAGCTAATACTTTGCTTTCCCTGGCCTGTAGGGATATTTTCCACATAAGTACACCAAATGCGAAAAGAAATACGAATAGCGCTATTCCTAATCCTGGATATTTCCATTTTGAAATGGTATAGCGCAAATTTCTTTCCAGCGCGAGGGTATAGAAATATTTTTCTCCTGCTAATAACAATTCCTTTCTATGGCCAAATCCGGGGTCTATTCTTTGAACACTGCCACAATCGTTAAAAGTGGCCAAAATCTCAAAATTGCTATTAAATAGGAGCATTTTACCTTGATAGGTGTTGCAAGTGACTTCTGGGTATCCATCTAGATTTATATCAGGCAGCCAACGCATGGATGTTAGCTGAAAACCCAGGTCTATTTGTTTTAGCAGTTGTAAGGTGGAATCAAAGATTTTTATTTTGCCAGTAATGTTTCCGATAACGATTTCTTTCTTACCGTCTTGGTTAACATCTATTGATTTTATCCAGCTAAACGATTCCTCGAAAGGAACGGATTTTACCTGCTCTCCGGTTATACCTTTCCATAGAGTGAGGAATCCCTTCTCACGAGCTTCAGCTTTGTGCCAATGTTTAACTCCCACAATTTCCCACTGGCCGTCTTGTTCAGCATCGATTATATCGGTTATGATGCCTGAAAAAGTACCCCCCAGTTGTTTAGCCCATATTAGGTGACCATTCTGGGACAGGACCATTAGATAACTATGAGTATCATCGGTTCCATTAGCCACAGCTCCATTACCGGGGGCCCAAGTAGATACTACAATTTCTTGCCTTCCATCCCCATCCAGATCTACTATCCACACGTTTTTGGGTTGCGTTCCCATCAGGTATTTCCAAATCAATTTGCCATTTATGCAATCAAAGACAATAATACCTCTGGGATAACAAGCATAATTTGTACGCACTTTCGTTAGAACATCTAATCTCCCATCATTATTGAAATCCATTACTTGCACAGGAGTAAGCGATGCATCCCAACGAATGGGTTTTGCACCAGGACAGTATTGTTGTTTTGATATTGCTGGGAACTTAAAAACGTAGGACCCGTCCAAATTATAGAGAATATGAAGATAGATTTCATTGTTGGTTTTTTGAGTACAGAATACTTCTTTTTGTCCATTTCCATCAAGATCGTAAAAATAGAGATCGCGCATTAGCAGTTCCGGTATATTATATTGCACATAGACTCTGCTACCATCCAGTTTTTTTACAGTAAGCTGATTCATCCTATATAGTTTCACTTTGGTTTCATGTCTAATGCACACACATTCGTCTACACCGTCACCATTTAAGTCCACGTACTTTTCTACATCTAGGGGAAATTGCTTGGTGGTTTTCCTTTTAATTTTCAGGTGGTAGGGCAATCTGTTTTTGTCAAAGACAATTTTTTTGCTTTCGGGAATTTTTCCCCAACAGAAATGAGACAGGTAAAACAAAGTTAGAAATAAACCTGTCAGGGGGAATTTCTTTGCTCTGATTGTGCTTAATATAAAATTAGATGATCGCATTTTAGTGTAGTATGCTTTTGAATTTCAATTTATCTGTGCGTTTTAGGAGGTTGTAGGTCTGGGTGCAAGGGACAGAGCGAGTCTCATAACAGTAATTATCTTTTGATATTAGTTTCCCCACATCAAGAGGAAAAATAATAATTACCGAATTGGGAGATAAGTACTCTGGTTTGAGTAAAAGATAACCACTTAGATAGTAAGAAAAGTTGTTTGTTGCGAAGGTTAAAATTAAATCTGATTAGGGAAATTTTTTGAGGGGTCCCTATTTGTAATTCACACTCACCAATTGTAAATAAAGGTAAGGGGGTCAACTGGTCTATTGTTTACTCTAACCTCATAGTGTAGATGACTTCCAGTGGCTCGTCCTGTTTTCCCCACTTCACCAATCTTGTCCCATCTTTTGACTCTTTGGCCAGTTTTTACATAGATGCGTGAAAGATGAGCATAAACGGTTTTGATGCCATTACCATGATTGATTATCACATGGAGTCCGTACCCTTTGTTGCGCTGAAATTTTCGTTGAGCCACTTCTACCACTCCATCCGCCGTTGCATATACAGGTGTACCGATTCGTGCGGCAAGGTCAATTCCATTGTGGTGTTTTATTACCCCAAGAAAAGGATCAATTCGATACCCGAACTTGCTTTTCAATCGTCCTACAAGAACTGGTCGAATTGATGGAGTATGCATGAGTAAATTTTTATTGGTCTGAATCTTCTTTTGAATTTCACGAAAGCTCTGGTGTTCTAAAAGGATCAAGCGTTCTAACCTATCTAAATCTGAATGAACAGCTTTAGCCTTTTTGCTTACTTCTATTGGGAGTTCATTTAGCACATAATCTACTCTTTCAACAGCACCACCAGTACCCACATCGCGAATGTCACTATCTAATTGAGGTAAGTCAGCAATGATACGAAGGTCATCGTCTAATTTTTCCAATTCTTGTAATTTAAGCTTGATTTTATTTAGCTTTTGCTGCATGGAAGAGAGCTGACTAACCAGAATGATGTTTTCTCGTTGTAGATTTGCCAGTTTGTAATTGTGAAGTGCTTTGGTGAAAAGTGAAAAGAAAAAAGTAGCGAGGATAAACATACCAACGAATAGCAACGCAAAAAGCATACAGACTGTTTTAATGCTCAAATCATAGGTTTTAAACTCTGAGTCTCTGAAAGAAAAGAGCATAAACTTGATTTTTTTGTCCGGCATCTCCTTACCTCTATTTGGGGACACTAATGACGCTATTCCTTATTTGTGGCAAACCCCTCCCCTTATGGCTGGTATGAAACGTAAAGTAATACAGGTAGGAACAAAGAAGCGAATAAAATTTAACAAATTAATTCATTTTTGTCAAGGAAAAAATTCAAATTTGTTAAAAAAAGTTAAAATTATTCGCTCTCTTACACATCCCTATCTGCACATGTTAATAGCAGACGTTCACCCATTGTCTAAGCTTAACAAACGAGTTCATTTTAACGGCTAAAAGCTTCGCGAATAGTAAAATGTTCTTGCCAAAAATAGTAGAGTCCTGCCACTGTCAAAGGAATAAAATTAAGTAAATGGAGTACAATAGCAAAGCTAAAAGCTGAACTGGCTTCAATCCCATAGAGGCTTAGTCCTACCATGCAAAAATAGTGATAAGTACCAATGTAACCCGGAGAAGAGGGGATTGCCACGCTGAAACCAACCATCACTAATATCACAATACTTGCTACCCAGGGTAAATTCTGATTGTGGTGGAACCCGAAAGCAAAAATTGTGCATTGAACAGTTGCAATGTAGCAACTCCATATTAATATTGATGTAAGTACAATAACAGGATAATGTCGAGGCTGTTTTAACGAAAGAAATCCCTCCAGTAGCGAACGGGAAAACTTCTGTAGTCGGTCGGAAAGCTTTTGTGGAAGAGGGCGGCTACAGAACAAGACGAATTTAAGTGTAGCTTCTGTACGATAGACAAGTGCGCTAAGGAAAATAATTCCCCCCATCGTGATACCAAAGATAACATAACTACTCTGCTGCACATAGTCAGGAAACGGCTGAAACAAAACAGTTATGGCAAAGATTAGCAATAACGTCAGCACATCCAGGATGCGTTCCACCATAATGCTTGCCAAGGCAGAAACGCTCGAAACCCTTGCAGTGCGACCGACAGAATAAGCCCGAAGCAATTCTCCCAAATGTGCTGGGAATATATTGTTGGCCATGTAACCGATCATCAATGAACTAAACAGGGCTTTTAGGTTTACTCTTTTTATTGGACGTAAAAAATAGCCCCATCGTACCGCACGGATCCACAAACTCAAGAAAACGAACAAAAGTGCTGGTAACAGATACCAACAGTTCAACTGGCCAAATGCGTGTAGCATCTCTTCGACATGAATCTTCCGAAAGGCTAAATAGACAAATAAGGAGCTGACCAAAATGCCTAATAGTAGTTTTGTCTTAGTTGACTTCATTTTGATAGTTATAAAACCAAGAGGTTATTGACCTACACATGGAAACGGAAAAAAACAATGTCACCATCGTGAATAACGTAGTCTTTACCTTCCAGGTGAAGGGCGGCCATTTCTCGGACTTTTGAAATTGAACCATATTTTTGGTAATCGTTAAAATGTACAACTTCAGCACGGATGAATCCACGTTCCATATCAGTGTGTACAACACCGGCGGCTTTCTGTGCGGTCGTTCCCTGGCGAATAGTCCATGCCCGTACTTCATTGGTGCCAATGGTGAAAAACGAAATCAATCCTAACAGAGCGTAAGATTCGCGAATTAGTTTTTCTACTGCTACTTCCTTGATTCCCAAGTCCTGACGGAATATCGCCGCATCTGCCGCCTCTAGTTGAGAAATCTCCATTTCAATTTCAGCAGAGAGAGCAGCAATTCTAGTACGAGGACGATTAGCATAGGATTGTAAAATCTGCAGTCGTTGTTCCTCTTGACCAATGTGCTCTTCTCCGATATTTAAAACAATAAGTAAGGGTTTAGCACTCAAGAACTGATAGCCACGAATTAGTTTGTTTTCCTCTTCGGTTAATTCTAATTCACGAAGGGGTTTTTCATTTTCCACAAAGCCTCGACATTTTTCGAGAACCAACAACTCTTTCTCATCTTTTGCGTCTTTACGTTTTGCTATTTCCTTTTGTAAACGGTTGATGCGAGTTTCCAGAATAGCCAAATCGGACAGCAAAAGCTCCGTTTCCACAATCTGAACGTCCTGTTGAGGATTGATCTTTCCTTCTGGATGGGGGACTCTATCGTTGGCAAAATCTCTTACTACTAATAACAACGCTTCGCAGTTGCGCAACTGGTTAAGAAGTTCATCAAGAATTGTTACCGATCGAGTAGCCCCCTTTGCTATTCCTACTACATCAACATACTCGACAATAGTTTGAATTTTTTTGTGTTCCGGATAGCTTTGATGAATAAAATCCAACCGGGCATCAGGTACCTTTACCGTTCCCAAGTGTGATTGCCGTCCCCCGGAAAAACTGCTGGTTTCTACCTGAGAGCCTGTGAGCACATTGAATAATGTCGTCTTGCCTGACAAAGGCAATCCGATAACACCAATTCGCATAATCTTCCTCCCAAGGTTAGATTAAATTTCTGACGGGGAATGGCTAAATAATCATTGAATTATTTGTGATTTGTTGCCAGCTCCTCAAGAGTTTCAATGATTGCTGCAGCCAGCAGTGGGATCATTATCTCATGATGGCCAGTAAAATTGTAGCCTTTGCCTCCGGCCATAGTAGGACGTTGCACTACATTAACTCGGGGTCGATAGTGGGGTAACATGTCGAAGTTAGCGGTGTAAAAGTGAGTGACTTCATAGCCAAGATTACGAGCAACAGTTAATGCTTTGAGGAAAACTTCAGGTAATATTACACATGAGCCTACGTTAGCTACTATTCCACCGTGGTTGGAATCTGTAGAGTTGGGTAAATCCGTAGAGATTTTACCGCCAAGTTGAGTTACGATCTGAGCTAAGATGCGAAAATCACGTAAGCTAAGTTCCCCGATAGCGGCTCCGTCAGCATTGGGATGCTGATGCATGATATCTGTGCCCAGTCCCACGTGCACTGTTACCGGAAGATTTAATTGATAACCTTTAGCCAAAAGACTGAGATGGCAATAGGGTGGTAAATCTTGAGAAATACGTTGTCCTAACGCTTCGCCGTAACCCAGGTTTTTTTTTCTAGCCAGAGAGATGGTTTCGTTAATAATTTCGGCAGTTTCTTTTACCATGCCAAACGATCCGTTTTGTAAGTTGGCGGTAACATCTTCCGACGTCTGTCCCCAGTATGCCAATTCGACATCATGAATAGCACCAGCACCATTTGTGGCCAAAGCTGTGATGACACCTTTTTCCATTAAATCGATAATAATAGGATTTAAGCCACATTTAATGGGATGCGCTCCCATCATCCAGATAAATGGTTTGTTTTGTCGATGAGCCTTCACTACATGGGTAACAAATTCATGAAATTGTGCTCCAACAAGAATCTTGGGTAGGGAATTCCAAAACTGTTTGAAAGACATGCCGTGGTGATAAGTAATAGCAAAATCAGAAACGTTTACCTTGCTAACTCGATTTTTGATCGAGATGGACTTCACTTTGTTAATTTCGATCTCTTGGTATTTGGACATATTGCGTACCAAAGATTATTTTTACTTTAGTCAGTTACTACTCCCTTGTAATCGGTCAATTCAGCGACGATTGACCCGATCACAATTTCGCTTTTCATCAATACTGGCATTCGACGACGATCGTCAGTTAGCCAGACCTTTAGGCTTCCTTTTTGCTGGAAAATACCAGTGCTTTTAAGGATGGGTTTCACCACGATGCAATCAAAAACGCCTGCTGGCACTTTGACCCGCTCTCGTCGTAATACCTTGACCTCCAAAGGATAGATTTTGCCACTCGCATAGTTATCTACAGCAATTGATGTTCCCACAATTAAATCCTGGGTACGAACGTAATACAACGCGGAAAGTACATCCTGAACAAAAGGTGGAGCTTGTACAGTGTCTTTGCGAGTGATTACAAGATTGCGCTTCTGATCGTAGATTTCTATTACATCAGCTTTAAACTTACCTTCCCGCAGATGTTTTTCAAAACGCCAGCTAAAAATGCCTTCAATGTCAATAAAAGATTCTGCCCGATCTCGGACCTTGTAAAAGGTAGAGAAAAAACTATTGGATTCCGCACGAGAGACTACACGATAGACTTTTCGATTTTGCACCCTGGTAATTTCTGGAATTTCCATCACTGCAGTACCCGCATGCAGCGGTCCCCAGCGGATTAAAAAAGTCAATTTTTCACCCACTCGAAAGGATGAATTGGGAATTCGGCGAGGGTAATATATTGTTTTTTCCAGGGTAACTGTGTCATTTAATCCTAAATTTGCATCTGCTGCTTTGGAGCTATCACTTACAACTACCTTATTGTTCCCGTTCGATGTGAATGGGGATAAAGTCTGTCCCTGACTGATGGGAGCCCATAAGAAAGATAAGATTTGAACCGTCACAACTGTCCATAAAGTTAAGATTATTTGTTTCACCTTGATCTGTACTCCCTAAGTTAAGTTACAATACCTCTAATATTTATTTCGGCCATTTTTAGCACATCTTTAACACTTATTTTGTCCATACAATTATAGTGGGGACAGCGCGAAGGATTGCATTTTTGACATTCCCCTACTGGAGGCATAACAACCGATGTCGGTTTTCCATAAGGGCCCCAACGGTCCGGGTGACAAGGTCGAATGGGACAATACAGGCCAATTACCTCCGTACCCATTGCCACTGCCAGATGTAGTGGGCCCGTACTATTTGCGATCAAAAGGTTCGCACGTCGCAGCAGTGCCCCCAACTCCTTTAATGACAACTGGCCGTCAAGCCGAAGAACAGGCGCTTTTGTTAAACGAAAAAATTCATCGATAAGCTTTTTTTCTGAATGAACCCCAGTTACCACAACCCGGACCTTATGCTGGTAAAATAACTCATCAGCTAACTGAGCAAATTTTTGCACCGGCCAGTTCAGAGCCGAACCACCACTGCCAGGGTGTAAAATTACCAGCGGCTGATTGGGATCCACTCCCTGATTAGCCAGAAGCGCTTCGATCCTTTCTTCGGCCTCAAGAGGGATGGTAAATAAAAACTTTACCTCCGGTTTTTCAATTCCCAGAGGGCGTAATAAAGAAAGATTGTACTCGACCTCATGACGTCGGGAAACTTTGCGATGCTCAAAAACACGTCGGTTGAAAAAGACCGAGTAGGCACGAAAACCCGTTCCAATGCGCTGGGGGATACCTGCTAACCAGCTCAATACTGCCCATTTGGCTTCTGGATGTAAGAAAATTGCCGTACCGAAATTTTCCTCACGCAGCCGTTGCAATGCTTTAAACCAGTTGCCGAACTCTTCTTCTACCAGGATACCATCTACAGCCGGATGACACTCCACAATTTCTTTAGTGTAAGACCGTACTAAAAAGAAAATTCGAGCTTGAGGAAAATGTTGCTTCAGAGCTACCGCAACTGGAGTAGAAAGGATCACATCCCCTATCCGGTCAGTACGGACAAGCAAAAATTTTTCACTCTCTATCAAAATAGATTGTCCTGGTGATGAGAAGTTTTAAAAAATCCTCCGCGCTCTAAAAAATGGACTTTCTTATGAATTCGTATCTACCAATTGTAACAGGCGCGGTAAAATGCGACGGATTTCATTTTCTAATTCTTGAAAAACCCGACGGTAAAAGCCTTGTGGCCGACCGATCGGGTCAGGTACGTCAGTATGCCGGCGTCGATTGGGCTTTCGATCAAAGCTCTTCAATAGAAAGACATTGTCCCGATATTGTGGATAGTGTTGGACAATGTATTGATAATGTTCTTTGGCCATCACAAAAACAATGTTTGAATCACGTAACAGCGGTTCCGATAACTCCTGTGCTCGATGTTTGGAAATGTCGATTCCGTGCTCTTTGGCCACAGCAATAGCTTGGGACGATGCTGGGCTGTTCTCAATAGCAGCAGTGCCAGCCGAGGTTACTTTTACCTTCGAGCGGTAATCTTCTGGCAACAGATGCTCAAGGATCCCTTGTGCCATCGGACTGCGACAAGCATTGCCCGTGCAGACAAACAGCACTTGATAAAGTTTATTGCTCATTTATGAGAACATCCTGAACAGCTTCATAGACCATATCAACTGTAATTTCGTTCATACATTCAAAGGTCCGAATGGGACATTTTTTACTGCCATGATTACTACAGGGACGACAAAGCAGTTTTTTCTCCACTATTCGGTGTTTTTCTTTTCCATAAGGGGAAAAACCAAAACTGGGCACAGTAGGACCAAATATGGCTACTACGGGTGTGTCCATAGCAGCACCTAAATGAGCAGGAGCACTATCGTTGGAAACCAACACTCGGCAACGTCGAATTGCTTCTGCCGACTGACGCAAGTTGAGACGACTAATTAAATTGATTACTTGCCCCTTGCATTCTATTTCAATCTCTTTGCCAATCTTTTGATCATTAACACCGCCTATCAATACTATAGAATGTCCTTCCTGGCGAAGTTGCTTTGCCAGCGCTGCAAAACGCTCGCTAAGCCAACGCTTGGTCGGCCATACAGAGCCAGGGGCTAAGGCAATAGCATCCTGAATCTGATACTGTTGAAAAAGTTGATCCACTAAAATCTTATCCTCATCAGTAGGGAAAATACGGGGAGCGACTCCTTGGGTAGCACCAATCCCTAATACTGAAAGCAAAGTAAGGTTTCGTTCTACTTCGTGGCGTTGAGTTGCATAGGGTACTTGTTGGGTGTAGAGAATTGTTGCCGGGCTACGATCAAATCCTGCTCGTACTGGAATGTGGCTAAAAAATGCTAATAAAGCACTGCGCCATGAACGATGTGGTAAAAGTGCCAGGTCAAAATTCATCTTTTTAAGACGTTTGGCAAGTTTCAACAAACTCCAAGGCCATCTTTCCTTGCCGTGTTTATCGTAACAAATAATATGATCTACAAATGGATTGTTTTCAAGCAATTCCCTAGTTGTAGGAGTAACCAGAAAACTAACTTCTACTTGTTGGAGTTTTTCTTTAAGTATCTGAGCCATCGGTGTGGTTAAGATTACATCTCCAGGGTAAGCCGTTTGGACAATTAAGATTTTGAAAATTTGCGTATTCATTTTAAGTATCAATTAATAGAAACTTAAATGTTTATTAATTATCTTAGGAAATTTAAATAAAATGTAAATTATTCAGTTTTTGGCGAACTTTTCCATCTTCGATGCATCCAGAACCATTGGTGAGGATAGGTTCGAACCTCAGCTTCCAGAAGATTGGTGAAGGCCTGGGTAATTTGCCGAAGTGCCTCGAAGTAATCCAGTTTACGGTACTGTTCAACATCGATCGGTCGAAAAGAAGTTCGGTATTTGTTTCCATTGAACACACAGCTAACATAAATCAATTTAGCATTAGTACGTAAGGCGAATACTGCTGCGCCTGCCGGAGCAGAAACCAGAGTTCCAAAGTAATTAACAAAAACTCCATCTTTGCCAGCGTCTTGATCTGACAATAATATTACAAATTCACCTTTTTTCAACGCTTGCAAAATTGCTTTGGCTGCCTCTTTGCGACGAAATATCTTCATCCCGGATGCAGAGCGATATTCATTCATCCAATGATCTATGAGTGTATTGCGCTGGTCTGCGACTATTGCTGTTAAGGGGTATCCCTGGCGACTGATAGCTGCACCCAATATTTCCCAATTGCCAAGATGGCCGCCTACTAAAATTGCCCCTTTGCCAGTTTTTCGTACCTCGTCCAGTATTTCCTTGTCATTGAAATCGACAAAATCTGACAACTCGTGTTGGTAAAAGCGGGGGAAATTCAGGTAC
>Ga0180300_10000989_pt1 | contig 12972 bp, 10 predicted proteins | sample GuaBasSediGuay15_FD_121798 | JGI IMG/M metagenome (GOLD analysis project Ga0180300, IMG submission 121798) | Subseafloor sediment microbial communities from Guaymas Basin, Gulf of California, Mexico - Guay15, Core 4569-2, 21-24 cm | ecosystem: Environmental > Aquatic > Marine > Hydrothermal... | reverse complement strand
GTAAAAACCTTTTCTGATGCCACACAAGCTTACATACGGGTTTATAGATATCTAATAGATGGTATGATTTACTTCGATGACTTCAAAGTCGAAAAGGTAACTCCAAAGTATAGGACTGTGAATGGAGCAGAATTAGATTGGGATGAAAAAATTGAAAATGGAAACTACATCCACCATTCAAAATTTTCTTATCACCAGCAAGCAATTAGAACACTAACACATTTAGAAGCTAAAGTTCATGCTACAAGGATATGGATGTACGGTAATGATATAACTAACTTCACTTATGACATAGGAAACTATGAGCAAACATCAGGCAAGGTTAAGTTATATGCAAATTATTTTGCTTCTGGTAATTGCTCTATTCAAGTTAGAAATGAAACAAGTAGTTGGGAAGAAATAGGATGGTTTAATACAACAGGCTGGTATGAGTACACTGTCCCGGCCAAATTTTATCCCACCACTGGCCCAATTTATGTGAGAGCAAAGGAAACAACGGGTTCTGCTAGTTTCCAAATTTCAGATTGGATTTACAATGCGACTCTATCAGGGAGTCCTAGTGATGTTTACGGATACACAAAAGTGTCCACTTTATCAAACCAAAATGCGCTCACAGTAAGTGCATGGATTAACCCTTCAAGTTGTACCTCTGGCACAATAATAAGCAAAGCATTGAGAGGAGCTATAGGTGAGTATAGGATGTACTGCGATACAGGCAACCTTTATTTTGCTGTAATGGATCACTCCCTCACTTGGCATAGTGTTTCAACTTCGATTAGTACAGGCCAATGGAGTCATGTTGTTGGTAGATGGAATGGTTCGCAGGTTGCTCTATATTTGAATGGTAACTCAGTGAGTACAACTTCTTCATCAAGTAAAACTAGTTACCCTGTTGATGTCCAAATAGGAACCTCAGAAGCTGTTGATGGCTTTGAAGGCTTGATAGACGATATTAAAATATACAATGCATCCCTCTCTGCAGATGAGATTCAGAAACTCTATTGGGAGGGTATAAACAACCGTAGAAGGACCATAGTGAGCAACGAAACAGAGCGGAGGCAGAACTGGACAGCAGCTGTGTGGGTAAGTGATAACTATTTGCTTAGTAGTGCTTACACATCCAACCAGCTCACAATAGACAGATGCCCAGAGATAGAGGGTAATATGTTTATCGTCCGTAATACTACAGGAGTCAATTGCACGATTGTGGATACCAATGGCGATTTAGCTATTAAAGGACAACTCATTACCGGCTGCACCGCCTCACCAGGGGTACGTGATTTTGTTGTGCAAACCTCAAGCCAGGTTGTGATGTGGATAAACCACAGCAACTGCAATATGTGTTTACTAGGAAGCATTTATGAGGACCAGAGTAGTGTTACAGCTGGCACCAATGAATTCCTTATAAGGAATGGAACCAGTAACTACCTGCTCAAGATTGATAGCAGTGGAAACCTATATACAACTGGTTATATAGGCTGGAATTGTGAGATTTAGTTTGCTTCACACTGGCTTAATAACATTACCAACCATAACCAACTTGCCATTCCTTTCAAGCACTGATAGCTTTTTCTCCAAGCCCTCAAGAGTAAATAGCTCTCTTCTCCCCATTTCAGGTTCCTCAAAGAAATTAAGGTAGGACAGAGCAAACCTTACCATCCTAAGTCTGTTTTCCAGCTCCTTCTTCTCTTTATCTCCACCCCTAACATTCTCTAATTCCCACGCAAGCTCTTTAAACAAATCAGCATAAAAACCCTTTATTTCATCGGCTCTAAAAGAATTAAAACCAGCCACTTTATCTAAAGCCACACCAGTTACACCATGACTTAGAATATTAAAAGAATTGAGTATCCTCACAACATCCAAAACAGCCAAATGCTCCTCACGCCCAGGTACATCGTGGTGTGCCAAACACACTGGGCGGTAACTTTCCTCAGCCCCTATCAAAATCCTTTCTGCATTGTATGGTGCTGGTTTATTATCAATTATTCTCTGGGTCAATGTTGCCATCCTTGTGCATGCACTCCCATTCTCATAAATATAACTACAGTGTGATTTTGGTTTAATATCACCTGAAGTGCCCAAAGTGGTTATCTCTGAAACATCCCCATAATCAGGAAACTTAAACCATTCCCTATCAAAGGTATGGGGTAAATAAGCAACGGCAACATTTTTGCCCCTGCGAAACAGATAATATATTAAGTCCACAATACACCTGTCAAACAATTGCGCCTCTTCAATTAAAACCACATCTGGATTTTCCTCTTTTACATCCTTAAAGATATCCCATGCAGTTTCTAGGGGTTTTGCATCATATTGCATCTTGCTATGAGACACTAGACCTCTAAAAGGATACCTTTGATCAAGGATGTGTTTATAAGCAGCTACACTAAATCCTAATCTCTCTGCTTCTTGAGCACGATGAATTAAATCCTCTGTCTTACCCCCAAACATTGGCCTCGGGTAAACCTCAATTTCACCAAAACCATCTTCAAAATTAGACATCTTTAATCCCCAAAAAAGGTAAAAGAGATAGGTAGAATTAAAATTTTATTATTCCAAAAAATATCTATTTCAAAACCTCTTCTGGAGTCTTCAGTTTGTCCCAAGCCATGTCAAACATGGTGTGCATTGTTTGTGCAAAGAATGGCGCGTTCACCCATATGCCAAGGTCGTAGTTTGGGTTTACCTGGTTGTCGTCAGTAATCATAAACACAAGCTGCTTGCCGTCCACAATAATAAATCTGCTGACAGTGTCTGTGTGACGAACATCTGCATACTCTCTAAGCGTTTCCAATGTTTTCTTGATTTTATTAGAGAGTGGGGCAGCAATCCTTATATCAACATTTCGCTCTTTTGCCTGTTTGAATTCCTTAAAGAGTTTTTCGAACTTTCTCACCAAACCAGTCTCTGTCGTCATAACAAAAACAGCATTCTGGGCCTCTTTAATGATTGTGGAGAGTTGATTATAAATATTTTTTCTTCCTCTAAGTAAGCCAGATAAATCCTCTGGCTCTATCTTGTTTATACCATGCTTGTGTAGAAGCTTCAGTTCCTCCATAAGGTCAGTATTTCTTATGGACTCAAGTTTTTGGGCGTCTGTCTCTGCCCTTTCAATAAGGTTCTTCTTAACCCTCTCAACCACTTCCTCTGGAGGCACAGCAATATACTTGAGTGGCTTTCCTAGTTTTGATATAATAAATCCCTTCTTCTCTAAACTCTCGAGAACATCATAACACCTTGACCTCGGAACATTTGCTATTTCAGAAAGTTCACCTGCAGTTGCCACCCCTCTTGAGAGCAATGCAGCCCAGAGTTTTGATTCATAGCTGTTTAGTCCGAACAGGGAGAGTTTGTCTATGAAAAACTTATTTACAATCATGGTGAGCCCCTCCGTGGATAATTATTATTTTATAGTAGTAATTGATTGTTCTTTTTAAATCTTTTGTTTTTTGTTACTGTTAAGTTGTGTTTGACCCCTAAGCCCTTCATTTCCTTTGGAGATATAGTAATCAATAGAATAAATAAATTATTTTCAATATAGAAAACATACATAACATAAGCAAATCTCCATAAGAAATAAAGGGGTAAGTGTCTTATGAATTTCTATATATATGTCGAATGACATAAATCTTTAAATACCTTCACTTCTCATGGAGATTCTCATGACGGATGAGCCAATAGGTTCGTATTTTGAGAAGTTCATTAATAAGGACTCGATCTTTGTCGATAAAAAATACCTCCAATCAACATATACCCCAACCACGATACTCCATAGGGATGAGCAAATAAAGGCAATTGCAGACATACTGGCACCTGTGCTAAAGCTTGAGAGGCCATCAAACCTGTTTGTATACGGAAAAACAGGTACAGGCAAAACAGTAACAGTACACTACACCACAAATGAGATATCAAAGGTAGCCCAGAAATACAACAAACCAGTCAAGGTGTGCTACCTCAATTGCAAACTCAAGAAGATAGCAGACACTGAGTATCGCTTGATTGCCCATATTAGCCGTATGTTTGGCAAGGCAATTCCTCCCACTGGGCTCCCTACAGATGAGGTGTACAATATATTCTATAAAGCAATAGATTCCACAAGACAAATAATCTTGCTTGTGCTGGATGAAATCGACCAATTGATTAAAAAGGCGGGGGATGAGATACTATACAACCTCACTAGGATAAATGAGCAACTCACGAATGCCCAGGTTTGCCTCATCGGAATCTCAAACGACCTGCTTTTTATAGATAACATAGACCCCAGAATAAAGTCCAGTCTATCTGAAGAGGAGCTTGTGTTTCCACCATATAATGCAATCCAAATTCAAGAGATACTGCTGTCGAGGGCAAAGAAGGCATTCAAGCCAGGGGTGGTTGCCCAGGGGGTTATAGAAAAGTGTGCAGCATATGCAGCCAGGGAGCATGGTGATGCACGACGTGCACTCGATTTACTGAGGGTAGCAGGTGAAATTGCTGACAGGGAGGGCTCTGGAAAAATACTAATAAGTCACATTGACAAAGCAGAACGCAAGATAGAGCGCGATAGGGTGCTAGATATTGTCTCAACCTACCCAAGGCAATTCCAACTGGTGCTGTATGCCATTATGATGCTCCGCAAAAGCCAGCGTGAGCCATTGTACACTGGAGAGATATATGAGGTTTACAAGGGACTCTGCAAAAGGGTTAGTGTGTCCCCACTCACACAAAGGAGGGTTTCAGATATATTGGGGGAGCTTGATATGCTTGGACTCATTAATGCCAAGGTAATCTCCAAAGGGAGATACGGTCGAACAAGGGAGATATCGCTTTCAGTACCAGATTCAACTATACCCAAAATTGAAGGTATTTTAGAGTCAGCCCTCCATCTCAGTTAATAGTTTACAAAATGGAAACAGAAGTTCTTGATAAAGAGAGAACCCTAAAACTGCTGATGGAGCAGGGTATTCTACTTAGTCCCAAATTGGTTGAGAGGCTCTCAGATAAAGAGTTTGTTAAGCAATTGGTGGCTTACTCTAAGCAGAGTGCCATGCCTTTGGTGGTGGATGAAGAGGTGCTTACCAATATTGAGTCTGGCACTGCAGCCCAACCACAGCTTGAAGCCAGCAAACCACTTGGACAATGTAATGTGGAAATCTTGAAGTGTCATAATGAGGCATCAACAAATCGGGACGTGCATGACTTTGTTGGCTTCTTCAATGCAAGGTACAGGGTGCTTAGCAGTATGATAAGCAACCGTCCGGGTATAACCAGAAATGTTTCAATATCTAGGCTTCGTAACAAAACAGACAGGGAGAGTGTTTCTATAATTGGCTTGGTATCTGAGATGAACTTTACCAAGAACAACAACCTGAGGTTAACCCTAGAGGACCCAACAGGTTCTATTCAGGTTGTGGTGACCAAGAATAATAAGGATCTCTACAAGGAAGCCCTCACCCTAACTCTTGATGAGGTTATCGGAGTCACAGGCATGAGTGGTAAGAATGTTGTGTTTGCATCAGAAATAATCTGGCCCGAGGTTCCTGTGCTGCCATTAAAAAAATCACCCCTAAAGGAGTATGCAATTGTGCTTTCTGACCTCCATGTTGGTTCAAACCTCTTTTTAGAGAAGGAGTTCACGCGGTTCATCAAATGGATTCGTGGAGAAATAGGAAGCCAAAAGCAGCATGAGATTGCGAAGAGAACAAAATATATCTTTATTGTTGGAGACCTAGTGGATGGGGTGGGGGTATATCCAGAACAGTATAATGAACTTGCAGTTAGGGACATCTACGAGCAGTACAAGCTCTGTGCCCAATTCATTTCAAGAATACCAAAAGAGAAAGCAGTGATAATCTGCCCAGGTAACCACGATGCTTTGAGATTAGCAGAACCCCAGCCACCATTAAGCCCTGAGCTTGCCCGGCCATTGTATGAGATACCCAATGTGATTATGGTGAGCAACCCTGCCATTGTGAACATAGGCAAAGCTGGCTCTTTCCCTGGGTTTAATGTGCTAATGTACCATGGCTATGGCTTTGATTACTATGTGGCGAATGTGGACCCAATCAGGAACGGTGGTGGTTACGAGAGACCAGAGCTAATAATGTCATACCTCCTCAAAAGGAGACACCTAGCCCCAACACATGGCTCCACTTTGTATGTGCCTTACAAAACCATAGATCCTTTATTGATTGATGAGGTTCCAGACATATTCGTGAGTGGGCACATCCACAAGTCAGCCATAAAGAATTACAGAAACATCACTCTAGTGAGCGGCTCTTGTTGGCAAGCAAAGACCTCTTTTCAAGAGAAGGTTGGTCACGAGCCAGAGCCATGCAGGGTGCCAATCATAGATTTACACACAAGGAGAATGAAGATACTCAAATTTGGGGGTTAATATGCTGATTCCTTCATACTTTGCCCAACTTGAAAAGCAATTGAAGCGGATTTATGAGATAGCCAATGGTGCAAGGAGGAGGGGCTATGACCCAAAGCCAAAGGTGGAGATACCCTGTGCCAGCACAATAGCGGAGCGTGTGGAAGGTTTAGTGTCAGCCGTGGCACCCCAGATGGTTGGTAAGGGTATTCCAAAGAGGATTTTGGAGCTTGAGAAGAAGTATGGTTCTCTAGATTGGAGGATTTCATTGGTGATAGCAGAGGAGATCGCCAGAGAGAAGTTCTGTAAGTTTAAATCTAAGCAAGAGGCAATGGAGGTGGGGCTGAGGGTTGGGTTTGCATACCACACCCTGGGTAGCGTTGCCTCCCCAATAGAGGGCTTTATTGGCTTAGAAGTGAGGAAGAGGCAGGATGGCAAAGAGTATATTGCATTGAACTATGCCGGGCCCATACGCTCAGCGGGTGGTACAGGCGCATCTGTGTCTGTGATTATAGGGGATTACCTAAGGAAGAGATTTGGTTATGCCCCTTACGACCCAACCCCAGAAGAGGTAAAAAGAACACTGACAGAGGTATATGATTACCATGAGCGGGTTACCAACCTCCAGTATCTTCCAAGCAAAGAGGAGCTACGGGTGATGGCAGAGAAGCTTCCTGTGCAGATTGACGGACCAGAAACCTCAAATTACCTTGTTTCTAATTATCGTGACTTGCCCAGGGTAGGGAGCAACTACATAAGGGGAGGGTTTTGTTTGGTTATGGCGGAATGTCTGTGTCAGAAAGCCCCAAAGTTGCTAAAAAATCTGTCAAAGTGGTGGAAGGATTTTGACATGGAACACTGGAACTTTCTGGAGCAATTCCTCTCTGTACAGAAGAAGGCAAAGGCAAAGGTTGCCAAAGAGACCAAAGAGGAAGAGAGCAAACAGAAGATTATGCCGGATTACACTTACATAAAAGACATTGTGGCAGGCAGACCTGTGCTTGCCCATCCAATGGAGAGGGGGGGCTTTCGGCTTCGCTATGGTCGTACCCGGCTATCGGGGTATTCTGCAGTCGCGATAAACCCAGCAGTGATGGTTGTGTTGCAGGGGATGATTGGCATTGGCACCCAGATAAAACTGGAGCGTCCAGGCAAGGGAGCTACTGTTACACCATGCGATAAAATAGAGGGACCAATAGTAAAGCTAAATGATGGCTCAGTATTGCAACTCTCAACTGTTGAAGCAGCAAAGCAATACAGAAACAAGGTTGAAGAGATTCTGTATCTGGGTGACATTCTTGTCTCATATGGAGATTTCTTCAATAGGGCACATCCACTTGTGCCTGCGGGGTATTGTGAGGAGTGGTGGTTACAGGAATTGGAGAAGGCAATTGTTGAGATGTTTGGTACACTCGAGCCAGAAAAGGCGGCGGAGTTTGCAGATTTGGAGTTGGAGGTGTTTGAAGAGATACTGAGGAATCCATTCTCACCCAAGGTAACTGCTGAGGTTGCATTCTCCATAAGCACCCATTTTAAGGTTCCATTACACCCAAAGTTTACCTATTTCTGGGAGGAGTTGTCCTTGGAAAATATTAGAGCCTTGCTGGAGTGGTTTAAACAGGCAAGAGTGGTGGGCGAGTCAGCAGAGCTAATGAAGTTGGTGCTTCCGATGAATAGCGAAGCCAAGCGCTATCTTGAGTTGATAGGTTTACCCCATCTGCTTGTGAATAATGAGTTTGTGGTGATTGAGAATGAGCATGCCAAAGCTGTAAAGAATCTTGGTTTGCTCAGGGGTGAGTTTCCAGAAGGAGCCCTTAATACAGTTGATGCTATCTCGAAAATATCTGGAATCAAACTAAGAGAGAAGGGTGGGGTTTTCATTGGTGCAAGGATGGGTAGACCAGAGAAAGGCAAACTCAGGAAGCTCAAGGGCTCACCACACGTGCTATTCCCTGTTGGGGCTGAGGGCGGGAGAATGAGGAGCGTCCAGTCAGCCCTTGAGGTGGGCAAGATTACTGCAGAGTTTCCAATCTACTTTTGTAGGAAATGCAACAAGGAGAGGATATATCCTATATGCGAGGTGTGTAAGTCTCCAACCATAAGGATGCAATACTGTAAGAAATGCAACAAGGTTAAGCCAAGGTGCGAAGCGCATCCAGACCAATGTGTGCCCTACAAAGAGTTGGCTTTGGAAATAAAGCCGCATTTGGTTGCAGTGCTGAAGTTGCTAAACATGGACGCTTACCCAGACCTCATAAAAGGAGTGAGGGGCACCTCCAATAGAGACCACACCCCTGAGCATTTGGCAAAGGGAATTCTCAGGGCAAAGCATCGCTTGACAGTAAACAAAGACGGCACAATTAGGTTTGACATGACCCAACTACCAATCACCCACTTCAGACCATGCGAGGTAGGCACACCAATTGAGAAGCTAAAAGAGCTTGGTTACGAGTATGATGTTAAGGGCAAGCCCCTTGAAAACGACCAACAGATGCTTGAACTCAAGCCCCAGGACATTATCTTGCCCAGGTGCTTTGATTCAGCAGACGAGGGTGCAGACAGGGTTTTTGTTAGGGTTGCCCAGTTCATCGACGACCTTTTGGTGAGGTTCTACCAGTTGAAGCCGTTCTATAATGTGAAATCACCCAAGGACTTAATTGGGCACTTGATGGTTGTCTTGGCACCCCACACTTCAGCAGGGGTGGTTGCAAGGCTCATTGGGTTTAGTAACACCCAGGGCTTGTTTGCACACCCAATGATGCACGCTGCCACACGTAGGGATTGCGATGGAGATGAAGCCAGCGTTATGCTGCTACTGGATACCCTCATAAATTTCTCACGCACCTACCTCCCGGACCATCGCGGTTCAACCCAAGACGCCCCACTTGTGATTGTTTCAAGAATTAGCCCAACAGAGATAGATGATATGGTGCTGGATTTGGACATCGCTTCAAGGTATCCATTGGAACTCTACGAAGCAGCATTAAAATATTTGCCGCCATACGAGGTTAAGGTTGAGCAGATTGCCCATCGTTTGGGCACTGAACACGATTGTGACAACTTTAGTTACACCACAGAAACAGACAATATGAACAGTGGTGTGCTGTGCTCTAGGTACAAAACCATACCCACAATGGAGGAGAAGCTCTTGACGCAGATGGAGTTAGCAAAAAAGATTAGGGCAGTGGACACCACTGATGTGGCAAGACTGGTTATAGAACGGCATTTCATAAGGGATGTCAAGGGCAACCTGAGAAAGTTCTCAATGCAGCAGTTTAGGTGCGTGAACTGCAACAAAAAGTTTAGAAGGCCGCCGCTCTTTGGGAGGTGTGACGAATGCGGCGGTAATCTTATATTTACAATATCAAAGGGCTCGATTGTTAAGTACCTTGAGCCAGCAATCAAACTTGCAGAGAGGTTTGCCGTGTCACCATACCTAAAGCAATCTTTAGAATTGACCAAGTCCAGGATTGAGGAATACTTTGGCAAAGAGAAAGAGAAGCAGGTTGGGTTATCTGATTGGGTCTAGGTTGAGCACCTGGGCATGTGGTATGCCGCTTATCCTTATTACATCCTGCTCTTTTATCAGCCCATGCTTTATAGCAACAGCTATGGCTCTTTCACCAACCATATTGATTACATCAAACCCATCCATTATGCTTTCAAAACTCTCCTCTCTCATTTCCTCTCCAGCATAGAACCTTGATGACAAGTCCAACTGCAAGTTGTCTTGTGTGAACCTCTTACCAATCAGTTCAGAATCACAGACAGCAGCAACCCTTTTGCCTCTTGCCTCATGTATCTTAACTATTAGCATCTTAGGTTACTCTTATCTCTGCCCCACAGGCAGTGCACTTGAGCAAGTAGGCCTTGCCTTGTTCAATAAGCTTAGTGTCTGGTTTGCCACACTCTGGACATAGCACATACTTGTTGGCATAGTCTCGTATCTTACTGTTTACCATTGAGGCAGCCACTTTGCTACCAAGAATCAATCCCTTTGGCTTTATCTCCCCTGGTGTTGCGAGCTCCTTCTGTAAGTATTTGAGTAGGTGCTCTGGGGGCCTACCCAGGGTGTCTGCTATCTGTTTAAAATTACTAATGATGGTGCGGTTACCTTGAATGTGTCCCATAACCCTTGGTATCTCAAACCTGGACTTTTCCAAAACAGATTTTGGCAGGTGTTTCCTCCCTTCCTTCAGCATTGCTTCGTAATCCATAACACAAAGAAATTAAGGGTTATTTAAAAATCCTACGCAATCCCAGCTTACATCGCTCTGAGTCTGCGTATCCTCTCCTCTATAGGTGGATGGGTTGAGAACAGTGTAGCAAAGTAACTCCTGGTTCGCCTGAATGGGTTGGAGATAAAGAGGTGGGCAATGGCTCTGTTGGCATTGTCCACTAGTGGGTCTGGGTCGTTCTTAATCTTCTCTAAAGCACTCGCCAAACCAGGCGGATATCTGGTTAGCGCAGCAGCACTTGCATCTGCGAGATACTCCCTCCTCCTACTAACCGCCAACCTTATCATTTGGGCAAAGAGAGGTGCAAGTATTGCAAGAATTATTGCAAGCAGGATTAGCCACGGTCCAGTATCTCTAGAGTCACGCCTCCTAGAACCACGCATCCCACCCCATAGGAATGACCTTAGCATAAAATCACTCAACAACACCACCACTCCCACAAGCACAGCTGCGAGCATCATCATCCTAATATCATAATTCTTAATGTGTGACATCTCATGGGCTATCACGCCTTCTAACTCCTGCCTGTTCAATTTTTCAAGCAATCCAGTGGTGACAGTTATGCTACTATGCTCTGGGTCTCTACCAGTGGCAAACGCATTTAGTGCAGAATCCCGTATGACATAAACCTTGGGTGGTTTTTTCAACCCAGCAGATATCGCTAGGGCTTCCACAATGTGGTACAGATAAGGGTATTCCTCCTTAGTAACTGGCACAGCACCAGACATACGAAGTATCATCCTGTCACCAGAGTAATAAGCCACAAGCGAGTACACTATGCCAATGAAGGCAGCCAGAATCAGACCAAAAAGGGGGCTACCAAGTAGCCAACCAAACACACCACCCAATATACCAATTAGAATCAAAAAACCAAGCATAATTATATACGAAAGAAACTTGTTTCTTCTAATCTCCTCAAACATAGAGCGCTGGAGTGACATTTCCCCTTTGTTTAGAACTTAACCTTAACTGGCTCCTTCTCTCCCTCTGGTGCCTTGAACAACTCCCTTCTCTTGAACCCGAGCATACCTGCTATTAAATTATTTGGGAACATCTGAATCCTGTTATTGAAGAGCATTACCATGTCATTGTAATGCTGTCTTGCATAGGATATCTTGTTCTCTGTTCCAGTAAGCTCCTCCTGTAGCTGTAGAAAGTTCTGGTTTGCTTTTAGTTGGGGGTAGTTCTCTGCCACAGCAAACAGCGTCTTCAATGTTTTTGACAACTGGTCAGACGCACTTGCCTTCTCTGCCAAACTCCCAGCAGACATCATAGCTGCCCTGGCTTTGGTTACACTCTCAAGCAATTCCTTCTCGTGTTTTGCATACCCCTTAACTGTTTCAACCAGATTTGGTATCAAATCATAGCGCCTCTTGAGTTGGACATCGATCTGGGCTAGGGAGTTATCCACCTCATTTCTTAGCCTAATGAGGCTGTTGAAAACCCTGATGACAAAAAGCACTACCAAGGCCAATACCACAACAAGAATCCATAACCATGCAGCCATAATTATCACCCTCGGCAATTAAATTAAAACGGATTTAAATAGTTTGGGTTTTGCTACAGCACCTTCACCCTCGTGGGCGATATCTTAAAAATCTCACCCTCTTTTATCAGGGTGTCTATTATCCCATCTATATCCCTAAGTTTACTCTTCTCGTACAACTCCTGAATCTCAACACCGTCACCTTTGTCATACTCCCTTATCATTTCATACACAATCTGTTTTGGGCTTGTCTCATCAAAGACCTCGCTCACCTCTTCTGTAGTCTCAACAACAGCATCACACTCAGGGGTTTTTGTTGTTTTAATCTCAAGCTCTCTCAGCTCAAGGAATCTCTTGTCGTTGAGTTTACGCACAACCTCTGGAATGACATAGCGCACATCATTGTATTCCCTCACCCTCCCTATAACATTAACAATATCACCAACATCAAGCTTATCAAGTTGTAGTGTGGAGTCGAAATTGCGCACAGGTATCTGCCCTGTGCCATCATCAAGCACAAACTCTTCATAACCCTGGGTTGACTTGTCAATGCCAATAACAAAACCCATAAGATTAGCCCTAAACACCCGAAGTTTTCTTTTGGGTAGATAGAAACCAGTTGGGGATTGCTCCCCACCCCTCACAAGATGCGCCTCCAACAACTCACCAATTCTGACCATGAATGCAATATGCCTCACCAAATCTTGTCTCTGGCTCATAGTAGACTCACGAACCCAGGTTTTGGTTCAAATATGTCCCCAGCACGCCTCAACTCCTCAAGAATTTCCTCAACATCTTCAACCTTCATCCCCCTCTCACTGCAAGCAGCCACAATATCCTCCAATGGTATCTGCTTCCCAATCTTAGCGTCCAGTTCAGAGATAATATCC
>Ga0180300_10000988_pt1 | contig 12985 bp, 11 predicted proteins | sample GuaBasSediGuay15_FD_121798 | JGI IMG/M metagenome (GOLD analysis project Ga0180300, IMG submission 121798) | Subseafloor sediment microbial communities from Guaymas Basin, Gulf of California, Mexico - Guay15, Core 4569-2, 21-24 cm | ecosystem: Environmental > Aquatic > Marine > Hydrothermal... | reverse complement strand
TTTGGATAACTTTCTCCAGCTATAGTTACAGTAAAAGGAATAACAGGTGTAATATCAGTGATAATCTTCGTATTTTTATTTGCATAACTAATCCATCTTAGAGCCTCTATAGGTTCCATACTTAAAATCACATCTGCCCTACCATAGGGTATAAGTGGGTTTGTTACATCTCCTATCCTAACAGTGCAATATACTGATCCTCCTCTTTGTGCCATACCATGAACTTCAGATGTATAAACATTCATCTTTGCTTTAACAGCTGCTTTACCAAGTATATTAGCAGCGGTTATAACACCTTGTCCACCAACACCGGATAGTACAATATTGGTTTTACTCATCCAATACCTCCTGTTTCTTTATTTTAATAGCATTCTCAGGACATACCTGTAAACATACACCGCAGCCGGTGCATTGTTGCTCATCTATATGTATGCTATTATCTTCAGCATAATAGAATGCTGGACAGCCAAACTCTGTTATACATTTATCACATCTAGTGCATCTATCTTGATCAACCATGAAAACAGGTATAGTTTTACCTTCCTTGCGTTTCATACGATTCTCTAATAATATACACGGTGCTTTACTTACAACTACAGAAGGACCTTTGAATTCTAAAGCTCGTTTAAAAGCTTCAGATGTCTTCTTTAAATTCTTTGGGTTTACAACCTCTATATGTTCTATACCGCATCCTTTAACTACTTCCTCTACCAGTATCCTTTTTGCAGGATTCCCCATACCATCGAAATCTGTGCCAGGATGAGGTTGATGTCCTGTCATAGCAGTGGTTCTATTATCAAGTACGGTGATAACTACATCATGATTATGATGTGCAGCATCAATAACAGCAGGAATACCGGCATGGAAAAAGGTTGAATCTCCCATAAATGATATAACTTTTTGATCAGTTGAAACAGCTAGACCACAAGCTGTTCCAGCATTTGAACCCATACATAATAATAGATCTGCCATCTCCAATGGAGGTTCCTTCCCAAGGGTATAACATCCTATATCTGTTGGATAAACAGTGTTATCAGGTGCAACTTGTTTTACAGCATAATATGTTGCACGATGTGGGCAACCTGGACAGAGTACAGGTGGTCTATCCGGTAGAGTTATAGGTGGTTTAATAGCTTTAGGTAGAGGATTTTTTATATCAAATATCTTTGCAAAGGCAGCAGTAACAATATCGGTATTATATTCATAGAGACGAGAGAAGTGTTTAGTTGTTTTACCATATATTTTTACAGAGAGACCAAGTTCATATGCTAATGCTTTTATCTGATCTTCCAGATAAGGTTCTAATTCCTCTACTATTACTATTTTCTTATGGGATTCTAAGAATTTACCACATTTTTTCTTTGGAATAGGATGGGTCATACCCAGTTTTAATACATCTATATCTATTTTTAATTCCTCAGCTGCTTCTAATACATATCCAAAAGATACACCAGAGGTTATAATACCTACATCGCTTCCATTATCTATAATCTGTGTGAAATTTATATCCTCTGATATCTTCTCAGCTTCTTCTAGTTTATCTAATAATTCTTTATGTTTAACTCTAGCAGTAGCTGGAACTGTTACGAGTCCAGGGTCTTTGTTAAACCACCCTTTCTCCTTAGGTTTTCTAGTTTTCTCAAATTTAACAGGGCCTCTAGCATGATTCAACCTAGTTGTAGTTCTCAATAAAAGAGGTAATTTCAGTTTCTCAGATAAATCAAATCCATAGCGTGTCATCTCCTTTGCTTCTTCAGGTGTAGATGGTTCAAGCATAGGTGTTCCACTGAAAAGTGCATAGTATCTATTATCTTGTTCATTTTGAGAAGAATGACATGCAGGGTCATCTGCAGAGACAATTATATGTCCGCCTTTACAACCTACATAGGTGTAGGTCATGAAAGCATCACTAGCAACATTAAGTCCAACGTGTTTCATACAGGTTAAACTTCTCAATCCAGAGAATGATGCAGCTGCTGCTATTTCTACAGCAACCTTCTCATTAGTTGAATATTCAAAATAAAAAGGAATTTTTTTATTAACTCTTTTAAGATATCTAGCTACAGCTGAGAATGTATCTGCTATCTCTGATGAAGGTGTACCTGGATAGGTTGTAGCTACATTAACACCTGCTTCAATAGCGCCCCTAGTTATAGCTTCATTTCCCATTAAAAGAAATGTATTTCCTGGTTTACCCTCAATTATCTCCATGTATATCTCTCCATATGGTTAATCAAGTGGAACTATGGAAAGAATATAAATCTAACTCCTGTTAGCAGAATTCCTATCAGCAAAGTTTTTCAACACAAACTCTATTACACAATACATTGTGTAAAGAGGTGATTTATGGGCAAGAGGATCGATAAATCAGAACTATATGCAAAACTTTCTCCTGAAGAGCTTCATACGCATGTTAGAAAAAATATCAGCATACCAAAATATATGGATGCATTCCTCTATGAACATAACATCAGTTTATCAAAACTTGTTCAAAATGCTATTAAGAAAAGAATGTTAGAAGAACAAAAAACAGAAGTTGAAAAAGCTATAGAATTAGATTACCGTAGAAGGATAGCAGAGAAACGTATAGCGGAAGAGAAGAGAAAAGACCCTAAGTTCGAACAAAAACTATTACAGGCGAAGCAATTATTGAGGCAATATTTTAATGCTTTAGATCAAGGTCTACCTGTAGAAAACTATAAACAGCAGATGCTCAAAGGTTTCCCAGAATTATATATAGATATCTCCCGATTTGAAGAATGGAAGAAAAATAATGAGGGAATGTATAAGATACTAAAAGAGGAGATCCATAATCCCATTGAGAGATTAATTCGAATAAAGAAGGAATACTTTCGAAGGAAGAATAAATAATCTCCAACTAAGATTTAAGAGATAGATGATTTATGAAACCAATTGTCTTAACAATAGCAGGTTTTGATACTTCTGGTGGAGCTGGAGTTCAATCTGATGTCAAGGCATTAACATCTCTTGGAGTTCATGCAGTTACAGTGGCTACTTCTATAGCTATACAAAACACTCAAACAGTAAAATATCTTCATCCTCTACCTGGGGAGATTGTATCTCAACAGATAGATGCTCTAGTGGATGATTTTCCTATTAGCATCGTGAAAACAGGTTTACTTCCAAATGAAGATATTATTAAATGTGTAGCAGAGAAAACTAGGCAATATAATTGGAGAATAATAGTTGATCCTGTATTTACCTCTACCACTGGTACTATGTTTTCAACTTCTTCTTCCATCTCAAAGATGAAAACAATTCTTCTACCTGAAACATATCTCATCACCCCTAATAAAGAGGAAGCTGAATATCTAACTGGTATAACTATAAACTCAATAGAAGATATAAAGAAAGCAGCTGAAGAATTACATCAGTTAGGAGCAAAAAACATATTTATCAAAGGAGGTCACATGGAGAAACCTATAGATGTATTCTATGATGGTAAAAACTTTAAAACCTTCTATCTACCAAAACTTTCTAAAACGGTACATGGAACTGGATGTACTTTAGCTGCCTTCATAGCAGGATTCCTAGCTTTAGATAAACCAATTACTGAAGCTGTTGAAAAATCAAAGAATATATTATGGCATCTAATATTAAATAGCGAGAAGCTAGGTAAAGGCATAGATATACTCTTTTATCCTCCAAATGCTAACCTAGGATATGAAACCATTCTCGATGAGAAACAGGTTGATGTAATAATAGAATTACAAAATGTGATACCAAAGATATTAGATATACTTCCAGCTGACTATATACCAGAGGTTGGAATAAATATTGGATATGCTACCTCCAATGCTAAAGATAAAAAAGATATATGTGCTATAAAAGGTCGTATCATAAATAGTGGAGGTAAAGCTAAGATATGCGGTGGTTTATCTTTTGGCGCCTCTAACCACATCTCTGCAATTATATTATCTGCTATGAAATATTATCCTCATCTTCGCTCAGCTATGAATATCAAGTATATCTCTAATATACTTGAGAAATGTAGAGAAGCAGGTTTATCCATAGGATCTTTTGATAGAAAAAAAGAGCCTTCTACTTCAACATCTACTATGGAATGGGGAACCTCTGCGGTTCTTAGAAAGACAGGTAAACCTTTGGATTTAATCTATGATCTAGGAGGTCATGGTAAAGAAGCTATGATTAGAATCCTTGGAAATAATCCAGAGGATATACTCAAGAAATTAAATAGAATCCTAGGGAGAGATGGATAATATAGAGTAGCGAAAAATTTATTAATAGAAGAAATGTTAGTAGTGTTTAAGGAAAAAACCCAGAAATACTAGGGAGGAATAGAAAAATGCCAGAAAATGAGACAAACGCCGATGAAAATGTTATATTCGTAGGAAACAAACCCCCAATGAGTTATGTCCTCGCTGTAGTCACTCAATTCAATGGTGGCTCTGACGAGGTAACTATAAAAGCTAGAGGTAGAGCAATAAGTAGAGCTGTTGATACAGCAGAGATAACAAGAAACAGATTTATCAAAGATGCAAAGGTGAAATCAATCAACATTGGAACAGAAACCATTACAAACGAAGAAGGTAAAACCTCGAATGTTTCATCGATCGAAATAACCTTGACAACAAAGAAATAAAAATATTTAGTGGGACTTACTGTTAACTTTCAACCTGTTCCCACTTCTTTTTCTCTTTTTTTATTTTTTAGAATCTCTAAGCTATATTAACAGTGTAGATAATCTATAGGGAAAATTACCTCTTAAGGAATAAAGATCTAAAAAAGAAGTGGTAAATGCGAAATGGTTTTAATCTACTATGTTATTTGTTATCCTCGGGTTATTTTCTATGGCTCATTATATTATCATAACTGGTGGTGTTGTTTCAGGTTTGGGGAAAGGTATTACCACTGCATCTATTGGTAAACTTTTGCAAATGCATGGATATAATGTAACAGCGATGAAGATCGATCCATATATCAACTGTGATGCTGGAACTCTTCGTCCTACAGAACATGGTGAGGTATGGGTGACAGAGGATGGTGGGGAGATAGATCAAGATCTTGGACACTATGAGAGGTTTCTAGATATAAACATCCCAAAATATCATAATATTACCACTGGACAGGTATATGGAACTGTAATTGAGAAAGAAAGAAAAGGTGAATATCTAGGGAAGACAGTTCAACCTATACCTCATGTTACAAATGAAATAAAGGAGAGGATAAAAAAACCATCAAAGGAGAAATCTTATGATTTTATACTTGTAGAGATAGGAGGTACAGTTGGAGATTATGAGAATATCTTATTTTTAGAAGCAGTTAGACAGATGAAATTAGAAGGTGAGGATGTAATATTTATACATGTAACATATGTTCCAATATTAGATGCTTTAGGAGAAGCTAAAACAAAACCTACTCAACATTCTGTTAAACTACTTAGAGAGATAGGTATTCAACCTGATTTCATTGTCGCTCGTTCTGAGAAACCATTAGATGATGTGAGGAAAGAAAAGATTGCTTTATTCTGTAATGTACATGAAGAAGAGGTTATATCTAATCCCAATATAGATAATGTTTATGCTGTACCACTTATTTTAGAGGAACAGCAACTCTGTCAGAAGATACTTCATAAACTAAATCTTAAAAAGGATACGAGGAATCTTAAGCCTTGGAGGGATTTCATAGAGAATATAAGAAATCTCGATAAAACAGTTACAATTGGAATTGTTGGAAAATATTTTGATATTGGAACATTTAAACTATCTGACTCCTATATCTCAGTTATAGAAGCAGTTAAACATGCAGCATGGAATAATAACTATAAACCTGAGATACAATGGATTGATTCAAAGCTATTTGAGAAACATCCTGAGAAACTAGAGACATTAGATGGAATAGATGGTGTAATTGTTCCAGGAGGATTTGGATTATCAGGTATAGAAGGTAAAATAGAAACTATAAGATATGTTAGAGAACATAATATACCTTATCTAGGTCTCTGTCTTGGAATGCAATTAGCTGTTGTTGAATATGCAAGAAATGTTTGTAATCTAAAAAATGCTCAGTCTACAGAGATAGATGCAGAGACACCTTATCCAGTTATAGATGTTATACCTTCTCAAGTAAAGATTCTGCAAGAATCTAGATATGGTGGCACAATGCGACTTGGAGCGTATCCTGCTGTATTAAAAAGAGGGACATTAGTTCACCAACTATATGGTAAAGATAAGATCTATGAACGACATAGACATAGATATGAGGTCAACCCAGGTTACATTGAAATATTAGAGAAAAACGGTTTAATATTTTCAGGTAGATCACCGGATGGCATACTGATGGAGTTCCTAGAGATACCAGGGCATCCTTTCTTTGTAGCTACACAAGCACATCCTGAGTTTAAATCTAGACCTATGAAACCAGCGCCACTCTTCAATGGTTTGATAAAAGCAGCGGTAAAGAAACAAGAAACCTTAATCTCTAATTAGATAGATATTCATGTATAGCCTTTGCAGCTTTTTTACCAGCGCCCATAGCTAGTATAACTGTTGCTGCACCAGTAGCTATATCTCCACCAGCGAATATACCAGGGATGTTTGTTCTACCCATTTCATCGATTTCAATATTTCCTTTTCTACCTAATTTCAGATCTTTCATAACCTGTGGTATCAAAGGATTTGGACTCTGCCCTATCGCTATCAATGCTGTATCTATATCTATCTTAAACTCTGAGCCTTCTATAGGTATAGGTCTCCTTCTACCGCTTTCATCTGGTTCTCCAAGCTTCATTCTTATACATTCAACAGCTTTAAGATTACCTCTTTCATCTCCTATAAATCTTATAGGGTTAGTTAATAATTTAAATTCAACTCCCTCCTCCTTGGCATGTTCTATCTCTTCTTCTCTAGCAGGCATCTCCTTCTCTGTTCTACGATATATAATATATGATTTCTTTGCTCCTAATCTTAAAGCTGTTCTAGCGCAATCCATAGCGACATTACCTGCTCCAAAAGTTGCTACTATTCTCCCTATTTTAACAGGAGTATCATATTCTGTAAATAGATATGCTTTCATTAGATTAACTCTAGTTAGAAACTCATTTGCAGAATAGACCCCATTTAGATTCTCACCTTCTATACCTAGAAATCTCGGTAACCCTGCTCCAGTGCCAATAAAAACAGCGTCATACTCTTCTAAAATCTCTTCCATTGGAATAGTTTTGCCTACAACTACATCGTAAATGATTTTTACGCCAAGTTTAGTTATATAGTCAACCTCTGCCTTTACAATCTCCTTTGGAAGTCTAAACTCTGGTATACCATACATTAATACTCCACCAGGTGCATGAAGAGCTTCAAATATAGTTACATCATAACCCATTTTAACTAGATCTCCAGCACAAGTTAAACCAGCTGGACCTGCACCTATTACAACTACTTTCTTGTCAATAGGTTTAGGTTTACTAGGAATTGTTATGCCTTTTTCTCTCTCATAATCAGCTACAAAACGTTCTAATCTACCTATTCCAACTGGTTCACCTATCTTCTTTAATCTACAATTTCCCTCACATTGTTCTTCATAAGGACAAACTCTACCGCAAACAGCTGGTAGATTACTTTTCTCTTTAATAATCTTAATAGCTTTATCAAAATCACCTTCCTTTATAGCAGCTATAAACCTTGGGATATCTATTCCAACAGGACAACCCAATACACAGGGTTTATCCTTACATTGAAGACAACGTTGCGCTTCCTTTATAGCTGTATCAGCATCATAACCATATGGTACTTCATCGAAGTTTTTAATCCTCTCCCTTGGATCTTGCTCTGGCATCTCGTATTTTGTTTTCCTTACCGCCATTATAACACACCCGCTAGTTTACAAGATTCTCTCTCCTCTTCTATAAACCTATTATTCCTCTGCATAAGATTATCATAATCTACAAGATGACCGTCGAACTCTGGTCCATCTACACATGCAAACATTGTTTTACCCCCAACTGATACCCTGCAACTTCCACACATCCCTGTTCCATCAACCATTATAGGGTTGAGACTTACAACAGTTTTAATATTATATTTTCTGGTTAAATTAGCTACAACCTTCATCATTATCACTGGTCCTACTACCCATGCTATATCAAAGGTTTTACCTTCATCTATGAGTTTCTGTAATACATCACTTACAAACCCTTTCAAACCTTTACTACCATCATCCGTAGCGATATATAGTTCATCACTCCAATTATTGATTTCCTCTTCTAATATCAATAAACTCTTGTTTCTAGCGCCAAGAATAGATGTTACATGATTCCCTACTTGTTTCAAAGCTTTTATAATGGGGTATAGAGGAGCAATACCTACTCCGCCACCTATACAAGCTACTCTGCCATATCTTTCTATCTCCGATGGTTTACCTAGAGGTCCAACAAAATTTAATATATTATCTCCAACTTTTAAAGTACCTAACTCCTTTGTTGTTTTACCTATCTCCATGAAAATAATTGTTACCAATCCATTCTCTCTATCAGAATCTGCTATTGTTAGAGGTATACGTTCGCCCTTTTCATCTATTCTCAGCATTACAAACTGACCTGCTTTAGCATTCCTAGCTATATACGGTGCTTCTATTTTCATCAATTTTACTGTTTCTGATAATGTTTTTTTCTCTACTATACGATACATCTCTGTCGCCTTCCGTCAGCTGGTATCTCTGAATTGTTTTAAAGTTTTTGGATAACTAAGATATACCCACAAGGTAATGATAAGCGAAGACTTATCCTGTATGTAATAAATTTTAACCCTAAATATACTTAGGTAAATATTTGCAGGGCGTCAAGAAGAAAGAAGTAATAGAAAAGAAATAAATTTGGAATTATGTAGGATAAAATTTTCCTCATAAAATGGCGAAGGGTTCTGGGAGATCTAAGAGACGTCCTGTAGTGATCATTCCTGAAATTTGATTCATTGTGAAATAGATGAATTAGAGGAGTTTTCAATTTCCCTGAAGAATTTAGCAAACTTTTGCGGAGGAAGAGGCTCAGGAAGATCTAACGAGTAAATATAAGATATCCCTTTAATTTTACCTAGCCAATAACAGAAGTAGTAGAGATGATACCTCTCATACCCATCGAGAGGTATATTCACCATTAATATAAAATCCCATTCGCCAAGGAGCGGATAGATATTGTAGACACCATCCATCATCGTTATTTCGTGCCAAACATACCACTCTGAATGTGGAATGGTTTTTTATCAATATTGGGAAAGCTTTTATTTTTAATCTCTTTTTCCCTTTAAATAACTTACTAAATAAGGACATTTTATCACATCATTAATTTGAATAGGTTCCAGTTTAAAAAGTATTAACCTCTCCTTACTAATAGTCATGGAGAAAAATATTTCTTGACTTATTGTTTCCTCAAAAAGGAGTGGTAGGATTATCAGGAGATCTCCTACCCCTTCTATGCCATTCCAAAATGGATAGATAACCCCCATTTTCAATAAACCTTGTTTAAAATGGAAAAAGGAACCCGCTGTAGCAGAGGTTGATAATATTAAATATCTGCATAGTATCAGACCAATTAAACAAGGGATGATAATTATCTTTGTTCCAATAGTATTTGCACAGATGGCATAAAAATTGTGCTAAATTTAAAAATTTAGATTCATATTAAAATTGTTAATCGACTTGACATTAGGGTATATTAAAAAATATAGATCAATAACTAAAAGGGCAGGAAATTTTTGATTTTAGAGGAAAACCGCTCATTTCATTTTTAAAAAGGTTACTATGGGAATATACCTCTAAGTTCAACTGCATGAGCTATTTTTCTAAGAGCAAGCATAAACGCAGCATCTCTCATACTCACCTTTTCTTTATGTGCTGTATCCCATGCATCTTGGAATGCTTTTAGCATAATTGTTTCAAGGTTTCTATTAACCTCTTCTATCGTCCAGAAAAAGGATTGTATGCCTTGAACCCATTCAAAGTAAGATACAACTACTCCCCCGCTATTCGCTAGTATATCTGGAACTATCTGTATTCTTTTTTCATTTAATATCCTATCAGCTTTCTTAGTTATAGGTCCATTGGCACCTTCTACTACTACATCTGCTTTTATCTCATCTGCATTACCACTATGGATTTGATTTTCAAGAGCTGCTGGTATTAATACATCTACATCAAGCTTTAACAATTCCTCATTGGAGATAAAACTCTCATTTTTCTCGGTAGGATAATTCTTCAACAATTGGATTTTATCTCCTCCATACACATATCTAATTAAATCTGGTATATTTAATCCATCTGGATTATATAGTCCGCCAGATACATCACTTACAGCAACAATTTTACATCCTTTCTCCATGAGCAACTCTGCTCCAATAGATCCAACATTTCCAAAACCCTGTACAGCTATCCTTGTTTTCTTGACGTCTTTTTTAAGTTTTTTAAGAATCTCTATCGTTGTAAGCATTACACCTCTACCTGTTGCTTCTCTTCTACCTAGACTTCCTCCTAAATCTAATGGTTTACCTGTTACTATATCTAAAACTGTGCTGCCTTCATACATAGAAACCGCATCCATAAACCATCCCATGGTTTCCTCATTGGTGTTTACATCTGGTGCAGGTATATCTGCTCTTGGACCAATTATCGGTAGAATCATAGCTGCATATCTCTTTGTAAGTTTCTGTAATTCCTTCTTTGAAAGTTTAGTTGGATCACAGGTTATACCACCTTTTGCACCACCATATGGTACATTTGCTACAGCACATTTAAAAGACATAAGAGTAGCCAGAGCTCTAATTTCATCTAGATTGGTATCTGGATGATACCTTATACCACCTTTACATGGGCCTCTAGCACTAGAATGTTGCACTCTATATCCTGTAAAAACCTCTATATCTCCATTATCTCTCTCAATAGGTATTCCAACGGTTAGCTCTCTTTCAGGGTGTCTAATCATCTTATGAATCCCTGAATCAAGATTAATCCTCTTAGCTATTTCATCTATCTCTTCTAATACGCTTCCATAGAATGATTGAACCATAGATTATTTACCTCCTTATATTCAAGCCTTGCAACTATAACTTAAATTTAAATTTTTACCAGGAAAATATGAAAATCACAATAATTTTTAGATATTTTTTGCCAACCTCAAGGACAATATTTAAGTTACATTGCGTAGCGTGACAAAGTATAAATACTATAATTACTATTTAAAATTATTATGTTTAAAAATATAGGCCCATTGGAACGAGAGGTTCTTGAAATACTTTGGTCAAAAAAAGAAGCAACAGCTAGAGAGATATGCACAGCTCTGGAGGAAAGAGGGAATAGAAAGGCTTATTCAACTATTCGAACTATTATGAATAGACTGGTGAAGAAGAAGGTAGTTAGTCAACGACCAGATGATAACAACAGAATTTATATATACGCGCCTATATATACTAAAAGAGAACTCGAGAAGAAGATAGTTCACAATCTCTTTGGGGAGTTGCTTAAAAGATTTGAACAAAGCACTATCAGTTATCTAGCAGAAGAACTCTCAGATAATGAGGAGGAAATAGAAAAAATTAAACAAAAACTAGCTGAGATGAAGAATAATGTTTGAGGAAGTAGCTATACCGATACTACTGTCAATATTCGTAACATTCATTGCATTTATTCTAGCTCAGTTAATGATGAGTATACTCCATATCGCCCATCCAAAAAATAAATTCTGGATACAATTCTTCGTTATTCTAACAGCATTCACAGTATTCCCCTTTGCCCTACTAGAGACGACTTCCTCTCAACCCTCTAGCTATCATGTCTCGCAAGAAGAGATAATATCCTCAAATAATTCAGAAAAGGTTGTAGTTTCCCAATACTATACTTTTATGCTGCCTCATAACGCTTCTGCCCTTCACAACTTTGTAAGAACAATCTTATACTCTGATGAATCACTTAGATCAATTATAAATAACATCCTCTACTCTCATAGCTCAGACTCCTCTGATACACCTGGAAACGTTGTCATTATAAGAGAAGTCCCATCTTCTTCAATTCCAATTGTTTATACAGAAAAAACATCTAATTTCTCACTTGTAATATTATCATTTCTATCTATGATCGCTCTAGTTATATTCCTACTCCTATTCCTCCTAATATTTGGAAAGAGACATCTGCTTAGAAATATAAAAGCTACTCCATGCAGAGACAAAGAACTTAAAGATATGATAAAAACAATTGCAAATAATATGGGTATAAAGATTCCAAAGGTATTCTCCTTCGAAGGTCCTCCAAATGCCTTCGTATTCGGATTCCCACCTGCTATAGCGATTTCTAAAACTCTTATAGCTCATCTCTCTAAAAAAGAACTTCAAACAGTGATAAAACATGAGCTTGCTCATATAAAAAACAATGATATACTACTCAAACCACTACTACAAGTCCTTAGAATTGTATTCTTCTATAATCCCTTCATACATCTCTTATATTCTAGAATAATCAATACTAGAGAACTTTTGGCAGATGCATCTATACCAACGAAGAAAGAAAAAATAATCTTCATGGAAGGTTTAATAAAAATCAATGAATATATTAAAAAACATCCTGCTGGAATTTTAAATAGTATAACATTTCCAACACTACTATCGTATACTTCAAAAGCTCCTACTCTCTCTGATAGATTCACAAGTCTATTTGAAGGAAGTAGAAAGAAGACTATAAGCTCTATATTGATATGTTCAATAATACTTCTATCAAATATATTCGTCTTCACTAGCGCTCAATCTATTATTGAAAACATAAATCATCCATCTACAAAAATTTCTTCAACAGTTTATTGTATAGAATTCAACTCATATACAAATACCTCCAAAGATCATTATCTAGAAAAACAACCAGATGAAAATAATAAGATGTATAAAGGGGTTGTAGAAGAATACAATCCTAAGGACTTGTAGCAGTGGTGTGAGTAGTATAGCATTGTTTTTTATATGTGCGAGTTGATGTT
>Ga0180300_10000987_pt1 | contig 12989 bp, 8 predicted proteins | sample GuaBasSediGuay15_FD_121798 | JGI IMG/M metagenome (GOLD analysis project Ga0180300, IMG submission 121798) | Subseafloor sediment microbial communities from Guaymas Basin, Gulf of California, Mexico - Guay15, Core 4569-2, 21-24 cm | ecosystem: Environmental > Aquatic > Marine > Hydrothermal... | reverse complement strand
TATCTCCTCCTTTGGAAAAATCAAACCTTGAAAAGTCAACGAATTTAAAACCTTTAAAAATGTAAAGTAGTAGAATAGATATGAGACCCATTACAAGAATCGTCTGAATTCTTCCAGAGCTTTTTAAGGAAAAAAGGTTTAAGAGGGTGAAAATTATACAGAAAAAAATGGCAATAAGCTTTATTTGATATCCTGTAAGATCAGGAAATATGAATTTTGCAAAAATACCTATACCAATCAGAGCAAAGGCACTCTTTAAGCTAAGTGAAAACCATGCTGAAATTCCAGCAATTACCCCAAAGAAAGATCCAAGTCCTCTCTCTACAAAATAGTAGGTTCCTCCTGCCTTTGGCATTGCTGTTACAAGTTCAGCCTTTGCAAAGATTGAAGGAATCATAAATATACTTGCAAGAAGATATGATATGAATACAAAGGAGCCAACTTTAGCATATGCAATAGCAGGAAGAACAAAGATTCCAGAACTTATCATGGCACCGGATGCTATGGAAAAGATGTCAACAGTTTTTAAACTTTTCTTAAGTCTTCCCATTTGATTAAATTATAACAGATATGGTATAAAAAATGTGAGAAGGAGGTCTCCATGGAAGAGGAAAGAAAATTTTTTACAACAAGTGGAATTGAGATAGAAAGAGTTTATCATCCAGATAAGGATTTCAACTATGATGAGAAACTTGGGGAACCAGGTGAGTATCCTTTCACAAGAGGAGTCTATCCTACCATGTACAGAGGAAGACTCTGGACAATGAGGCAGTATGCAGGATTTGGAACCGCAAAGGAAACTAATGAAAGATACAGATACCTACTCTCCCAGGGTCAAACTGGTTTATCTGTGGCCTTTGATTTACCCACACAGATAGGGTATGATTCTGACGACGAAATTGCACTTGGGGAAGTGGGAAAGGTAGGAGTAGCGATATCCACCATTGATGATATGGATGAATTATTCAGTGAAATCCCGCTTGATAAAGTGTCCACATCAATGACTATAAACTCCACTGCTTCCATACTTCTTGCCATGTATGTTGCTATTGCAGAAAGTAGAGGAATAGATAGAAAGCTTTTAAGAGGAACTGTACAGAATGATATATTAAAGGAATACATTGCAAGAGGTACATACATATTTCCACCAGAACCTTCTTTAAGACTTGTGGCTGACTTAATTGAGTGGTGTTCAAAAGAGATACCAAAATGGAACGGTATAAGCATCTCTGGCTATCACATAAGAGAAGCAGGAAGTAATGCGGTGCAGGAATTGGGCTTCACCCTTGCTGATGCAATAGAGTATGTGGAGCTTCTTCTTGATAGAGATCTCGATGTAGATTCCTTTGCCCCAAGATTATCCTTTTTCTTTGCAGCACATAATAATCTCCTGGAGGAAGTTGCAAAGTTTAGAGCGGCAAGAAGGATGTGGGCAAAAATCATGAAGGAAAGATTTAATGCGAAGAACCCAAAGTCAATGAGATTAAGATTTCACACTCAAACCGGTGGTTCCACATTAACAGCTGAGCAACCTCTAAACAATATCATAAGAGTTACCTTGCAGGCTCTTGCTGCAGTACTGGGCGGAACTCAATCTTTGCATACAAACTCTTACGATGAAGCCCTTGCACTTCCATCTGAGGAAGCTGTGAAGATTGCTTTAAGAACTCAGCAGATTATAGCTTACGAGAGTGGTGTTTCTGAAACTGTAGATCCACTTGGAGGAAGTTATGTTATAGAAGAGTTAACTGACGAAATAGAAAAGAGAAGTTTTGAGCTGATTAAGAGAATAGATGATGCTGGAGGTATGAAAGAAGCTATAATGAAAGGAATTCCTCAAAAGGAGATACTGGATTCAGCATATAAATATCAAGAAGAAGTTGAGAACGGAGAAAGAATAATTGTTGGAAAGAATAAATTTAAAACTGAGGAAGAGACAGAAGTTAAAATATTTAGAGTTGATCCAAGGGTACGAGAAGAGAGAGTGGAGAAGTTAAAAGAGTTTAGAAAAAATAGAGATTTCTCGTCCACCAAAGAAGCTTTAAAAAATCTTAGAGAAAAGGCAAAAACAGATGAAAATCTCATGCCCTATATTCTTGAAGCAGTTAAGAGAAAGGTAACCCTTGGAGAAATAATTAAGGAACTTAAGGAAGTATTTGGTGAGTTTGAGATACCACCGGTACTATAAAGGGAGGAATTACTAATGGGGAATGTTTTGTTTTTAATACCACCTCCAGAAAACTGGGAAGGTGTTCTTAAAGAGATTATGGAAGAAGAGAAATTTTTTGATGTAAATGTTTTACCATATGATAGAAAAGATGAGGTAATTCCACTTGCAGATGTGGTTGTTGGTGGAGTTATAGATGAAAAATTTCTAAGTAAAGCAAAGAGATTGAAATTTATTCAAGTTCCCTATGCAGGTGTTGATATGATAGATTTTAAAGGAATCAAAGAGAAAGAAATTATTGTTGCTAATGCCCATGAAAATGCCATAACTGTTGCAGAGCATGGATTTACTCTCCTTCTGTCTCTCATAAAGAAAATAGTTCCCTGGGATAAAGATTTAAGATATGGAATATGGCATGGCTGGATGAACAAAGAACCACTCCTGGAAGTCTACGGAAAGACACTGGGAATAATTGGTCTTGGAAGTATAGGAATTGAAATGGCAAAGAGAGCAAAATGCTTTGGAATGAAAGTTATTGCTACTAAAAGACATCCTGAAAAAAATCTTGATAAGATAAGTGCCTTTGTGGATGAAATTTACCCACCACGAGAGATGGATAAAATAATTAGAAAATCTCACTTTATATTTGTCTCTGTTCCTTTAACAGAAGAGACAAGAAACTTAATTGGTGAAAGGGAATTCTCTCTGATGGAAGGAAAGTATTTCATAAATGTTTCAAGAGGAGAGGTTGTAAATGAGGAAGCTCTATTTAAAGCTTTAGAAACAAAAAAGTTAAAAGGTGCGGCTATAGATACCTGGTATATATATCCAAAAACTGGAAATTTCTCATTCCCGTCTAACTACCCAATCCACAAATTTGATAATGCCCTCATGAGCCCACATACTGCTGGATACACTTATGAATCCATAGAAAGAAACTGGAAGTTTTCCTTTAAGAATATAGTAAGATTCTTAAAGGGAGAGGATATAGAAAACAGAATTGATCCTGATCTAATGTACTAACTCTTTAACCTCTTTTTTAATTCTTCAATTATTTTTACTGGTTTTGCTTCCACGCTATTTAAAAGTGAAAGATAGATGGAGGTAAAATCACCTAAAGGTATAAGGGAAAAGAGGTTTAAGAGCTTTCCTCTACCGGAAGATCTATATTCTTTAAATTTCCACCCCCTGCTTTTCAGAAATTCCTTACTTACATCAATCCTTTTACTCATCCTTTCAGAATCATACTGGTCTCTTAAGATTATAAAAATAAGTTCCTCTTTAAATAAGTTGGAATCCCACGAAACCGTTTCATTATGATTTAATTCAGGAAAATATTGATCATATGCTGGATTTTTTGAATTTTCATTTATCTCCTGTTTCCACCTTAAAGCGACAGGTTTAAGGGAAAAGGAAGAATAAACTACAGGAATTTTACCATACATTGTCTCTGCCAACCTTTTTGCTTCGTTATCTTTATTTTTAAAAGGCTCATACAAAGATGGGAGTAAGTCAAAAAATTCCTCTTCTCCAAAATCCTTTTCCACAAAATTTTTGAGAGTGTAGTAGATGGGATAGAATAGAAACGGAAGAGCCATTCTTGGGGGGTAACCAGAGGGTATCTTGAAAAATATATATTTATCCTTTGTAAACTCCTTTAATCTTCCATCAGATGAAATTGCAACAATACTTGCTCCTCTCTTAATACCATCTTCAAGAGAGGAAAGAACTTCTTCTGTATTGCCTGAATAGGAAACAAGTATAAGTAGGGTTTTATCATTTACAAACTCTGGTAGAGAGTAGTATTTACTTATAGTTATAGGTATTTTTATGCTATCCCTAAAGAGTGAAAGGATAAAATCGCCGGAGAATCCGGAACCTCCCATTCCAGAGATAACTATATTCCTTATGCTTGATATGCTCTTTAATTTAATTTCAGTTTGCTCAGATATTTTCTTTGCTTCTTTAAAATTCTTTGGAAATTCAAATAAAATTTCAAACATGGTTCCTCCTTATTTTTCCATTATATAATCTATAAGTCCCCTGGATTTCTCTTCTATTATCTTAAAAATAGCTCTATCCTTTGATTCAAAGTAAAATCTTATAACATTCTCTGTTCCAGATTTTCTTAAGAGCACCCATGAAACCCCATCTTCAAATTTTATAAGGAGTCCATCCTTTCTGTTAATCTCTTTAACTTTCAAACCAAACAATGAATCCCTATCAAAGCTCCTTATAAACTCAACTACTCCTTCTGCCTCTTCCTCTTTAAACCTTATATCAATTCTATGTGTGTAAAACTTGCCAAATTTTTTGTATATTTCTTCTATTAGTTCCTTTGGGGGCGATTTTTTATCCTCTACTATACCGAGAACAAGGAGATTGGCAAGTATCCCGTCTTTCTCAGGCAACCAACCATGTATAGAAAGACCTCCACTTTCCTCTCCACCTATAAATATCTTCTCATCTCTTATAAGCATACCTATATATTTAAAACCTACGGGAGTTTCATAAAGGGGAATATCAAAGTAAGATGCAATCTCATCTAAAAGTCTTGTAGTAGAAATAGTTCTTCCTATACCAAGATTTTTTTTCACACTCTTTTTCCACTGAGGAATAAGGAAATAAGATATTATAGAAATAACCTCATTAGGAGTTATAAAGGAGCCATCTGAAGATATCACTCCAAACCTGTCACTATCTCCGTCAAGGGCTAAACCGATAATTGCTCCTTCTTTTTTTACATGCTCTTTCAACTCTCTAAGTTCATGCTTATATGGAACCGGTTCAAGACCGCCAAAGAATGGATCAATAGAGTCATGTATCAGTTTTATATTTGTAAAATCTTTAAATAGTTCTTTTACATATCTTGTACCTGTACCAAATAGAAGATCAAATATTACAGGTTTTTTGAAATTAAAATCAAAGGGGAAAAGTTTTTTTATAGAAGATGTATATTCTTTTAAGGGATCGAAAACCTCTATAATTCCTGATTTAACATAATCATCAAATTCCCCCTTAGGTTTCATAGAAGAAGAATGAGGAATAAAACCCTCTATCATTTTCGTTACCTCTGGCTCCGCTGGTCCACCCCAGGGAGGTGAGTACTTTATTCCTGAATAATAGAAAGGGTTATGGGAAGCTGTTATATTCACGCCTCCGCCGGTACTTTTTTTTATTATTTCAAAACTTATAACTGGAGTGGGGGTGGGGTGCTCTGTAAAAAAAACCTTAATATTATCTTCGGCAAAAATGGTGGAAACAGTCATGGCAAATTCTTTTGATAGAAATCTTGTATCATAGCCTACAACAATTCCATTTTTGTGGTAACCCTTTTCCTTCATAAATTTTATTATGGCTCTTGTTACCTTTCTTACATTTGGAAAAGTAAAATCCTCGGCAATTATTCCTCTCCATCCAGATGTGCCAAATTTTATTTCTTTATCCATGATTCAATCCTTTCTTTGATTTCCTTCATTCTCTTTCTTTCTTTCTCTTCCTTAATAAAACTTGAGTATATGTGAATTACAGCCCTATCGCTATCTGGTAGCACAAACACAAACCCATCTTCTTCTCTAAACTTCACACCTTCAATTAATTCTGATAGATCAGATGTTTTCTCAGATAGATTTCTCATTACTCTTCCCTTAAGTTCCCATGGACATGGAATTTCTATGTGACTGGGATCTCTCTTCGGAGTCTCTTTCTTTAACTCACTTAACTCTCCCTCAAACTTGGATAGAAGCTCTATAAATTTCCCAACACTGTACATACCATCAAAGAATGGAAGGAAATTTGAGAATATGAACCCACCCATCAAATCTACTGCTATATCTGTTTTTGAAGCTTCTCTTATAATGTTTCGGGACAGCGTGGATGACCAGCGTATCCCTATATTCAGTGATTTTATGTACTGCTCAAGTTCAAAGGATGCATTTACAGGAAGAGTAACAGAAAACTCCTCTTTCTCCCCTTTTAATAACTTCAAAAATATAGCAACAAGTCTTGTATTTGACAGTATTTCTCCTGTAGCATCTATTCCAAAAATCTTTTCTCCACCAGCATCAAGAAGCACACCAAAGTGGGCATCAAGAGATTTTACCACTGATGAAACTTTGTTGAGTGCCTCTTTGAATTCTGATAATGACCTTACAGATCTCTTACCATCCATATATGCATTCAAAGAAACTATTTCAAGACCAAAATCACCTATTATTGCCGGGAAGAACAACACTGGTGTACCATAGGAATAATCAATTACAAATTTAAGACTTGAATTCTTAATGCTCTTTACATCTAAATTGTCAAGATAAAATTCCCTGTAAGATTCCACCACCCTTGGTGGAATATCCAAATGTCCCACATCTTCTACACTCGCTCTGTTAAATTCTTCTCTAAAAAATAATCTTTCGATAGATTTTTCCTGACCAGGTGAGATATCGTATCCTGATCTATCAAAGAACTTTATATTTATAAAGTTTGGATCAAAAGGAGACCTCTTAACATGAAGTCCACCACTTCCATTTAAACTCTTTATGGCAAATCTCACAAGAGGAACAGGAGATGCTCGAAGGTCCATAACATCAACCCCTGTAGCCATTAAACCAGCTATAAGAGCTCTTTTGATCATCCTTGATGATTCGTGGGCATCTCTTCCTGTATACACAACAGCACCCTTACCAAGAAATGTGCCATAGGCACACCCGAGTTTCGCAGCAAACTCAGGAGTTACCTCAACATTATTTACTCCGAGTATTCCATATGATCCAAAAAGGGACCTTGTCCATACCTTACCCCACACAAGACTGCTTGTTACCACAGCTCCATCTTCCACAATTTTATTGGGCCATATGGATATTGTTGGTCTTAACTTGGCCCCTTTTCCTATCTCACAATCATCTGATACGGTGTTATCCCCCTCAAGAATAGCACTTTCTCTTATCTTTACTCTTCTACATATTACAGAATTTATTATTTTACAGTTCCTTTCTATTGAAGTACTGTCCCATATAATAGAGTTTTCTATAAGAGTTCCATCTTCTATCTTTACATTATCTCCAATAAAAGAGTTTGTTATTTCTGCAACTCCCACATTAACATTCTTCCCGATAACAACTGCCCCGTGGAAATCTTTAATATCTTTTATATGAGAGTTTTCACCAACCCATACATCACTTCCAATCTTTCCCACTCTTCTTCCCTCAATTTCTATATCAACTCTCCCTCTCAAAATATCCATATGGGCTCTTTTGTATTCCCTTATGTTTCCTATATCTCTCCAATAACCATCTGAAATAAAACCAAAGAGAGGAAGTTTCTTTGAAAGAATTTGAGGAAACAGGTTTTTAGAGAAATCAAATTCCTTTCCTTCAGGAACAAACTCAAAAATATCCGGTTCGAGCACATATATACCGGTGTTTATGGTGTCAGAGAAAACTTCTCCCCATGACGGTTTCTCAAGGAATCTTTTAATCCTTCCCTTTGTATCGGTTATAACTATCCCGTATTGAAGTGGATTCTCAACTCTTGTAAGGGTAATTGTGGCAAGAGATTTATTGTCTTTATGAAAAGAAATAACCTCTGAAAGATTAAAATCTGTAAGAACATCGCCAGAGATAACAAGAAAAGTTTCTTTTAGTTTGTCCCTTGCCAGCCCTACAGCTCCTGCAGTACCTAAATCCTCTTCACTTGTAACATACTCAATTTTTACCCCAAACTCTTTTCCGTCTTTAAAGTAGTCCTTTATTAATTGTGGCTGATGATAAAGGATAACAATTATATCTTTAAGGTTGTGTCTCTTTAAAAGCTTTATTATATGAACCATCATTGGTTTGTTTGCAAGGGGAACCATGGGTTTTGGAATATTTACAGTTAAGGGCCTTAATCTTGTACCAAACCCCCCAGCCATTATCACAACTTTCATTTTATTCCTCCTTCAACCTCCTGTATAAGTTTAAATATTCCTTTGCAGATGAATCCCACGAATAGTCACAATTCATCCCTATCTCCTGAATTTTTTTATAAGAATTCCCTTCTCTAAATATCTTTACCCCTCTCTCCACTGATTTAATAAGATCAAAGGAATCATACTCATCAAAGCTTATACCATTTCCACAATTGGTTTTCTCATGATAGTCCTGAATTGTATCCTTAAGCCCTCCTGTTCTTCTGACTATGGGAACAGCTCCATATCTTAATGCAATCATCTGACCCAAACCACATGGCTCAAACTTTGAAGGCATAAGAAAGAAATCACTGGCAGCATATATTCTATGCGCAAGACCCTCATCAAACTTTATAAGTGGAATGAATTTACTCCTGTATTTTTCTCCCAAAGACATAAGCTTTTCTTCAAACTCCTTATCTCCTGTTCCAAGAAGAACAAAGTTAAGCGGAAGTTTCATAATATCATCAAAGCCCTCTATTAAAATATCTATCCCCTTCTGAGAAACAAGTCTCGAAATCAGAGAAAATAGGGGTAAAGATAAGGGAAAATTTAGATTTAGCTCTTCAAAGAGAAGCTTTTTATTTTCTAACTTCTTATCAATGTCATCCTTTCCATAATTTACTTTAATGAATTTATCCACCTCTGGATTCCAGTAGGAATAATCTATTCCGTTGATAATACCAAACAATTTTCTTCTTGCCTTCCTAAGTACACCCTCAAGTCCAAATCCATACTCCTTTGTTTGTATCTCCTTTGCATAGGAAGGAGAAACGGTTGTTACACAATCTGAGAAGAGTATCCCACCTTTTAAATAATTTACATTGCCGTAAAACTCCAGACCATCTATTGTAAAAAGTGACGGTGGAATAGAAATTTCCTTCAAAACATCTCTTGGGAAGATGCCCTGATAACCTATGTTGTGTATCGTAAGAACTACCTTCTCTTTACCATTTGGATAGAATAGCTCTTTATACACTGGAAGAATAGATGTTTGCCAATCATGAACATGAATTACATCAACATCTCCCCTTTTAACTATAAAATCAAGGCTTACCTTAGAAAAAAACGCAAACCTTATATAATTATCAGGATAATCCCCCTCTTTTGTGTTATATGGAGAATCCCTTAGGAAAAATTCATCATTTTCAATAAAATATACCTGAGCTTCCTTGTGTCTGTATATTGAAAAAGGGAAAGTTCTTTCACCTAATTTTACATCTCCCTTCTCTACAAGCTCAAGCTCCAGATTCTTATCCTTTATTGTTTTATAAAGTGGGAGAATAAGAATAGTATTAAATCCCAGCTTAGTTAAATAGACAGGTAAAGTTCCTGCTACATCACCAAGTCCACCTGTTTTTATGTAGGGTACAGCTTCAGGCACAACAAATGCTATTTTCATAATTCTATCTCCCGTAGATACATAGCTGCATCTTCTGGTTTTGTGGGATTTATATAAAAACCTGTACCCCATTCAAATCCTGCAACTTTTGTTAGCCTTGGCATTATCTCCATATGCCAATGATAGTAAGGTAGATTCAGTTCATCTACGGGAGAAGTGTGAATTATAAGATTATATGGTGGATCATTCAAGGCTAATGTAAGTCTCTGAAGAGTTCTCTTTAAAACACGAGAAAGGCTTGCAACCCCTGCTCTTGTAATCTCTGTATAATCACATGAATGTTTCTTTGGCAAAATCCATATTTCAAAGGGAAATCTTGGAGCAAATGGAACAAATGAGACGAATTCTCCATTCTCCTCAACAAGTCTTTCTCTTTCTCCCAGTTCCTGATTTAAAATGTCGCAAAACACACATCTATCTTTATAATCGTAGTAAAGCTTTGAACCATGAAGCTCTTCCTTCACCCTTACAGGAACAATGGGTAAGGCTATTATCTGGGAATGCGGATGTTCAAGAGACGCTCCTGCTTGAGATCCTTTGTTTTTGAATATAAGAATATACTTAAATCTCTTATCCCTTCTTAAATCAAGCATTCTGTCTCTCCACGCCCACAAAACTTCTTCTATTTGTTTTTCTGGCATTTTGTGCATTTCTTCAAAATGATTTGGAGTTTCAATAACAACTTCATGGGCACCAATTCCGTTCATCATATCATACATTCCCACCCCTCTTTTATTTAGCTCTCCCTCAATTCTAAGTGCGGGGTATTTATTGGGAACAACACGAATCCACCATCCCTCTTCATCCTTTTTTGTTCCAGGTTTCCTGTAAGCCATTATCTCTGGAGGAGTCATCTTCTCATTACCTGGCTCAAAGGGACACTTTGAAAGATCTACTTCCTTCTTCTCCTCTTCTACCTTATAGTCATGTGGCCTCAATGCCCTTTCAGTAGATATAATAACCCATCTTCCTATGACAGGATCCTTTCTCAGTTCTGGCATACTCTACCTCCTTAAGTCCTCTATCCTTAAATCTTTAAATATAAAATCTTCTGTTTCAATCTCATCTAAATTAACAATTTCCTTCTTTATCCCCTTTATAAGCTCAACAATCTTCATAAATTTTCTTCTGTGTTCCAAAAATCTCTCCTTCCCATATTCCTTCGCCTGAGAAGTGGTAACAAGGAATGGCCAATCTGAGCTCAATTCAAGCAGAAACTCTCTGAGAAGTAAAGAACCTTCCTTTCCTGAAAGTTTATGAAATAAAGACTTAAATTCATCCTCATCTTCATGTATCATATCCCACATCCATGAAGTCTCTGAATTATACCATGTGTAATGAAACCCTCCAAGTCCCCATGAACTCTCTCTAAATAATCCCTTGCTTTTTGCTCCAGTTTTTATAAAATCTGAAGGAGAGACTGAATCAATAGCTTCATCTTCACTTATAAGAGACAGGACCTCTTTTAACCACAGAGGACCTTCATACCACCAATGACCAAATAGTTCTGTATCATATGCTGACAGAACCATTCCCTCTATTCTGTTTTGTTTATAAAAAGAAAAGAGTTTCTCCTTTAAAAGAGAAACAAAGTGATGAGCATGAACTTTTATCTTTTCCCTTGCCTCATCAACGCTATACACTTTCTTCTCTCCAAGAGGAACATTTTTATCTGTTATCTTCCAGTACTGGAAACCTGAAATCTCAAACTTCTTATGGAATTCTCTATAGACCCCGTCCCCTGGATAACCAAAATCCCTTGACCACACCTGCTCGCTGGTTGATGGGTTTCTTAAAAAGACATATATATCGTCTTTTATCTCGTATGGAAGAAAGGTCTTTGATTCAGGGGGAAGTTTCAATTTCGGAAGCCTTCTTCCATACTCCATAACAACCTCTTCACTCTCAACAAGCGAATGTGCATCCAGTATAAAATATTTTATTCCATTCTCTTTAAGAATTTCTTCCACACCAGGTTTATACCCGCATTCAGGCAGCCAGAATCCAGAAGGAGATTTTCCTATCCAATTTCTATGAATTGTTACTCCGCTCTTTATCTCCACCTCTCGTGATAGATCGTTTTTTAAAAGTGGAAGATAGGCATGCGTTGCAGCAGATGTTATTATCTCCACAAAACCTGCCCTTTCAAGGGACACAAAACCTGAAACTATATCTTCATTTAGAGAAACAAAGAGATTTCTTATATCTTCAATCTCCTTCAGATAATACTCTGTGAGGCTTACATAGGTAGAATTACCCTTAAAATGAACAAGATCTTTCTTACCAAGTTCTTCCTTTTGATCAAGATACTCAAGAAATTTTTCCTTAAAGTAATAAGATTTTAATTGTTCAAGAAGAACCGGAGTTAACCCCACAACAATCTTAAATTTCTTTCCCTCCTCTACTAACTCATTTAGTACCTTAAGAAGGGGCAGATAGGTATCAAAAACTGTCTCAAAAAGCCACTCCTCTCCAAAAGGCCATCTTCCCTTCCCAAGGCAGAACGGAAGATGGGTGTGAAGAACAATGCTAAACTTTCCTTTCATTTTAATTCTCCTAATTTTATTTTTATTCTATTATATTCTTCCTTCAAGGGAAAGACCGAAAATAGAGTGATACCTTGATATATCTTTTCAATACCGGAGGGGGAATTAGAAACTGTGTATATTGGTTCAAATCTAAACAACGCTCCTTTGTTAAGTTCTATGGAAAGTCTATCCTTTTTAGATATTACAATAGAAGTTCCTCTCTCTACCATCTCAACATCTTCAATCGGAATACTTAAATTTAACTCCGTTACATAGAAATTACTAATTTTATTAATAGTAACTGTAGCTTCTATAAAATCTTCCTCAATCACAAACTCTTTAATCAATCCTTCTCCTCTAAAAAGAAGTCTGTTTTTTGAAACTTCGTAGTCATACATCTCAAGACAAGGTTTACCTTTACCTATTTCCTCAATAGAGTTTAGATGATGATCCAGAAAGTTTTCCTTTGTATATGAATCAAATTTAAGATACTTAAGTGCGTCTTTATCTTTTAACCTGAAAATCTCGTGTATTGTTTTGACTCCGTTACCATCAGAGGTTTCTTCTTTGGGTATATCCAGATGATAGCTCTCCTTATATCTTGTCATAACATCTGTTAGATTTCTTCCCAATAAAATATCATCCAGCTCTACCAACCTGCCACCCCTTCTGTGAAAAAACAGCATAAATCTTTCATTCCTGTATATAATTTCTTCGATGCCATCTTTATTGTAATCTTCAACATAGAATCCAGTTTTTCTTTTATTTTCTCTTTCAGCGGTAATTATTTCTTTGTAAATTGCATCTCTTAGATGTGGAAGGTATAGTCCGCCAAAAATTCCATGCCAATAGGCACAATTACAACCGCTTCTCAAATAATGAATATAGGCATTAGAATTCTTTGAAATCCCTTTTCTTAAAAAAAGCATCCTTTTATGCATCTTGTTT
>Ga0180300_10000986_pt1 | contig 12990 bp, 8 predicted proteins | sample GuaBasSediGuay15_FD_121798 | JGI IMG/M metagenome (GOLD analysis project Ga0180300, IMG submission 121798) | Subseafloor sediment microbial communities from Guaymas Basin, Gulf of California, Mexico - Guay15, Core 4569-2, 21-24 cm | ecosystem: Environmental > Aquatic > Marine > Hydrothermal... | reverse complement strand
CTTTGACAGTTTGTTTGAAGCGATTGAGTCCAGTCTTGAGGGAATAGTAGAACACCACGTGTTTATTTCCTTACTGAAGATTGGTGATTCGGTTAAGGTGGCGGTTTATCCAAGAAAGCCCATCAAAAAAAGTTTGCTTGAGGAACTTACGGGCAAGGTGGTGGATACTTTTCGTTTTCTTGGGGGTGTTGCAGATGGTAAAATTGTGAAGGTATATCACCCCCGTTTCAAAGTGAAAGGCAAAGCTAAGATCGAGAAACTCAAGTCGTGTTTTTATGTTCCTATTGAGGTCCTGGATAAAAGTGGCAAGAAGAAAATTCAGGGGCTAATTTTCATTGCTTCTTCTAAGAAAGATGCTTTTAGTGATGAGCATGTAGAGGTGCTTCGCGAGATAACAGACCAGGCTGCCAGGTCAATTTCAAAGTTGAAAGGACTTCTGGAGAAAGAGAGAAAGAAGGCTGAGCTATTAATTGAGGATATAGATACTGGGTTGATCCTGGTGACCGAGGAGAGAAAAATAACCATGGTTAATTCCTCAGGGGAGGAATACGTTGAGCTTTTATTTAAATTTGGAAAAGATGGAAGGATTGAGAAAATATACAATTTTGATGCAGAGGATTTGTTTGCTGATGATGAGGAGAGTTTATACCGGGAGATAGAACTGAGCACTCCTCGAAGGAGAATACTTGCATTAAGGGTTCTACGAGTAAGAGAAAAGCTGGAGAATGAAAGATGGATAGTTAAGATTGATGATCTTACGGAGCAAAGACTTATTTCCGAAAAGGTTGAGCTCCAGTCGAGACTCGCTGCGGTTGGTCAGCTTACGGCAGGGATAGCTCATGATTTCAATAACATTTTGACTCCTATAATAGGATGGGCTCAGATTCTCGGATTGAGGAAAGATTTGCCGGAAGATGTGATACGAACTATAGAGATGATAAAGAATCAGGGTGATAGAGCAGCTAATCTTATAAAGCAGATTCTTGATTTTAGCAGGAGGTCTATATCTGAAAGAAGGAAAATTAATATAGCTCCCCTTGTTAAGGAGATAGTTAAATTATTGGAGAGAACGATTCCCGAAGATATCAAAATTGAGTTGCGTTGTATTTCTGGAGACCTTGTGGCTGAGATAGATGTAACTGCCTTTCAGCAGGTGATAACCAATATTGCAGTTAATGCCAGAGATGCGATGCCAGGAGGGGGTAAGTTTATTATTGAACTGGATAAGACAGTGTTTTCCAAGGATTCCGAAAAACCATTTAAGGATATGAGAGATGGAGAATGGATCGTACTTCGGTTCAGGGATACAGGTGAGGGAATTGCTCCAAGCGTACTGCCGCATGTTTTCGAGCCATTTTTTACCACAAAGGGGAAAGATAGAGGAACCGGCCTTGGATTATCTCAGGTTTACGGAATAGTGAAACAGCATGGTGGATATATCGATGTGGAAAGCGAGGTTGGTGTTGGAACGTTGTTTACCATTTATCTTCCCGCCGCCTCGAGCGAAGGGAGTTTGGACATAATTCCTGAAACTGTTAGGAAAGTTGAAAAAGGTAAAGGGGAGTTTATTATGATTGTAGAAGATGAGGGTTCAGTGCGTCAGTCTCTAAAGGAAATGCTTATGAATCTTGGCTATCGGGTTATTGAAGCTGTTGATGGAAAAGACGGCCTGAACAAGTATAAACAGAATAAGGGAAAGATAAAGCTGGTCCTTACTGATTGGGTGATGCCCGGGATGAGTGGGGCTGATTTTATAAAGAGATTGAGGAAAATAGATGCAGAGGTAAAAATTGGGGTTTTAACTGGTTACCCGATAGGAAAAAACCTGGACACTGATCAGAATTTGGGAGTGGACAGGTGGATGAAGAAGCCCGTTGATATAAAAGAATTATCTAAAATTCTTCGTGATTTGCTTGGTAAAGGGGGCGTTTTCAGCTAAGAGATTTCATGTGGAGATAATTAATCTTGACAAAGGTAGGGGTTAATTTGTTTTGAACACCCTTTTTAGAGTTTGGTGCGACATGAAAAACCTCAAAGGGGAAAAAGTAGAAGCAGCCGGGAGGAAGGACTTTTTCTAATAAAATAGATTTACCAGGAAAAGACTCAGCTCAGGGATGTAAGTAATTAAAATTAGCCCGATTAGCATTACAACCAAGAAAGGGATGCTTGTTTTGTAAAGGTACATTATAGGTTTTTTAAATCTAAAACTTGATATGAAGAGGTTTAGCCCCACAGGTGGAGTTATATATCCTATCTCGAGATTAGTCAGGAAGATTATCCCTAAGTGGAGGGGGTTTACGCCATAGCTTAGGGCGATAGGAACAATCAGGGGAACTACTATTATTATCGCTGAAAAAATATCAAGTAAAGCTCCAACGATTAGAAGGAAAATATTCAACAGTATAAGAAAAGTGAATTTTGTTGTAATAAACGTTCTTATGACATTTAATAGATTTTGTGGTATTTGTGCATCTATCATGAAAGATGTTAGCCCCATTGAACTTCCAAGAATGATAAGTATCCCACCAACGAGCTGTACTGTATCACGGCAAATAGGGATAAGGTCTTTTTTAACTGTTAATTCTTTTGTGATGAGGAACTCGACTGCGAAAGTGTAGAAAGCTACAAATGCGGAAGCTTCAACTACTGTCAGAAACCCCCCGTATATGCCACCTATTATTATCACAGGGATGGGCAGTTCCCATATTGTGTTTTTGAGATTAATGTAAATGTTTTTAATGGAAAAGGGTGTTCGTTCTTTTTTGCCTCTGGTGCCAAATTTTATAGAGTAGAATGATAGCAAAATTATGAGTATAATGCCTGGCACTATGCCTGCAATGAAAAGCTGGTCTATAGATACTCTTGCGATTATACCATAAACAATTAAGGGTAGACTTGGAGGAAACAAAAGCCCTAAGCTTCCGGAGCTGGTGACGAGGCCAAGGGAGAAATTTTCTGGATATCCTTTTTTCAAGAGAATTGGATACACTAATCCACCTATTGCTATTATTGTTATTCCAGAGGCACCAGTGAGACAGGTGAATATTGCACAAACCGCTAAGGAGACAATTGCTATTCCACCGGGTAGCCAACCTATTATTGAATCTGCCAGATTAAACAGGCGTTTAGGGGCGTTGCTCTGCGCCAGGATATACCCTGTGAATGTAAAAAGTGGAATGGCAAGGAGAGTTGGGGCAGAGGCAATTCTGTTTAGTTCAACTATGACTACTGTTGGATCGATCCCTGATCTTAAAAACTGGAGAATAGCAGAAAGTCCTATCGTGGCGAATAGCGGTACGCTAAGCAGAAAGAGTATTATTATGAAAACTGTTATGCCAATTGCCATCTACTTTGTGTCTCCCCTGTCTAGAAGTTTCAGGAAAAATGTAAGACTTAGTAGAAGGAAACCTATTGGGATTATTATTTCGGCTATCCACGCTGGGAAAAGACCTCCTATGTATGCACCTGATTCAATTTCCATTATGATGAATTTTATAGAGAGATAAGTGAATATTAGTCCAATTAGGGTTACAATTAGATTAACAAGGAAGTTGAGTGCCTTTAGGGTTTTTTGATGTTTTCTTCTTTCGAGTACTATAGGGAGAACGTCTATAGATATGTGCTTCCCTCTGACAGATGCCAGTAAAGCACCCAAAAATGTTATCCATAGCACTGCGTTTCTTATAATTACTTCGATTATATTAAATGCAATCGAAAAGACATTTCTCAAGACTACCTGCGTGAAAGAGAGTAGAACAAGACCCAGCAAAAATGTGACAGCGAGATAAGTAGATATTCTTTCTATTATTGCTCTAATTTTCTTGACCATGGGTGTTTCTATATTCTTCGAGCAGTTTTTCTACTCTTTCTAATAGTTCCTGAGAGTACAATTTACCAACGAGCTTTTGCCGGATCTCTTTTCCCTTTTCCTCCAGTTCTTTCAGGGTTGCCTCATCCTCAATATGCACAAGCTGGATGCCATTTTCTTGTAATATCTTTATAGATTCTATATTTTCCTGACGACTTCTTCTGACTATTTCCTCCAAGTATTCCCGCGTTTTCGTTATCAATATCTCTCTGAGGTCTTCAGGTAAAGAGTTTAGTTTCTTCTTGGTAATGAGAACTGCGCCAATGGAGTTGGTAAGTGGGTAGTCAAGCATATATTTCGTTTTTGTGAACCACTGCAATGCAATAGCTCCATATGGAGAGATATAGACGCCATCTATCAATCCTGTTTGAAGAGAAGTGTAAACGTCAGTTACCTCAAGGGGGATAGCGGGAATTCTAAGAACATCAAAGGCAGCCTTGGCAAGAGGGTCTCCCTTCCAGAGCCACATTTTTACTTTCTTGAAATCATCTATTTTTCTTATTGGGTAATTTGTAAAAAGGTATATGAAACCCACCTCTGCCCATCCTGACAGGTAAAAGCCTTTCTTTTCAAATTTGGGAGAAAGTTCTTTAAAGATTATATTGTAGATATAATCTATCTCGTCTTTTGATTTAAAAAAGAAGGGGGCTTCTAAGATCCTTATTTCGGGGACTATCTCTCCCAGTCCTACTCCCGTGAAGGTAGCGGAGTGTATCTGTCCTAACCTCATTTTTCTTAGCATATCTTTTTCGCTTCCCATTATACCGTTCGGGTAAATAACAAATTTTAGCCTTCCGTTGCTTATTTTCTCCAGCTCTTTTTCGAATTTTCTCATTTCCTTCATCCAGCTGGAACCTTCCGGTGCGACAGTTGCAAATTTAATGACGTAGGTTTTGTCTCCTGCGAAAGAACTGATACAGGAAAAGATTATAGCTATGAGTATTAAGGATAGTTTTTTACTCATATATGTCCTCCAAGAAGAAAGAGTTGATTTTTCCCATGAGAAAACGTGCTTTCTTTTTGGCGATAGCATTTAACAGTTTGTACTCCGGGGTAATTGTATCTTTATCTATGACTTCAGTCAGGAGTTTTACAAACATATCCCTGTCTTGAATTTGCACTGCGTAGTATCTTGCCATGTAGACTTTTGGGGTCAGATAGTCATCTCCATTGAGGTTGATGCATTTGAGGAAGTATTCTTTCCCTTTCTCCGGGTTTCCTCCGAACATCACAGGTTTGGCGCAGTAGTACACTCCGTAGAATAGGTAAACAGAAGCGTTGTTGTATTCGGGATTGAGCTGCTCTACCCTTTTCATAATTTTTTCGACTTTTGCCAGATTGAGAAGATTCTGTGGATTGTCCAGATTATGCATTATAAGGTTTCCCCAGGAATATCCTGTCCAGAAAAGAGGAGGCACATCTTTTTTCGTATAAGCTTTTAAAATTTCCTCAAGCCGTGTTAGCTTTGTGTTTTCATCGAAGCGAAGTTTCTCCGGTAGAGATTTTAAAGCATGTTGAAAAGCCCTCTGATAGAGTTTCAACGCCTGTAGGGTATCTTCATCTTCGACAAATCCTACCGCGTACGCACATAACGCCTGGCATAGAAGAAGATTTATCTTTTTGTTGTCAGGGTTTTTGGAAAGCAAGATTTCGAGAGTTTTTATATTGTTGGCAATAAAACTCCTAGCAATTGACAGGTTTTCTTCGGTGTAGAGGATGGTTGTCCCGTCTTCTATAAATTTTCCAACAAGATTTATGGCTATCCTGTTGACACTACAGGATATAGAAAGCAGGCAAATGAAAACAAGCGATAATATTTTCGAGTTCTTCATCTTGCAAATTTTCTTAGTTTTAGCTCCAGCTGACTTCCCATTTTTATTAAAATTCTCCCAACCCAGATTTCGAAGTCTGCCTGGATGGGAAGATATGTGTGGTTGTTTCTGAACCACCCCCGAAAATTACCGGTAAATCCCAGAATGCCTTTGTAGTGGTTTTTCCCGGTGATAAGGATTCCCATTTCTACGGTATCGTTGTGTTCCACCGGTTCGAATTTTCCGGTGAAGTTTATGTCGGATACCACGAAGTTTTCGTCGATGATCGTCATTACTCTTTCATTCCTTTTTTCCTTTACAAGCTGTCTGGCATAAAATAAAATGGAAGTTCCATCAGTGGTATACCGGGGTAGCCATTTTTCAATATACTGGATATGCCCGTCTTTTTGGACAACTCTGCATATAAATTTTCCATTTTTTCTGTCAAAATCATATATTTTCTCGTTAATAATTTTGTTTTCCCGCGTGTGAAGGAAATGTCTGACCGCCAGTTTAGAGTTTTGATCAAGGTAAGTTATATAGTCGCTGTGTACTGTAGCTATGAATGCAAGAGCAGGGTTAGAGTCGATGCTAAAATATACTTTGTAAACATCGATACCATTGAAGTTTAATGTGTCAGCAATTTTAGTGTAAAGCTCACCTGATTTGATTGGCCCGAAAAAGACATTGTAAAGCTTTTCTTCACCTATAGGGAAAAATCTATCTTCTGGATTTCTTTCAGGAGGAGGCGAAAAGTCGGTTGTATATGGGTTTTCTACCCCGTGCGAATTTAGCCATTCAGTAACTCGCTGGTACGAGGGATGGTATGGGAAAAAGTAGACGAACAGACCGTAATACTTCTTTGCTTTTCTTTCGTTTCCCAGAGAACTATATAGGTCTCCAAGAGAAAGTAGTATTTCGGCATCGTAGGAATGGCTTAACCCGTCAAGAAGAACGTTTTCTGCCTTTGCTGTATCTCCCAGTAGCAGGTATGTTTTGGCCATTTGAGGGTAAGTTCTTGTAAATTTTTTATTCAATCTTAGAGCTCTCTTGAAGTGTCTTAGCGCTTTGAGAGGTTCTCCCTTTTTAAGTTGGATTAATCCTAAGTAATATTCCGGATATTCGCGGAAGGAATAGTGGATTGAGGCTTTCGATAGAAGACGTAAGGCTTTAGAAAAATCATTTCTTTTGAGTTGAAGTAGGCCATAGAGAAAAAGAGCCGGTCCAAAATTTTTGTTTTCGGAAAGGGATTTTTCAATAAAGAAGGTGGTTTTTTCTGTATCCCCCTTAAGGTAAGAGAGATAGGCGAGATTGTAGTATATAGTAGGCTTTGTATAGATTGCTGTATCAAGCTCTGTGAGGTATAGAATGAAGGCAGAATCAAGTCTTCCCGTAAGCCAGGCTTCCTGAGAGAGTGTAATATTAGGAGCGATGTCCGGGTCGATAATAGATCCCAAGAGATTACCTGTGAAAATTACCAGGGTGGTAACTTTGATTATTTTTTGTGATGCTTTTGTAAGATTCATATTCTCTAAATAGACACATAGAATTTATAAGAACTGGGGTAAAATACAAAGTGATAATAAAGAAAATTCTCTCGCTCGTTGCGAATTTATGCAGAACTTTATGGGAAATGTTCGAGAAAGCTTTAAAGTTGAGGGCTCTATGTTGAGTTTGAAGTTTGTATTTTTATCTATAAAATAGATATAGATGTGTGAAGAGGTGAGGATATGGATTATACACGTTTTAAGTACGGTAGAGTTTTTGTTTGTGGTCGGTGTAGGCAGGCGATTTTTAATGAAGAAGGAGTAGTTAGTGAAAGTTCTGGTTTGTTGAACATAAGAAAACTACTGCCAGGTTCGGCTCAGATTAGGGGAGAAGGAGTTTTGTGTAAAAATTGTGGGGGATTGTTGGGCAGCGTAAAAAGAGAAAACGGGGACAAGACTTATATCATTGATGGAGGAGGGATAATTTCTGTGTTGCCGGAGATTTTCGAAAAATATTTTAAAGATGCCATTTTTGCATGTGGATGTTTTTGGGGAGTGGAATATCAGTTTAGAAAGGTGGTAGGGATTGTATATACGAGGGTAGGGTACTGTGGAGGTACGAAACATAATCCCTCGTATGAGAAGGTTAAATCTGGTACAACTGGTCACAAAGAAGCTGTGCATGTTCTTTATGACCTCCCGGGTGACAAACTATGAAAGGTTAGTCAGAGTCTTTTTTGAAATACATGACTTTACCCAAAAGGATGGTCAGGGGCCGGATATTGGAAGTCAGTATCTTTCTTATATATTTTATCTGAATGACGAACAGCGGCAGATTGCGGAAAAATATATAGGACTTCTGAAGAGCAAGGGTTATGACGTGGCTACCAGGCTGGAAAGGGCTGGCAGATTTTGGATTGCTGAGGATTATCATCAGGACTATTATGGAAAAGCGGGGAATCTCCCGTACTGCCACGTCCGGAGGAGAATTTTTGATTGATACATAAAATCGCTAATAAAAAAGCCACCCTTTAAAACCGGGTGGCTTTTCAGGTCTTGGTGTTTTTCTATGCTTTACCTTTCAGGGTAGGGTGGAGGTGGAGGCACTTGTTTTTCATTTGTTTTTAGCTCATCTAAAATGACTTCAATGGCTTTGTTTAACTGTTGATCTATCCCCTGGTATTCGAGAGCTGGATCATTGTCAACATATATGTCCGGTTCTACTCCGTGTCCTTCGATTATCCATTTTTTGCCCTCCACGTCGTACCTTGAGAATTCTGGTTTGTATAGCTGGCCGCCATCCACGAGAGGTAAGCTTGATCTAATACCTACGACCCCGCCCCATGTTCTTTTTCCTATAACTTTACCAAGCTTATAGTGTTTGAACCTATAGGTGAATATGTCACCATCGGAGGCCGAATATTCATCGCATAGACACACCATAGGCCCCCAAATCATGCCATCTGGATTTGGTGAGGGTTTTGTGTTCCTTGCTATGGTTATCATTGCTATTTCCCGCCTTAGTCTTTCAATTATCATTGGAGAAACATTTCCTCCACCGTTTCCTCTTACATCCACAATCAGAGCTTTCTTAGTTATCTGGGGATAGTAGTGTTTAACAAACTCATTGAGTCCTTCGACGCTCATATCAGGTATATGTACATATCCTACTTTTCCATTTGTCTTTTTATTTACTATTTCAATATTTCTTTGTACCCAGTTATAATAGTACAACTTCGATTCGTCAGCAATTGGAACAACTATCACTTCCCGTGAACCAGTAGTTGATGGTTTTGAATTAAGGGTTATCTTTACCTGTTTGTCAGCTTTACCTACGAGGAGTTTGTAGATATTATTTACCGTATCAGTTTTTATCCCGTCGATGGCTATCACATACTCTCCTTCCTTCGCGTTTACTTCAGGTTCCATAAGGGGTGATTTGAGCTCCTTGTCCCATGGCACCCCTTTCAAAATTTTCTTGATTATAAAAAATCCGGTTTTTTTATCTTTCTCAAATTGAGCACCTAAAAGCCCGAGTTTTATTCTCTTGGGTTTTGGGTAGTCTCCTCCTCCTACATAGGTGTGGCCAACGTTTAGTTCGCCTATCATTTCTCCTATAATGTAAGTTAAATCGGCTCTGTGATTAACATATTTAACCAGGGGTTTATATCTTTCCTTTATATCTTCCCAGTTTACTCCATGCATGTTGGGAGCATAAAAGTATTCTCTCATTTGCCTCCAACATTCATTGTAAATCTGCTCCCATTCTTTCTTGCGGTTGAGCTTAACAACCAGATTATCAAGATTTAGCGGTTTTTCTATTTTTACTTGAGATTTGGGAAGATCTATAATACCGTATGAGTCTTTTATTTTCACCAGCATTTTCTTTTGGTCAAAGGAAATCACATAGCTGGATGCATGTCCAAGTTGTTTTTCTTCTTTTTTGTTCAAATCATACATAAGGAGGATCGGTTTTTCATCTGCGAAACCTTTTCTGATATAGTAGATTTTATTGTCTACGAATGAAATGTTTCTGTAACGGGAAGCTTTTATCGGCAGTGATACAATCCGGTCTTTTATTCCATCAAAGTCTATTTTTATAAGCTTTTCCTTGTCCTTTTGTTTTTTTGTTTTTTTGGATTTTCCTGAAGATTTAGAGGTTTTTATCTGTACTTCATCGTTTTCGGGTTTAAAAGGATTTACAGTATCTTTCGTCAAGAGTACAAGGAAAATTTTCGCCATATCAATGTAAGCATGATTCCACTCTGTCCAACTGTATATTGGTTTAAATTCCCTGTTTGATATAAAGACAATATACTTTCCGTCATCGCTGAAGATGGGGGAGTAGGAGCTATACCACCCTTCGGTAATTTCATATTTTTTATTTTGTGCGAGGGAGTAGACATATATTTTATTCATATCGTTTTCTTCGGTTTTGGAATAGGCTATCCACTTACTGTCAGGCGACCAAGAATAGTCCCGGATTTCCCATACATCGGATTGGTCTACATCTGTGATTTTGCCAGTTGAAATGTCTACGAATCTTAATCTTTGCCTTCTATCGGACCATAGTAGTTTTCTGGAATCGGGGGACCAGAGGATTTTGTATTTGTACGTCTCAGCGTTCCGGGTTATCTGTTTTGGGGGAAGTTTACCATCCTGAGGGACGATGTATATTTCGTCTTCGCCAGTCTTATCTGAAATGAAGGCTATCCATTTGCCATCAGGTGACCACACGGGATCTCTTTCGTGAACCCCGGGTGTTCTTATTAGGTTTCTAGTGATGCCATCTTTTTCTGGTAGAGTAAAAATGTCTCCCCTGGCGCAAAATACTGCCCTTTTTCCATCCGGAGAAATATCAAAGGATGTGATGTAATCCTTCACGTTGATGAGTTTGTCTCTTCCAATGCACATATCGTCTCTAATATAAACTGGGACTTTTTTGCATTCGCCAGTGTTGAGATCATACTTGTAGATGTATCCTCCGTATTCAAATACTATTGCATTTTTCCCAATAGAGGGGAATTTGATATCAAAATCGGTGAAGTAAGTAAGCTGTTTTGTTTCTTTTGTTTTCAAATCGTATACATAGAGGTTCATCCTTTTGTTTTTATCTCGATCTGATAGGAAATATATTTTATCACCATGCCACATTGGAATGATGTCCTGGGCTTCATTGTTTGTTATGTTTATCGTCTTTTTCGTGGTAAAATCGTATATCCAGATGACGTCTGCCATTCCACCACGGTACCGCTTCCAGGTTCTGAACTCTCTGAATATACGGTTATAAGCCAACTTTTTATCATCAGGAGAGAATGAACAAAACCCACCTCTTGGAAGTGGAAGTTCTTCAGGCATATTACCTTCTACGTCTACCGTGTATAATTGTCCTATGAATGGGTTGAACGAATGCATTCTTGATCGAAACACGATCTTGTTTGTAGTATTTGTCCATGTCATCACTATGTTGTTTGGACCCATGCGATCAGAAACATCATCGCGGGGGAGGGTAGCGGTATAGGTTAATCTTTTGGGAATGCCCCCGTCTGCTGGCATTAGGTAGACTTCTGTATTTCCATCATACTGTCCTGTGAAGGCTATCCATTTGCCATCGGGAGAGAATCGGGGAAACATTTCATACCCAATGTCAGAAGTTAGTTTTCGAGCCGTTCCTCCATCTGAAGATACTATGTACAGGTCTCCTGCGTAGCAGAAAACGATTTTGTCGTCGTAGATGGCGGGGAATCTCAAAAGCCTTGCCTCCTTTTGTACTTCCTGGGCTGAGACATGGCAAATAAGGACAAAGAGAACCATCAGCAAAGTTCTTTTCCGTCTCATTTTTCATACCTCCTTATATCTTATAAAATTCAAGTAATTTGCTTATCGAGAATTTCTCGTATTTTCTTTGACAGGTGTGGTTTAGGTAAGAATTTGATCTTATCAGCAAACTTGCCATTACATGTGATTTGTTCCTTTGAATATCTCGATGTAAAAAGTATTTTGATCTGTGGAAATCTTTCCTTTACCATTTCGTGCGTTTTTATCCTGTTGATTTCTGGTATTATGACGTCGGTAATTTTAGGATCAAAATCCCGTTTCGTTTGGTCACGTATTGTTAAAACTTTAGCACCATCTTTTGCTGTTGTAAGAGGGGTTCGGAGAGTTTCTAAAGCTGTTTTACAAACAGAATTTTCATCATCTTCTGTAAGAAGTGTTTTTTCTAAAACCGAATGATCTTTGTAGATGCATGTAGTTTGGACAGGTAATTTCAGTACTGGGACATTAAGATACCTGAGCTTTATTTTATAAGGGTTTGCGGAGATAGGAGTAGTACAGGTAACGTGAAAAAGAAAAGCGGGAACTAAAAGCTTGTTAAGAACTGAACATGAACTCATGCAAAAGCTCCCGATGTTAATTTCATATTATTGTTTGATAATGTAAAGGTTTTTTGGTGCTTACTGGCCTGGTCACCCCACGAAAAAATTGTATTATTTGAGGGTGAAAATTTGATGTAGAAGGATATAGTGGTAGGATTCTTAAAAAGGCTCACTTTTAGCAAACTGTAGGTGATAATTAAAAAAAGAGTACCCCGGTGAATTTGTAAAGGGCATATGTACATGGCAAATTTTAGAACTATAATAAGCTAAATAGACAAAACCGGCACGTTTTGTTCAAAATATTTCTCCCAGAATACTTAAGAGCCATGATGTGTTAGAGCTTAAAAACTGTTTACCATCCAGACTTGAGTAGCTGTTGTTAAATCTGGGTAAAAACAGAGGGTGACAAATTCTGGCTTGATTAGGATTCTCTTTGTTTAATTTTACCCCTACTTTATGACCTATCTGTTCAATAGAATCTGCTCCATCACATAGAAGTATAGTATCAAGGTTTTCAGCCTCTTTGTGACATAATGGTGGCTTCTGCCAGTTTTTTTTCATGCTCATCGTATATTTTTGCGGGGCCAGCGAAGAAGAGAAGTATTTTGAATAAAAGCTGAAAGTGATTGATACATTCCATATCCTGTAAAAAATCCAACAATCGGGTTATGATATTGAGGAAAGGCTGGTGTGTCAGGGAGTAATGCCGTTTTAGGGTAGAGCATAGCAAAGCTTCGGGGAATTCTGGGAACTGTAACGAAATTGGTGTAGTCTGGATAGGTTCTCGATGCGTGTTTTATATTTTCAACTTAGCTAAAAATTAATAATTTCCAGGTTAATTTAAATGTGCTGAAGAGGTTAGATATATGGCAAAGACCATCCAGGAGATTAATGAGAAAATTAAGCGTGGAAAGGCTGTGGTTGTTACCGCAGAGGAAATGATTGAT
>Ga0180300_10000983_pt1 | contig 12995 bp, 13 predicted proteins | sample GuaBasSediGuay15_FD_121798 | JGI IMG/M metagenome (GOLD analysis project Ga0180300, IMG submission 121798) | Subseafloor sediment microbial communities from Guaymas Basin, Gulf of California, Mexico - Guay15, Core 4569-2, 21-24 cm | ecosystem: Environmental > Aquatic > Marine > Hydrothermal... | reverse complement strand
TTATCACATTTAGTTTTTCATGAAGAGACTTTACATCTCTCACCTGAGGAATTGAAGTGCATGGCATGTCAACAACTGTTGTTATACCACTTGATACTGCCCCCATGCTTCCCGTTTTGAATGTTTCCCTGTGGGTGTATCCAGGATCATTAAAGTGGACATGCATGTCAACTCCACCTGGAAGAATCATTAAACCAGTAGCATCTATTATCTCCTTACCATCTGAACTAAATTTACCTATACCAACAATCTTTTCCCCATCAATTAAAATATCCTGGTTATTTAGCCTCCCCTCAAAGAAAACCATCCCGTTCTTAATAAGCTTCATTTTTATCCTCCTATATCCCATAGGGATATAATTTTGAACTTGTCTGAATCCACAAGCCCAAGGTCCGTTATCTTAAGGTGCGGTATAACGGGAAGTGCCATAAAGGAAAGGGTCATAAATGGATCATCCATCGGGCAACCAAGATCCTTTGTAATCTTTACAAGTCTTTTAAACTCTGAATCCACCTCATGGGCTGGCATGTCTGTCATAAGACCTCCAAAGGGGAGTGGAAGCAAATCAAGAATTTTTCCATCTGCTGCAACACAGATGCCTCCACCGTGAGACTCAAGGGCAAATATGGATAGAAGCATATCCTTGTCGTTCGTTCCAACAACTATTATGTTGTGGTTGTCATGAGCAATAGTTGATGCAATAGCACCCCTTTTTAACTTAAAACCTTTTATAAAGCCGACACCAACATTTCCAGTTGCTTTATGCCTTTCAACAACGGCAATTTTTAGTATATCCCTACTTGTGTCTGCTATTACATTATCCCCATCAACTCTTGGCTCAAGTTCGTATCTCTCTGTGATAAGAGAATTTTCTATGGCTCCTATAACATTCATCTTTTCTCCATTTCTCTTAACCATGAGTTTTTCATAGGTCATGGTTTTTACATTAACTGTGTTTTTAACCCCTCCCTCAGATTTTGTTCTCTCATAATCAAACAGAGGTTTCCTGTCTTTTGCAACAAGCTTTCCTCTATGGAACACCAGAACTGGCTCAAAATTAATTAGATCTGAGAACACCACGACATCGGCGAAGTACCCTGGAGCCACTCCCCCTCTTTTCTTAAGCTTAAAGTATGTTGCAGGATTTAATGTTGCAAGTCTTATAGAGAGTATTGGATCAACACCCCTTTTAACTAGCTCTCTCACTATGGAATTTATGTGTCCTTCTGTAATTAAATCTCCTGGATGCCTGTCGTCGGTACATAGGAGAATTCTTGGATATGTTTTTTCATCTATAAGGTGGTATAGTGCACTTAAATCCTTTGCAACACTCCCCTCCCTTATCATTATCCACATTCCCCTTTTAAGTTTTTCCTTTGCCTCATGAAGATTTGTGCATTCGTGATCAGAGCCAATTCCTCCTGTAAGATAAGCATTTAAATTTTTACCCATAAGAAATGGGGAGTGTCCATCAATAATCTTTTCCTTAAAAAGTTCAAGTTTCTTTAAAACTCCTTCGTCTCCATTCACCACACCGGGAAAATTCATAACCTCTCCAAGACCAAGGACTCTTGGATGAGACATAAATGGATACAGATGCTCTGCTAAAAGTCTTGCCCCGGATGTTTCAAAGGGGGAGGCCGGAACACATGAGGGAAGCATAAAGAATATATCCATTGGAAGACTCTCTGTAGCGTTAAGCATAAACTTTATTCCTCTAACACCTGAAACGTTGGCAATTTCATGAGGATCAGCTATAACATAGAGGGTTCCCTGTGGAACAACTGCCTTTGCAAACTCACCAGGAATAAGGAGTGTGCTTTCAATATGCATGTGAGAATCAAAAAGCCCGGGTGATACATAGTATCCCTTAAGATCGTATGTCTCCTTTGCCAGTTTATAATCACCAATGCCTACAATTTCGCCTTCATAAATTATGATGTCCCCCTCTTCAATGGATAAATCAAAAACATTTACGATTTTTGCATTTTTAAGTAAAACATCTCCCTCTCTCTCACCCCTCGCAACTTCAATTCTCTCTTTAAGACCCATCTTCACCTCATAAAAAATAGGCTCCCGATTCGGGAGCCTTAATTTATATGGCTTCATGGCTTTTTTTTAATTTCAGGTATTCTTTACTTGACTCCTTTAACTTCTCCACTTCTTCATCAGTAACTTTTCTTATCACCTTTCCCGGAATCCCAAGAACAAGGGAGTTATCAACAATCTCCTTACCCTCTGGAATTAATGCACCAGCACCTATAATACAATTTTTTCCTATCTTTGCACCGGAGAGCACTATGGCGCCCATTCCTATAAGGGAGTTGTCCCCAATTTCACAGGCATGGAGAATCGCGCCATGCCCAACAGTAACACCTTTCCCGATTATGGTGGGTTTATCGTGATCAACATGAATAACACAGTTATCCTGAACATTGGAATTCTCTTTAATTACAACCTTTGAAAGATCTGCTCTTATCACCACACCATACCACACACTCACCCCCCTCTCAACAACCACATCTCCTATAACATCTGCACTTTCAGCAATCCATGCATTTTTGTCTATCTTTGGTTCTTTATCAAGATACCTTCTAATCAACATCTCACCTCTTTATAAAGAGACCTCTTTTCTTGATTATACTCCAAATCTATCTCTATTAAAACTCCTGTAAAGGTCATACCCTCCCCTAATGTTAAGTGCCTTAAATCCATTTCCTATAAGAATTCTCTGAGCTATATATCCTCTAAGTCCTGCTTTGCAGTATGTTAAATATGTCTTATTTTTATCAAGTTCATTCAGCCTTTCTCTCAGCTCAGGAAGAGGAATATTGATGGAACCTTCGATTTTTCCAGTGGCAAGTTCCTCTCTATTTCTTACATCGAGAGGGATAGCACCTTTCTTAATGTAGTCATCTACCTCATAAGGAGATATTGAGGGAGATAGTCCTCTGAAGATATTTTCTGCAACAAAGCCAACATAATTCACAAGATCTTTACTTGACCCAAACGGTGGTGCATAAGAAAGATTCAAATCCTTCACATCAACCAAATTTGCTCCAAACTTCATAGCAGTGGCAAGTACATCAACTCTCTTATCAACACCTTCATATCCAACAACCTGTGCACCAAGAATTCTTTTATCCTCTGGTGAGTAAAGGACTTTTATATAGAGGGGTTTAGCATCGGGGTAGTATGATGCATGTCCAAATCCCCATACATACAAAGAGTCATACTTGATTCCAGATTTCTTAAGGAGGTGTGAGTTTAAACCACAGGAGCCAGCAGAGATCTCAAACACTTTAACAACACATGTTCCCATGGCACAATCATATTTAGAATTAATACCACATATATTATCTGCAGCAATACGAGCTTCCTTTGTAGCAGGTCCAGCAAGAGCAATTCTTACATTCATATCCACTACACAGTGGGGTATCTCAACTGCATCACCCACAGCATATATGTCTGGATCAGATGTCTGCATTCTCTCATTAACTTCTATTCCACCAAACTTACCTATGGAAAGACCAGCATCCCTTGCAAGATTTACCTCTGGCTTAACCCCTATGGCAAAAACAACAAAATCTCCAGAAACAGTTTTTCCATTTTCAAGGATTACATCTATCCTATCTCCTTTATCCCTAAACTCCTTAACAGCAGAACCAAGATGGAGGTTAATTCCATTAGATATAAGTTCTTCATGCACAAATTCTGCCATTTCTCTGTCAAGAAATGACAAAACTTGAGGTAACATTTCCACCACATGAACATTGAGCCCCCTCAATTTAAGATTCTCAGCCACCTCAATACCAATAAAACCACCACCAACAACAACCACCTCTTTGCTTCCCTTTTCTATTTCAGCAATAATTCTGTCTGCATCAGGAATTGTTCTCAGTGTAAATATCTTATCACTATCAATTCCAGGTATGGGGGGTTTTGCTGGATTTGCCCCTGGAGAAAGAACGAGAAAATCATATGAATCCTCAAATTCTTCTCCTGTATTGAGGTTCTTAACTTTTACTCTTTTGTTTTCTCTATCTATGGAAACTACCTCGTGCTTTGTCTTTACATCAATGTTATATTTTTTTCTCATCTCCTTTTCTGTGACTACGATTATCCCCTCCCTATCCTTAATAACACCCCCTATATAGTAGGGAAGTCCACAGTTTGCAAAGGAAATATACTCTCCTCTCTCATACATCACTATCTCACACTCTTCATTAAGTCTTCTCAATCTTGTGGCTGTAGCTGCTCCACCAGCAACTCCTCCTACAATTACAACTCTCATCAATTCTTCCTCCTTTTAGTTTTTGATTAGACTGTTAAGATTTTATCAAGAAAAGGGAGATTTGTGAAGATACAAACGCCTTTTTTAAAATTAAATTGTATAATTAATCTGGAGGTGATAGGATGAGGAGTATAATTACATATCTTGGGCATGCGGCAGTTTTAATTAAAAGTGAAGCTGGAGATATACTGATTGATCCATTCCTGTCTGGAAACCCTGACTCCCCTGTAAAACCTGATGAGGTTAATCCAAAATTCATACTTGTTACCCACGGTCATGGAGATCATCTCGGGGATACAGTAGAAATTGCAAAAAGAAGTGGTGCTTTAGTAATTGCACCTTACGAACTTGGAACATATATAGGAATGCAGGGAGTAAGGAATGTTCATACAATGCATATTGGTGGAACCTTTACCTTTCCATTCGGAAAACTTACAATGACCATTGCACATCACGGCTCAGCGGTAATTAAGGAGGGCGAAATAATCTATACAGGGAATCCGTGTGGATACGTAATAAAGCTTAAGGACAGAACCATATATCATGCTGGAGATACGAGTCTATTTATGGATATGGAACTCATAGGAGAAAGAAACAAAATAACTGTGGCACTCCTTCCCATTGGAGGAAACTATACAATGGATATAGATGATGCAGTATATGCAGTAAACTTACTCAAACCTGAAGTTGTGATACCTATGCACTATAGTGCCTTTCCTGTTATAAAGAAGGATCCAGAGGAATTCAAAAGAAGAGTAGAAGAAGAGACAAAATCAAGATGTATAGTTTTAAAACCGGGAGAAAGCTATTAAAATATGTTTTTTGATGAAATAGAGGGGTACAAAGACCTGTTTAATTTAATAGAGAAAGTTATAAAACCTGGATACACTGTTCTTGATGTAGGATGTGGTGATGGGGATGTATTAAAATTCCTTGAGGAGGAATTCAAAATAGAGGGTGTGGGTATTGATCCATTTTGTTTTTATCACAGGGTTGGAAAAAATATAAAATGCATAGAGCTTTCCGGCGAAAATATAGATAAAATTAAAGAAAAATTTGACATAATATACAGCATAAACAGTCTTCATCATTTAAATAACCATAAACTGTTTTTAGACAAAATCAAAAAGGTTTTAAAGAGAAAGGGATTTTTGATATTGGTGGACTGGAAGAAGGGTTATGATACAGGGGTGAGGGAAAATTACTTTTCCCTTGAGGAGATAGAAGGGGAATTAATCAGAAGAGGAATAAAAATTGTAGAGAGTGGAACCACGGTATCACATTGGTATATTTTAGGGAAAAACAATGGTGGAGATAAAGCCTTCTGAGGAATGGGTAGAAATAGGTGAACTTTTTGAAAGAAAGGGGAAGAAACTCCTTGTAATTGGAGCATCTGATTCTGGAAAAACATCTTTTTTATTGTTTATTCTAAATTTTCTTTTAAAGAGAGGGAAAAAAGTTGGGATATTGGATTTTGACATTGGACAATCAAGTATAGGTCCTCCCACCACTGTAGGATTTGGTTTAGCAAATAAAGAGGTGAAATCTCTTGGTGAAATAAAGCCTGAAAAACTCTACTTTGTCGGTTCTGTCTCACCAAAGGGACATCTTCTACAGATGCTTATTGGAGTAGAAAAGCTTACGAAAGAATCTGAAAAATACAGAATAGACTATCTTCTTGTTGATACTACAGGACTCGTGGATGGGCCTGTCGCAGAAATTCTAAAGGAAGCAAAAATTGAGATAATTAATCCTGATTTTATTATCCTGTTTGAAGAAAAGGAAGAAAGAGAAAACCTTATAAAACCATTTCTATACAGTGAGAAGGAGATAATAAGACTTAGACCTTCACCATATGTGTCTCAAAGAAACAGGGAAGAAAGGATTAAATACAGAGAGAATAGATTTAAAGAGTACTTTAAAGAGAGAAAAATTTTAAAGGTCATCTTTTCAGAGAAAAATCTCCTTGGTATTAATCTTGACTATGAAATACCGCCTCCTGGCACTCTGATTTCTCTCCTGGACAGGGACAGGTTTTGTATTTCACTGGGCATAGTGAAAAATTTGGATAGAGAAAGTAGCGCAATGACAATTGTGGTCCCTGCTTCTTCTCACAACAAAAACATAAAATTTATAAAGTTTTCCAGGTATACAATGGACTTCTAATTAAAAGAAATTTTGCTAAAATATAATTGAACCGAACAGTAAAATTTTTATCAAAAAAATAAAAAAGGAGGAAGTGAGGAGGTATCATGCTTGAAAGGTTCAAAATCTTTACCGGTTTAATTATTTTTAGCTTCCTATCTATGGGTTTTTCAAACGCTCAAGGTGGAAAGGGTATTTTATGGTGGATCTGGCTAATCATAATAATTGCCATTATAATCTTTCTAATATGGATAATGTTTAAACCTTCTGAGACAGAAAAAACCCACGAAGAAGAGAAAAGGGTTGAACCTACAGAATTAAAGGAAAGAACAAAAGAGGTAATAAAGAAAGAGGAGGTTAAAGAAGACGATCTTAAGATCATTGAAGGAATTGGGCCAAAAGTATCCCAGATACTTAAAGAGCATGGAATTAAGACTTTTAAAGATCTGGGAGATAAGGAACCAGAAGACATAAAGAAACTTCTGGAAAGTAAAGGAATTAGAGGAATTGTTGATCCAACGACATGGCCGGAGCAGGCAAAGCTTGCTGCAGCGGGCAAATGGGAGGAACTTAAAAAATTACAAAATGAATTAAAGGGAGGAAGGAGAAGATAAATAAAAGATGGCTAAAGCAGAACTTGTATTAAGGCCTTCCATGTCCAAAAGGCTTATAGCAAGGGGTGTTAAAAAGTTATTAGAGGGTATGGGGGTTTTAGACAGAGGAATTGTTTATATTGCAAGGGGCTCAACATGTGCCTATGTGGTAGAAGAATTAATTGACAGGAAGATAGAGAAAGAAAGATATCTTGCAGGCTTTATAGGAGAAGGGATACTTAACGTCTTGCCAAGGGAAAAACGACTTCCTCCGTTTATTTTAATTAATGGGAGGCTCACAGAGAGAAATCCAGAAGAGGTAGCCAGGGAGATGAGTAAAGGGGATGTGTTTATTAAAGGTGGAAATGCCATAGACCCAGAAGGAAATGTTGGAGTACTGGTTGCTAATAGAGAGGGGGGGACTATAGGAAAATACATTGGAATAATGCTATCAAGAGGTGTAACTTGGATATCTCCCATAAGCATAGGAAAACTCATACCTAGTGTAATTGAGGCATCCTGCTTTGCAAAGACAGATACCTTTAACTATTCCATGGGAAAACCATCAGGACTTTTCCCTTTGGTTAATATTAAAGTTGTAACTGAAATGGATGCATTTAAAATCCTCTTTGATGTTGAATCTATTCTTATTGCAAAGGAAGGTCTCTGGGAAGATGAAGGATCTATCGTAATTGGCATAGAAGGGGAAGAAAAAAAAGTAGAGGAAGCATTAAAATTTATTGTACATATAAAAGGGGAGGAACTACCGAAACCCCAACTGTAACAGCTAATAAACTATAACGGAAACTATTATTTTTCACTCTCTACAATATAATATGAAATTTAATTTAAAAGAAGAGTCAAAAATTTTTATTTTTTTAATTTTATTATCTCCAGCATTGGGAGAGCTTCTATCTTCTTCGTCTCCACCCGGAGAATTCTTTAATCCTTTAACTTTACTAATGCTCATTCTTCTCTATGGTTTTGGCGCTTTGCTTATAAGAGAACTCAGGGTAAGGTGGAATCTCCAGTGGAGTATCATATTTCTGGTAGTAGCCTATGGAATTATTGAAGAAGGGTTGCTTACAAAATCTTTTTTTAATCCTGGCTGGGAAGACCTTCAGGCTCTCTCAGCATACGGGATGTATCTTGGAATTCAGTGGCCATGGACAATTATGCTTATCTTCTTCCATTCCACAATTAGTACACTGATACCAATTAAAATAGTTGATCTCCTGTGGCCTGCCTACAAAAACAAACCTCTCTTAAACAGAAAAGGATTTATTTACACAACTCTTGGTTTAATATTTATTACCCTGGTTGGTTTTATATTCGCTGGAACAAAACTTGGAGGAAAAATAAAGCCTTTTTATCCAAATCCAGTTCTTTCAGTGTCTTCTCTTCTCTCCGTTTTCTTGCTTATATATATTTCATTTCTTTTTAAGGATAAAAGAATCATTTCAACAAAAACAAGGATTCTCTCCCCTATCTGGTTTGGAATAGTCGGTTTTCTGTCTCAGGGAATAAACCTGTTTCTACCATATATTTTTGCCACATTAAAAATTAACGACTTAATAACAATTTTTTTTCAGATAACTTTTATAATATTTATGGCTCTCTTCTTCATCACCCAGATTTTAAACAGTGATGTTACCAACAAACATATATATCTCTTTATCTCTGGATCTTTACTATTTTTTATACTCTTATGTTTTTTAAACCCAAAAAACGGCATGGTCTTTGTGGGAATATTCTTCCTTCTTTTTCTCTATTTTGTAGGAAGGTCTCTTAAAGAGCAGCAATGGATACAGACTTAACTTCGTAAGAATTTTATCTCGGCACAATCAATGAGGGAAAGGAAACGCCTCGTCTCTTCTTCTTTGTACGGCTTAATTTCAAGATAATCTAAGGTTTTCTCTGGTCTGTATCTTTGTAATACATACCTCTTTACATTTCCAAGAAACCTACAAATCTTCCCTATATCTTCTTCCTTAACAAAGTCAGGGACAAGGGTGGTTCTAAACTCATAATCAATCTGAGAAGATTTTATTAATTCAACACTCTTTTTAATGGCATCAATATCAACCTTCACACCTGCCGCTCTATTGTAATTATCTGGTGAACTCTTTATATCCATGGCTATGTAATCCACAAGAGAGTCTCTTAACAACTCCTCAATAATACTGGGATTTGTTCCATTTGTATCAAGTTTTATATCAATTTTTACTTCCTCTTTAATTCTCTTTAGGAATTTAGTTAATCCTTTATAAAGGGTTGGCTCACCACCTGTAAACTCCACTCCATTTATAAAATTTTTGCGTCTTATAAGTTCCTCAAGGATATACTCCTCACTCAAAGTGGGGAGTTTGTTCAACTCCCGAGGAAGAACAAGCTCTATATTATGACAGAAGGGACATCTAAAATTACAGCCTCCTATAAATACTATTGAAGCTATGTGTTCTGGATAATCAATAAGACTTATTCCCTGAAAACCTTTAATCATTGAGGCATTTTTAGTGTTTTCCTCTCTTTGAACTCTCTCTTCTTTCCCTTATTCCAGTTTTTAATGGGTCTGAAATAGCCAACCACCCTTGAATAAACCTCACATGGAACAACCTTTACCTTCACCTTTTTCTTCTCTTTAAGCATGTCTACCTCCTTAAACATAGAAATCAAACTTTCTATTTTCCTCATCCTCAATTAATATGTAACTTCCCTCTGGAAGATTCTTCAACTCCTCCTCAGAAATTTCCACAACAACTCCATACTTCTCTATAAGATCCCTTGGTATAGGATTTGGGTCAAACCTGTGCTCTCCAGGTATAAAACCTGAGACAGGAGATATTGAAAAGGTGGGGGTTATTGTAAAGTATGGAAGCTTGTATCTCTCTACAATCTTTTTTACAAGCATCTTAACTAAATCTGGATCCATTATACTCTCTCCAAGAAAGAGGTGAACGACAGTTCCTCCTGTGAACATAACCTGAAGATCATCTTCAAACTCAAGAATCTCAAAAATATCATCTGTTGTATCCACTGGAAGGTGAACAGAGTTTGTATAGTATGGTTCCTCCTCTGTCCCCTGATGAATTATATCTGGGAATTTTTCAACATCAATTTTAGCAAGCCTAAATGAAGCTCCCTCTGCTGGTGTTGCTTCAAGGTTATAGAGATTCCCTGTCTCCTTCTGAAATGAGAGGAGTGTCTTCCTCATAAACTCTAAAACACGAATTGCAAACTCCTTCCCCTCTCTTGATCTAAATGGCACTTTCAACAAATTCTCCACAGCTTCAGCCATACCTATTATTCCTATTGTTGAGAAGTGATTTGCCCAATAACTCCCAAGGTTTCTCTTCACGCTCTCAAGATAAACCTTTGAGTATGGGTAGAGTCCTTTATCTGTAAATCTCTCAACAACCCTTCTCTTCACCTCAAGAGCTCTCTTTCCTATCTCCATAAGTTCGTATAATCTATCCATAAACTCCTCTTCGGTTCTTGATAGATACCCTATTCTTGGAAGATTGATTGTTACAACACCTATTGAACCAGTGAGGGGATTTGCTCCAAACAACCCTCCCCCTCTCTCCTTCAGCTCCCTCACATCAAGTCTCAATCTACAGCACATACTTCTTACATCCTCTGGCTTCATATGGGAGTTTACAAAATTGGCAAAGTATGGAATTCCATATTTACCTGTCATCTCCCACAGGGGCTTTAGTTTCTCATTCTCCCAATCAAAATCGCATGTTATGTTGTATGTTGGAATTGGGAAGGTAAATGGTCTTCCATCTCTATCTCCCTCTATCATTAACTCTGCAAAACTTTTATTGATTATATCCATCTCTCTCTGAAAATCTCCATAAACTTCCCTCCTCTCCTCTCCTCCAATGACCACATGCTTATTAACATATAGAGGGGAGGGTGAAAGATCAAAACTTAAATTTGTGAAAGGTGTTTGGAAGCCAACTCTGGTTGGAACATTAATATTGAACAGAAACTCCTGAAGAGCTTGTTTAACCTCTCTGTAACTTAAATTGTCATATCTTACAAATGGTGCGAGAAGGGTGTCAAAATTACTGAAAGCTTGGGCACCAGCTGCCTCTCCCTGAAGGGTATAGAAAAAATTAACTATCTGACCAAGAGCTGATCTAAAATGCTTCGGGGGAGCTGATGAGATCTTCCCAGAAACGCCGCCAAAACCTCTCCTCAATAAATCTTCAAGATCCCAACCAACACAATAGGGACCAAGAATTCCAAGATCATGTATGTGTATATCTCCCCTTATATGAGCTTTCGCCGCCTCTCTTGGATATATCTTTGATAGCCAGTACTTTGATATTAAAGTGGAGGAGATGTGAAAGTTTAAACCCTGAAGGGAGTATGTCATGTTTGAATTCTCTCTTACCCTCCAATCTTTGTCATCAATGTAGTTATCTATTATTGAATATATGTTTTCAAAAATCCTTTTTATCTCCCTTAAATCTTCATGTTGTTTTCTATATATTATGTAGCTCTTGGCCACATCAACCAAACCGTTCTTCATCAAAATCTTTTCCACAACATCCTGTATATCTTCAATATCTGGTATGCTGGAATCACCATAAAGCCTTTCAAGAACAGCTACCACCTGGTCCTTTAGATTCTCTGCTAAATCAATATCTGGATTCCCTGTGGAGGCTAATGCATTAAAAATTGCCCTCTTTATCTTTGACTCATCAAAATCTACAATTGAACCATCCCTCTTTCTGACCTTTCTCATAAGAAATCCTCCGATAAGTTCCTTTTCCCTTCCTTACCCCGAGGAAGAGAAAAAACCTGGATGGTAGGTCTCCCGACTCCCGATTCATCCTACTCGCATTGCCTTCCCAAACAGGCAACCTTATGATTAACCTGCTCAGTGGCGATCAATGCTTTCGTCATCGGTCACGGTGGCGGGGACCGTGTGGGATTTTCACCCACTTCCCTTGAACCACCCAGATTTCAGATTGGAATAATTATATCAAAATTGTTAAATCGTTGCAATTTATAATAAAATATAAGTTAAAAGTGGACAAATATTTAAATCTTTTATTTCCTTGACAAAATAATTTTTTCCTGTATACTATACCCCATGAGGGTATAACCTATAGACTCTGGATAAAGGAGGAAAGAAGTGTTAAAGAAAAAAGAACAGGAGAATCTTTTAAGAAGGCTTAACAAAATTAAAGGTCAGCTTGAAGGACTCAAAAAAATGATTGAGGAGCCAAGATACTGCATTGACATACTTGAGCAAATATCTGCAATACGGGGTGCATTAAAAAGCATTGCCTTGATAGTTCTTGAATCACATATAAAGACATGTGTTAAGGATGCATTAAGAGATAAAAAGAATGAAGATGTAAAGATAAATGAAGTAATAAGAGAGATTAAAAAATTTTTGTAAAGGAGGAATAATGAATCATAATGAACATAAAAAACACGAAACAGACCACTCAAAACACGACAAGCATACAAAACACACCCATTCCCACCACATAGAAGAATTTAAAAAGAGATTCTTTGTATCTCTTCTACTTACAATCCCTATCCTGATTCTTTCAGATATGATACAGATGTGGTTTGGTTTTAAAGTTGATTTTCCCTTTAGAAAATACGCCGTTTTTAGCTTATCCACCTTCATATTTTTCTACGGTGGCTGGCCCTTCTTAAAGGGAATGGTAGAGGAAATAAAGAAAAAAATGCCAGGCATGATGACACTTATTGGAATGGCAATAAGTGTAGCTTTTATATACTCATCCTTCACGGTTTTCTCAGGGCAGGGAAAAGACTTTTTCTGGGAACTTGCAACCCTTGTGGATATTATGCTCCTTGGACACTGGATTGAGGCAAAAAGTATTATGGGAGCATCAAGGGCACTTGAAGAGCTTGTAAAAGTTATGCCCAAAATGGCTCACCTCATAAAGAATAACGAAATAGTGGATGTA